>Ga0179593_1365204_pt1 | contig 13043 bp, 13 predicted proteins | sample CZODoug2_1_08_16_FD_185931 | JGI IMG/M metagenome (GOLD analysis project Ga0179593, IMG submission 185931) | Vadose zone soil fungal communities from Angelo Coast Range Reserve, California, USA - CZODoug2_1_08_16fungal (PacBio error correction) | ecosystem: Environmental > Terrestrial > Soil >...
CGCCCGAAGGGGGAGAAAAGGGGCAAAAAAAGTTTTTCAAAAGAAGACGGCCGGGCAACTAATTGAAGACACTTCTGCAAGGTGGGATGCTGACGGTGGAAGAGGGGGGGTCAAAAGAAAGATAAACCAGCGTGTGACTTCAGGTCGGCGAAAGCAGCAGTCGGGGGGAAAGAGCGCTGGGGGTCAAAATGGAACTGCACCTGCATAGAAAGGAAACAGATTCGCGGAACCTGGTCAAGACCAACGGGAGGGAAAATGGCCACGGGGGCCGCGCCAGCGAAAAAAGAGAGGGGGTAATAAAGGGAAAGGCAAAATAGAAAACGAGAAAACAGCTGAGCAAGTCAGAACCAATGGCGCCGGATCGTGGCGGGGGGGAGGGCGCACGTCGACAGGGGCGAAAAAAAAGGGGGTGACTTAGGGATGGCAAAAAGCCGAATTAAGTACAGCGCAGCGGGGCTCCGAGAGGGAAGGGAGAGCAAAGAGCAGCGTGGAGCAACACCACAGGGAAAAGGGAAAAGGACTCTAGGTTACAACGAAAAATGTCCGCCAAAACGGCCCAACCTGAAGCATCGGGGAAAAGGAAGTCAAAAACTGCAGGAACAACAGGCAGGGAACCCGTTGGCTGAAGGGGTGGATAATAAACTAAGAAAAAAAAATAACCGGAAAAACGGATGCGGCCGGCGCCACACTATTTTCAGTCCAAAAGCATCCGACGGGGATAAAAGGGCAATTTCCCTGTCACAAGGGGGGGGGGAGGGGCGCCCCCTCACAAAAGGGAAAAAGAGATCCGGGAACCAAAGTACACTTTTCAAGTAAGGGACAAGGACTTCCGCCTCACACAGGGGAAAAAAAATGAAACTTCGGAAGGGGAAGCAGGTAAACGTTAATCAGTCAACAGGTTTATGAGGAGCGAGGGGAAAACACCACCATCGGGAGCAAAAACGCAAAAACAGGAAATGTGGGGAACACCTCCGACGAAGATAAAACTTGGAAGAGAAGGCTAAAGTTCCAAAAAAATTTGCAACGGGGGGTAAAGAAGAGCGCGACCAGGTAGCTGATCCCCCCAGGAAAACACGACAGAACCGTTTGGGAGCCGGGAAACCTTGAAACGGGAAGGTTTGAGAGGAACTGCAATAAACATGGGAAAGGAAAACCGAAAACGCCTTGAGATATCCAATATGGCACCTCAGTTGGGACCTCAAAGAATAAAAAAAACGCGGGCGGACGTTAATGAAGGAGTTGAGCGGGGGAACTCCGGAGACAAGGAGGAAGGAGGAGATTTCCAGGAGTGAAACGCCTTCCCGAAGAACCCGCAGGTTCGGTCTTCTGTGGTTGAAGTGAAAAAAGGAAAATAACGTGACTGACCTAAGGGGGGGGGGGGGGATCGTGCGTTAGGACCGGGGTGGGGAAGCGGTTTCCCATTTTCATTGCCAAACAAAGGAAAAGGTTCAGCGGAAAGGAGGAAAGGGAAGGAGGGGATGGTGGCGGCAAATCGCCCTACCGGGGGGGGAGCTGGATCGCTACCATAAAGGGGGGGGGAACGCCCGTTGCCCCAGTTTGAGGTCGACAGAGGAGCCGACAGTGGAAAAAATCTTGGGGGGGAGGTTTGTCCCCCAAACCTGGTGTCTGGCGGGGGACGGGGACACCCTTTCGGGAGCAAGCGAAGTAAACCCGGAGGATTTAGGAAAAAAAGATAACGGCTCCTCTCAAGGGGTGGTGAACTTAGCGTGGGAAAAAATAGGCAGAGACCTGGGAAAGATTCCTGGGGAGGGCGGGCAACGGGGAATCGAGACGGGAGCTCTTGGAGTGCAGGTGTTGCCGTGTTAGAGGAGCAAATAGGATGCTTTGTTGAAGTGCGAGGAACAGGGGGACGTTAGGACACAGGGAGAGAGAACGGATTGTCAGGGAGTCGAGACGCGAGCAAAAGAAAAACTTTAAAAGGGGGTGTAATGGCAAGCGCCGGAAAGAGATGCCTTAAGAGGGGAGAAGTGGTGGTTGGGGGGCATTGTCAAAAATTTTGCAGGCGGTTTGAAGGAACTCCAAATAGTCTTTAACAAAGGACTGGGGGATCAACGAGGATCTGCCCTCCTCAAGGACAGAAATAGTAAATATGAGCTGGGCTTAACGGAAAAAAGGAAGGGGGGTGTAAGGCAATTACAAGTGTTTAGGAAAATAGACGGGGAATCACCTCACACGTAACTAACTGCAAAAGGTCGGCGTCCATTGTTCGGGTGGAAGGCATCCGCCGGGATGAAAACGCTATAAATAAAAAGAATGAAGGCAGCAGCGCCACCAGTTTTGGCGGAACCAGGGGGCAAGCCTCTAAAATGAGCCATTGGGGGGCTAAAAAAGGTTACAAGGACGGGAACTGTTGATGGATGGAGACGTTAAAAAAAAGTTCACCAAAAATGAAGGGAGGGGATTTAAGGGTTGAGTGCTCTTGAGGGTAAGCAAGTCTCTTCCAAAGAAAGTAAAAAGCCCCACCCGAAGGGAAGAAGAGGTGAAAGACCGGTGACTTGGAATGAACCACCTTAAGGCAGGGCAGGGGGGCCGTCACGTAGTTTTTCGGCACACACAACGGAGGAAGATTTTTGACCGACACGAAGGTGAGGGTTCCAAAAACCTCGACCCGATCAGGGGTTCCTAAAAAAAAGAGCAGGGGAAACTATACGCGCCACTGCTTCTTGGGGATGAACGGTGGGAAGCGAAAAAAAAGCACGAAAGGACATCAAAAACAAAAATGACCGAAAAAATGGAAAAGGAGACGCCAAAATAAAAAGTTACCGTTGAGGAAATCAACGTGGGAACGCAAGAGAAGGGAGGTTAAAACCATTCAGCGAGCCTAAGGATGGTGCGCTGACGCGTGAAAGACAAGAGCGGGAATCACTTTACGTCGGAGTCACCCCCAAAGGCGAAACCTTCCAGAAGAAATAAAGTCAATTACCTGGGCGGGGGGATGGGGAAATGACACACGGGAATCGGGAACGACGTAGGAAAACACCAGAGTGTTGATGGTCTCGCAGGGGAAATGGCCGCAGCGTACTCCGACTGTGAGAGGGGGGAAAAGGCGCCGGAGGTCTTTCAGATACGTGATCAAAAAAAAAACCCAGTGAATTCCAGAATACATTCTCAACCGCAACAATAGGAAAGAATGGGGGGAAAAAGGCAAAAGACGGACGAATCAGCGACAAAGAGTGGGAGGGAAAAAATTCGAAAAAATGGGGCGTCCTTGGGGAGGAAGCGTCCAAATCTAACAATAACCGTAACAATGAAACCAACGGAAAAAACGCTGGACTAAAAAATAGGGAACTAGAAAGGATTATTCTCCAACGGCCACGGCCTACTAAAGTATAAAGGGAAAGCATCAAATTTCATCCTACAGAAAAAACCAATCCTGGTTACCGGAAAGGAAAAATCAGGGCCCACAGTACATCAAAGACAGGGGAAGCCCTGCCAAAAAATCGCAGAATGAAAGTTCCGCAACACCTTCAGAACTTCGAGCAGGAGCTAACCTTAGATAGGGAAGAAGGAAAGAAGGTTTTGATTGTGGGGAATAATCGACTCGATCCATCAAAAACCTGATAAACGAAAAAAATTCCAGTGTGGGGGAAAACAAAAAAGGCCGCAAAAGGGGCGTTGAACGAGAACGTCGAATATCCCAAAAGTTGGTCCAACTAGCGGGGAAAAAAATATTCTATTGGGAAAGAAGCGACCAGCGGTCCACCAAGGAACCCAAAAAGGATCGAGGGCAGTTCCGGTCACGCTGAACCGGGGTCCTTTTGGACTAAGGCAGGCGGGGCAAACCTTAGGGACCATAACAAAAACATCCGCAAGAAGACAATAGACAAAGAGGAGAGCAGGATTCACGCTGAGTTGCGTCGGGTTAAGAAAAAATGAACGAAAACGCGGGGGTCTGAAGGCGGAAATCTATTGCACACAGAATCGATCACAACAACACTTGAAGGAGGAAACGAAGACTTGCGAGGCGAGCCGCACAGCCGGCAGCTTGGAATCTGGATGGGGTAGGGAATCCGTGGCTTCCTAGAGGTTTATGGGTATCGGAATTCGTTATAGGGAGGGGGGGGATCCTTATTGGGGAACCAATTTGGGGGGGGGGGGGGGGGGTGCACATATCGGAAATCCCTTGAAAAGAAATACCGAGTCCTGGCTGCAAAAGTGACCGGGTAACGCAACGTCCCCTGAAGGGACGGGGGTTTTTCTGGGACGGGTCAATAAGCTCCAGATTAATAGTGGAACAACGAACTCGTTTACCAAAGTGGGGAAAGGGGAGACAGTTCACCGACCAGTGTGAAAAAAAACATGGGGGTGGAGGTTGTCCCAACAAAGAATGGGCTGCGCCGTTGGGAAGCCGCTTCTCAGGGGGGGGGGGAATCTAAAGGGCTCAAAACTAAACCAGGATGAGGATGAAAATGTCTATCGAGCTCGAGAAGGTGAGGTCGGAACATTGAAGGAAGCGTATGGGTTACCAAAAGAGGGAAAGAGCTGAAAGAGGAATGGAAGTAGGTTAAAGGGGAGGGAGGGAGTGATCTTCTTGGAACCGAAATTTACAGGGACGGTGTAGATAGCTGTAAAAAGGAAGGGAGAGACGCGTCAGAAGTCACAGTGGCCGTTGGAAAAGAAGAGTAAAGAGGAAGCTCAGTTAGAAAGAAAAAGAACGTGGGGGGGTTCCAAGGGCTTGTAATAGAATAAAGAGAAAACCGGAACCGGAAAAGGGGGACGCGAAAGGGGGGGGAATTAAGCGCCGGCACTCTGCCGGCCAAAGAAAAGGGAAACCTTTTTCCTGTGGCATGTTGCAAAAAATGGGAGGGAGAATGAGGGCAGGCGAACAAAAATATGGTTCAAATGGAACTCACTGGGGGAACCGGTGATAAAGATGGAAAAAAAACTGACAACCAGCCGCCGGCGCGTCAGGGTAACAGAAAATCTCCGTAAGGGAAAAGGCGCTAGCCTCAGAAAACGGGGGAAAATATTTCTGAAACAGGGGGCCCCCAGCCAAAGGTGCAAAAAGGAACTTAAGTGCGAAGTGACCGGAACCGTTTCCAAGCGGACCAAGACGTAAGCTGGGAGGAAAAGCGCGGGGAAACAAAAAGAAGCAAAATGGAGGAAAAGTTCGTCCCGGAAAAAGCGCAACATAAGGGAAGGAAGAAGTTACGGCCACCCAAAGAATTTGGGAGTTCAAAAACAGAGCGGCCTCAAAAACTTTCTTAAGGGTCAGCCGAAGGAAAAGGGCAAACGGGAAGGAAAAGGGGAAATTAAGTGGAGGTTGATGTCCTTTTGGGGAGTAAAGGAAGGCGCTTCCACAAAGTGAGGAAAAAAGTAATTGTTGGTAAGGCACCGATCCGTCAGGAACCACAAAAAAATGATTGCGGCGAGGGGGTTAACCTAAAACGGACGGGAAAAAAATTCTTCAACAACACCACCGGAGAGGAAAAAAAAAAAAGCGAGAATGTGCAGAACGTTAAAGGGGAGGGGTACCAAAAAAGAGACTGTTGTGCGCAGTACACACAAAGAGGAGAGGGGACATCCCCAACTGCCTGAAGGGTAAGACTCTTAAAGGTGATAGGTGCTACAAATAAGAAAAGAAAAGAACAATCAACCCCTCAAAGGTAAAGTGACAAGACAGTTACGTCACTGGTGGGAGCGAAAACCTCATAAGTTACCGTTGGAGTCCTGAAGGGGCGCAGGACGAAAAATTAAACGGGCAAGAGGAAAGGCGGCCCTGGAAACCGAAGAAAAAAAGGGGGAGCTACTTCAGCTCAATCGCCGGGGATAAAGGGAAATTCTATTGAGCCCCGGCGGAAGGTCTGAACCAATGTCAGAAATCAGTGCATACACCTAGGTCAGTGGACGTGACGGGGGGTGGCTAACAAGTCAAAAAAATCTTAAAACGACGTTGCAGAAACAAACCAAAAAGTTGGGACGATAGGGAGGTAGTCCACCAGAGTTATAAGAGGGAGAGCATCCGGCGTCTTCAGAGCCAAAATTAGCAAAAAAGGGAATTCACTGCGAAATCTTTTGGCGGGGTACGCCCAAAAAAAGGATTTAGGGGAGGGTCAAATCCAACAATTTTTTGAACTGCCAAAAAGGGAAAGGCACACGCGGGGAGGAACAGAGGGTGACTCAGGGAAAGGACCAGGCACGGGGGAGGGAAAACGGTTGGATTAATCTAAAGAGAAAAAAAACCCCAAAAAAAAAAAAAAAACCGAACAAAAACGGTCGAGGGTCAGGACTCCACCGAGGGACCTGAGCATCAAAAAGGGAATGATGCTTCAAAAGGGGAAACTGTGCATACTACCTTCGATCACCGTCAGTCAAATTGTTGAAAAGTCCTACCCCACCCAAGAAGGTTGGGACCCTATCAGGATCGATCGTGGCCCAGCGACAGAAAAGGGATCTTTTCCTTTAGAGGCCGGGATGGGAGAGACCTAAGAAAAGGATGGGAAAACAATGGGCCGCAAACCTGCAGGTCGGGGACAGGAAGAAGATTCCATAATTAGTTCGAGAATCACAGGGGTATGGGGCGATCTGCGCGGGATAAGGAAACCATCTGCAAGGCCAGGTTGAACAACGCAGCCCATTAGTTTTGGAAACCTCAACAAACGGAAGAGATCCACACAGCCGTTGAACGAAAGGGACCATTCAAAAAAAGGGTCAACGAGGGTTGTCAACTATAAGAGGGGGGGATCATGGACCCGGGCGGCTGATGCCGGCCATCCAACCCACCCAAAAAAAAAAAAAACGGCACACGACATCAAGGCTTGGAGGAAAAAGGAAAGGGAAGGGATGTCTTTCCTGAGAGAAGAGGGAAAGGCGGTCAAGCCGAAAACAGACTAAACGCCGGAGAAGAAAGAACCAGATGGGCAGAACAGAAGGATTTAGACAACCAGTAGAAACGAAAAGAGGGCAGAGAAGGCTCTAGAGGGGAAAACTCCCGAAAGATAGAAAAAAAAAAATCTGGGGGATGAAGAAAAAGAAAGAGAAAGGGAACGAGACGAGCGGCCTAACGAAAAACCACAGTGTCCGGGCCTGAGATGGTGTAACTAAAGAGGGGAAGGGCCTAAAAAAAGGGGGATTTTATTAGGCGGGAAAGGGGCGGGGGGGAATCGAGGGGAGTGAAAGGGGAAATCAGGCCCAGTAAGGAAAATACCAGGAGAACCTTGTGAAGTGACCTGTAAATGGGGAAGGGAACCCTTTGAGGTCCGGGGGAGAGGGGGATGCCAAAAAAGACCGTGGGAATGGAAGAAGACATATATATGGGAAAAAAACTTTGACCATTGGGGGGGAAAAGGGGGAGACGGAAAGAACCTTGGAAGGAGGCTTTTTTTGGTGTCCACAAAAGATGGGCTGAAAAAATCTAACAAGAGGGAAGGGGGGGGGAATGTGCTATATCAGAGAAGAGAAAAGAAACCACTGGGGAGGTTAAATGGAGGGGAGATCCGAAGATCCGGTCTCGAATTGAGGGGTGGAAAATTAATGAAGGGAGGGTCAAAGCTCAAAGCTAGGGGGGGAAAAAAGATGTCCGTGATTGACTGAGGGGAAAATTGGATGTTGATCGGAGGGGTAAAAAAAGGGAAATTTCAGGGGGGGTGATTGGAGGGCGGGAAAACGATGCTGGGGAAGGTGGAATCTCCTCGGAAAGGAAGGGCACCCGTGGGTATAAGAGAAAATGAGACAAAAAAACTCTTTGGAAAGAAGAAGGAAAACGGGGGGCGTGTGCTGTTGACTGGGACGTAGAAAAGGATCAAAAAAAGCCAACGGGAAAGAGGAAAGTTGTTGTAATCATCTCCGAAAGAGGAATTCCCGGAGCTCGCAAGGGGAATCAGGGGAAGGTTTCTTTTGGGGGGGAGGGGGGAGGAAAAGTCTGTTGGAGGGCGACCATCAAATATGCGCAAAAAGGGAAGGGCTTGGTTACTCGGGAAGATGCAACTCCGAGGGAGACAAGAACGGGAAACGCTAGCTGTACTTTAAATTCTTCGATAAAAAGAAAAGCTGTTGGTAAGCAAATCTAAAGACAAGGTCAACATTTCAAAACAAACGCCAAAAGCCACAAGGGGAACAGGCTACCAAAGGATGGCGGGGAATGGTAAAGGTGTGCATTCCATCCGACTTATACCTCTATTAAGAGGAAGAGAAAAGCGGGAGGAGGAACAGGGAACATCTCCACCTTGGGGTCGGTAAGGCGGTCCAAAGGAAGACAGAGAAAGATGAGTTCATGGATTAAGGTGCATAAGAAAAAGGGCGATGCAGGAACCCACGGCTACCGAAGGACCCCCGGTAAACTTCTTGCTGCCGAGGAAACTTGAACTGGGAAAGGAGCCTTGTCCTACGTTAAAAGGGGAAGTGAAGGGGTTTCCTTGAGCCCTGTGAGTCCACGGACAGCGGAAACCCACCAAAAAGTGAGCGCATATTTAGACCGGGAAAAGGAGGGGGGAAAGAGCAAACAGGAAGGGAACGAGAATGTCAAAAGGGATGGAGGCCACATTACGATAAAAAGGGGGAGAGAGTGCATATACGATGGAAAAGGTGAAAAAATCTCCCGAGGGTGGTCGAAAAAACGAGAGTCCCAAAAAAAACCAGGGAAAACAGGATTCATTTGGTGACTTAAGATGTGACGGTGAGCGAAGCACCCTCATTCCATAAAAGAAACGTAAGCACGCTCAACGTTTCACTTCACTCTCCGTCGGGCAAAAAAAGAAGTTACAGGTTGCTAGGGTCAGAATGTCAAAAAAAGAAAAAAAAGGGGGGGGGAACGGTGCAGAGCACTAAACTTGTGGAAAAAAGCAGAAAAAAGTCAGCTGACTGGACGTGTACATAATTACGACCACTGGGTCGCTGAGCCCCGTTTCAGCTAAGCGGAGAAGGAAATTGTTAGGGCAGAAGGAGACATAACAACGCGGAAGACAAAAATTACATAAGCCTCTTGTCTACTAAAGAGGAGGTGAGTGTACTGGGTCAAAACGTCGACAGGAGAAAAAAACTTGAGGAACAACCCAGGGGGGGGAAAAGTAGGATCGGGAAAAGATGTTAAAACGCAAGGGGGGACCGCTGAGGTGGTACTCAGACTGGGCGGGTCAGGAGAAAAAAAGTCCGGAAAAATGGGAGTTCCACCGCGACATAGTGGAAGTGAGCCCAAACAATTATTTCTAAAACCAACATTTGGGGAACATTCACAACAAAGGGAAACGGGAAAACGCATTAAGGGGAAGGAGGGCCAATGAAAACATAGGCGGCAAAAAATGGGGGGAGTGAACCTTTTTGTATTCGCTCGCGGAGACAAAAAAAGAAAAAACAAGTCGTCGTAGAGAAAAGGGTCCGGAGAAAAAATACTGATAGGAGACCAAAGGCCACTGTGACAATTCGCGCGTAGAGAAACAAGGTTAAGGAGGGGAGCATCCGAACCCCGGCACAAACGACAATCGGTGAACGCGGAACACTAAGTCATCCCGTGGCACAAAAATCAATGACATGCACAAGGGGGGAAAGACGAGAGCCAAGGCCGGAAAGGGGGGCCAAAAACCTGCAGGGTCAAACTGGAGAGGAGAATGAAGGGAAGGAATAGGGGGGAGGTGGAGCAGAAGGACTGCCATCCCCACAACATACGAGCCGGGAAAGTGTTAACACCGTCGCATCCAGGACAAGGGGGGGAAAAGACAACGCCGGCTAAAGGGGTCGTGCAAAAAAAAAAAGGTTAAACCCCAAAGGGGGGGGGAAAAAAGAAGGAGTGGCAAAGGCTAGGGAGAGAAAAGAACCAGTAGTCAAATTCCCCCCCAGGAGCGTGCCGTTCCCTCCCAACTGAAAACCAAGAGGGTAGGGCCTTCCAACGGGGCAAAAAGGCACCAATTCGGAGAAAAATCGAAACGGGGAAAGAAAGAAGACTTAATACATAAGATGGAGAGGAAGGACAACGCATGAAGTTCTTTGCCGGACAAAAATCCGAATACCCTAAAAGGGAGGGACGATTAATAGAGTTCTGTTGGACTCCGATCCAGAGTATATCAACAACCACATCGGCATGGAAAGAAAAGGAAGAGGGTAGAGTGTCACCGAACAAAAGCAGACCGACAGCCCTCTTTTTCCCGGGCATGAGGAGGGTTTTTAAACGAACTTGAAATTGCCTAAAAGAGGGGGGGGGGGGGGAATCAACGAGAGTTGCCGGGGGGTAACGGGTAACCAAGTGCCAGTCCGCTTCCGAATGAAAATAGAATACCATGAAGGGGCACCGTAAAAAGGGGAACTAACCAAAAGGGGGGAAAAGGAGGGAAGGGGTGGCGGGCCAGACAGGAAAAATCGAAAAGACTACAATAAGGAAATATTTAACCCCCGTTGACCAAAGGGGGGAAAATATCTCGGGGGGAACCGAAATGTTGAATCCGTTCTCGTGGAGGGGGAAACCCGGGCGCTGCCGGTGAACCCGCCCGGCTCGAGGGGGGGGCCCGAGAAGATAGTGAAAAGAAACCTGGGTGAGGCGTATTAAATAATGCTATCTCTAATGCTCGGGAATTTTGGGTTACTGAAAAGGGAAGGAACGAATTGGGGGCGAAGAACCTTGGGAAAATGTGAAGGGGGGACAAAAAATGTAAAGCTGGGACAGGGATGATCTTAGTGATTGATGTCACAGGAAATGTCAGGGGGTGCGTGTAATGCTCAAATCGGATAAAGGAAAGGGTCGCGGCATCTTCCCAGTTTTGTGGGAGAAGAATACTGAGTAGCCGGAACCTCTGTGTAAAAAAGAGAACGTTGTGGTGGCTGTCAGTGTAGGGCGAGAGAGAGTCGGGTCCCAAAACCAACGGGGGCAAAAACTCCTAATTTGTTTTAAGGAAATCCTAGGGCCAGCCCGGTCGCTTCTTGCCGGAAGACCTGGGAAAGGGGGTAAAAAAAATTGTGGTGGCGGAGAAATAAAGTGTGAATTATAACTCAAGATGGACGCTTGAACCTGGGCCTACTTGTAAAAACGGCACCTAAATCGCGGCCAAACAAGAGGGGTATTAACCCTACTGGAGGGGTTAAGGAGGCGATCGGAAAGAAAAAAGTTGTTGGGAAGCAACGTCGTGGACTACCCGGAAGGGTTGACCGCCAATCCCCCACAACTGCCCGAGTAGTGCGAATTAGATGGAGTGTTTCATCCTTTGACAGCCCGGGGCGAGACTCCGACGGAACTGAAGACAAAACGCTGGAGCTGAGACCGGCATCACAAAATTTTGAAGGAAGGGAGAGTGACCAGGAAACCGGATGCAAGGTGATTAGTGCTACGCATTCCACGAAAAAAAACACAGGTGGAGGGATGTATTTCCGACTGCCCTGAAGGCAAAAAAAGAGCTTCACGAGGTCCTTTGGGCGGGCGTGGAAGCCCTTCACTCCACCGGGACAAGGAATTCCAACCGAATACTTGGCGGCAATATTAACCCGCCGTCGGTCAGTGGGAATGTCTCACCACCTGAATTGGAGGAGGCGGTGGGGGAACCGTCACCGCGGGGGGGCGCGGCAACAAGCTCATCACACACACGAGGGAGGAAAAAAGAGGGGTCGATGTCGAAAAGGACGGGGGCCAAAGAGACCGGCAATCAAGTGGGGTGAGGTACCAAGAAGGCTCTTTAAATGCCGCGCAACACTGAACCGGGAATACGAGCACTTGGAAGCGAAGGCTGCAATATAAAAGAAAAGTTAAACACAACCAAAAAAAACTATATCTCAAGAACGTCATTTGATTCTTCTCCATGCAGAAGTACCAGGTGGCCGTCTCCGTCACCGTTGGGAACAGGCAATCGGGGGAGGGAAGAACACGTAAGCCAACGGAAAGAAAAGATAGGGCTGGCCCTGGGGTCAATACTGGAGAACAACTTGGAGACGGAGGGCCCTTCTTAAGCCTACAACCAAGGCGGGAGAATATTGGAATCTTAGTCTAAGCCCCGGCGGAAGAAGGAAAAATTGAACATAACAGACAGGGCTAATAAGTAACCTCGCAGTGCGTGACGGGGAGTGGGCTGACAAACTCCCGTTGCTAAAGGGGCGAAACCCCCAAAACGATTTGTTAGGCACAGTTTAAAAGTAAACTCAGTGGGGACGCTTTTCGGAACGGGTCTTGCAGAACTTGGAGAAAAAGTGTCCGGCAAACAAAAAAGTGGGGGGAGGGTCCAACGGCGACAAGGGGGGTTCAACCAAAGAAAAAAATCTTTAGACCGAAAGAAAAGGTGTGGGTGTTAACAAACAACCAGCGAACAGGGAACAACAGCTAAAGTAAGCAGAGTGCCGTCTCTGCCTTGCAAAAATTGAGGCGCAAGGGGAGGATGGTGGATTCAGAGTCGTCTACGACAAAAAAAAAAAACACACCGTTTCTTCTTCCATTGGAAATCCCCAGGTAAAGAGCGTCATAAAGGGTCTTCAGCCAATGTCAATAAGATGAGATCCCCTGCGGGTCCAAGACAGATTGGCGCCGAAACGGAAAAACAACATCAGAAGGTCAAAGCAGATCACAGAAACTGGAGCCAGGTGGCCCAAGTACTCATCTTTCCAAGTATCCCTCGGAGACGGACCCAAATAAAGGCCTAATCCAGAAACACCGTCAACTTCGACAGAGGAAGGGAAGAGGACAGGAAGACCTATCACGGTGTTTGGCGCGAAATGCGCGAGGATCAGAGCCGGGAGGGAGGGACCCCACCGGGCTGAAGACCATTCAGTTGGTGAAAGACCAAAGAGGACGGGAGAAAAAAAGGGGCTGGGAGATACTTCTACCCTTTCCCCAAATTGTCAAAGTCGGGGGGACCAGATGGGAGAGAATCAGACACCGAAGGGTGATGGGAAAACCAATCCCAAAATAATCGGTGTCCGTTTGACATCACCTTTCCCTCGAAGGGGGACCTGGAGGGAGGAAAGGGTCCGATAAAAATAGGAAATACCCGGGAAGGAACCTCAATATACGCAGGAGGGAACATGAACCAATCTAGGCAGGTCAACAGAGGAAGTTACGGGGGCCACCTTATAACGACGGGGCCTTATGTTAATGACCGGCTAACGTCAAATCCCGC
>Ga0179593_1389217_pt1 | contig 13043 bp, 24 predicted proteins | sample CZODoug2_1_08_16_FD_185931 | JGI IMG/M metagenome (GOLD analysis project Ga0179593, IMG submission 185931) | Vadose zone soil fungal communities from Angelo Coast Range Reserve, California, USA - CZODoug2_1_08_16fungal (PacBio error correction) | ecosystem: Environmental > Terrestrial > Soil >...
TCGTGGGGGTTCCGGTTAACGCCAAAAAATTTACGGGGGGGCACGTTCATTCAAACGGGGCGAAAAACTGAAGGTTTACCGGGAGAGGTTTGCGAACTTGGGGGTTGGGGGGGTCGGCAAAAAGGTAATGGGGGCGCGGGAAAGGAGGGAAAATGGCGGGCCGGGCATTGGAAAAGGGAGAGGGGAGACAGTTGAGCAACGATGGGGGGGGGAAAGGGGGAGGAACGGCAAGTTTGAAAGTCTCAAAGGGGTCAGATCGTGGAAGGGGCAAAACGTAAGGAGGCAAAAGCAAGGCATCCTGGCCCCTGCACCAGTTTTAAAAAAAAAAAAAAAACACCCGGACGTGAACGGAAGGGGGGTGTTTTTCTGGAGGAGAAAAAGGGAAAAAAGTGACGAGGGGGAAAAAAAAAAAACATAGGGGGAAGGGGGACGGACTTTTAATTGTAAGCGTACTTTTTCCCGGCTGAGGAGGGGAAAGGTGAAACAACAGCCGACTGAGGAGAAAAAACCCTAAGGGCAAAAAAGGCGACAGTCCCAGGCAAACAGTAGAAAAAAAAGGGGGGGACAAATTTCTCGAACCCCTTTTGAGGAAAGTCAAAAAATGTGAAAAAAAGTGGGAACACATTTGGTGGAGAAAAGGAAACAGGGCATTGTAGGGTGGACCTACGCGCAATGGGGCTGAGGGGGGGAGAGTTTTTGCAGGGTAGCTGTTGGAAAAGAAGGAAGAAATAGGCGTCAAGGGAAAAAAAGGAAATGCTATGGGCTCATGCTAAGGGTACCCTGCAAACCCGCTGTGGGTGGGGTGCGGACAACTGGGGGAAAGTTTAAAAACTAAAGGAACTGTAGTCCAAGGGGACAGGGAGCGGTAGGACTTCAAATCGCGGAACATCTCAATAAGGAAAAAAAAAAGTAAACGGTATGGGGGGGGGGGGAGTAATCAGGGGGGGGGAAAAGGACAAAGAAGAATAAGGGGACGCAGAATCCCAAGCCGAAAAGGCGAAGTTGCAAGAAGGAACAAAAGCCGGGACAAGGGTGGGGCGGGAAAAGTGCGGGACCTGTGGTGGGAAACAACCTGGAAAAAGGAGGCGTCATGTCCTGGGGGCAAAGATCGAGGTTACAAGAAAGAACAAAGGGACCTAGAGAGAAAGCCACGGGAGGGACTGGGGAAAAAAAAGGACGGCGAGCATTTTCGGATTGGGGGCAAGAACACGACGGACACGTTGCAGCCAGCTCGGGAAGATTTCCAGCAAAAAACAGAAGCGGCATAGCATATAGAACGGAGAGAAAACGCAATACCCAGTTAATTTGGGAAGGGATGTACGGAGGGAAAAAAAAGATCAGGAAGGGGGGAAAAGTGGCATGGAAGCAGCTGACGCGGGAGACGGGTACACACCACTACAGCAGGGGCGGTGTGGAAAGGGGGGATGTTGGTGCGGTAAAAAAGGGGGGGGGGTCCGGCGCTGGGGAAAACTCTTAACAGAAGACCAGTTTGGGTGTCGAGATGTGGGGGTCGGAGGGAAAAGGCTACAAGAATTGGGGGGCACCGGTTTGGGGGGAAATAAAATCACTAAAGCGACGAATGATTGCATTAATCAAAAAAAAAGAGGGGGGCGCAAGCGAAGCATAACAGAGGTTCGAAAGAATTCAGGAGGGGGTATTGATGGGAAGGGAAACAAACGCCCAAGCCTAAATGTGTTTTTGTTCTCTATAGGGACCCCAAACGTCCAACAACAGGTCAATTCATTAATCAAAGATCTGAAAGGCTGGAAAAAAGACCCGTCGGGAAAAAAGAGAACTGAGGGGGGTACTCCGCTAAAAAACAGTACGAAAACAAAAGGTAAAAATATAAACGCTAAACCGAAAAAGGGTAGGGAGGGGAGACCAATGATAGCGGACCAAAATACAAGGGTTCCCCGCAAAAGGGGAGGGGACCCTGAAGATTTAACTAGTGCAAGACAGGGAATGGATACAAGAGAGTGGGAGGGATGAAAGTGAAGGTGGGGCCGTCCATTACGAAAAGAGATCACCAACAAAAAAAAGGGTAAAATAGAGGGATCTATGAAAAAAGATTGACATCCACTTGGGAAAATTTGGAGTGGGGAAACCGAAGCGATGGTTTTTTTCTTCACAGGGGGGAAAAAAGGGCAATCACGGGGAAAAAACAGGGTCTGTCATAAAAAAGCGCTCTTCTCCCTGGAAAAGGATCACAGAGATTACTCGAAAACGTTTGGTCAAACGATCGGGGAGGGGTTTTAGAGCACAACGGGGAAGGAAAACCAAGCAAAAAAAAAAGGAAGGGGGGGGGCCCATCCCAAGTTTTCAGGCAATTGGTAGAGAACCGAACATGGAATGGGTGGAACAGGGGGAAAGGAAGAAAGGGAAACATAGAAGCGGGACCACCCAAAAGTGAGGGAATGGGGGGCCAGTGTGAAAGAAAAAAGTAATAAAGGAAACAACGCTGGAGAAAAAGGCGGGGGAGGAAGATAGATCAGCCGTGCGAAAAACAAATTGTTGCTGGGCCAAAGGAGCGAAATATGGTGAAAAGTGGGGACCCGGCTGTGGCAGCGGTCGGGAGACATGGCCAAATCCAGAACAGAAAACCAAAAAAAACCGCCGCCGGGAAGAAAAAAGGGGGGACTTCTGAACTAACAGAAAGAGGACCGGAAGAAAAAACCCCACCAAAAAACAGCAACCCCAGGAATCCAACCGCTGGGGAAAACCACGACGGGGGTAGGTTGGTTTCGAGACAGAGGGGGGGGCTGACGAACACAGTCCATCAGAAATGTCCAGAAGAGCCGAATGAGCCGAAAAGGGAAAAAAAAGGAAGCACCATGATTTACCTGAAGCCCCGTAAAAAGGAAAAAAATGGAAGGCAACGATAACATTTGGGAAAAAAATGAGAAGGGCCCGCCCGCGCCGGCAAAAACCGGAAAAACGTTCACGCATTGGCCACCGCAGTGGGAACTCCGACAGGAGAGCACCAAAAGGGACGCGGACCAAGGGGAAACCATGTTTGAAATTACCCCTCAGCACATGCCGCGCACAAAACAATCAATAACGGGGCGTGTAAAGGGGAAGAAGACGGGGGTAATAAAACATACTCCTTATTGGGGAAAAAAGGTCACATGGGGGGGGGCAGACAAAAAAGACCGGATTGATACCTAAACACTTGGAAACCAAGCAAACCAAAACAAAAAAGGCCTGGTATTCAGATCAAGGACATTTCTATACTTACCCATCAAGGGCCCTGGGGGATCTGCGCCGAACTGGCAAGGGGGACTAGGGGTGGGTTGGGGGGGGGGGGGTTGAAACTATAGGGGGTTGAAAACAAGGATGACCAACTTAAAAAAGGGCGGTAAAGACAGGACCGAATAAAGGGGGATTAAGCAAAAGGGAGGTTCCACCCGGGAAAAAGACAGGGGGTCAATAAGACTGTAACGGTGTCAAAAAAAAAGCGGGGGATGCAGGGGAAAGGGTTTTTGTGGTTGGCCGCCAGAGGATCATAACGTGCAAATGAGGGTGGACGCCAATATCAAAAAAGGTACCAAGAGAAAAAACGAAAAAGCGGAAAGTGAAAACAGCTTGAAAAAAAAATGAAAAACCCGCCTCGATCAAGTGGGGTAGCCCAGATGAAATCCGAGGCATACAAGGTAGTAGAATGTCAAAAGAAAGAATTTTCGCACGACAAAATGGAGGGGGGGGACCTGATCACACAAACCGGGGGGGGAGGGAATTTCTCTGGAAAAAAAAAAAACCAAATTCTCAAAAAAATAGCATGCGTCGACGTCACTGGGCGGAGAGTTAAGGAACATCAAGGGGGAGCGACAAAAAAAAGATGCATACAGCCCGGAAAGACGAACAAGAACAATGAAACGCCAAAAGACGCCAAAAAACCGGAAACAATCGCCGTTGACGGAAAAACACACAAGTCGGCGCAAAACGGGAAGGGGGGGGGGAGCCGCCAAACCGGTCAAAAAAAACCGTAAAGAAAACGAAGGGGGTGTTTTGTGTCTTCCCAAAGGAAAAGGGAAGAAGAGCAAGAAAAAGAACTGTCTTGGACAACCCCAAAAACCGCAACACTCAAACGGCAAGGTCAAAAATCCATGGAAAACCGGACTTGAGACCTGAAAAGCATAAAGTTACCATCGGCCCTCACCAAGGGGACCCGCCGACGCAGGAAATAAAAAACGCCTCGGAACCCAAGAAGTTCTCAGCCTGAAACCCACCAAAGTAAGGGGGGGGACCAAAAGTGTTGTGAAAAAAAAAGGACGCAAGAGGAAAAAAAAGGGAGCAAACGAACGCAAGGAGTTCCCAAGTGAACGATAAGAAAGACAAGTCACTGGGGGGAATTCCGGGTGGGGGGGGTTGGCTGGGAAAACCGGCCGAGATAAAAACCTGCGGGGAACCAAAAAAAGAGCTAGATCCGAGACAAACAAAAAGAAAAAAAGACTTAGGGAGGCATCCCTGAAAAATGGGAAAAAACTTGTGGCATGTCCAAGGGTCAATGACCAAGGGGGGAAGACAACCGGGTTAAGCAAGGTATAGCCTAACTAAAGGGGAACTGCGTTTGATGTCAGGGAGTTGCTCTTGGGAAGTGGGAAACTGAAAAAAACCGGTGCGAGGGGGAGCGCTAGAGGAAAATGGCCGGCAGAGACATTGGCAAGGGGGAAACTCTTGGTAAGGGGGTTTATGGGGGCGGGGGGGGCAGTTGCCAAAACACTGTTAAGCGTTAGTCCAAAGGAGGACGACAGACCGCGCCGAATCCAGAAAAGGGGGGGGTAAAAATTGTACTCAAAAAACAAGTTAAGGATGAGCGGATAAAAAGGGGGGGTGGGGTTAAAAGCTCCAGAGAAGGTCGTACCTAAGGGGAGAAGGCTGCAGAGTTGGAAGGTAAAGTGGAAACGGGGGAGGGGGCTGGGTTCTCCTTCCTTATAAGTAGACGTCTCTCAACATGGGGTAGAAAATCAAACAAAATAACGGGCCAGGAAGACAGAGGGAAATCAAAGAAGAAAGGGGGGGTGCAATATCAAAATGGCTCAAAAAGGAGGAATTAAGGGGAAAAAAAAAGGCTGGGGGTTGCAAGAAACGGAAAAATCTTGAATATAGGCCCTTGTATCCTAAAGAAAAAAGTAGGCAAAATACCAGGGAGAGGAGAGGTGTCCGGATCGTTGTAAAAAAAAGGTGGGTCGATGGGGGGGGGATTTGCGGAAATGAATGCTAAAATTGAATGCGTATTGGCCTGCGGAGCCCAAAGCCCCCTGGATCAACCAAGTGGGGGGCGGGGGGACGAAGTGGGAGCATACCTTGGTAGGGGACCAAAAGTGGGAAAGAAGTGAAAAAGTCGCGATAGGTCGCTGGGGTCTCACCTTAACTCACAGCATGTAGTGGAGGAATGATGCAACGAAAAAAGAGGGACGTAACTGAAGCGGGACGGAGGCCAAAAAGGACAGAGACAGACTTCAAACAAACGATTGTCCAGCAGAATTAAGGTGCGGAGAAAAGCAAGGTAAAAAAGACACGGGGGGGTTTAATAAAAGAAAGGTTTCCACGAATTCAGGAATGGGGGGTGCTATCCTAAAAGGTGGGGGCAGTACGAAGAGCGGGGGGGCCATCCAGGGATGTGGGTGAAAGACTTTAACAGGGAACAAAGAGAAGACGCACAAACCGTGGGCAGGCTAGCGGACACGCGGAACTCCGGGGGGGAAGGGGGGGACGCAGGGCGACGTGATAAAGGGGAAAAAAGAAAGGGAGGAAAGGCATAAGAAAACAACAAGGAAAGGTCACACCAGGGAAAAATGGACGAGAAAGGATGGGGGGGGGGAAGTTGATTCCAGGGAAAAACAAGGCTGCCAGAAACGGCCAGATCACAAAAACTATTGCGAAGGGTGCAAAAGGTGCCGGGAGTTTTGGGGGGGGTTCGTGGTGTAGGAGGTCCAAAGAAATTAATTGTAAGAAAGGGGGGTGGGTATTCTAGGGGGGGGTGCAAGCCAGGGTCGGAGAGAGAAAGTCAGGTGGAAAAAAAAAATTTGGTAACCGTTTACAATCGTAAAAAACTTACCGGAGGATTGCAAATGGTGCCCTCAACGGAAAATCTCTACTCACAGAAGGGGACCCGCGATTTCTTAGTGAGAAGGGAAGGGGAGCCAAAAAAAAAGGCAAAAGATAAAAAAAATGTTGTTTCGAAGAGGGGGGAAAAAAAATAAGCGGGACATCCACCCCAGAATGAAGTCTCTACAGGCTGGGGAATGAAAAACAAAGCGGAAAAAAAAAAAAGGACACAAAGTAGGGGGTTCTCCACATCCCCGGAGTGAGCCCCATTACCGACAGAAAAGCAAAAAAAACTGAAAACGCACCGCTAAGATCAGAAAGCCCAGGGAAGAGAGGACCGAAGAAGGGACAAAAAAAGAACCTGAAGAAACAACACCCGAGGGAGGAGGGGGGGAACTTAAAGTATGAGATTGGGATATGCCTTAAGGGCGAGAAAAAACAACAGGAGATATGGACGTGTTGAAGAGAAAGGGTGTTGGAAAATGTTTCAGGTTCCTAAAAAAAGTTGGGGTTGGGGTTATGCATATCAAACAGTCACATCTTCCACGGAGAAAACTAACTGCGAGTGCGCATCAACGCCGCCATTGCTCGAAATTGGGTTAAACAGCTGGTGTGTGACAATACAGGCAAATACGTGAGAAACACGCAGTGTGTAAGACGAAAAGGGGGGAGAAACAGAAATGTGGGGAGATCGACTTCAAGTTGACCAGGGGGGGGAAGGGGGCCGCCAAGAAAGTGGGAAGAAACCCCACTCAACAGGGAAAGGGATGCGCCGCTCAAACCAAGGAAAAACACTACAGACATCGGGGGGGGTCAACTCTGCGAGTGGACTCATGCAGACAAAAAAACCCAAGGGGTGTTTGGTTGAAGAAAAGGAAGTTCAAGCCCCGCCTAGTTGGGGAAAAGGGGAAAAACGTTGTCCCACACAAGCAATCTGTCGATCAAAAAAAAACCCGCGCAAACAAAAAAGCCTCTACCAGGGAAAGAAAAAACAAAAACTGGGGCTTGGGGAAATTCACCAGGGATCACCAAAAAAAAAAAAACACCATCACAAAAAAAAGAGGCCCGGTCATCACCGCAAAACTGAGAAAGAACGTGTAAATGTTGTGATCGGCGAAGCGTTCTAATCAAGGAAGCAATTCCTGTGAAGTAGCCTTAAATCGAAAATGTCACTGGAGCGAACCAAAAAGGTGGGGGGGTAGGAACCTCACCATAGGGGGAGGGGGCAAGCGAATCTGAAATTGGAAAAAAGGGGGAGGAAGGTCTCCCGGAAAAAGGGGGAAAAGAACATCGTGTAATCCCCTGTAAACCAGCCGACCTCGGGGCAAGGGGTTAAAATTCACCGACGCCACAGGGGATGGTATGAACCACCCGGTGGGGGTTCGTGTCTTGAAAAAAACAGAAGATAAGGAGGACCAGGCACATAAGAAGTTGACTCGGGTAACGGTCAAAAGGGGGGGGGACAAAGACACCACCCCCTTGGGATAGGAAGGACACGTTACCCTCAAAAGGCTTGGGGTAATATATCGGACAATTTTAAGGGACTGCGGACCGGGCCGGGGAAAAAGGCGACTACCATGGGCTTGAGAACCGCTCGGAGTTGCACAGGATGGAAGAAAGATATGAGTTAACAGGGGGAAGAAAACTGGGGGGATGGTCGCAAAACATAGAAAGGGGAGTAAAAAAAAGGAAAATTGGACACTGTTAGCGGTTGTCAAAAGAAAAGGCAAAAAAGGGTGGTCCCCCGGGGTGGAAAAGGGAAGTTGAGGAAGAAAGGAGAAATAGAAGTCACTACGCATAAGAGGGGAGCAAAAATGCTGACAAATCCCCATGGCCAAAAAACCCAAAAAAAACCCGGCGTCCAACCGCTTTTCAAAGAGTTGGGGGCATCCCTCCTGAAATGAAATAAAAGGGGGAAGGATATTCAACGTTACGCAGAAAGATGGGAAGTTGGGGCAAACAAATGTTCAAAAAAACGGTTGCGGGTGCTAGTTGCACCTATGTTCTCGCTAGGGGAGTCAGGCCTTAGGGGTCCAGTTAAATCGGCTCGGCAGGACCTGAAACATCAAGGGGAGGAAGCCGACACACGCCAGCCAGCGGAACCAATCAAAACCTCCAATTCTTAACAGGGGAACACGCCACCAAAAAAGAAACGGCAACACGGGAGCCGTCAAGACAGCGGCAAAACGCAAACCAGTTGGGGAGAAAGAAAAACCTGCAAAAAACCAAAGGTAACGAAAGAAAAGGAGGGAAAGGGGGGTGGTGTCACAAAAAGTGGGTCACTTGTTTCCAAAAAGACAGAAGGTTCGGGATTTAAAGGAAGGCCCCAGGGAAGAAAGGGCCAAAGACAGGAGACGGGCGCCGGTCACGCAAAGGGAAGAAATCCATGTCAAAAAAAACACGGGCCAAAACGCGACTCCAGAGCCGACCCCAACCCGAAAAGCCTCGGAAACAAACAGGGTCTATGCCGCTGCCCAAAACAGCAACACAAAAAACAAGGAGGGGTGCTCAAAAACACAAGCAGCCAAAAACGCCGCAAAGGGGACACCACGAAGGGAGGAAAACAACAAACGGTGAAATCGAACCAAGGGGGTTTTGGAAGTGCTTTCAAAGGGAGAGGGAACACGAAAAGAAAGGGATCCAAAAAAAAAAAGAACACCAACGTGGAAGGAAGAGATAAGTTGGAGGGGGCGCAAAGTTGTAGAAAGGAAAAAAGAAAAAAAGACCCCACCGCTGGGTGTTTTCCAAAAAACGTAAAACCCTGCCGGGTTGGGGTTGAGGGCGGGGAGGAGGGTGAAAAAGGTTGAAACGCAACTAAAGGGGGGGGGCGGGGCAAGCGATAAAGAGAAAATCGTGCGGGTCACGAAAAAAAAAAAAAAGAAACAAGGATCGAGTGTGCGGCAAAGGGGTGGTGCACAAAGCGCGGAGCTTATGGAAAAAGGGCTTGGGCATTTCTCGGGGAAAGAAAAAGCTCGCGCTCAACTGTGCAAGTGAAAGCCAACCACCGACACTGCGGGATCGCTTAGTGAGGTTGCAAGATGGGGAACTCCACTGGTAAAGGGGGGAGGACGGAAAAGGCTAAAAGAAAAGGGGGGGTGTCCTGCGGGGCGGAGGTCGATGATTCCTAGGAAGGCGTGGGACGCAAAGAAAGGAAAGGGTGGGGACGGAATCACACTAAGAAAGGGATATAGGTAAAGTCAGAGAAAGGATATAGGTCAAGGAGCAGGGAAGAAAAAGAAGCCAGTAAGTCAAATTTGTAAATGAAAGTTTTCCAAAGGAAACAAAACAACTCAAGTTATAGACAAAAGAAAAAAAGGGGTATGACAGTAAGGGCGCAATATGATGAGGGGAAAAAGTTTGGATTGTAGCAAAAAACAGGGGTTTTGGAAGGGTCAAAACGGAGGGGGTTTGGACAGCTATTGCGTCAAAGTAGAAGAAAAGGGGGGAAGAGAGAAGTTGAGGAGGGTCTAACCGTGGGAAAAAAAGGCAATCCGCGTTTGACTGAAACAAGTTTCAGCTAAAGTTGGGACCAAAGTGGACAATCAGTACATTTGAAAAGAAGAGATCTTTCCACAAAAATACTCACAGTCTTACGGTGGTAAGGAGGAAGGCCAACACCGATCAAAAAAAGGAGCTTAAAGGGGCAGATTTCCAAGAAGAGCCGACCTAAAAGGGGAGGAAAGAGCGAGAGGTCCGGAGGGGCAAGGTTGCGGTATCAAGGTAAGGCGGTGGTGTAGCCAGTGACCTGTGGAAGAGCCTTATGGAAGCAAATTAGACTCCGCGTGGTGCCCAAGGGAAAAAAAACGAAGATCGGTATGAAAAGGGACAAGGCCAATGGGGGAACAAGGCAGTTCCGTTTCAACGCCAACTTGCAATGCAGGCGGCCGGTCAGGGGGGAAGGGGGAGCAAAGTGTCCGCTGAAGAATCGAAAAGGGCATACACTATGTAGCGGGATCCAGCAGTACATGCGCTAATGGGGGGAAGGCCGGACTGGCGATCCGGTGGTTTAGTGAGAGAAAAAAAACCAGACTATGCGCAGGATCACCACTAAAAGGAGCATCGAAAAACAAAATCATGAACGGATGTTGGGGCTATCGGCAAACTGGGAAACCTCGAAAAGGGACAGAAAAAGTTTTGGGGAAAGAAGCGGGGGGGGGGAAGACTGGGACTTAATAAGCTAAAAGCGGGCAGGGAAAATTGGTAGCAACCAGTTTGACAGACAAAAGGAAAATGAAAAGGGTGATAATTGCAAATTGAAAAAACAACGGATGGAACTAGCGAAAGCAAGTTAAAAAAAGGGAGGGGGAGAAGGGATGGACGGAGACAAAAAGACAGAGAATGGTTGGGGTGGAGCGTGTAGCAATCTCCATCGGACTCTCATAGGGAAAAAACTCTAAAAAGGCCCCGGGAATCAAACAAAAGAGGAGGCCGGTGTCCGGGGGTAGAAACGAAAATCAAAATCGCCCATGGAAAAAACATGGGAAAGAGGCTGATACGTCGAGCATGATAACAAACGAAGGCAAAACGTCGTAACCTACGAGGGTGAAGTTGATCGTGCACAAGGTAAAAAAAAAAAAACAAAGACGCTTAAAGAAAAATTGGGAAAGGAGATTTTTTTCAAAATATGCACGCTCAGAGAAAAGAAGGAAAAGGAGAGGACAGAATCAGGGTTTCAAATGGGGGCAAGTCAAGGAAGGAAAAGGGTGGGTGCATACAAGCGGGGGGGGATGCAAAAAACGATCAAAATGCAAAAATGAGGACCAAAGGCGGGGCCAGGTTTGCAGCATCATGAGAAAAAAAGAAAAGGGCTTTAGGCCGTCAGGGAAGGAAGAAGGGAAGACAAAATCGGGGCGCAAAAGTGGGGAGGTCCGGCGAACGCAGGGGAGGCATCAAACAAGGGGGGGCAGACCCTTGTAAGGGAAAAGTAAGAAAAGGAAAGGAAAGATCTTAGGCAGAAGGGAACAAAACATAGAAGCAGAAACCCCAACCACCCAAGTTTTTGGCGGAAAAACAAGGAAAGTAACCTCAGACATCGTCTGGAAAAAAAAAGAGGTCGGGATCTAGAAAGCCGCACGCAAAAAAATCTTGTTGGTCGGGGTGTTGCAATTCCGCCACGCAGAGGGAGAGAATTGAGAGGGAATGGGGCAGACCGCTTGGGGGGGACAAGCACGTGCAAGTCGAAGCCAAAACCGCGCAAAACACCAAAAAGAGAAACGGGGGAGAAAAACAAAACTTGGCTGGCCGAAATTGAATTAGGTTACCAAAATGAACGACAGAGAGCAAAGCAACGCCAGAACACGAAATCCCCTTCAACTAAAAAAAAACCGGGGAACAGTTCGGTTGTGTTGTTGTGATGACGGCGCAGAGAAGACTTCACTGAAGAAAGAGGAAAGACAACAGGGAAAAAAAATCTGGGGCAACTCAAGGGGAGGACTATTGCCGCCGGGATTAGGGCCCTGCGAAATCATGAAAGATGGTGCCAAATGGGGGGAAAAAGGGAAAGCAGAGAGTCAAGCCTTCCAGAAGGGGGAAAAATCAAACCGTCTCCCTGGGGTAAAAGACCCTTTGGGTGAAAGGAGTAAAAACGCAACAAAACTAAAAAAAAAAAAAACCAAGGTTCATCTAATGATGCCCAGAGGGGGATGTTGAAAATCCAAACGACAGCGTACTGAATTCCAATGCCATAACACTGAGGGAAAAAACTTCGTGAAACAAGAAAGTGGGGGGGGGGAAAGAAAACACAAAACTGAATAACACATGTTCCCGCAAAAGGCAGGGGAATCCCAAAGCAATAAGCGACGACCGGGCCATGGGGGAAAAAGAGGGAACTCAGCTCCTCCAATATGTTACGATCTACCATGTGACGGAAGGGGGGAATAAAAGCTAGAAGAAGGGAAGGAAAAAGGGGGGAAGAGATTAGGGAGAGAGGAAAAAAAAGAATCGTTTGTCACAGGAGGACTTATTAAAGACGGTCCGCACAACGACGGATTCATGGGTGAAAAGACAAGGACGGAAGTACAGTCACTTTAACGCGCTCATAGGGGGAACAATAAATGTCCGAACTCCGGGAAAAGGGGGGGGGAAAAAAAAAGAAAGGAACAACATGGGCCATCCCGAACATGCCTCCTGGGTAGAAACCTAAAAGAAAGTCTAAAAAAGAGTTTAGATCACGGGGAAAAAAAAATGAAAATGGCAACTGGAATAAAAAGACAAGGGGAGAAAGGTTGTCCATAATAGAAACGCCCCCCCCCTGTGCTCTGCAACAACAGGGACGCGCGGACACTGCTCCCCGAGGGTGGTTCCGTACCCAAGCGAAGGAAATCGAGCGAAAAAAAAAAAACACCAGGCATAAGAAAAAAAGGAGCCACTGAAGTCCAAACGCCACCCAAACGGCGAACCGACTGTAGCATTGAAAAAAACCAAAAAAAGACGTAACCAACTCAGTGAAGGGGGGGGAGAACGAAAAACCGGAAAAAACCCACAAAAGTGAAAGTAGAAGCAGTCAGGGGTGGGGGTAGGTAAGGGGTTTACAAATTGCAAGCCAAACTGAGGAAGCGCCTTTGGAGGAGGATGCCGCAAGTCCACGTGCCCCGGAAACAACGGGAAAATGTATAATGCGCGTCCAACGACGGCCAAGATATAAGTCCATCGTGAGCCACAGAAAAAGAGAGTATAAGACGCCGGTGGGCACCGGACCCTAAAAAGAAAAAAGGAGACTCAAACAACAATTGGGCCCTATAGCTGACCCCAAAGGGTGTGCCGTGGGAAAAAAAAATAAGCGCAAACAGGAAAAGGTTCCATAAAAGAAAGTGTTTTGTACAAAAAAGGGCCCAGAAGCGTACGAAAAAGCTAAGAAAACCCATTTAAAAGGGGATGGGGAAAACCCGGCGCATGGCGGACGTTCTCGAGAAACCAACAAGGGAGAGGCAAAAAAAAAAAAAAAGACTGGGGGATCATTAGATTAATAAAATGATTTGTGTTCTAGTTCTGAGGGC
>Ga0179593_1619083_pt1 | contig 13043 bp, 14 predicted proteins | sample CZODoug2_1_08_16_FD_185931 | JGI IMG/M metagenome (GOLD analysis project Ga0179593, IMG submission 185931) | Vadose zone soil fungal communities from Angelo Coast Range Reserve, California, USA - CZODoug2_1_08_16fungal (PacBio error correction) | ecosystem: Environmental > Terrestrial > Soil >...
AAAACAACGGCCCTAAGGAGCAAAGACTGAGCCTTGCGGAACATCGTGTGTGAAGGGGGGGGAGGGGAGAAAGGAACGGGCCTTAATACGGAAACAAAAACAAAAAAAATATAAAGAAAGGGGGAACTCAAAAATCCGCAGAAAGGGGTGGGGACACGAAACGGCATCTCCGACAAATTCTCCTTCTGAGATCAATTATTTACACACAGCGGACACTGATGGCAGTTTTGGATGTCACTTTTCCAACTCGGAGAGGGCAAGGGGAAGCTGCAGGAACTTTGGGGAGTCAACGAGTCGCGAAGACTAAAATCCGCTCGACAAGGAGAAGAGATTTTGAAAGGGCGACGGAAGCCCGCATCCGTAAACCTAAGGGCAACACTCGAGGGAAAAGGGGATAAAAAATAAGTCGGCATCTGAAAAAAAACAGCCTTGAGCGAATAATCACGTTCCGCTTGGCGCAAAACGAGACGCATCGCGTTTGGGGGGAGGCCGTCGGGTGCGCAAAAGTCTTGGGGGGGGGGGGGGGAAGGTCAGAAGGCCGCCCAAAATGGCAGGTGAATCAGGGGAAAAGTGAAGAGATGGCCAATGGGGAATATTTGCAGGGAACTAATTGGTTCCGTGTACTTCATTACCGGACACTGGTGTGAAGGAGAGAGCAGCTAGAGGAAAGGAAGGGAGCCAGAAAGAAGGAGAGAATGCCTGGACTGGGGCTCGCCCGTCCGCTGTCAAAAATGGCTCCTTAGAGAAAAAAAAAGGGCTCGACTCGATTTTCGATGTCTGTAGTGGGAAGGAGAAAAGGACTCTCGCAAAGCTCCTTCTGCGCAGGAGGCATGGTTTTCGAAAAAAAGCGACAGGAGGTCAGGGGGAAGGAAAAAAAAAACTAAAAGAAGAATTCGGGGAAAGAGCCGAAAAAAAGTCAAAGAATATTATCGTCCACAAGGCGCTATAACCGGCAAAGGGAAAACCGGGGGAACGTGGGAGGGGGTAGAGAGAGGGGTCACTAAGATCTCCTCGGAAGGTCTCTCTCAGGTGTGGCGCACAGGTGGAGGGCCAGAGAGAAGTTTCGAAACCGGAGGGACAACGGGGGAAGGAAAGCTATGGGGGTTTGGTCCTGCAAACCTCTCGTCACACCGCAAAAACTCGTTACACAGGGGGGCGCGCGAGACTGTGTATCCAAGACTATTGATGACGAATTAACACGTGCGAGAAAACGAAAAGGACAAGAGAGAAGGAATTGATCGCGAAAAAAGGCAAAAGGAACCCCCGATAAAACGAGAAACGCCCTTGTAGGGGGCTGGCCACCTTCTGGTGGTGGAGAAAGGAGATTGAGGGGGGTTCGAGTCTAAAAGCACGATTCCACCGAAGGCTTGGCATGTCGGAAAAAGGGACTAATAGCTATTAAAAGACAAAAAGCGAACAAACTAAAGAAGGAGAAAGTCGGATAAAAGAGGGAGGGGGGGGGGGATTAGGAGGTAGTGCCACAAGGTCTGATGAGTTGTCTCGGCTGTTGAAGCTTTTATGCTTAAAAAGTTGCGCTACGTACAAAGAAGGGGAAATCTCTCTCAACAACACAAAATTAGGAATGGAACCGCTCTGGTACGGAAAAGGAAACGAACAAGAAAGAAGTCTCGGAAAGAGAGACAAAAACGGAATCAGAAAAACCGGCGTTTTCATCAGCGAGGGAATCAGCAGTTGGGGGAAGTAAAACCCGATAATGCTTCAGGACCCGGGGGGGGGAAGGGCTGGGGGTACAGTGATCAAAGAAGAGGAACTACATTTTGACAGCACCCGTCGAGTGAGATCGGCGAAGGAGGAACAATGAGATAGGGGTGGGGGCATTGTGGAAAATGTGTATCCGAACAGACAGGTTTCCATTACAAACACTCCAAAATGGAGGTTTCTCAAAAGGTAGGTGGGTGAATCATTACTATTGAAGCCTCCATAAATGCTGCGAAAGCTTTAGTTTGCTCTAATCGCAACGAAGAGGGGGGAAAAGAACGGAAAAAAATCCTAAGGGGGGAGAAAAAGTCTGCCGCCAAGGGGAAACCGAGTGGTGCGGTGTTACGCAAAGAGGTTTGCAGCAAATCAACCAAGCAAGCGGAGCAAGGAGCAGGGGGGGTGGAAACGGCCTCAACTTCCCTCCCCCCACTGTTACCGACACATCGCGAAGAAGGAGACCGTGAAAAGAGATCTGAGGGCCGCGAGCTACAAATTAACCACGTTTTCCGTAAATGCCAATCCGCGTGCGGATTGTAAGAGCCGGGGGAGGGTCAAGGTAATCCGCGTAGCTTGGAAAAGAGGACGCTGGGGAAAAAGGGGAAAATCCGAAAAGAAGCAAGGAGGACCTCGAAGGCAGAGGGGTTCGACCACAGGCAATTTCTGAAGAAGAAATCACGCTGCGGGGGGGGGGGGGTCAAGGGGAGGCCGTGAAAGGGGGGGAGGGGTGGGGCCGAAACACACCTTCCACCCCGGGAACAATCCTCGAGTCGATACCGTGGGAGAGAAAAAGAAACCGAGGGGGCGTAAACAAGAAATCCTCCTGAAGGGAGTCCGGGCGGCAAAAAATTGCAGGTTCTCGCGAATAAAACAGAGGAAAGGCGAGCAAGTCGGTGTGGAGGCAAAGCTTCAATTAAAAGGAATAGGCGGAGCCGCCGTTCCTTGATAAAGAATCTTGCCAATCTTGTGGGGGAGCATGAGAATGGGCCCAGGGCGAAGACCCTAAAAGGGGTAGAGCCGAGGACGCCCACTCGAACGAGATTTCCTCAAGGGTGATACGACTGAAAGGGAAATAGTGAGATGGGGGTGAGGATGAGTGAGAACGTTCTCGGCTTTTGGGGCTCCGCGGCAGTTGAAAAGGATTCAAAAGGGGGCGAGATCCGGGACGATACGCTTGATCCTTGCCAAGTTACTGCAAGAGGGGCCAAAAATGAAAAATGAGAGATGAAAAGAGAGAAAGGGGGGAAAAGGAGAGGGGGTGTAAAGGAGCAGAAGGATAATTGTGGGGACAAATGATTGACGAGCTTCCGGGCACAAAACTGAGGCTAGGAACTTGGGGGGGGGGCCAGGGGAGGGGGGTCACGGGGGACAAGGGGAAGAGTCGTTCAGAGTGCTGTTGGGGGGAAAAACAATAATTCCGATTTAAAAAAAAGTATTCAGGGCGTTCTTCAACAGGGGGAAAGCAAGCAACGAAAAAAAAAGGGGGTACGAGAGGAAAATCCCCAGCTTTCGCAGAAGGAATAAGGGCGAATCGATTAGTGAATATTTGTGGGTAAAGTGCTGACAAAAAGGACCTCCGGCACGGGAAAAGAAGCTGGAACTCGAAAAGAGAAATCAAGCACCTCGGGGGGGGAAAAGGATCGTCGGTCAATCCTCCTGCCAATTCTCCTTCTTATTCAACTTGAGTATGTTACACAAAGGGGGCAGGGGAGAATGGGCATGGGGGGGTCATTTTTGGAAAAGCGCTGGGGGTCTTCACGCAGATGTAGAGACGTTGAGACGACAATTTCTAATATAATTTGAAGGGGCCGACGAGAAAAAGCCGGAAAAGGATCTAAAAAGGATGGGGAAGGGCCGAGTTATCCAATCATCAAAAAGTACGAAGCTTCACCATAATTGAGCGAAAGAATACCCGCGTGGGGAAGAGGGCGATGTGAAAGAATTGGAGGTGCTTTTCGGCCCTCTACAAAAAGAGTGTCCATCTCGGGGAATACGAACGCTGAATATCATGGGGCAATTGGCAGTGTTAACGAAAGGTGACGAGGAGGGGGGCTGATCTAGCAGAAAAGGCATAGTGCGCCCTAAGACCACGGACGGAGAAATTCATGGTCTTACCCAGGGAAAAGAAAACTTCGAAAAACACCAACGGCAAAAGAGGGAAGAAGTGGCTGGGAAGGTTAAAAGAGGAAGACATAGGAGAGCGAAGCGGGCTCTTCTGATAACGCAATGGAAAACTGGTGGGAAACGGCGGGAGAGAGGGAAAATGAGAGACAAAAAAAAGGTCCATGAAACAGCTCACGAAAGTTTGAATCGCCAAAAGAGGAGAATGCACGCGAGGAAGATTGGGAAATGTTTAGGGCCCGGGACAAAAATATCAGAGCAAAGGGGGTCTCTACTCGCGAGTGGACGTCCACGGGGGGGGGGTTAGGTCCTCTATACGGGAGACCCTGCAGTTAAAGAAAGAGGGTTGGTGGAAAAAGGTCCAAAGATGCTTCAAAAAACTCTAAGTTTCTCAAATGTGTAGTCCAAACTAGTAGTGAAAGCGCGGGGAAGGACGAAAAGAGCAAAGACATAGGGGCTTCTAAATATAGCGGAAGAAAACACAGAGAAAAGGAAAGAAGAATCTTGTGAGTGTGACTTGCCACCTTACTGGGGAAAACAATCAAAAATGGAAAAAAAACTCTGCTTCAAAAAAAGTGAAAATTTAGGAAATAGAGATGATCAATACAAAAAAATGAATAAAAAATAGACGATGGCGGTTGAATCAAAATTTCGAAGCAAGGAATAGGGGGGAAAAAGGGGCTCAAGGAAACGCGGAAGGCTTTCTCGTAACGGACACCTAATAGGGGGCTCTCTCAATCACAAACTTGGTAGGGATTAAAATATAGGAGTCCCAAGGGTCCGTAAACATAAAAATGAGGGGAAAAAACACCTTAAAAAGGTGGAAGCTTGCGAGGAAGGGGGAAAAAAAGCAGCAAGGGTTGGTGATTACCCCGATTAAGACCGTGCTCCTTCTTTTAAACGGTTTGTGGAGGGTGAGTCAAGACTTGAAAAGACCGAGGTCGGAGGGGACCTTGCGGATTCGGGATCGCAATTATCAGAGGGGGTGGGGCATGGGCAAAGAAAGGTGGAAAAACCCAAAGAAAAGTGAATTACTTAAGAGGGGGGGTTGTTCTGCCCCTGGAATAGGGCGAGGCCTCCATAAAAAGGGCTAGATGGTAGGCCTCGAGGGAAGCACAACGGACCAATAATGAGGATCAAATACGCAAAGGGGGTACCGAGTTGGGGAGGGGTGCTCCTAATGGGCAGGAAACAACCTTCAACCCAGCATCTGCGCCGTGAAACCGGGGAGCAGGGGGAGACTAAAGCCCACAAAAAAACATTTGGAACAGAAACCATATATAAAAACGGGGGAGAGGAGAGGAGAGATGACGTTACTAAAAAAAAAAGCTCTCAACGGACTCCCTACCTGAAAAGGGCATGGGGGGAAAAAGGTGGGCTAAATCATAGAGGTTCTCAAGTTGCGCTTCTCACTGGGTCCAGGGAAGAGTCTGGGGAAGGAAAAAAAAAAGGCAAATTCTAAGGAATCTTTCTTCAGGGAAAAGAAATTGGAGGAAGTGAGAATAATATTCATCTAGATTTCAAGAAAAACTTCAAATCAAGATCCCGTGGTGGGGGGGGAGCTCAAAAAAGAAGAACTTGCTACAGAGGTCCAGTAGCTTCCATGCCCCGTCCGGGGCGTCAGACGACTTGAGAAGAATCCGTCAAAGAGGGAGGGTCCTGAGGTCACATCCAATTCGGCCAACGGAAACTCTCACAATGGGGGGGACAAAGGGCTGAATGGGCAAAAGGGGGGGGGCAGTTATATGGAACAGCAATTTCACCAAAAGACTGGAACTTGCCCGACCGACTACCAAAACAAAAGCAAAAAGGGAAGGTGAAGCTGTTTACGAATGCCTCCAGTGGTGGCCGAGCGGGGGGGTTTGGAAAGGGCAGGAAAAGTATTCGGGCGGTTTTGCACCAGTCTGTCGTTTGGCAAAATCCTCTGTCGAATTGGGTAGACTCAAAGACAGATGGAAAAGGAATTCCTGTCTGGGGACAACCCCTACAATAGATCACAGGGGGGGAAAGGTGGAATCGCTGGCATCATATGGGGCCGCATTAAAAAGAAAAAAGGCCGAAAAAAAGAAAAGATTCTGGCTTATGATCTTCCTGCTAGTTAAAGCTTGAGGGGGCGGGAAATGAAGTGAGACTCTTGTAACGAAAAAAAAACTTCACTCATCGAACCAGATTTTCCTCCATGGGGAAGCAATAGAACGAGGGGTACTCAAAAAAAGAAACAACAGGAAATAGTATTAAAAAAGAGATTTGACATTCCCTGTCGAAAAAAGGGAATGAGAAATTAATAATGATTTTCTAAAAAGGTAAAATAAACGTCCTGAGACCAAGGACAAAATCAGCAATCGGAAGCTACAGTAAGAAGCCGGGTAAATTGAGGAAGCCTTCATCAATTCTTACAACAAACCTTGCAAGTGAAATCAAGAAAGCGTTGGGTGGAAGTGTGAAAATCTATGCATGTTTCAGTAAAAGAAGTGGAAGGAAGCGGAGCGAGAAAGGCAATTCCCTTCACACAGTTCGAAGAGTTTTAAATGAAGATCCAGGAAACAGGGTCGCCAAAAAGGATAAAAAGTCGAATCGACCTCGATTTGGACAAAGAATCATCAGTCATAGACCAGAAAAAAAGTCGATTGCGATTCTTACCGATTGGAGTTAGGAAGATGGGCTTTGGGCAGTTCTTAACCTCGTACCAAAATGGCAATGGGTCACCGGGGCGAATAAACAGTTGCAAGAAGGGGGATTTTAACGATGGATGCTTTGGCAGACACGGAAGCTGGTGGAAGATGGACAACACTTGCACCAGGGAGCAGAAACGTAGATTCAGGGTAGGGACGCAAATCCGCTTGCGAAGTCAAAGAAGATCCACCCACGGGCTTCGACTGAGGAGCGGTGGGGGAGGAAAAGCCGCGGCGAAAAATCGCTGAGAGGAGGAGCCTGCAAGGGATGGGGGGTTCGACAGAAGTCGTCGCTTGATTATTTGAAGGGAAGAAATAAGCGAGACAATTAGGGATGTCGCCATTAGCCGGTCAAGGGAAGTACCAGAGTTGTTTAAAAGGGAGTGGGCTCATTAGAGGCCGTCAACTAAGGATACTCAGCAAGGTCTCTATGAGCGAGGGGAGGGGGGAGGGGCGGGGAGGAACCTGGGGGGCTAGGAGGGGGGTTGGGTCCCGGGGGGGTGGGGGGGGGGAACACAAGGATAACAACCTCACCAACTAGTACCTTGGTATCTAAGAAATCGAAATCTCGGGAAGGAGTCTCATAAAGGGGGGGGCTCTAAATAGGAGTCGTCCAAAAGGAAGAAGTACTATACACGACATGTTAGTTTGGAGGAAGGTGTAACAAGAAGTTTTGGGGAGGGAAGGGTCAGAGAAAAATAAAAAAACGACTGGAGGGTCGTAAAAGTATACTAAAAGCTAGGGAATCAGAAGAATAAGGGAGAAAGGGGTAAAACACAACTAGTCAAGGAGGATTCGTAAAAAAGGCAAGTTTCTTTTGGTCTCCTCACGGAGGGGAAAAGGGAGGTTGAATAAGCGTTTGCGAGCCCGGAGGGAAAACAACAAAAGAGGACCCTCGCTCAGGAAACTTAGCGCGAAGCATCAAAAAGTCGCGTTGGCGCCGAAGCAACTTCAGCATAACTTGACCGGGGGAAGTCGAGGAATAAAAAGGGGATTAAACAAGAGGACAAGTTCGGGGGGTTTTGGGGCAAGGGAAGGGGGTGTGAGAATAGCTATTAGTAAAAAAAAAAAAATATATTTTATGAAAAGAGGCACGCCGGCGAGGTGAAAAAAAGGTGCAGAAAAGGGAAAGTATCAAGAGAGGGAGAGGGGGTGGGAAAGAAAAAAAAAAGGGAACACTCATACAACTAGGGGAAAATCGTACTGGAGATTGTTTTAAGGCGCGGAAAAGGGGAGAGTCAGAAAATCTTTGGGAAACGCGGAGTAAACACGCACGGAACCAAGAGTTTGGACAAAAAGGACGACGAGGAATGTCGGTTGGTTGAGGTGTAAATAAAGAGGGGGGAAAAAAAAAACCAAAGGGATGGAGTAGGCTCCTTGAAAAAAACTTGCTCTCAATACCCAACACCTTTGACCCGCAAAAAGACCGGGAAGACGAAGAGTTAGAGAGGGAGGGACGTCCGCCTTAAAATAAATTCGCCAAGGAAATGAAGAGAAAAGGAGGGAGTTTAATCGAGTAATCGCTTCAAAAAGGCGACATGCGAACCTGAACACTGTCCTCGCTGATGGTATCCAAGAAGAAAGAGAGGGAAAAGAAATTTCCGGAAGAAGAAGACGTCGAGAAAAAGCTGGGGGGGAACTAAAACCTTCACCCCAAAAAAGAGGACAATTCACAAACGGTCTAGAAGGGAGCAGAAGGAATGGCGGAGAAGAGGTCAAGAGAACGGGAAAACGAAAAGAGAGGGAAAACAGTGCGGTCCTTCGTCCGAAATCCATGAATGAGAAGGGCCAAGGACACTAAACCGGATCAAGGACCACTCTTTGGAGGGGGGGGAAAAGGCCTACCGCAATTGGGCCCAACGTCAGGGACAAATGCTAAAGAGGAAGGAGCTAAAGAATTTCTGAGCGAGGGGTTAAAAATAAAAAATGGATAAGGGGGAAGCTACTCGTCGAACGAGAGGGTGGATGCTACCGAAGAAAAAAAAAGTGGGGACTCACGAGGGGGGAAAATCCTCTTCAAAGGGTCGAGCATTCCGGAAGGTCGCGATAAGCGTTGGGGGGATTCCAATCGGAAAAAAATGAAAATTACGAGAGAATAGGGAAAACCGGTGCTAGTTGGTTAAAGCGAAAGACATCAGAAGTAGAGTTGTGGGAAAAAAACGAAGCCCGGAAAGGCTGAGTTCGTGGATTAGGGTTGGCCGTGGTCTGAAGGATGTCATCTCAGGGGGGCAAAGGACCACTCTTCCAGAATTAGGAGAAAGTAGGGGACGGAGGGCATGTTGCATCCTAAAACCTTGGGGAAAAACATACAAAAAGACTGAAAAGGGCCGAACATCGGGGGGGAGAAAAGTTTGGGTCAGTGTAAACAGATATTGAAAAGAAGCGACAAAGAGCAAAAAAAAAAGGGACGAAAAGGGGTCAAAGGCAAAAAAGTTGGGTGCAAGAAGGAGTCTCAATCTCCTGCGGCAAATTCCCTTCTGAGGCTTGGGAGTGGGAATCAAGCAGGGGGGGGGGGGAATAGGGGTGGGGGGCCCGCTAAAGGAAAACTGGGGAAAGGTCCCAACTTATCGATAGAACGGACAATTTCAGGGAAGGGGAAAAACGAAAGAAATACCGGTCTGACAAAGAAAACTCAAAACAGCGGGGCGACCATTAATTCCATCAAAAGGAGGTACCAGAAGAAAGATTTCCGAGGGAAGAACCGAGGGGGGGGACCGAAGGAAGGGCAAGACGTCGGGGGGGGTGAAAATTGCTGGGGGTCACGAAAAGAACAAATATTTGGGCCAAATGAGTTAATAACTAACGGAGGATGGCGGAAGGAGGTGAAATGAAGCGAGGCCGCAGGGGGTCAAAAAGGGATCTTGGAGCCTGCATAGTAAAAAACGGAAGGAAAGGGATTAGGAGTGCTTAGGATCAACCAAAACTGACTCAAACGCAGAGGAAAGGGTTAAAGGGGGGGGAGGGGGTAGAAAATACGCGGCCTCTATATGAGAGTCTAGGGCGGGGGGGGAACTAGAATTGAGAAATTGGGTGACGGAGGGGAGCGAGACCATGGAGGAGCTCAATAGCAGCTAACTAGTCACGCGGGGACTCAAACTGAGGCGAAATCCTGCGCGGATACGGGTCTTTCACGGAGGAAAATTGTAGATAATCTTCCCGTCAAAAGAGATCCCTAGCTAAAAGGGGGATACGGGCTGAAAAGGTGGGGAAGGGAAAATCAACCTGCTAAGGGGGAACGGCGAAGAGGGGGGTTTTACTTGTCTGACCCTTAGGAGTAACAAGGGAAACAACCCGTAGAACATCGTATAGTATCGCGGGAAATGAGGAGAGAAGGATAGCAAAATACGATCGCAGCGGGATGAATGAGGGTCGACATTAAAAAAATGGGGGGGGTGTATGTCTGGCCGTATGTGTAGAAAGGGGGGAAAAAATCGAAAAAAACGCTCTGGATAATGTTTCAGAGAAGGGGAAGAAAACAACTTCTGGGTACAGAGAAAGACACCCCGAAAAAAAGTACAAAAAAAAAAAAAGGAGACTGTATTAGGGAGGGGGTGTACAGAAAAAAATGATTTAACTTTCGATTTAGTGGCCAGGGAAATTATTGAAAGCTGTTCACCGATGCTTCAGGGGAGGTCTAAAAGGACAACTCAGATATTGTTAACGAATCTCAACAACAACGGGGGAAAAATTTACCAGAGTACAAAGGGAAATCTACAGGGAAAACCTAGGAAATTCATCATAACTTGCAGATGGCAAAGGGGAAATCAGCAAGTTGGGGGTGATTGAAACCCATTAAGGGGCTTTGAAGGGGGGGGGACTGTTTGGGGGGTTGAAAGGGATGGGAGAGAATTGAAAAAGAACGCCGTCGGGAGAAAAGGTGCGAGATTCTGCCGAAACAATTAAAGATCGGTTGGAAAACCAGTACAAATGTGGACATGGTGAGATCGTTGGGGGGTCCTTCCAAAGGGAGGTAATGGGAGGGATCCAAAATAAGGCTGGCGAGGGGTTTTGCTCATCTGCAAGGCGAAAAAAAAGGATTTGGAGTGCGCGGTGTAACAAGGTTTGGGGTTTGTTTACCCTAAGAGGAAAGTCAAAAAAAAAGGATGAGCCGAACGGTGGCCCTCAACGTTGCCCAGGGGCCACATACCTTTAGCGCCTTCTGAGCCGCTCTCGAAAACGCCCACGGAAAATAAGTTAAATTCACCGCTTGAAGGATTGTAAAGAAAGAGAATATAGGGGGGAAGACTACGTGAGGGGAAGAAAATGGTCTCTAAGGGTCATTCGTCTAACGAAACGACGAAAAAAGTTAGGGCGCCTAAAAGGGCGCTAAAATACTAGGATCACTTTTGGACTCCTCCAAGGGGAAAAACCGCCGGGTCGCAAAGCCCTGGCCTACGACGCAAAGATAACGCGTAAGACTTCCAAAAAGGTTCCTCCTGCCTGTGGTAAAGGTCCAGGTAATTAGGTCGGGGGAACCTAGGTAAAAAAAACGACAGAAAAAGGTTCAAAGCAAGAAGTCAATTGTCCACTGTCACCTAAGTTTCCAGGGGAAATATATGAGCTTTAGATTGGTCAATTGGAAAAAAAATTCCAAACCGAGAAAGAAGCTATTTTGCGCCGACAAGAAAAAAAATTTCGCTAACGGAATGATCCTCTGATGCTAGAAAGATCTACGCGATTGTGGAAGGTTTCGAGTAGAAGCAAATGAAAAATGGGGGAGAAAAACGTCCGTTTTCAAAAACTCCGAATTGTTACGGTGATAAATTCACGGAAAAAGAGGAACCTAAAAGGCCAAAATGAATAGTGAAAAAAAAAAAAAGGGGCCCACCGTGTATTGCCGTGGGTAAATAATGAAAGATAAAGTTTTTGGGAGCTTTGAGGGGGTCCAAGAGGGTGCTGAGGTAGGGACCTTTTCAAAGAGTTCCCCTTTGGGAAGATTTGGGTCCAGGGTAGAAGTGGGAACTCTGGAAAAACAAAAGGAAACTTCGCTTGTGGAGGGGGAGTCAGTCGGGTTCAGCGAACGAGGGGAGAGAGCAACCAACACTGCTGAGGAGAGAAGATGACAACCCTAGCGGGAAAGACTGAAGCTGACATCGGATGGGGTAGGAACGGAAGAAACCTTCAAGAAACGGCAAAAAAAGCTGGAACTCAAAAGAAGGGGGGAAACGCCTACCAGCCGCAGCCGAAGTTTTTGGGGGGAAAAGGACACCATGCATTACTGATTGGTCCACACAGCGAGACACGGGGGGGGCAGTTGGGTTCACCTCAAATATTCCAGAGCGGCCCAGACACGAAAAAAACGTTGAAGAGAAAGGCATCGAAAGAAGAAGATTTCGAAATAGGGTTGAAAATGGCAGAAAGCGTCGAAAAAAAACACGGGGTATTTGAAACAGAGTTATCGGACCATCAACATTCTGAGACGTGATCAACGGGCGCGAGTCTGGGGGGGCCACGTAGGGTCGGAAATTTATTTAGTTACATACCGCCCAACTAGGGGGCCTATCTTTGGTGCGGGAAGGCGGAAGAGAATTTGAGGGATTCGGAAAAAAGCTTGGGTCCGGATCTGAGAACCTGCAAGAAAAGGGGCAAGCCCCGACGAACACTAACGATGCCTGAATTCTTCGCAGGGAAGGAAGGGTCTGAGGGAATCGACTAGGGATGAGAAGGGGTGAAAGGGAGGGCTGGAACGTCGCGATCGGGGGTCTTTCGCCGTCCGAAGGGGGGTGAACGACGAAGCTCTCGTCGCTGGATTCAGGGGAGGAAAATGCGTGAGCGAGGGAAAGGGGGAGGTAGAAATCGGGGAGGCAAAATCGAGGAATGTCTACGTATTTGAATGGGGGGGGGCTCCCGGTAGGGGTCTGTGGGGGTGGGGTTTCCGTGGGGGGGGGGTGGGTGCGGGGGAAGCTGGAGAAAGATGCTACCCCAGTAAATATGGCGACATGTGTTTCATTGCAGTATACATAAGGTTCAGACTTGCGCTCAAGCGTAGGCGGATTGTTGGGAGCGGGGTTAAGGCCCAAATTCGCTCCACCTCCAACGAAAACTTGTACACTTCGAAGACGCGGCTACACCCAACGTCTTCTATGGTGTAAGGGGGCTTGAAACCTTTGCGAGCATTCTCCGGACAAGTATAAAAGTGGAAAGGGATGCAAGGTTCTTCTTGTCGTGATAGGCTTCTGCGGGGGCAAGTCTTCGATTAAATGGAATAGGAGGGAAGAAGGGGAAAAAGAAAGGCCTCCCTGTAAAAATCTAGAGTCCCGGGTCCCGGGCCCTGTGTGTAGTTATGGGGATTAGCGTGATAGGCTCGTCCCCATTTGTAGCAGACATGGGGGGACCCCCATGCCACCATCTGCTTGTTTCACGAAGGAAACTAAGGAGAAAAAAAGACGTAAAAGGAATGGGGGACGAAAAGAAATGATAAGAGGAAAAGTTCAGAGGTTTTATCAAACTTGCTGGGAGTTTCAAACGGCGTCAGGGGGGTGAGAAAAAAGCTCAGAAAAGTCTGTTTGAAGGACAACTAAGAGCGGGAAAGGC
>Ga0179593_1809361_pt1 | contig 13043 bp, 11 predicted proteins | sample CZODoug2_1_08_16_FD_185931 | JGI IMG/M metagenome (GOLD analysis project Ga0179593, IMG submission 185931) | Vadose zone soil fungal communities from Angelo Coast Range Reserve, California, USA - CZODoug2_1_08_16fungal (PacBio error correction) | ecosystem: Environmental > Terrestrial > Soil >...
CTCCCGCTGCCTGCTCAGTCCACGCTCTATGCGAACGCACGAAAAAGGATGTCATAGGAGGAGCTGTGCCCGGCGACCGTCGTCGACGATCGAGTGGACGGAGAGAGAAAGTGGGGGGATCCCGACGCATGATTGCATCCATCACTTTTTTTTATCTCAGAGCCTGACCACAAACTTCAACAAGACTTGCAATGGGGGGAGTCCAACTCTTGAGTGACGCGCGCCACGATCTAGAAAACGCGAACGGATCATCGAGACATACTCGCGCCGAGTCCGAGGGAGGGGGGTGGGAAAAAAAAAAAAAGAAGCGCGCCGCAAGCCTGGAAAAAGACGCTCTAGGCGGGGAGCGGAACGGGATCTAGCGGTGCAGGCTAACCTGGGATCTACTAAGGGACGACGCTCATCTGCATGATCGACGAGGGCAAAAAGAGGAAAGGAAGAGCTTCATAACGTCCCATGTGAGGAAGTCCAGCAATGAAAGCGATACTCGGAAATGCACCGGAAGACAACGTTTAGAACCTAAGAGAGAGGCGGAGACACGTGCGCGACCATGCCTAGCAGTAGAGTGAAAAATCAAAGGAGTGCTCCCAGGGATGCAACGAGAAATTACGAAGCGGAAGAGTATCGGACGAACGAAGGAGGTAAGAGCATCGCAGGAGAAGATTAAGACGGAACGGATTAAATATTAGCTCCTTTATTCAGGGGGAAGGAAGGAAGGGGGGGGAAGTCTAGGTACTAAAAGGAACGTCGATGAAGACCTTGCAAATAAACGGAGGAGAACGTGTTGCAGCTGGCCCTAAAAGAAAAGAAGGGAAAAGGAAGAAGCCGGGCTCAAGCCTCGAATCTCGAGAAAAAAAACGATGAGGAAAATAGAGATTCTTAGCATCTTCCGAAGAGAGGGAAAGGACGGAGGGAAAAAAAGTCTCTGCGGTCTGCCTCGAAGGAAAAAAGCCCTCAGGGGAAATTCTTGCCTCTCGAAACGTCGGCCTTCTTAGAAGCTGCCTAAAGGGGGAAGGACACTAAGGACTCAAGATGCTGAGAACGGCGAGCAGGACTCATCTCGTAGAAGCGCATAGAGACATCGGATTGGGGGAGAAGGACAAGGGCATCAAACGGACCTCTCGGTAGTAACGAGGGCACAAGGGAAAAAAAATGGGTGCAAGCCGACGACTCTTGCGAACCGGGAAGATCAAGGCTGCTCCTCAGATGCGTTTTATCTGTAGGCCGGAAGGGGGGGGTACTTCAAGGGGGAGGGCAAACGGTAACGCTCGCAGGGAAAGAGTCCAAAATGGAGTCCGGAACGGTGGTGCGAGACCGCGGAGGGGCGTTCAAAAACGGAGTCCTCGTCTACTTCAGAGAAAAACATAGGAAAGAGAGGAGTCCATTATCCGTCAATGCACCTAGACGAATCATCGAAGAGGAGAGCTGAGTGGTCCCGCGCGCGCGTGAGAAGAGAGTACGCCATCAGGGTACGTGGACGATCCTCGGGGCTCATCATCGATCAATCGGGGCGGAGAATCCGCGCGTCCGCTACAGGTGCACAGTCGAACGCGGTGAATCCTGATCTGAAAGTGTATAGTAGATGCTCCATTCGTGGACGGAACCAGCTTGAGCGAAGAAGGGCCACGAGAGCGTCGACGATTCGCGCGAAGGGAATAAAAGAAAAAGAACTATAATATCGATTAGCAATGGGAGCCTAGCGGTAGGAGGGACCCGAGCATGAAATCTTTCTGTAGGGCGACTACGCCGGGGGCTAAGCGCTCATTATAACGGTGTGGTGGACGTCGAGGCCCCGATAGAAGAAGCAAAAGAACGGTTAAAGGCAACGGAGACTCAGAACAATTGAAGAGAGAGGATCCGGCCTCCAGCAGGGAAATTGCTCTCTCAACTAGTCGATGGAGCAGACACCATGCGTAGGAACGACGAGAATAGAGCGCTCGAAAGGCGTGAGCGGCTCGAAGGGGGGGGGGGGGCCGACGAGCAACTAGAGCCTAAAAATGTCCAGCCGCGGCGACCAGGAAAAGCAGGAGAGGGCAAGAGTCTAGAGCTCTACTGAAAGTCAAATGGTAAGCGACGACAGAGATGTGGAGCTGTGCGACCAGACTTCCGTAGGACGCGAAGGCGTGGCCGCCTCTACTTCTAGGCCACTGGATCGGTCACGAAGGCGCTCTAGTAGAAATCGAGCGACGCGAACGAGATTCTAGGGACACTGCCGCGATCCTAAGCTCAGAAAGTATGGCGCGGAGCAGGAAAAACCGCGCTAAGAAATCCAACGCAAGGAAATCAAAAAGCGAAGCGAGAGAGGGATCGCACTGCCGTCCGTAATAACTGCATAAAGGAGATTCGAACGCCTAGCAGAGAGTCCCGGGATGGCCCAAGGGTTTGAGAGAAAGAAGTAAGGTCGGCCTCAACGAAAAAAAGCAAAGAGATTTAGGAGGCAGCAAAAATCGTTACAGTCCCTACGGGAAAAGTTTAGAGGGCTGAATAGGTTGCTCCATAGTCAAGGAAGAACTCATACGGGCGTCGAAGTCAACCGGAAAAAGTACGAGTCGGACTAGAAAATGAATATTATCAAGAATAGGCGACACTGAAGTCCTCAAACCTCAGACTCAAAACCAACTAAATATCGGAGGCTCGAGCAAGGGGGGATGAACGGTAAAAGCGGGGGATACTCTTTCAGCAAATCCCGCCGGGAAGACGGCCGCGCGCAGACGAGCGCCGACATATCCACATCGCTAAGTTGGGAGAAAACGGCAAACAAGCAGAACGCTTGCCCCGGGGATGAGGTCGCGAAGGGCGGGGGACTCTCCTAGCGCCGACAGAAGGGGACTAAAGTAAAAGAAGGGAGCGACAGGCTACTCGAGGAGGCGGAGAAGATAAATCAACAACAACGAGTAGAAGAGATAGAGGAGCAGACACAGACGCTGGTAGGTTCTATCAGTCATAGAGAGGTTGCTCGGCGAGGAGCCGTAGAGGAGTCATACAAATCGAATTTCCGCGGGAACTGCTTACCCGGGCCTGTGCAACTTTAGACGACGTTGGAGAGGGTCATTGGTAATCAAGGGAAATAGACTCGACTCTCCAGGAGAAACGTACAAACATGATGCGAAAAAGTCTCTGGCTCTTCATTGTGGCGTCAACAATACATGAGGTTCCAGTGAGGAGGGAGGGGGAAATAACATTAGAGGTCAGCACGACCTGGAGTATCTAGGTGTCCTGAGAAGGACCCGAAGGGAACCATTTTCAGAAGATCTGAAAGAAAAACGACGTGAAATGCGACCGGAAGGGAGCGAGCCTTTCTACAAGACGGGGCCGAAGGCAACCGGAGAGAAGGAGCGAAATTTCAATCGTCCAAGTACCACAATTTGGTCGAGACAACTGAAGCTCTCTAACCTGTCGGGAAGGCTACCGGAGAGGCGCTAAGGGGGGGTCAACTCGGGGGAGGGGAAGACGTTCTCGATCAGGGGACAGAAGTGAAACAGAATGGGCGTTTGGTAGAGGGATTCGGGGTCTCGGGAGGGAACAGACACAGAGGGAAGAGCGAATCGAAGAGAGTGCAGGGGAAGAAAGACACAGCGGAGGGAGGAAGAGGAGTTCGCCTCACAGCTTTGACCACCGATAACGAGGCCCGAAGAAACCGAATCCCGCAAAAAAATCTCCGGTTACTTATCGGGGTGGGAAAAAGGAGGAGACACAGACCGTCGTCCTTTTCCAGAGGGCGAATCCGTGGTTTAAGGGGGAAGGCGCGACTCGCCAGGCACCTTGAAAGCAAAACACTGGAGCAGCGTAAGAAAAAAGAGGAAGAGGAGTCGAGAAACTCAGCCGCGTGCCCAGTAAACGAAGTGCAAACATAGCTAAAGGCAGTGCTCTCCGTAGAAAGGGGAAAACCGTTCGCCGACAAGTGGTGGAAGTAACGATATTGACAAAAAGTCACCCCGAAAAGGATTGAGGGGAAAAAGCTTACTCGAAGGAAGGAGAGGACACAACGCCACGACTCGCCGCGCGAAAGAGAAAAAAGCCCGTCTGTCCGAGGAGTAGGAGAAAGGGCGCCGAGACCTGCTACTAGGGGGGGGAAGAAGACGAGACCGGTTAAAGGAAAAAGAAAATGGGCTTCCTAGAAGCTTGTTTCACAGATCCAGGCATACACGCCGTCACTGAAAGTGGAGAGGAAGGACGTATAAGATATCAAGAGAGGTCAACGAGAAAGGACTACCCGGGAGGGCAAACCGCGAAATGACGCGAGTAGCAACCGAAACCGCGCGGCGCTCCTAAACGGACACGAGTCACGCGTAGTGCCACCCAACAAAACCAAAAAAAAAAAAACCCGAGATGGGGGGGGGAAAGAAAAAAAACGGATCATCAAGGGAGAGAGAGGTGAAGGACACCACCCTTCATTATTCCAGCGAAAAGGAGAAGCGACTTCGAGCCAAGTCAATCGCCTCCTGTTTTAGTAAATCGGGAAAGAGAAAAAGGGCGTACTCGGAAAAAACCGGCGCGGCCCTGGAGAAATAGGCCATACTATCACCTCTGCTCGGGAAGCGACAGGGACGCGCAAAACAGGGCTAGAAGAGCGTCGGTGAATCCAGGGTCGGTGCGCCCTAGCAACCTCGTGCAGAATCAAGAAGAAGGCCCTCTGAAAGGATAGGGTCGCCTCGAAGAAAATGAGTTTTCTTGAAGAAAAAAAGGGAAGCCTGTGGTCAACCGTAGGAAGAAGGGTAAGAAAAAAAGAGGGAAGACGGCTATCGAGGGCGGGAAACGAAAGGGGGAAAAAGCCGGAGCCGGTTGGAGCGTCCCCGAAGAACGAGGCAAAACAAAATCAGGCAGACTCTAAGTATCCCTAGAAGAAAAAAAAAAAAACAAAAAAAAAGGGGGAAGGAGGACAAGAGAGATGAATTGATGGACGAGATCGAGACAGTGCTTAAGAAAAAGAATGCGCGGGATCAAAAACTCAAGAACGGGAATAAAAAAAAAGGACCTACGCGTCCTTGATGAGTCGACAGGCAGGAAAAAAGGGGCAACAGGAGGAAGACGGAAGCCAATCGCAACGTCGCGGTCGAACGTCGTCTTCCGTCAGGCTGGTCTTAAAGACCAGAAAAAGATCAAGTAGAGAATGGGGCAAAACTCGGGGTAAGAAGACTAGCTCAAAAAAAAGGGGGAAGCCTCGTTCACTAAAAGGGGGGGGGGAAATACCGGGGGAGGAAAGGGGGGAAGCGGCGATTAAACAAGAAGAGGACTTCAAACACAGTACTCTTCCTTATAACGAGAGGGCCAAGCTGGAAGAACCGCACGTAGGAAAATCAGGGAGAATCCGCGAGCGAGGACCGAAATCAAAAGGAGCACTTTTCTCCGATCTAAAAACGAGACCGACGACTCGATCGTCTTGGTCAAGAGAGGGGAGAAGGTCCTCGCGATAACTAACGGTCGTGAAACTCTATCAAGTGTCTCGCCGAACCGAGAGAGGGCGATGATTACAAGTAGACAAGGGGAAAAAAAAGGGAGAACGCTTGTCAGGAAAGGAGAAAAGTGAGAGGGAAACGATGACTCCCTTTCTTTAAAGGAAACCAGAGGAAGGCAGAGCTCCGCATGAAAAGGGGCAGGCTCCTCAAAAGAAAAAACAGACGAAGGAAAAGAGTCGCCGAAAAAAGAGGAGCAGGCTGGGATCAAAGATCTCGTTCGATCAAGCAAGAAGAGAGGGGAATGTTAAACGTCAGGAAGAGAGCGTGTCGACCAGAAAACGTCGGAAGTCTCCATTACTGAGCTGGGGCAAAAAAACACATGGAACGAGTCGCCGCCCCTAATGAGGAAATTGAGAGCCACAATATAGACTGAGAAACGACGTAGAATCGCTCAGCCGAAATTGCTAAAAAATCAGGAAGGGGGCAGAAATGCTATCAAGGAACTACTCCAAACCGGAAAAGGAAAGAGAGGACGAGGAAGGGGAAAAAGTAAATCCAATAGAAAAAAAAACAGGTGCCGCCATCTCTGTTAGGGGGGGAAGAGAGATTCTCTGTGCGCAGGGCGAAAGGGGTATGGAAAGAGAATAAAAAACAACAGGAGGGGGTCACGAAGCTCTAGAACCGAAGCGAGTACTAAATCAAGCACGAGGATAAGAGAGAAGGGTAGGGCGCGATAGATCCGAGCGGTGAGGTTCCAGCGGACAGCATCCGTCGGCAAGGAAGGAAAAAAAAGAGGCGAAACAGAGAGCCCTCGGGAACGAGGAGTCAAACCAGTACGGGGAAACAATGAGCGAAACCCGGCTGCTCAGTTACAAGGCCTTGATAGACTAGCCGGGTCTGGGGGACCTCTAAAGCAAAAAGAGGGAGGGAAGTGGTCCATGACAAAAACGACGGAAGGAAAAGAGACGGGGCCCGCAACGTCAGAGCGGGTGAGCAAACTGCAAGCGGATTCTAGGCAAAGGACACCGCGGGGAGACGGTCTTGACCTTCATACCATTTTACTAGGAGAAGGGTCCTAAAGGGGGGAAAAAAGAATAAGGTACATACGACAGGAAGAAAAACGTCAGGTCTCACCTCCTCACCAAAGAAGGTCTTAATAGAGCATAGTCAGAGAGAAGCCGGTGAAAAAGCTTCTATCGATCAGGGGGAGAAGAGGAGAAGCCGCCTTAAAAAACGCAAAGAGAGCGTCCCGAACATAAAGTTTCTTTGCCCAGGTAAGAAGGAAGAGGCCGCGATGACTTGGGGGAAAATCTCCGGACTGGGAAACTTGAAGAGAAGGTAGGAGAAAATGCAACTTCGATCCCTGACCGAAGGGAAACGAGACGCTGTCATGGTATCAGACGGACGAAGGCTCTCAAAGGGGAAATCCCCTCTCTATCTCCGAAAAGAGAAGTAGCGTCGATAAAGGAAGAAAAGGGGAGAAGACCTATGATCAAAACAAAAAGACTGCAGCAAGATTCTGCGACCTTAACACTAGGAGGGCGCAGTCTTGCTGCAAAGGGGGAAGGAACAGCACTAGAGGTTTGGGGGTGGGTGGTTGTGGGGTTGTTGTGGTGGCGTTCTAGTTCTGCTGCCGATTGAAGGGGATGAGATCTCCTAGTGAGGCGAAGACTCTAGAAAGAATCCCGGATAAGAGAGCGCTAAGAAGATCAGCTGGTAACTACATCTTTCTGAGGTCATTAAGGGGGATGAAAGGCGTCGAAATTACTACATGAAAAGGTCCTTTATTCCCCAGAAAAGGGGGCTACTATACCGAATAGGAGATAGAGCGTGCCTTCCGTGTCGTCCGTCCGAAAAATACGCTTCCGTTTCGTCGTGTCTCAAGGAAAAAAAGAGAGGAGAGGTGCGTGGGAGTCGTGCTCGCATCGAGAAAAGGGTAGAGGGGGGAGAGGAGGAGGGTGCAATTAAGGACAAAGACCTGTCATAGAAGAAGAAACAATGCGTCGCCGGGTGAGGGTGTATCTCTCGTCTCATAGCTAGGACGATGAGTGACCTATGCTGGAAGGGAGGAGTGCGTCGGTGAAAGCTCGATCGAGGATTTCCTAAACTCGAGAGGAAGGGATGTGAGCGGGCGGTCGCGTTCCGAGAAGGACTCCGACACGGAGAAGGATTACTCGAAACTAATAGAAGACTTCTACCAGAGAGTAGCTCACTGTGAGAAGGGTGCGCCATCGGGTAGGACAGAGCGCCTTCTTTAACTATCAAAAGGGAGAGGAAGTACGCGCTCAGTTCAAGACCTAGAGTAGATACAATGGAAAGAGAGGAAAGAGAAGGAAAAAGAGGACCGACAACGACCACGCCTTCGCGTAGCCTATCCTTGCAAATCTGGAGCACTTAAAGGAGGGACGTTCGGCAAGGAGAAAAGCTTGAGAGAGAGTCGCTGACCTAAATATTTGGGCAATTCGCCCTTATCTCGAGATAGAAACGGAGGAGAAGGGTGCCGAGGGGCTCAAATCGACTCAATGAGGGCTGCGTAGGGATAAAGAGGGAGTAAGACTCCTCTATAACTACTATTGTGTCCTCGCTGAGGGGAATAACAAGGGGGAACAGATAAGCGCGAGTGTGAAAAGACCGTCGCAACTAATAAGAGATGACGAGGTGATCTACGCAAAAAATTAGTCGATACAGCTAATCCTAGCCCCTTCGAGGTAAAGAAAGAAGAGTCTGGCAAAGCAAAGGAAGCAGCTGAAGTGGTCTGTCGGGTCTGAAGAGAGCAGCCGAGATCTTCGACTCGAGGATAGCAGAGAGGGGAAAAAAAAGGGGGTTGAAGACGAACATGGGGAGCGAGCCGAGAAGAGAAAATTTGGGGAATCTCGAAGATGAAAAACGAGTCTCCGACTGTAATGGGAGGACGAAAGCGCTTGCCTCGCCCTATAAGGGCTTTAGGAGGTCAGGAGCTCCTCGTGAGGCGTCATGAAGAGAGGAGAACCGAGCGTCCAAGACGAAAGAGAGGGAAGAGACTTAGGATCGTCGTGACCATTTCCTCAATGCAGAAGGATCTACTCGCCTCAAATGCTCCATGAGGACGACGACTCGGGAGGCGAAGGAAAGCAGTCGCGAAAAAAACGAGAACCGAGGGGAAACGACCTTCTAGGGCGTACGACTAAAAGGACCAAGTACAGTAGGAGATAGAGACCAAAGGGGTTCAAGGGCGCGAAACGTTAGCGCGAAGCAGAGAGAAAAAAGGATTGTCATCACCGTTGACCTCCTTTATGAACATCGACCTGAAGAGGGGGACACCTAGAAGAGAGGAGCGGTAAGAGACAATCTACCCGAAAGTTAGACCATTATGCCGCACGAAGCTTTCGCCGTGTCGGACGGCATATCGAAGAGCGGACTATACTCTCTGCTAGAAACACGACAGGGACAAATAAATGAAAGGGGGAAAGTTTCAGCCGGCCCCGCAGAAGAGAAGCCTACCATCTAAAAGGACGAGATACTAGAATAGATCTCAACCTGCTTTGAGGTAAAAAGAGTAGAGGGAACTTCGGGAGAAGAGGGGTCCGGTCAGTCCAGGGGCAAGAGCTGGCGTCGGGGTGCCTAACGGGCGCGTAGGAGAGGGTTATTTCGTGCCGCTCCTAGGAGTCCGTTTAGAATCTGACGGATAACGGAAAAACATAATCTGAGCAGAGTGAGGAAAGAGACAAATCGCAGGAAGGAGGAGCAGCTGAGAAAGGACCAGGTGGACAGGCCTGCGTGGAATACGTAAGGTCGTAAACCACTTACAAAAGAACATTGATGGCAAGCTCGGCTGCGAAATTTCTCTGCAAGGGGTTCTTAAAAGGCCGCTCCAGGATCTGTATAATCTGTCAAAGTGGTCGTTTCAAGGGAAAAGGCCTATACGGCGAACCATCTCTGTGAAAAAAGCACAAGGCGAAAAACGTTCCAAAAGCGAGAAACATGAAGCCGTCCGCTCACGGAGTAAAGACACTCGCGTCGTACGATAGACAATGAAAAGGATCCGGAAAAAGGAAAGGAAACGAGATGAGAAGACGACTCCTACGAGGACTTTTTCACATCGGGAGAGGATCGAGTCCTCTCACCGAGAGTAGTGAAAATCAAAAAAGAAATATTCGAATCCAGAAGACGTGGTCGTCTCGAAGAAGGGATCAATCAAGGCAAAAGGGCAAAAAAACGATGTTTGTCAAGATCTTGAAAAGTCGAGAAGAACTCACAGGTCGGTAAACCACTGTCCGACTGCTCTCGGTCGACAAGTCAATAGGAGACCAGCAACAACAGAAAAGAGGCATCTTACCGGGGGGGAGCGGCCTCGGTAGGAAAAAAGGAAAGTCTTAAGGGTTCGAGTACTCCTTCGACTTCTGCGTAAAGAGATCGTTAAGGAGAAAAGTCTTTCCATCGCGCTGGGAGCAAAGCAGCAACGGAATAGCATGAGAAAGATTCTCGAGAGCGTCTGCAGTAGCGGCCTCCAGCGGTAACAAGAGAGAAAAACATGCCAAAGAATCGTTCTGCCACGCTGGGAGGCCGGCTACTACGGGAGAGGGAGAGGAGAGAGCAGAACTCTCGAGCTGCGCAAAGGTCTGTATGTGGCCCAGCGAGCGAAAAGGCTTGAGAGAACCAACCGACGGCGACCGAGAAGGAATCTAGTCTATCCGAGGCACGCAGTAAGTGGCATGCGTACATCACGGGATGTCGACTAGAGGAAAACTGGCCGATGAGTCTAGGGAGTGAGGGCGGAGCGGCCCATTTGGCCGAAAACCGAGAGAGGCGATCTACCGACAATATAGGGGAACGTCTAGGGAAGAAATACTTAGCAAAGGGGTGGTCAGAAGAGGACGAGGTCGCGAAAGGTCCGAAAAGGAAACTCCGCGACAAAAAGAAGCTCTACCAGCGAAGGGAGGACGTCGAACCATCCTCGAAAAAAAAGAGAGAGAAACGCCATCGAGGTCTGCTCGCAAGTCATCGCAAGGGATGGCACAGACGGGGGACCAAAAGAAGCGCGACGCGGCTTCCACGGCATAAAAAGAAACAAGGGCGAAGGAAAAAGACCGAAAAAAAAAAGAGTTCACGCCTCTAATAAAGTTCGCACATGCAGGGGAAGAAAACCTAAAATCTACGGTGCTTCTCAAAAACAGAACTTATAATCCGTCTTAGAGTAACCGTAAAAAAAAACTCTCGGGCACCAAAAGACATGGGGTAAAAATCAAACAGAGGGCAAAAAAAGCTGGTCCAGGGCCACAACATCCTCGAATGACACTAAACAGCCTTAAAGGAGACGAGAGGGGAACGCCGAGACGGGGGGGAAAGTGTAGTCGGCTTCGAAGGTCTCCGAGAAAGACAGCCAAACGTACCGCGCACAATTAGAGTCCGACAGAGAAAAAATATAGGGGGGAATGGCAAGTAAAAGGACAGAAACAGGGAAAGAGAACATATTGGATGAAGTTAGTCCGGTACGAGGTATCTCCTGATGGCAAACAAAATCAAAAGATCTTACGTTCGACTACGACGTCGGAGCAGAGGAATATCAGAAGAGGCGATAAAGAAAAACGACAACACCACAACTGAGATTATGATATGCATCGAAGTCTACCGGACCCGGCTCCGACGGTCGGAGATAAAGTCGACGGGCCCCCTTCTTGCGGCCAATCACCCCTAGGGATGACAGAAATCGCGGGCCAAGGGGGTCGGGTCATCACCGGTCAAGTGACCTGGACACTCAGAAGAGGGGCGAATGGTCGGAGGCTAGGGAAGAGGAGTGGGTAGCGAAATGCTGGGCTCTTACCGAGAAGCCTCAGACCGTAATCATCCACGGGCGCGGGCCTCGATGCCGCTTCAAAGAAAGAGGTTCGGACTTGAGGGGAAGGAGGTGATGGAAAGGGGAATGGGGAATATTACTCCGGCTTAAATCAAGTAGGAAGGGAGACCGGTGACAAATGGCTAAAAGGGGGTAAGGCCGGAGAGAGACGGAGGAAAGAGCCGCAAAAAAAAAGTAAGTGTCGCTTTGTTGACAAAAAACGATGAGGCCGACGACTGTGCTCTTCGTCCCGTCGACCCGTCGCTGGGCGGGAGGGGGAGAAGTCGAGGAACCAAAAGACCTCTGGCGGACTCGCGCCACCTTAAAGGCCGGGCCCCTAGCAAAGCGACGCGTTCGACTCGAGGCATGGGAAGTTCTCAGAGGGAGGACGAAGAGCTAGAACTCGGAGGGGACTGCTTAGACTCTGACGGGGAGTTGGTACTAGGGCAGGGGGGAGATTTCCCCTAAAGAGCAACAGAAACCAAGCATCGATAGATGATAAAAAAACTCCTCGAGCCCTGCCGGATCCTCGACTATCTTCGCAGCGCTGTCGGCGGCGGGTCGCTAGGGGGTCCCGAGCGAAAGTAGGGGGACACCACTAAGACGGCCGAGGGCCGTCGAGAAAGCGCTGCCCGACGGAAGCGAACGCTCGAAGGTACTCCGGTTTAGGGAGGGGAGGGGCCCTCAGACGGCCGTCGAGGAGAGATCAAAGCGGAAAGCCTCGTACGAAAGCCTTTTGTGAGGCGAGTACGTGTCGCGGAAGAAACAATCGGAAACAAAGAGGAGCATTTTCGCTCAACCTTGAGAGAGGACGCGAGAGCGAAGAGCGCGGGAAAAAAAATCTCCGGGACTCTTACGATCGCATGGAGCTAAGGTCGAGAAAATGCTGGAGGCAAAATGCGCAAGAGATCAGGGAGGGGGGGACTAGGAGACTTCGGCAACCCGTAGGGATGGGGATTGACGAGGCGCCGTCTCGAGATAAAAAGATGCTCGTGACTGCCAAGACGGAGTCAAACTCCTCAGTAAGCCGCCTGCTCGGGAAAGAAAAAAAGAGACGCAAACAACCTCGACTCAACGGGGCTGGTCTGCAGGGAGCCGCAGCGAAACGTCGACGCAGCTCTAAGTCTCGACCGTGTTTTTCAAACCGTAACAGTAGAAGAGCCCTGCCTTGGGTACATATCCGTTCAGGACCAAACGGCCCATGGGTCAGATAAAGCGGACTTGATGCTCGACACAACAGGCAATAACGCTCATGGAAGGGGATAACCGAGAGAAGAAAGTCCGGGCCACACCGCGAGGAGAGAAGGATTTCAAGACGAAAAAAAAAGAACGCTCTCTGTGCATGAAAGGAAGAATCATTGGAAAAAGGGCGTGACGAAAACGAGAACCTCTCTGCATGAGGCCAATACGGAAGGGGGATGCAGACACTCGCGGAGCGCCCGGGAAAAGGACGAATTTGTACGGCCTGGCTCGCTTACTAAAGAAAATTAAAAAAACGTGCAGGCTCTACACCCTGCCTCGGCGCGGAGGGCGAAAAGAGAAACCGAGCACAGCCGGAGGAAAATCCCCGAGTCGTTCAACCTTGATAACGGGACGAGGCGGGGGCCTCTAGTACGGACGACGACCACGGGCAGTGGGAAAAAGAGCACCGGGGGAAGGAAGTGAGGACGTTCTGACGAATAGGAAGCGCTCTGTCATCGGGACCTCCTGAAGGGAAATCAATACTACTGAAGGAAAAAGACCTTGAACCACGACTCCGGAGGAACCTGGTTTCGCGTGCCCCGCCGCAGCATCCCAGAAAGAAGGGCAAGGAGAGGTCTTCTAGCTACTCAGGA
>Ga0179593_1287573_pt1 | contig 13042 bp, 17 predicted proteins | sample CZODoug2_1_08_16_FD_185931 | JGI IMG/M metagenome (GOLD analysis project Ga0179593, IMG submission 185931) | Vadose zone soil fungal communities from Angelo Coast Range Reserve, California, USA - CZODoug2_1_08_16fungal (PacBio error correction) | ecosystem: Environmental > Terrestrial > Soil >...
ACAGGATGGGAAATTGGTTGGGGAGGGGGACGTATTGGGAGAAGAGACTCATGTTCGACCGAAGCGAGAAAAGCCGTGATAACGCCCCGAATGAAAGGAAGTATCAGGGGAAGAGAGGCATCGTTCCACAGAAGACTCAGTTTACCACCGCGCAACCGCAGGAGGTCGAAAAGCGTTGTCACAGAATTTCTTCGGAAGGGTGGGGCAATGGAGGTGGAAGTGGGGCGCGGGGGATTCACTATCCCGGGAGAATGTCAAGTGTCTGCTGAGAGAAAGCCCCAGCCATGGAAAAAAGGCGCAAGACTAAACCAGATGTCGTGAACGCGATTAAGGCTTCTCTCGAAACTATTATGGCAGAGTGGAGGGCTAGGGGGTAAAGAGAAATGATATCAGGAAGAACCCTGAGCACAAGAGGAAAAGACGCGAGCGTCAGCATACATCAAGAAGTGCTAAAAGCCGCGCGAAAAGGTCCTTTAAAACTTAGGCCGCCTGGGGGAAAAAATTCCTTATTCGTGTGGAGGGAGCGATAGAAAACTGGCCGATCGCGAAGGGGGGGGAATCTAAAAATAGTTAGACTAAGAGGGGGAGACGATTCGATGTCGGACCAGTAGAAAACGAGCGCTAGTATGGGAGAGGGGGCCCTGCTGCTTCGGAAAAAGGTCATTATTGAGATTCTAAAACACCCTCTCCCGACACCGGATGACCCGTCATAAAGGACGCGGGCAAAATGCGACAGCTGGCGAGTCCTGCGTAGGCTGGGAGGGACTTACTACTACACGAAACTATTCAGGGATTCATACGCAAGGTCGGGAAGTCAGAGGAACTGTCAGGGGGATCCTGAGAAGAAGTTACATTTAACGTTAAAACGATCAGGAAGTCGTGCTGGGGAGTACGGGGCTCACCGGAGAGAAGGGGGGCTCTCGCAACTCAAACCGACGTATGAAGCTAAGGCGACGGAAATTTATTAGCAACACGCCACAAACCACTCATATAGCAAGAAGAATTATCAAGGGCGCGGAACGCGCAATGGCGACAGCCGCGCGGCCGGGAGAGCCTTCCTGTCGAATAATCCTGCAAAGGCATCGTGCGCACGTGGAACAATCCATCGGATCTTCAAATAGGTGGGGAAAAAACGGAACCCGATCGGCGAAGCCGGCAGGATGAAAAGGGGGGCGGCCGGGGAAGAACCTTCCGAGGGCTGGAGACCGAAGAGGGGAGGAGCACCAAAAGTCGCCTGCAAGGGATAAGGTCAAAACGGAGAAACAAAGGTAAGTCTACACTCTGCGCTGCCAGGGAACCTACTGGGTCACTGAAGCTACGTTCTGGAAAGGGGAAGAAACTTCTTCTGACCGCTTCCTAAATGGGCCAAGCGCCAGTGGGTGGGGGAAGATCTTCCGGGAAAGAAATCGACGAAATGAAGCGATGCGGCAATAAGATGGAATTAAGAATTCTACTGAGCGCAGAACTAGCGGGGATTAAAAAAAGGGGGGAACAAGCGCGGTGGTCCTGGATGGCTGCATGTGAATCGAAGAATCAGGTCGACAAATAAAAAAGGAGGGGTCGAAAGAACGAATGTACAAGGCAGCGTTAGGGAGGAGAAAACTGTTTGCAGATAGGTTTCAGCTTCGGCGTTGCACGTCAGCGTTTCGGTGAAATTTTTGTGGGGAAAGAAGCGGCAGGGACCGCGACCAGTCGAGGCGATTTCGTCTTGATAATAGGTCATCTCTATGTAGAAGGTTCTGGAGGAACGCGGCATTGCGAGGCCAAAGGGAGAGCAGTCGGCGTCAACACCGGGTTAGGCAAGAGGAATCTTAGCTGGTAAAGTAGGGCCTGTCTCTGAGGGGGGGGAAAAAAGGGGAGAGCGGACGCGGGGTACCGGGAGGTGGTCCGTTTTCGGAAGCAATTATCTTTTCAGGATCGAGGAAAAATTTCAAAAATGCCCGATCGTCTCCTGAAATAACTTTACGCAGCGCACATCATGAGCAAGAAAATGCTTAGCGAGAAGGGAAGAGGGGGCTAGAGTTTGTGTAAGAAGGATTGAAAGGAATAAGCGCTGTAAACAGTTCCCAATCCGTAGGGTAAGACGGAGAGTAGACGAAAAATAAGTGGATAACCGCCTAAACATTCTTCTTCTTAAATGGAGGGGACAGGAAAGCTTCACAGCCTAGAAAAAGATTAAGCGACAAACAACACCTCTACAAAAGAGGAAACACTACCCAGTGGAAGAAATAGAATAAGACGTTAAGTGGTGATTTCTGAAAAAGGAGGTCGACTACTATCTGTCTTACCTTAAGCCAGGAACGAGTACAGGGTACCCTTTAGCACAGTTGGGGTATCGCATGAGTGATTGGGTTGTAGCAGTTGGAAGAGATATGCAGGGATCAGGAAATATTTCTTGAACAACTAAAGAAAAGAAAAATCGCCTTGAAAAAGACGTGATGGCTTCGAAAGATAGTTTTCGTATTGGGAATCTTAGGGGGGGAATCCTCCTGGCCCGCAAAATGCGGGGATTGTAGGCAAGAAAGTGGGGATGAGCTCCAGAAATGGATAGGAATTCCTTGCCGGACAGTGGGGGAATGAGGGCATTCAGGGGCCGTCAATCTCCCGGAGGGGGGGGATTCAGGAGGGATGGGGGATGACAGCAGGTGTAGCCATAAGGAGAACAGGACAGGGGAGAAAGTAACCTACGTGAAAAAGGGAAGGCAGGACTGGAACGACTGTCATCACGCTCAGGGGAGGGGGCGCGTGGAGACTAGAACAGCTCTGCTAGTGGCTCGCGATTTCCGAATAGGACAATGTGAGATTCCAACCCTTAAAGAAATCCTGGATCTCTAGGATAAAAGAGATCCTTGCTCGGGAAATGTTCTCGGGGAAAAGAGCTCAGCGTAAAATAGAGTTTTTGGATACATATTTCTTTCCTGGCGTGTCGGTTGGATGAGATTGATTGTCGTCTGGAAAATTTTAAAATTTGTAGGTCTAACGACTAAACATGAGGGTCAGAGAAGAAAAGACGAATGTAGGGGGGACTTCTTGGTACATGTGAGAAATAATCCCAAGAGAAAGATGTCCCTATAAGGGAAATTTCAGGAGAAGGGGGGCTCATCTTACCCATTGGAGAAAAAAGGTGTATAACAATTAAAAGGTGGCGTAAACTTGGAATAGAGGAAAAGGTCAAAGAAGAATACAAGGTTCTAATTTGGTACAGAGAGAAGTCATGATATATGGGGAGGGGAGAATATTTTAAAAAATGCCATCGGTTGAGTCACACTCAAACGGGGACCAATCTGTTATCAAATGCCAACAGAAGTCAGTACTGACACCTCCTGGGGGGGATAGAAAGGGGAAGGATGGAAGATGGACGTACCGCCTCGAAAGCACGGTCGCAGTATGGACAGATAAAGTACCGGAAGCGGAGGGTAGAGATTCTATCCACTGGGAGGGGGCATGGGTCTATGGTGTCTCTTTCAGGGGGTCTTATTATTTAAAAAAGGGATCGCCTTCCAGTAAGGGGGAGGGAAATTATGTTGCGTACGATATGGGTCTGACTGAGCTCCAGACTCCCAGGGGGGAAATTGGAACATCTGCTGTAATCTAATTAAAAAAAAAGATAGCCATGAGGTATACGTGCTATGGGGGAAGCATTATTATGGTCCGGTCCCTTGTTAAGGATAAATCTGGTTCGTGCGCAAAGAAGAATCGCTCTAAATATTTAACTCCAGTGGTCACCCTAAATTTCCTCAAGAAGAAGAAATATGCTGATCGGCAAGGACGAAAAATGAGTTCGAATATCAACTCGGTAGAACATTTGTCTATCTAAGATCGGCGAAAATCATCGTTGCAAGGAAGAAAGGACCAGTACCAGACGAAGATAAGGAGAGCCCTCATTAGGGCCTTTCTCTCACGAGGCAGACTTCTAGCATAAAGGTGGGAAATAGGCGTTAAAACTGTCCTGCAAAGTAGAGGTCGAAAGCTTCTCGGGGAGAGGGTGAAAAGGGGAAAGGTGATTTCGCGGGGTCCCCTTTGTGATTTGGTCTCCTTGGAGGACTAGAAGTACATGCTACTTCGACATCTATTAACTTTCTTAAAGCGACGTGAGGGGCATACTGGAGAAGTTCCACCCCCAGTGTATGATGCACTATCAGGTCGAAAGACGCGCGGACTTAAGAAGGGGGGGGCTGAAGGAGAGTCAAACGACGATACTCGGTGCGAAGTTGTCAAAGTTCGAGAGGGGGGGGAGAAGAAGGTAATGACCGATGCAGCCTTAAATCGGGATAGTGGTCATCGTCTCGCCAGGGGACAGAGGATGTCATCAAGAGACAGATCAAGTGCAGGAGTATTTTAACATGACGTATAGAGTGGCGGTACTAGATTCAAATCTTGAGGTGAGATGAGAAAGCCATTTAAAAGCATCATTCTTCTGTGGTATAGGAGACGGGGTACGTCAAAAAAATAGGGGAAGAAGATTCCGGTGCAAGTTGCTACAGTGAAGGGCCTCTCTGAGAAAGGCCGGGAAGGAGGTGGGCAAAACTCGGGGGATGGCTAACCGATCGAGGGGAATTCAATAGGTCCTGAATAAGAGGAGGGATGGGATATGTTGTCGGGGGGAGTGAGAGGGGGGGGAGGTGTGGCGAGGTCGGCCGGGAAGGAGTCGTTTGGGGAGGAGAAGAAGAAATCGAGGTAAAGCGCCGTACGCAAAGAACGAGTATGATCGTTGAAAGTAAATAGGAAGGGGCGCCGAATCGAGGATAGAAGATATAGTAAGTCAGTGAAAAATTCCCACTCGTAAATCCATACTCGCAGGGATTCAGGGGATGAGCCTTAGTAGAAGCAATATGCAATCTTCTGGCAAAGACTCGCAGAAGGTCATACAGTCTGATCTCCTTCATCTGAGGGACCCAACAGTCGCTACGGGGGTTGCGATTCGATAGGATGAACGCACTTGTCCGTAAGAAGAAGGCCGAGATAATGGGTACTGAGTGAGAAGAGGGAGAGAAGGTTCTAGGGGTAATAACTAAATCGCTCGGGGAAAAGGCCTTATACTAAGGAAGAAGGGGGCGAGACGGGGCCTTAAGTTAAGGGAGCATCGGATATCGCCACCTTGAAAGAGCGTAGCGGGACCAAGCGAGGATTCTCTACGTCGAAACCGGGGAAAAGAGGGGGTTTCCCGGGGGTCGAGACGGGGGAAGAGAGGGAATACAGCTCATGGATCATGGGGGGACTAGTTGGCGCAGGGATATCCGATATACATGGCAGATCTGGCCGGTCCGATCTCTTCATAATCTAGAGAGAGCAACTAGGAAGAGGCCACGAAGATGGGGGTTTTTCCGGGAATAGAAAGGGGAAGTCACTGGGGGAAAGGAACGAATGAAGGTCTAAATGAATATCCAACTGATCGCCGCAAGCAGACTACCCTGGCAACAACAGACAGAGAAGAGACAAAATGAGAAGCTCAATGGTGAAAAAAAGTCTGGTAGTACCTTCGGAGGGTAAACGCGCAGATCGGAGATACTCCGGATCTGCAGGTGCCTGAGCTTGGGGGGCTTCTGCGTTTGGTTATGGCCTGAGGGGAAGAAGGGAGCCTGGAATCATCCCGAACGAGGAAAACGACCACTGCCTCCCGACGAGACAAAAAACACACTTCTTATTATTATAAAGGCGGGGAGGGGGGGGGTGGAAAGGTTGGAGAATTTATGCAGGGGGGAAACCAGAATCCGCTTCACGCCGGCGAAATCAATCCCAACAAGGGAGAAGTGCAGATTAACGCTAAGTAAGAGAGAAAGTGCCTCATTAGAGGTCATTTTGGAAACATGCTGCATTCGTACTGGAGTGGGAATTGTAGTGGTAGGGTCAGAGGGGAGGGCTTAACCGATAAAAAATAGTGATATTGACCAAGGGCTAACGGAAGCCTACCATGAACAAACCCAGAGTCTAGAAGGGCAGCCAAACTAGATGAGGAAAAACTGTTCCGAGTGGCGCGTCTCAACTATTATGTCAGGGAGGCGAGGGAGGAAAAAGCGGCAAAGCTAGCAATCCCGAACCTTCGCAAAGGAAAAGAGCGCGCGATCTGCATGAACTCAGGCACGGGCACAGGCTACGCCATGTCCGGAGACACCAGGGTTCTGTTAAGAACGGTGCGAACATGGTGGAAAGAGAAGGACGTGTGTGGGGCTTTAGCTAGGAGAGTCGCTAAAGGAAACTAGATGACCTGGGGTTCTACCTGGAAACACTCGATACATCTTGAGTCAGGAGAGAGGAGAAGGGGAGCGAGGGTTGGGGTGTAGGATCAACGGGGGAACACTGAGCACGAGAGCCTCCAAGTAGGGGGAAAGTTTCTTAAAATTCGGATTCGGACAACGTTAAAGATTTCGCGGCGACTGCAGCCAGGATCCCGAATCTGGTCAGTGTCATCCCTTACCTCTATCCAATAGGGTAACGGGTGAAAGGGAGACGAGGGAAGCGGCCTCAGGTAATATCTTTACCGTGATCGTAGAACGTTCATTTCGGGGTCGAAGAAAGGGGGAAAAATGGGTAGGGAAGATGCGAAAAAGTCTTTCGGGACAGAAACGAGCAAGTATTCAAGAGGGAAAAGAACGCCGTGGCAAGATATTCAACGATCATGAAACTGCAAAAGTTTTTCGTCGTTTAGAGAACGCTCGATGCTTGCTCACAACACGTATGGCCCGGAAGAATACGACAATACTGAACAAGCTAGACGAAGCCAACAGGGATATCCTACGAAGTTAGAATGGAGAGGAAGGCCGTCACATTAAGAAACGGCGAGGGGAACAAAAATTCCTTTTCAGATGAATACTTCCGTCATTTTCGCAAAAGGGGGCAAAGGCATGCTGGCTGTAAAAGGCCTGTTTTTCCAAACGGAAAAGATAGAGAGAACCGAAGATAGAAAGGTTTAGGAACTCACATCCGATCCGGGCGAAACGAAGAGTCGGAGGACTAAAAGCTCAGGCCTTACGTGAGCTAAGGGGGGGAAGAAAGTCTACCAGAGGACCTCTACCATGGCGATCCTCCTTTCCCTAGCCAAACCACCTGATTCAGGATAGAAAAACTCAAGGCGGGGCAAGCTTCTTACTACGATGCTTGTTGCCGAAGAAAAAAGCAAACAAATTGAGAGAAGGAGGAGTGAACCTATCGAAACCCTTAAGAACCTTCTTTCAACAAGCGCGAAAAGAAACATAAAAACTCCTGAGCGAAGGAGGGAAGGGGACAGAGAAAAGTGTCAACCAAGAGTACGAGAAGCGTTCGAAACACGGAAAGGGGGACCTGATCTGAGGCGAATGTTAATTCGTCAGACTGCAAGGACCAATAAAAATGGGGCGGGAGAAAAGGGAAACAAGATTTGAAGGGTGTGGAATTGGGCGGACTAATCTTAGAATCAAAACCTATCGAATTTTGAGCGACAGGAAACTTCGGCGTTTCAATGGAAGGTCGTGGAAATCTCTACTGCGATTTCGCGACGCCGTCTATCAGGGGGGCAGGGGAGATCAATCTTCGACTTTAGCATGGACGTCAAACGGAGTGGAGGAGGTGGCTCTCAAGAAATTCGAGAGGGGTAGATCTACCAGTGTGTCTACCCGGATTTTATCTGCAGGATTCGGGGTAGGCTTACATGCTCTTTTGAGAGTCCTGGGAGGGCTGACATTGATGGGAGGACCGGTGAGGGGTTTCCCCAGGTAAGAGCATTTGAAAAAGAGGGTGCCGAGCTTTCTTGCCAGACCAAGAAGCGGAAGGCGTGAAAAAACGGGGGCGGCCTCCTCAGGGAGCTCCTGAAGACTCAAACAGAGCCTCGAGTTTTGACTGGGGGCGGGAAGTGACGCTTCTCCCATGTAGAACCCACTACCACTCCGTTTGGGGCGGGGGGAACTACGAGATAAAGTATCTGGAAGAAGAAAAGGCTGTAAGACGAGTACAAAGGACGGCTTCCCTTCACTGTGGGCCCGTTCTAAGAAAAAAGTACATCTAAAGGAGCCTGAAAGGAGACAAAAGGAAGTCACAGTACCCTTAATCCTCGAACCCAAGAAAAAAAAAAAAAAAAGACTCAGTCGAGCTAGCCCTCGAGTAGTAATTTTTCTTTACAGGAACAGACTGGATACCCTCTCGTACCGTTTACCCCCGGAGAACATTCCAGCCGAAGACTTTCACAGTTTTTGATTGAGTCTCATAGTGGGTTAAAAGGGTGAGAAAATGTGGCAACGGAAGATTTGGAATGGAGATTCGAAACTAGGTCTTTTAAAGAAAGTTACAAGGCGACGCTAATCTATCGCTAGAAGGCTCAATGCTTGAATAAAGAAATTTGGGGGGTCGGGTAAGAAGGTTTATCTTCGACAACGGGACTACAAAAGGAGGTAATGTGTAGAAATAGCGAATGGGTAATAAAAGGGGGTAGAGCAAGCCCAGGCTGAGCTCCATACAAGGCTAAGTATCGGAAAGAGGAGGCCGGGGGTAAAGGCATTCTAAAAAGGGGGAGTCAACTTGAGATGGAGGGATTCGTCGGGTGATGACCAGAAGGGGGTTCGACCGAAGAATCAGGAAAAAAAAGGGAGAGTTAGAAAACAGCAGTCTTGCAACAAACTTGATGGCAAGCCGAGGGCAATACTAGCAAACACGAGGAGAGGGGGACCGTCTGTTGGAGGGCAGTAACAGGGCCTCGCGCAACGCTCTCTGGCGCCTAGTACCGCAGGAGGAGGCAAAAAGTACACATAGAAAGGGCTCGGACCAAATAGAAAGGGGGGGAGAGAGCCAGGGGGTGAAGAGGTTACAATCAAAAGCAACCTGCTTCAGTAGAGTTTTGATGACCTATCGTACTCTTGCAGGGCAAGAATGAGTGTCGAAGCAGGACACGGGGAAACTGAGGAACCTACTACATATGGTATAAATAGCCTACTAATGAAACTCTCTGAGGAAAGGGGAGGTGCCCGAAGTCAATCCCTAAAGGCGGGGGAAAGGAGAAGAGGTGAGAAAAAAAGAAATGGCGTTCTCAATCATTACCCTGTAGAAAAGTGGCCTACATACCCAAACAAGGGGAGGAAAGAGGAATCAGAGGGATTGAAGAGAAAGGAAACTCATAAAACGGAGTCAGTCAAAAAAGCCGGAGAGCGCTGTTTAGCGGCTGAAGAAGTCTTTTGCACGAAAGTTCAAAAAAGAGAAGGACAGGACCTCGGGAGAAAGGACAAACAATGAGAATAACCTCACAAACTGTATATGGTACTGAGGGTCAACGGTGAACGGTCCGCCGCTAGCTCGGGCCGAAGGACGGGGGGAAAGGAGAACTTACCGGGGGGGGGGGGACAAACTGAAAAGGATTCCTGGGGAAAATGTGAGAGGGAGGGTCGGTGGACTCACGTTTCACGCGAGTGAGGGAGAAAGGGGAAAGACAGTGAATGCAAAAGTGAAGGGAAAGGTTGTGGAGTCGAGGCGGACCGGAAAGTAACTACCGACCGTCGTGGGAAGGGGTGTACACGAGCTAAAATTCAACCGGCCACAAATCGATCTATCGTCATATAAATTAAGCTCTTCGCATGAGAGGAAGGATTCAGGGAGCTTACACCGATGAAGGGCGATCGGTCGGCCAAAAAGAGAATTCGCGCAGAGAGGAAAAGAAAGGTCAACACAAGGCCGAAGAACCGAGTCAGCCAATGACGATGGGAACGAGCAGACGCAACGGCAGCGGTAGAAAAGGAAGACTGCCGGCTGAAAGGTCAACGAAAGGCAGCAAAGGTTTACAGGACGTCCTACATGGCTGTGGTCGCAGCACCTCAGTAGGTAATTTGAATCCTCCCGACCAAAGGTCCGACAATCAGACGGAGGGGGCAGGTCTATTATCCCTCACCGAGGAGCGCAACTTGTCTCTACTGAGAAAAACGGGAACTCCTCGGAGCACGGAAAGTAAGTGGTCAAAACAAATCTGAAAGCTGCAACAAAAGTCGATAAAGGAAAAAGGCAATACAAAAGTTGCGTCTTTAAAAGAAATGTTGGGTATTGTCTGAAGACGTCTGAGAATTCACATTCCCTCATAAAGAGGACCTGGGAAGTGAGCAAAGCGTACCCGTCATAAAAGCGAGAGCCTTTCGGAGGGAGACATTGCATCTGTCTGTATGGAACGAGGGCGTCAGGTCTCGGGCACGAAGGATTCACGAGGGGGAAAGTTTCAAGTTTCAAGAGCTGAAAGGAAGAAGGGTTTTTTTCAAAAGAAGAAGCGGTAAAAAAGAATGAATCGTTCTCAGGGAGCCTGGCAACGGGGGGTTGTGGTTTCTCGGCGGTGGAGGTCGTTTCCCGAAAGCAGTTGCGATAGTGTTTGCTATCACGCCTCATCGGGCGTGGCACTCCATAAATCGGGTGCGTCCAAAAAGGGCACAGACGATTACGTGGAGAGAATCGGGGCCTTGTAAAAAAAGGGAAGGCAGAGGAAGGCGAAAGGGGGGAAGCTAAATAGCCGGGAAGAAGAAGGGAGGGGCCAGGGTAGCTCGCCGAGGGGAGTTTCGCCGAATTCGTGGTAAAGAGAGAAAGGACATGTCGCTGGAGATCTGGAGGGGGGGGAGGATCAGGTGGTTTATACAGAAACACCTGGTTATGGAGGGAGAAGAAATACGCCGTTGTTTCTTAAATACAAGCATCAAAAGATACTCAAGAGAAAAAAAAAAGCACGATTAGTTGTGAAAAAAGGAAGGAATCGTCCGGACGCGCTGAATATCGAGAAGAGCGATCCGTATGAATCAAGAATAGGATACGAGGGAACCTACATCAATGCGATCACGGCCAGAGTATGCCGAGAAGACTGACAGGCAGGGGAAACGGTCATCGACTTATAAGTGTCATTGCATAAAGAAGGTCGTGGGGCTCGTGCTCGAAAGTAGAACTCATCAAAGGTAAGGAACATCAGGGGAACACCCAGAATAGGAAGGGGCATTTCGCCTCGAGGGGAGATTTTATACAAGGTCGAAAAAGAGATCTAAGGTCAGGGACTTTCACTATTTTCGAGCCGGAGAGGGAAAGGTCGCCGTATTTAGACAAACGGGAGGGAGAAGGGCATCAAACCTACTGCCGGTGAAGATCTTCCAAAAGAAGCATACGTAGAAACTACCCGGGTCATGGGGGGCGGGGGTTTTCTTTTTCTTCAATTCATTCCTTACGCTCAGGGTGAGAGATGTCGCGGAGGAAGGGAGAAGTGGATATTTCCTCGAAGGGAGAATAGCCACCGAAAAGAGTCGGCCTAGAGGGACCAGAAAGGGGGAAGAGAGTAACTAAAATTAGGGGGTCCGAGGAGAGGGGGAGGTGTTTTTGAAGTTACGAGGGATAAGTTAAAGAACACGTATCCTCCTACAAGGACGCAGCGAATCTAAAGAAACAATCCCAAGAAAACTGAACTCTCGAATGGGAACCATGGGTTCCAAAAGTATATTAAAAGGTAAGTGGTGCCAAGGTCTGAGGGCTCTCGAAAATATATAGCCTAGAAGCAAAAAAACTCTAAGGTCGTTCTTCGTAGTCGGGTTCTCAACGGAGGATCTTTATGCTTGGGAGAACTCTTCGCAAAGGAGAAAAATACGCTGAAAGACACACTTCCTCCCGTATATCGAGAAGAAAAGAACAACGTAGAGGAAAGAGAGGAAGAAAGAGGGGGAGGGAAAATGGGGGGGAAAGTTCCCGGAGAAAAAGGGGTATCCTGTCGCCTGGTAGAAGGGAACCTCGCTTCAAGGACGGCAAAAACAGGCCGCAGACCGACGAGTCAGGCGGCGCTGCCGGGGGGGGGGCTTACTCTCAAGAAAGGGAAAGCCGTAGGGGAGGAAGGAGTTTTATTTCGCAAAATTACGGGAAGGGGCGTTGCGTTGTATTGTGGGGGGTAGGGGGGAGCGGTCTGCAGGAGGGCGCGATCCGGGGGGGTGCATTTCTCGTCCGACGTAACCCGACCAACCAGGTCAGAAACAAAATCAATGATGTAAGGGCAGGCATGAGGTACTCGCTCTCACAAGAGGAAAGGACGAAAGGAGAATGTGAGGCGGCTGAGCCATGATGTAAGGAGAACCGCCACTCTGCATCTCGAGGGACGCTAGACAATTAAACTCTATCACTTTGAAGGCGACACAGCGCGAGCTCAAAGCTGGTCGTTCAGAGGAGAAGGCACTCCGGAAGGTGGCGTTTTCTTCGTCGCGCGAAGAAAGGCCCGGCCGGGCGCCTGAAGAGGGAGACGTTATCTGACTATCGCTCTAAATGAGATGTGAGGAAAGGGTGAGAAATCTCAGCGAGGCGAAACGTCAAGAGAAAGAAGGTCCGCCGCGGCTTAGTTGCTGGGGGCAGGATGGAAAAGCACCCCGCGACCGAATTGTAGGAAAAAAATGAAGAAGGATGCGATCTGGAGGGAATGGCACCTTGATCGGGGTCTGAGGCCTAGTCTGGCGGTTATCGACGGGTCTAAAGAAACGAACAGAAAGAGAATCTTGGCCGCGTCTTGAAAAGACCGAGACAATGGAAGGAGACAGCAATCCAAAAAGACTTGTAAAATAACGGTTCAACGATCGACGGACTTGGAGGGCGTCGGGCGAGGGGAAAAGATAGAGCTTTTTCTCCTTCAAAAACGAAAGAAAACTAAAAGGAAGATCGCTAGTGAGGGACCCAATCGATACGGTTCAAAACCAACCGATATCTCCTAAGAATACATGGAGAGGACAGGATCGGCGCCAAGCCGAGAAAAGGAAGATAAACCTGGGGGGGGGAAGGCTGCATCGTAGCCTTCAGAGGGCTGAAAACGGTCGACCGCATCTGATTTCTTCTTTTACGACAGTAGAGGGAAAACGCAGAATTCTAGGAAGTGTTGTTCTCCGCAACAGCACAGAAGAATTCCTGTCGACCCACTGGGAGGCGGAGGAGCTGGGTCTCAGAAGATCACGTCCTGATCGGCGGGGGAAAGCGAACGAGCGACCCTGACTCTCAAATAAATCCGACTCAGGGCTCTATAAGGCTGGATTGAAACGCAGTCAGAAGTCGCTAACTTCCGCCACCGAAGTGAAGAGAAGGAGGACCGCGAACCGAAAGC
>Ga0179593_1513632_pt1 | contig 13042 bp, 20 predicted proteins | sample CZODoug2_1_08_16_FD_185931 | JGI IMG/M metagenome (GOLD analysis project Ga0179593, IMG submission 185931) | Vadose zone soil fungal communities from Angelo Coast Range Reserve, California, USA - CZODoug2_1_08_16fungal (PacBio error correction) | ecosystem: Environmental > Terrestrial > Soil >...
TGGGTACTTCTGGGGGGATGTACCTAATTGAAGCTTAAAAGAGTTTTGACCCACTTGTGAAAGTCCCGGACCCCCTCTGAGTCTTTGTGAAAGAACATTCCTTGGAAAAGTGGACCTCTGTTGGGGGGGTAGCAGAGGAAGGCCGGCAAAGTGATTAAAATCGGGGAACTCAGGGAGCATCATGAAGCCAGAATCCCGACCGAGAGAAGGGAAAGAGCATCGGACTCTTCCCGAAGGTGCATCGGGGGGAGCCTGAAAATTCGCGCAAGTGGGAAAAAAGAAAACGCAGAGCGTGTCTCGAAAAAATGAAGACCCGGGTAGAACCCGACAACCCGAACCCCTGTCCCAGCCCTGTCAGAGCTGGGGAGGGGGGAGCGAAAAAGGGCCCGCAAGCCGGGGGCTCTATTTTCCAGCCGTAGGAAAAAAAGGCAGTGAGGAAATCTCCGGGAGGCTGCCCTTCGCTCACAAAGACTGAAGATGGGGACCTCCGTAACCAAAGGACATCGTCTAAGGGTCAAGGTCATTAGGTCAGGGAGAACGAGGCTTCCAAGGGCTGATCGAACCCGAAGAGCCAGCGCGCGTTCGCCCGAACCGTCATCATGGACTTCGTGCATGAAGGGAAGAAAAAGCAAGCGGATGGAAAGGCTTAATAAGGAGGAAAAGTTTCCTCTCAAAAAAAACGATAAAGAGCTCGGGGACCAGGGGGGGCAAAAGACCAATCCCCGGGTGAAAAAAAGGATAAATAAAGAGTGGCAGCAAAAAAGCTCAAAATGGAAAACAGAAGGCGTCCAAGCGGTCCTCAATCGGGAAAGACCGAAAGACACCCCCCCCACCCCAAAAGCACCTTGTATGGACGGGGAAATCGGTTGAGGAGAAGCCTCCTATCCTCTAAAGGGAATGCTTTGGGAAAAAAAAACGCCCATACAGGACAGTAACACCCGTTAGTTATAGTCTTTTGAACGACAAGTGATCAAGGGATGTTAGGCTCGGAAAGAAGGAAAGCGTTTCTCCGATGGAAAAAAAAGGGGGAAAAGAGTGACTCGCCAAGAAACGTCGTGACCCCGACCCCGCACACCCGCCCCCGTAGGGGGCGACGAGGTGGAAATGGGACCCATCCCAGCTCCGCATGAGAAGTCCTTCAAAAAAAGGCGGGAGATTCTCTGTTTAGAAAAACGTGTGGCGGGTTCCCGTCTGAAAACGTTGAATAAAAGGCTGAGGAAAAGTGTACGAAAAACAAAAAAGTGCACCAAAGAAAACTCCGAACAACCGTGGGGAAAGTTTCCTACGCAGGGGAGGCCGAGGGGACTTGGGCAGAGAAGAAAAAAAAAGACTTTTGAGGCAGAAGAAAACCCAAAAGTCCAGTTTGTGCAAAGCCGAAAAGTACTGGGCAAAAAAAGGTGTGAGAAGGAGGTTGTGTTGAAACCAGGGGGGGCCGGGGAAAACACAAAAAGGCACGGGGGGAGGAGATGCTTATCGAAAATTTTGGCCGGACTCCCCTTGGTAACCCGGGGGGCGAAGAAAACCCCGGGGACGGAAAGAAGCATAGACCGAAGGGGATAGTTGGGGGGTGATGGAGGGTCTGATGGGGGGAGGAGGCCTTGTAAAAAGTCGCTCTCGGGACGCAAAACTGAAAAACAAACTTCTCCCGTCTCGAGTGGCTGATAAAAGAGGGCCACTCATAGGTACCACAAAAAGGGTCCACAGAAGTAGGGGGTGAGCCCGGAACTAAAACTCGTAACAAGGATGGCAAAAGGTTTTTTGCCACAAATTTTGGGACTCCACCCGGGCCTGAGAAAAACGGCGAAACCCGTTACGTTGAAAAAAGAGAGGAAAAAAAAAAAACGTACTCCCACAAAGAACGTCGAAGAAGAAAACAAACGTATCGCATCCCGTGCGGAAGGAAGTGCGGCCCGGAGCACCTTACCTAAGCACCTTAACGTGAAACTCAGCAAGTCCACTATGCCAGGGACAGCAATCTTATCCAAAAGAAGATAATAACTGGGGAAAATGCATCCCAGAGTAAAGACAAAGGCCAGAGAAACATGGAGCACGGTCAAGTTGACAGAAAAAAACGCCCGCGGCAACAAGAACAAGAGCCTCCTACTGGGGCCAAAATGCAAAAAAAAAAACATCCTCCGAATACTCCAAAAACACCAGAGCTCAGAGGGGGAAAAAGGGACATTGTGAAAAAGGTCTACGCCGGGCAAACCGAACCAGATTTCTCGAAAAGTCGAAAAAAAAAAAAACAACAACGGAGAAGAGAAGATATGGTCAAGATCAAAAAAACAAGGGGGGGCCCGGCGCCGTCGGAAGGAATTTACATGAAGAACCGAGCTCTGGAAAAACGGGTGTTTATCGAGGAAGTGCCGCAAAAAAAAATCGATCAAAAAAAAAGGGTAAAGTTCCAGTGGGGGGACGTTGGGGGGACAGGTTGCACAAACGCGGGGCTGTGGGTGGGGAATTCCAACTAGTTACCATAGAAGGTGGCAGAATCAAAAAAATTTCAAGGGGTTGGTCCTGGGAGGCAATCCACAATTGACTAAGGTCTGGGAAACTCACTTTGAAAGGATTAAAGCCGATTGGCCGTGAAAAAGGTTCGCGGTAAAAATGGGCGAAGGGGGGATCGAGGACGAGAAGAAAAAAAAAACAAACGGCAAGGCACTTGAAAGGGTTCAAAAAAAAAAAGAAACAGGTCTTGCCTTTGTGAGACGGGGGGAGGTCTCTAAATCAAAAACGGGGGGGCGGTCGGGGGCAATATAGTGGAAAAAAACACGTGCCTACGTTTGTGGGGCAAAACACTGTGTACGGGAAAAAAAAAGAAGGAGAACGTACCAGCGGTAAGAAACCCAAAAGGGGTGCGTCGAAAAAAGGAGGGGCGGCTCGTTAGAAAAAAACAGAAGGATAGAGAGAAAACTGGGGTGAAGTTTGCGAAAGGGGGGACCCCAGCCCGTGTCAAAAAGCCCTCCAAAAAGACCCTCCCTCCCCCCGATCAGTCTGTGTGCGGGGGGGAAAATATGAGGCATTCTCTTAAAGGACAGAACCCAGGGGTGCCTTTAAAGAACCACCCATCTTCCAGGCGGAAACGGGAGTAAGTTCGTGGCTTGCCTTCGGACCGACCCCCGGAACACGGGGGATTGTGATCGAGAGGGCGGGGGCACTAGCAAAAAACGTCCGGAAAAAAATGGAAAAAAAAGAAAAGAAGTATCTGCTCGAGGAGTCTAAAAAGGACGGGGCGGGTGAACCGCGATTTTCCAAGGAATTTCAAAGGGAAGAAACCCCCCTTCCGCAAAAAAGGTTTCTTCCAGGGAGATAAGGTTTTAAAGCAGATTGGGAAAAAGGCACGGGGGCGGTTTTGTTGACAGATCCCTCGCGAAAGCGACAAAGGCATGAAAGCGGCAAAAAGGTTAGAACTCCGGATATACCCAAAAACCAGGCGGGGAAGAGGTTACGGGGGCCAAAAGGATGGAGGGGGGGACTTTGGACGCCGAAAAAGAAAGCCACACCTAAGTCTTGGGTGCTGCCAGGGGGAAAAGGCGTCTTGCAGTTACCTCAAAGAAACAATAAAAGAACCAGCAGTCAGGAGACAAGGGCCCTAACGACAAGAACAGCGGCTGGCTGAGGAAAAAAAAACTCACTAAACGGAAAGCGGCCTGTGTGCAAGTCTAAAAAAAAACGCTGAAGGGCGCCGCAACGGCGGGCCCGGGGTAATAGTCGAAACGGAAAAGCCCTAAAAAAAAAGTGTGCCCAAAATCGGGCGAAGGCGGGAGTTCCAGAAGGGAGGCACAGCAAACTTGCCAAAGGGGGAAAAAGGGACATCAAAAAAAAAAACCATGTTAGGCCTTCGGGTAGCTGAAGAGGGGTATGTACTTGGAATCGTCCACCTGGGATTGTGAGAGCTCCGGAGCTCCAATCTCTACGGCGGCGTTATTCAGAGAAGCCGTCTTTTTCAGGAGCAAAAAAAAAAAAGAGGAGAAAGGAACTTCAGGGAAAGGGCCCATGGAAAAGACCACCGGCGGGGGAAAAGCGACAGGGGGGCAAAAAGGAGAAAGACCGGTCGAGAAAAGGGCGGGGGGTTGGCCGCAAGCCACTTCCAGGACGGGAGGTTGCGAAGACGAATGTGGAAATCTTACATAAAGCCCCAAAGGGGAAACACGCCTTTCACCGAGAGAAAAAAATTGGAAACCTGGAAAGAGTACGAGAAAAAAGAAAAGCCTTTTGGTCCAGGGACTGCTTCCATTGGAACCAGCATCAAGGCAAATGAAATTTCAATTTTCTTTCAGGGGGTCCGGGGCAAAAAGTATCCGGGGGGCGAAAAAAATGCAAGTCTATTCAGCGTTTTTGTCCGACAAAAAATCAAAACAAGGAGACGAATCCGCGAAGGGTAGGGTGGGGGAGATAATCAGTAATGGGGAGGGATTAGCGGTCTGGAGGGTACTCGGGGGGGGGCCAAGCCGGGGAATATTCCGGAAAGAAAAAACGAAAAATCTTTGAAGATCTTTGGGCGTGGATGATGTCTCCAAAGCGGTGAAGGGGGGAAATCCTGTGGGGGGAGTCCGGGAAGGGGGGAAATCCAACGGTCTCGAAAAAAAAGAAGGTTAAAGGGCCACTGCACCTTCGGGGACCGTGGCAACACAGAAAAAAAGGTTGGGGACCGGTAAAATTGATCGGTCAAAAAGTGTTAAACGCCCAGAGGTGGTCTGGAAAAAAAGTCTCATAAAGACACGGCCATCTCCCAAGCTGAGAGACAACAAGTTAAGGAGGGAAGAAGCAAAAAGATTGGGAAAGGGACATATCCTCAGGGGGAATCTGCAGGAAAAGAATTGGAGGTTCCAAAAAAAAGAAAAAGATCAAGTAACCACCAAGAGGTCGGCCGTTGAGCATTGGCTGACCGTGGGCCACACATTGAAAGGGGCTGGGGGGTAGCGGGGACGGAAAAGCCGGGAAAAAAAAAACAGGTAAGTCAAAGAACCAAAGGTGGAGGCCAGACACATGAACACGGAGGAGCCCACAGAAAACCGGAAAATCGCCGCTGGACCAGGAAGCTCCTGGGAGAACTAAGGAGACGGGAAACGTAAACCAACGCCAGAGCGGGACGCGGAAGCCCAAAAGGCTAAAAAAAAGAAAGGCCCCCCAAAACCAACCGGCCGAAAAAAAATGGGCCGATTCTAAGGGACTTGGGCGGCGACAAAGGCCGCAGCGTGAAGGACGTTGTAAGAGGCGTCAGAGACTGAGCAGGGACCAGCAGAAGGCGCTGGCAAAAGGAACGCCCACAAAGCTTCCAGAGACAATCGCCCAGGAAACCCGGGCAAGTTCACTGATCGAGGAGACAAAAACCCCGGAAAAATCGACACGACGAGGCGCCCAGACGGGGAAGGGCGAAAAAAAACGCGGTGAAACTCGCCACGAAAGACAATGGCCTAGTCCGTGGAAAAGCAAAAGGAATTGGGCAAACTGCACGTGGGCCAAAAACGCGAAGGGGGCCCAAAGGGGGGGAAGGCTTCGAAGGGACGCTTCCCAGAAAGCAGCTCGCCCCAATCCAACCGAGAACGTCAAAGAGGGGAAAAAGCGCACCGGCCCGGGCTCAACGGGGGAAGACCCCAGCAGCCTGTGGCCGCATCGAGGCCCGCGCCGAAGAAGGGGAGGAACGCGACGGAAGGGACTATCACACGCCGAAAAAAGGAAAGGGCGCGGACTGGAAGCGGAAAAAAAAAAAGAAACGTCCGGACCACAGAAAAAAAGTTAGAGCACGTTAAAAAGCAGTGGAGCACGGAAAGGGGGGAGGTCGCTCGGGGAAAAAAAAAAAACCCGGGTGCCTAGAGAGTCGGTGAGAAAAGGGGGAGAAAGAAAGAAGGGTCTGCGCAAGGAAAAAAAACAACCCCGCCCCTGGGAGGTTGTTGAAAAGAGGGGCCAAAAGGTTTGCACCAGGCACCGCTCCAGCCAAAACCTGAAAACGTCCGTGACTCGAGAACTGAACACAGGGGGTTTTTGATAAAAGGGGGGGGAGTGGGGGGACCCTTGCACGGGCCTGAACCGGGGGGAACAGGGCAAAACATAGGGCAAGGACAAGCTCCTCACCAAAACGTCCAGGACCCAAAAGAAAACCGACGCAAGGGAGGAGGGGTGGGGGTTCAGACCTTGAAACCGGGGGTGCGAAAAAAAAAACCGAAGGGGAAGCGAGAGAGGAAAAAATACTGCAGGTGAGAGGGGGGGATCAGGGGGAAGGGGCGAGCAGGAAAGGAGAATCAGGGCCGGGATGACGAAGGTAGAAAAGTGGACGGCAAAATTTCCCCTTGGGGGGGGGGGGGGAAAATCACAAGGGGGCCATAAAAGATTCCCCTTAAAAAATAAAAACACCCTCCACTTCAGAGGGGGGGTGGAGGGGAGGGGGGAGGTCAGGGAGGGGGGGAAACCCTCAATCCGCGGGAATGAAAATTCCCCGTCAATCCCACTCTCAGACGTGAGTACGGGAAAGACGGGAGACGCCCGGAGGGTCAGGAAAGGAGGTTAACAAGTTTTCCCTCAAGCGCAGGCGTAAAAGGAAGGGCGTTGTGGGAAAAAAAAAGGAGGGTGAATCGAAAGAAAAATTGAAAAGGGTCAATCTCCCGGGGGTACGTGGGGGAGACGCCCCCCGCCAAAAAAGGGTGAACCGCGTCGAATGAAGACCAAACGAATCGGCCAGGGGGGAAAATGGGCCAGGGAGAGGAAGGCCGGGAAGGACTGACAGCAAGCGAGTGTACGCGAAGGAAAAACACGGCCCAAAGCATCGAAAAAGACAAAGCTAGGGGAAAACCAGCTCTATCACAGGGGGGTGGAAGAAGTCCGGGAAAAAGGGGAACACACCTGCACCAACAACCGAAAAAGCATGGCTCGAAAACCGAAAACTGTAACTGCACAAAAGACCGCAACACCCCAAAAAAAGGCCCAAGAAGTAAGATACTGGGGCGAGGGGAAAGATGCCCCTAACCAGATAAAAAAGAAACACCAAAGAAATATCTCTAAGGGATGTGGACATGGGGGGGGCTCCAGAAGGAGGCGGGGAACCCGATTTAGAACAATCTCAAACAAAAAAAAGAAGAAGTAGGAAAAATATATATGGAGATTGCTGACGGGGGGGGGGGCCCGGGGGCCTCGGCGTAGACAGGGGACTGGAACGGGGGCATGACCATCGGGAGGAGACTTGGGGTTTGAAACACAAAGTTTTGGGGTGTGGCTAACAAGGAGGGGAGACCACCTAAAATGCGTCACAGAACACTTCTCAGAATAAAAAATGGGGAAGGGGGCGTTTACGGGCCGGTTTGTGCCGGGGGAAAACCGATTCACCGTCCCCTGAAGGAATCTGGCCAAAACCTTGGGGGGGAAGAACGACCCTTGGAAATGACAAAAAGCTTGGGGGGGAAAAGATTTTCGACTTGGAGAGGTGTCGTAGGGGGCTCTGCCTGAGAGGAATAGGGGGCCGGGGGAAATCACTTGCGACGAAGAAAAGGATCAAAGACTTGAAATGACCCGTGGGGGGGGGGGGAATGGTACAGGAGAAAACGTCTCCTGGGACGGGGGGAGGGTCAACTACGTAAGTAACTTGAATTCATCGGGGGCGAACAATGCCTACAGGGGTTGGACAGGGGTACGAAGGTGATCTCCAAAAAGGGGAACCGCGTTTTCAAAAAAAAAAAAAAAAAAAAAAGGGGCCCCGGCGGGAGAGAATTCTGACACGGAGCCGAAGGTAGAAAGGGGGGAAGTTTGCTGGGGAAAAGGGGAAAGCTGCGCGTGGGTCCCAAAGAAGAAATCGCCCCCTCCACCCGTCCACCCCGAAGGGATCGGGGGGCAAGGGAGGAGGCGCCAAAAAGGGGGACCTTTAAAAAACAAAACAAGAAAAAACCATGTGGCAAGAAAAAAGGGGGTCGTCCGTTTGGAAGACTCGTAAACAACGGCCCCCCCGTCGGGTGGATCGGTGCTCTAAACGGGGAAAAAAGACCATCCCCATCTCCAAAGGGGGACTTAAAAGTCTAGGGGAAAAAAGAACTTCTGTTTATCAACACGCCCAGAGGGGGGGAATTTCTATGAAACGGGGGAAGAACCCACCCCCAATGGAATTCGTACATCGGGCCGGGTTGAGGAAAAAATGGCAATTTCACTGGTTGGTTTAATTACTCTCAAAAGGGAAAAGAAAAAATTAAAGAATCTGCATCCAAACGTGGGGATAAAAAAAAAACCTACAGGAACCGAAAAAACCACAATGGGAAGGTTCTCGAGCGGATCGGCAAGGAAACGAGGAAAAAAAGAAAGGACCTGAAAGGGGGGGGGGGTGACGAAGCCACAAAAGGGTCCTATTCCCACAAAAAAAACCGGTGGCGAAAAAACCGCTGGGGCTGCATCAAACGAAGCGACAACCCAAGGGTGGTTCCGTGCTCAAATGCCCCAAAGGGAAATTCTAACCGAACAGGGGGGGAAAAACGGCCGGGGGGTGAAAATGGTAAACGCAGTCCAGTCTCCCGCGTCTGTCGGGGGAGTAGGGGACCGAAAAGTGACTGCCCCAGACGGGAAAGGGGCCATTCAAAATAGGGCGGGGAAAGTTCCCGAGGGGGGGGAAACAGCCAAGAACAGCCGGGGGAAGTGGTGAAAACGTGGAGCAAGGCAGGGGGGTAAAATGTCCACGGGGGGGAGTGGCTAGTGGGGATTTCCGTCGCGGGAGCACCGGGGGGGGCGATGGTCCGCTGACGCATCAGAAGGGTCCCGAGGGGAGGCACTGGGGGTTGTTGGTCCGGAGTGAGGAAAACGAAAGAAGGGGGGGGGGCAACAAAACGTGGGTGCTGTTCGAGCATGCCAAGGAAAGGGAGGTCGGGCACCTGAGGGGAGGGGACGGAAGAAAAAAAAAAAAAAAAAAAAAGGCGAATCCGTGATAGAGGTCGGAATGCGGGAAGCATCTGATCGAGGGGAAAAAGCAACGGGGGACTTTGGTTCTGAGAACGTGGGGGGGGGGAAGACCATCAGCTTGCCAAAGAGAAACAGTTTCTTCGGGAAGCGCTTCCAAAACCGACCGGAGGGAAAAAAGACGATTAAAAGTCGATCGGGGGGGTGGACACGGACTCAACAGCCGGGGAAGACATTAGGGGGGGGACGTCTCCAGTACAACCACGCGGGGAACAGAGGAAAAAGAAGGAGGCTGACTGGGTGAACGTCACAAAGAGGTGTCGAAAAAGGGTAGCATTGGGGGGGGGGGGGCGAGAAAAAAGGAAAGGTCCAGCGCGTGGGGGGTCCCGAAATTTCCCGCGGCGAGCCAGGAAATCAACACCATCTGGAAACGAGGGGACGGTCAAACTTCGGCAGAAGCCTCGGTAGATCTCGGGGGCGTAAGAGGGAAGTCCAGCGGGGGAAGGGAAAAATCCTGTCCTGGGAGGGAACGTAGGCTAAAATAAAAACCAACCCAAAAAGGGGGAATGGGGGGAAAAAAAAGCAAAGGAAAAAGGCGTGTCAAACAGACAGAGGACCCTTGTTTTGGGGAGAGGGGAAAAGGGGGTGTAACGAAGTGTACGCCCACCAGTATTCTAAAAGTCCAAAAAAGGCCTACGGTGTCCAAGACAGTGACAGAACAACCAAAAAGGGGGGGAAGAGGGGGGAGGAAAAGGAAAAGGGGGGATGGAATCGAGGGCAGGAAAAAAGGGGGGGAAGCCTTGGAAGTAAAACGCTGCTTTCCCAGGAAAGGAAGAAAAATCCGGACCCCAAAAGGCTGATGTTGACACGCAAGCAATGGGGGGCTGGAAGCCACAGGGCAGTTCCTTTTGGGTAGAAAGGAAGGGGGGTAGCCGGAAAAAGGATTCCAAAAAAGGGGAAAAGTGTCGCCCTCAGGAAACTCCAGGGTATCACAACAAGAGACGAATCAATCGCCCTCGGGGAAGCGCCGGGCTTAGAGGAAAAGCGCGACGTGGCCCAGGGGCAAAAACCAAGAAGCGCCTCGCCGGGGGAGGAGAAAACAAAATGAAACCTCCCGGGAAAAAAGAACCGGTTGCCGCCCCAAAGCCGACATTCTGATGACTGGTCGAGAACAGGGCGAAAAGACGTTTCTCGAATTGGGTCGGAAAGGTCATCGGCAACCCCTTTAAAAAAAAAGAGACGGCGAGCTTAAAGGGGAGCGGGGGAAAACACGCAAAAGAAAGCTTGTGTTAAAACGAGGACATCTGAAAAAAAAGGAAAGGTCATCCACTTCGGGGGGAAACAGTGTCTAAAGGGTGAGGACCTTGCTCTAAGAGGGAGGAGAGAAAGTCCGGCGATTACCGACGGGAAAACTCGTGCAAAAATAAGGGGCCTGTCATTAAAAGGGGGGGGGAAATCAAAATCGAGGGGTGAATTCAAAGTTCGACTTTAAAAGACGGGGGAAAAAAAAGGATGAAAGCTCGAAAAGTGCAGGAAAATGGGGGTGTGGGGGGGGGGTGTGGAGGGGGGGGGGGGGAGGAAAAGGCAGGGGAGGGGGGGGGGGGGGGGGGGAGTCCTCGGAAGGGGGGTTCAACCGCCGGGGGAGGGCCAGCGGGAAAGGAGAAAACGATACGCTGAGCGCACCGGCAAAAACCAACATGGGGTTGAAAGACCCGCAATGTCAATCATACAGGGGGTTGCAAGGAAGCGCTTGGAAGTCGCGAAAAGGGGGGCGGTTACCGGGTACGAATACTCAGCTATAAAAGGGCATAATTTTAACAAAAAAAGTTAAGCCTCCACCTACGGTCCTGTTCACAAGGGTGAAGGTTAGAGCGGGGGGACAGAAAACAGGGAATTCACCACAGGGTTACGCGGGAGTGCCTGCATCAGGAAGATTCTTGAGTACTGCAGAAAAAAAGGGTTCAAGATGAAAACCTCACACCACCAAGGAGGTGTTTTACGACGAAGAGGGGGAAAATGAATCCAGCAGAAGACGGCTCAATAAAAAACACTACCCAAAGGGCTTTAGGGTCAGAATTGGGCAAATGGGATGCCGCCTAACCATTTAGGAGGATGGGCTAGGGGAAAAACAACAGGGCGCGTGCCCCAAAAAAAGAAAAACCTGGAATCGCCCCCGAAGACGAAGATTTGTGAATAGGGAACCAGATAAAATCGAGCGGGGGAAAAAGTAGACCCAGGGAAAAGGGAGGCCCCAAAATAAGACTGCACAGAAAGGGAGGGGGAAGGCCACTAGGCGGGCACCGCCAAAGAAAAAACTATTGGCCGGGGGGGCTTACTAGAAGGGAAAAAAAAAAAAGGAAAACTCCCGGAAAAAATGTAAAACCGGTTGGGGGGGGAAACCGGGTTAAAGAAGCAATCCTTAATCACAAAAGGGGAAAAAGAAATGAGAGGGGAGGGAGGGGGAAGCAGGGAGGGAGGCTGGGAAAGCGAGGTCTGCAAAAAAAATGCCCCGTCCGACAAAAGAAAGGGGATCTGAGAGAAAGAGCACGAAACTCATCGACGCAAAAAAGGGGAAAAGCGGGGCCGTTTTCAAAAAAGAGCTCAACCAAACAAAAAAACACATGGGAGAGAGGGCGGGGGGTTTGCAAAGGGAGGGATCGAGCTTTAAAAGGGGGGACCCACCGCCTGGAGCGGGGAAAGGGTTGGACGAGGGGAAGTCCCCCCGTGGGAAGGACAAAGGACCTCGAAAAAAATGAAAAAAATAATCGCAAGAGGGGGAATGCTGGGGGACCTGAGAGGGCAGAAGTACTGACAGACCCGAGACGAGGAAGCAAAAAACGGAACCACGACGCAATCGAGCGCTCAAGGAGGAAAAGATCTGGAAAACTGTGGGGAAAAGACAGACCCCTAGGTCCCTTCAAAAAAAAAAAACGGCAAAAACCCCCTATCTCAAAAGGGGGGAATGAGACACACAGCGACGCACACCTCGAGGCAAACCAGACAAACACCGGAAATAAGCGAGGGGGATCCGATGCTAAACCCCGAGGGAAAGAAACAAACCAACCAAAAAGCAGATAAAAAAAGCCCGATGGAAGGGTCTACAGGAAGCGCCGTCAAGGAGGGTTCGAAAGTAAAACATCGAGGAAAGAAAAACAAAAAACCCCACGGAGGAACAGAGAGAGATGTCAGGGGGCCTCACAAGAAGTGCTGCCGTCGGAAGAGTAGGACGGACCATGTCCAGTGAACCGTCTCGCGCCCTTCAGAAACGGGGGGGGGGGGGGGGTTGGGAGGATAAAGGAAAGGGAGGGCCTAGCAAACCAGTAGAAAAAAAGGGTTGCGGGGGGGGGGGGATTAAGGGAGGGGGGGGGGCCGCAGCGGGAGGGAAAGCCATGGTCAGAGAGGGGGGGGGGGATTAGGTGTTGGGGGGAAAATGGTACTACCTGGGAAGGACAAAAAAAAAAAAAAGGATCTAGCTTCCTTGGGGGAGAAGTGTCGACCGTGGGATTGCGGGAGTGCCGGTTTACCAAAGAAAAGGGGGGGATGGAGGTCCCAAGCGACGAGAAGGCAAAAAACGGAATGTCGTGGGGAAAGGTCATTCGTACGAAGCAGGGTGTTTTGGGAAAAAAGGAATCTCAAAAAATACGTCACGTAAAAGGGAAGGGAGGAAAATCGGTGGCGATCAAAACAAGTGCCGGGATGGGCAAAAACGCCCAAAGGGTTAAAAGACCAGGACTGTACAAGGCAGGGGTCCCAATCGGCGAAGCGATGAGTAGTCCCGGAAAAAGAACGAAGAAAGACTTTGGAAGTGGACGCCTAAGAACCCAAAGAAAGTTCACCAAAAAACCAACCCAAAAAAAAAAAAAAATCCCTCAAAAAAAAAAACCGAGGGTCGGGGGGGAGGGAAAGATGCTTCTGCCGGAAGGGAACCCCGGGGGGGTGTGCAAAAAAAAACGCACAAGAGACCCGGGGAGGGGGCCACGGGGGGGGCAGTCGTTCGAAATGAATAAGTCCGCACCGGAACCCCGGCGGGGGGGGGGGAAGAGCGGGTTTGGCTAGGGGGGGGGGGGTGTAAAAAACGAGAGAAAAAAACACCCAACACTCAATTGCAGATCTTGTCGGGGAAAGCGGGAAGGGCTGGTTGAGAAAAACGGGAACCGCTCAAAAGAAAAGGGGG
>Ga0179593_1564224_pt1 | contig 13042 bp, 22 predicted proteins | sample CZODoug2_1_08_16_FD_185931 | JGI IMG/M metagenome (GOLD analysis project Ga0179593, IMG submission 185931) | Vadose zone soil fungal communities from Angelo Coast Range Reserve, California, USA - CZODoug2_1_08_16fungal (PacBio error correction) | ecosystem: Environmental > Terrestrial > Soil >...
CGGCATGCCAAGGTACGAAATGGCCCTCCAAGGTTAGAAGAAAAGAATGGGAAAAAGAGGTCCTCGAAGGAAGGACCCTCTATGAATGGGAAAAGCTGTTGGCGGGAGGGGGGGGGGAACGAGGCCCAACCGTCTAAAAGGGGAACTCATCCCAGTGAGGGAAAGGGGTACTTGTTTTTTTTTCAAACATCCAAAGGGATGGACAAGGGGGAGAGTTTCCTCACCGAAAAAGGGGGGGGAAGGGCCCGGGTTTTTACTAAATAGAAGGAGATCTTTGGAGAAATCGTTGGTTTTCAAAGAGGGGGAATCCTCGCCAAACTCGGGGGACGGCGCGGCTAAAGGGAAAGAAGATGGTCGGCGAGCCCCTGAAAAAAAAAAGCGGGTGGGGGGGGGAAAGCGAAGCTGGGGAAAAAAAGGCTCACCGGGATGGGAAAAAAAAGGAACCATCCGCCCCGATCGAGGAACGCCCTGGAGGGGGGGGGGGGGCCTACATCGGGTTGGGGGGTTACTTCTTAAAGGGAGGAAAAAGCGCCCGCGGGAAAACCTAAAAGATCGGAGGGGCCGTTCCTGTCAAAGGGAAAAACCCTTTCCACCTCTACCCGGGGGGGAAGAGCGGCTCCGGAGGCGGGGGAAAAAAAAAATTCCAGGGAGGAAAAAACCGGTTTTGAGCCTTAAGTCGCCGTCCCTCCGATGGGAAAGGGTGAAAAGGTCTATTGTGACGGGGGGAAATCGGAAAGAAACCAAAAGGAGGGAAAAGTCATCCTCGATTATCAGAGGACAGCCCTCGAATACCAGAAGGGGAAAAAAAAAAGGAAGGTCCCCCTGCGGCCGAGGGGGGCGGGGGGGGGGCGGAAAGGCCTTCCCAGACCCAAAAAAAAAGGGAAAAATCTATCACTGCTCTAAAAAGAAAAGGGAAGTCAGGCATCAGTTTCGTGGCCCAAGGGAAAATACAGCAAAAGGGGAACGATCGGAAGCACCTGGAAAAAAAGGAAGTGTCTTCGCGCCCCCAAAAAAAAAAAGGCGCGAACCCGGGCAACGTACTGGGAAAGGAGAGGAAAGGGCCGGCGATCTTCTGCGGGACTTTCTTGCGCATTTTGCGGAGGGGATGATTTGGCGGGTCAAAAGGAGATTGGGGGGGGACAATCCAACGGCCGGGAAACTCCAATCCCTAAGTGCGGAAAGAAAAAAAGTGGAGGAACTATGCAGAAACGCACAAGTTCAAAAGGGGGAAGCGCGAAAAAAAAAAAGCGTCTGGGGTGGGTTGGCGAGGTGTGGGGAGGGACGAAATGGGGGGCTAGGAGAGAGAAAAGAACAACGTAGGCGGATAGAGCGTATGGGGAGTCAAGAATGGGATAGGGGTAGAAGGGAGAGTAGGTGTGGGAACGGGGAGTGAAACCCCGGTGAGGACAGTTAGCCGAATAAAGAAGGTTGGGGAGCAGGGTGCGAATAAGGGGGTGTTGGAAATGACGGAGAGCAGGAATGGGTAGCAGAGAGGGCAAGGAGAGACAGAGTGCTGAGTCAGAAGGGATAGAATAGAATCTCCGAAGCTGAAGAAGTGAATGAGGGTGTGGGGAAAGGGGAGGGAGGGGGGGGGAAAGGGATGGTCGGGGAAGGAAGAAGGGAAGGGAGAATGGACAACCCGGAGAGGTTGGCGGGAGGAGGGGGTGGAGAGGTGTCACAAAAATAAAAGGTGGTGGGGGGAATGAGTGGTGACGGAAAACAAAGAGGAGGGGTAAAGACGGAGGGGAGGGTGATTAAAAGATTGGAAGAGAAGGAAGAGGTGGGAAGGGTGGGGATTAAGGAATGAGGGGAAAAGACGGAGTGAGGGGCAGAAAGCGGGCGGTAGGGGTGGGAGAGGAGTAGAGCGGTTGGAGAAGTAGCAGAGAAAGAGAGGTAGGTGGTACGAGGAAAAACAGGTGAACCGGAGAGAGGGAATGAGAGGGTTTCTGGGATAGAACGGGTGTAAAAGGGAGGAAAGGAGGTGAGTGGATCGGGTGGCAGGGTACGAATGGGGTAAGGTGGGACGGGGTCAAAGGGGAGAAGGTAGGGAAAGTCGCGGATCCGTGGCGGGGGCCGGATTAGAAAAGGAGTGGTCTGGAGGTAAAGGGGAGGAGGTGGGAAAAAAAACAGGGAAAAAGAGGACTTGCATAAAGGAAAGAGAAGGCGGGAACGACGCGGGAGAGGGTTTGGAGAAACGACGGGGAAAGGACGAAGGAAGGGAAAGTGGGGCACGAAAGTGAACGGGGGGAGGAGCTTAAAGTACGGAGTTAGGGGATGAATGAGTGATGAAATTGGGGGGGGGAAGGGGACCTGGGGTGATAGGAGAGGAAGTAGGTGGGGAAAGCGAAAGGCGGGCATAGAGACCGTTAAGAGCGCGGGGTGGCCGCAGCGGAGCGGGATGTCGATAGGACGTGTTCTGGGGGGAAGGGGGAAGGGGAAGAAGAGGAAGTAGGGGAATGGTAGGGGGGAGGGGGGAGGAGGGGATGAGGCCGGGAGGATGGAAGCCTAAGGGTGGGAGAGATGAAGAGAAGATATAGGGAGAGAGGGGCGTGAGGGAGGGGGGGGAAAGGTGGGTAGGCTGGGATTTGGAGGAGAAGGGATAAGGTCGTGAATAGGGGAGACGGGGCGGTAATAAGGGGTGGTGGAAGGGTGGGAGGAACAGAGTGGGGAGGGAAGAGGGTGGAGCGTGAGAGAAGGAGAGGGAAAAAAACGAGGTTGGAGGGCGAGGGGAGGGTAATTAGAAAGTACAGGAAGAAACAATAGAGTAATGGAGGATAGGGGTTAGGGAGTGGGACATAAGAAAGGAAGAGGGATGAAGGGGAACGAGGAGCGAGAAGAGGGGGTACGATGCGCGGGATGCCGAGAGGTGAAGTTGGGGGGAAGAATAGGGGGGGAGGAGAGAGGGAGAGGTGAGCGGTCATGAGATAGAAAGGGTGAGGGAATATGTTGGTGACCTGGAAGAGAAGCGGTAGGGAGGGAGTGGGGCAAGATGAAATATGGGGATTGGTCAGAGTAAGAGAGGAAAAGAAGCGGTGTCGCAGGTGGAGGAAGGGAATAGGATCCGGCGGGGGAGGATGGAGATGAGGGAGCGGAGCCATGGAAGGGGGAGAGTGAGAGGGGAAGGGATGTGGTGTGGAGGGAAACGCGGAAAATGTATCGAGGCAATGGAAGAAGAGGCTGAGAGTAAGGACGTTGGGGTGGATGAAGGCTCAATTGAAAGGGGAGTGAGGCGATAATGGTTGTGGTAGGGGTGTGTGATGTACGGGAGATGGAGGAAGAGAAAACGGTTGGCGGTAAATGGGATTGAGGTGAGAGGCGAAATGAATGACGAAGAAGTTGAAGGCGAGTAGAGGGAGATGGAATGGACTAGGGACAAGTAGAGAGGAAGTGGGAGGGAGGGTGAAAGAGGGCAATTGGGGCGATAGATGGGAGGAGGAGGGAGGAGAAACATTCTCCATGCAAAAAAAAACGTGCATTCCCCTTTCCTTCCTCCCTTGGGCGGAAAAAAAAAAACCCCCCCCAACGTATTATCGAAAACCAAAAAACGCGGGGGGCAAGGGGGGAACAATGAAAGAGGGGCATCTCTTTTGCTGTTGGGGGAGGGGACGCCTTCCTGCTACCCCGGGAAAAGCGCGGTCTTCGAATGCGATAGGGGGACGAAAGAAAAAGTTGGGAGGCCCTCGCGCAAAGAGTTCGCTTGAGTGCGGGGAGAGAAAAGAAGGGGGCGGAGACCTCAAAGAACCTCGCTCCTGCCTTCGAGGAAAAATCATCCTCCTCGAGGAACAGAAAGATTGGAGGGAAAGGAGGGGAAAAGGAAAAAGCGCCGGTCCTTGCGTGGGGAGAAAGGGGCAATCCGGAGTTTGCAAAAAAAGAGACTCTGGTGTGGGAGAAAAAAGGCTCCGCCTTTTCGGAAGCGCGTGGGAGGAAAAGGGGACGGCCGGTGATCGAGCCAGAAAAAAAGAACTTGATGTCCTCAGGAAAACCGAGCGCTTTTTGGAAAAAACGGACTGAGGGGGAGCAGTGAAAAAAAAGGGGGGTCCTGCCGCAAAAAGGGGTCGCTGTCCCCGGGGAGCGGCGCAGGGACCTGCAAGACACGCAGGGAAGGAGAGGGGAAATGAGGGGGGGTCATCGACGGGGGAGGGGTCAGAATTCGAAACGGGAAGGGTGAGGGGCAAAAAATCTATTCCAAAATAGTACTACCAGCGGGAAAGGTCGGCCGGCGGGCGACAAAAAAAAAGCGTTGAAGGAAAAGATTACGGGCGGACGAGGATCGCCCGCCTTCAGGAATCCTAAAAAGGGGGGAAAAAAAGAGCGATGCGGCGGGTTGGGGGGAAAAAAGAGAAATGGTCGTATTTTTCTCTGAGAAAAAAAGGACCGCCAGGCAAAACGGGGGAAAGGTTTGTGAAGAACGAAAACCAACCAGGATGGAGTCTTACTCCAAAAAGGGACCTCGATCGGCGGGGGAGGGGCCGACCATAAAACGTGAAAAAAGCGGTAGCAGAAAAAAACACCCTTCTTGCAAGAGCGCCGACGGGGGAGGACAGGAAACGAAGCCCTAAGTGGGACCGCTCCAAAACAATGACGATTATGAAAAACTAAAAGCGGGAAAAGGGATTTAGTAACCCGGCAAAGAACGCTCTGTGAAAACAAGTTCCAAGATGAAGGAAAAAGAAAAACATTGGTGGAGCCACAACCTTGGATGAAGCGGAAAGGAAAAAAATTCGCCGTGGGGGGGGGGTGATCCTCGGGAACGGAAACGTCTTTTCGCGAAATCAAAAAAAAGGGCTCAATCTGATTCGAGCAAAAGAACCACGAAGGAAGTTAGGGGAGAAAGCGTTCCGGCGCGCCGGGAGAAAGGAGACGTTCGGTCAAACCCTTGGTCCGGCCCAGGGGAAAAAGGTAAAAGAGCTAGAAGAAAAGAGAGAGATGTGGACACGGTAAAGGAAAGGCGAACATCGGCAAAATGCCAGAAGAAAAAGGAGCCTAACGCTTTGGTCGACCCTGGGCGGGGAAAGAGAATTTTTTTTTTTTTTTTGGAAGCGAGATGGTAGAAGGGGCCCACGAGAATCAAAGGGAAAAAAAGGAGAAAAAGGGACATCAGGGAAGGGAGACCTTCGTTGTTGGGGGGAAAAAAACGGGGTGGCTTCATCGGGAAAAATCCAAAAAAGGGAGGAAAAAAGGGGCCGGGTTACTACATAAAAAAAAAAACCAGATCGTGTTCGAGGGGAAAGGGAAAAATAATCGTTCATGGCAGGGCGGGGAAAAAGAAGACGCGGGCTCGGCGCGTCTAAAAAGAGGCCTATGGTCGCGGGAACTGGGCGGCCATGCATCGGTGGGAAATCGGATGGATCAAAAAGGCGCCCCGGGGATGGGGAAGGTCTTCCCCAGAAGAGACTTTAATCGCCGCCAGAGGGAATAGCGGAGTGTGACCGGGGAAGGCACTTCGCCAAAAAGAGAGAAGGTGCGCACCTCTTTCTGGATAGGATCTTGCCGGGCGTGGCCAACTAAAATACGACAAGCGGGGGAAGGCCCTTCCTGAAAGGCCAGGGAGGAGATGCGTCCCGCCCTGAAGGAAAAGGGGAACCGTTGTTCCCGCCGCCGAAGGGGACTGGACGGAGAAAGAAACAGGGGAAAAAAAAAAGCGTTTTCGAATAGGGGGGAAGTCATTATCAGCAGGACGAAAAAAGAATTGGGAGGGGAGGGGACCCTTGCCGAAAACAAGGGTGTCGGCGGGAGAAAACGCAACGGGAAAAGGGAGGAGACGGCGCGAAAGCGCTAAAAATCAGTTTCGTGCCCAGGGAAAAGGGAAGCACGCCAATCCGCTGCAGGAAAATGACCGAAAAAAGTGCAAGGGAAAAAGACGTTGTCCCTGCGCGCAAAAAAAAAAAAACCCTGGGCCAAAGAATTGCTCGCTCGCTCACGGAAGAGACGAGGGGGAAACGGGAAAAACAGTTTTGAAGAATGATTTGCGGGGAAAAAAGGCTCGGCCGCGAGAGCAGAAAGCAAAGGGGGCAAGGAAAAAAAGGGAACGAACTCCAAGCCGAAGTGAAAAGGGCGTCCCGTGGGGGGGAATCGACGACCTGCGAATCCGAAAAAAAAACCCAGCGGAGGAAAAAGGAACAAAAAAAGAACCACCAGCGCGAGGGCCCCGTGGGGAGAAATCTCCTCTCACAACAAACAAAACAGAAAAGGCCCAACAACAACGTCAAAGAAAAAAGGCAAAAAAGGGAGAGCAGGGGGAAACGGTGGGGTGTGCTTAAAGGGCCACCCCTTACCTACGTTCTGAGTCGATGCGCAATCAACAAAACACGGAAGGGTTCTTCGCGCAAACGGGAAGCCCTGCCCCTTTCCTGATAAAAAGAAAACATTCCCCGGAAAAAACCAAGTGGAGCAGAAAGTATCGAACCAAGAATCGAGCGCCCGCCACTGAGGGGAGAAAGAATCCCCAGGGACCCTTTTCTATCAGTGGCCGGTGGGCCTGAGACTCTTGTCGTGGGACACTCTCCAAGGGTCGCACCACGTCAATTTTTCCAAAAAAAAAAACCCCAAAACCCCAAACATGGGGGATGAAGGGGAGACTTAGGGAGGGGACCTTTCGTGTATCTATGAGAAGGGTGGGAAAAAAAGAATCTCTAAAGGGGGGGAAGCGCCTTGTTCTCTCTGGGGAAGAGGGGGAAGGCCGACAGAAAGGGGGGTTCTCGCAAAGGGGCTAATCTCTTGAAAAATGGCCTTAAACTAAAAGAGGCTGGGAAAGGAAGGGAAATCATCCTTCGAAGGAAAAAAAGGGCCCATATTCCCTACGTTGCGGAATGTTGGAAAAAAAATCCAGGGGGGTTAAAAGAAAGAAAATACTCCAAGGAAGTCTTCTACAAAGCCGGTACTGAAAACAGTTCGGGAGGAAAAAAGGATCTAAGGAAACGTGGGAAGGAAAAAGGAAAGGTGATCCTTCTGAAAGTCTCCTGGAAAGGGCCAGAGGAGGAGGTTGACCTTGCAAAAGAGAAGGTAATTTTTTTTCCGGGAAGGGGCTCCAGCCGAACCCAGGGAAGAAAGGGGGGAGTATAAAACGGGACCCTTCCAACCAAACCCGTTTATGTCGACGGGCGCAACAGGGGGGCTGCGATACGCGGAAAAAAGTCGTGCTGGATGGCAGGGAGGACCATCCCGTGCGAAGGAAAACGCCGGGGGGGCGGTCAGGTCCACAAAAGCCCATTCTCCTTGAGGAAAGAGAAACAAAGGCAACAGAGAAGGGCCGCGCCTAGCCGAGGGGGGGAAAAATTCCTCGAGGGTTAAACCACATGACGATTATCAAAAAACTGCGAAAGGAAAAAAAAAAATGGGGGGGGAACCTCTCCATCAAAAGGCTTAACAGGGGTCCAACTATTAAGGGAAAAAACAAAAAAAGAAACGAAAGGGGGAGGAGCGTTGATGGGGTCACCACGGGCCCTTTTGGAGAAGGGTGAAGCTACCGCTTCAAAAAAAGGAAAAAAGATCAAGGGAGGGGAGGGGACAAGCAGGGGTGCGAAAAGTAACCGGCCGGTCGCAAATCGTTGAGGGGGAACCGAGAAGTAAGGGGGAAAAGAAGGTTCGCCTTTTGTCGGGAAAGGGCCACAATCTCCTCTCAACAAAAAAAAAAAAATGTGTGACACGGTACAGAGGAAGGACTAAGGGCAAAAAGAAGTCCGAGGGGGGGGGGGGAAAAGGAGTTTGCCGACCGGCGCAATGGAAGCGCTGTTCTCGACCGGCAGGGGGGGGGGGGGGGAACTCTAGGAGGTCGAAGCGGGAAACCGTAAAAAAAGAAAGGAAAACATCCAGGGCGTGCTCAATACCTGCGGGGGAAGCGCGTCGTGCTTCAAGGGAAGGGGGTCCGCACCGAAGCCGCGGGATTAAAATCCAGGGGGGGCGGGAAAAAAAAAAAAAAGTATCCTTGCTTGATAAGAGGGAAAAAGAAGGGCGCGAATTCCCGCTCAAAGGCGGCGGCGCCTCCAAGCGGGTTAAGGAGTAGGGGGGAGGCCATGCAGCGGGTGCAAAAAAAAGTCGTTTGCCGAAAGGCCGTAACGGCCGCACCCGGGGAGTCCAGAAAAACATAAAGAAGATCAGAAAGGGAAGGGGCGTCCGTTAGAAAAAAAAGAGGGTGGGTTTCCCGTGACGGGAGACCCCCTCTCTCTTGTTACTGCGAAAAAACTACAGAGAGAGGAAGGCAAGGGGAAAGGGAGCCCCTTCCACTCGACCGCGGGGGAAAGGGGCGGCGATCTCCCACGGTTTCAGGGGGAACGACGGTTGAGCCGGGAGAGAAAAATCGCGAAAGGGGGGAGAATGGCGATGGAGGGAATCGAGAACGTGCAACTCAAAAAAAGAATCTGACATGAAAACCTGTTCATAATCAGGGGGGGGAGGGAACGGCAAGGAAAGGGAAGCCAAGGGGGCGGCGGGGGAGGGAGCGGCGGCCGCAAAAGAAGGCCCTCGAGCCCTGCGAGAAAGGAGAGAAAAAAGTTGAAAAAAAAAAGGAAAAGAGCTCGCTCACCAAAAAGCGCGCCCCGGCAATTTCAAAGAAAGGTGCCGAAATCGGGGGGGATGGTCATTGAAAAAGACCAAAGAGGCGCGAACCCTGGGGAAAAAGGCTTCATGGGACGCCACGTCAAGTCCCAAGGAGGATCAAAACGAAGAGAGAAGACGCCTCTGAGAAGTAATGATTTGAAAAGCAGCTGCTGCCTCGGTAAAAGGTCGGGGCATAGGCAAAGATTCGGAAAAAAAAAAAAGAACGAAGTGCGCGGAGTAAACTGGGGGGGAAGGAGGAACTATTCAGCAAAGCAAAAAGCCTTATCCTCATCCACGTCAGGAATATCAAGACCGGGATGACCCAGGGGAAAAAAAAGAGCCATCCTAATGCCCCACCGCGGGGAGGGGGGAAACGGTCCTCTTAACTTCCCCCCCATGGGGGGGGAAACAACTTAGTAATTATTGAAATAGAGAAAGAAAGGAAAAGTTAATGAAGGAAAAGGACGGAAAAAAGAGACAATTCGACTTGGCTCGTTGGGGGGCTACGCTTCTGGGAGGGGGAAGGGCCGTCCTCTCAGGGAAAGGGAGGTCGGAAGGGAAACATGTTCTCCGAGGGGGCCTTGTGAGTTCCGTACCGGGCGATCCCGTTGGGTTCAAAGAAAAAACTCCTCGCGCGAAACGTCTCGACCCCAAAAAAAAGTCGATCCGCGCCCAAAGCAAACAGGGAAACAGAAGAATCCCGCCAGAAAGAGCGAGTAATCTGCAGCAGGAGGTTTTCGCCCAAAAAGTGTGGAGGGAGGCAAAGAGCAAGCTTCGCACCGGCAGGGGGGAAAATTGCCGCGCTCCGACCCTTGCTTTGCGTTGGGGCGGCAAAAAAAGAAAAACCTGGAGAAAGGAAAGATCCCGAGCGCTTGGTCCCAGGAAACGCCTTTTCTCGGGAACGGGTCAAGAAAAAGGTCGCGGCAGTGTCGAAAGAAAAAAAACCCCTGCCGGAAAAAAAAAGTCGGGGACGAGAAAGAATCGCCGGCCCTGCCGGAAAGGAAAAACCGCGGTGGCGGGGGAGGAAAAGAAGGTTAAAAAAAAAAAAAACAGCGACATCGAAACGGAAAAAAGGCCCCCTCCACAGAATGACGGGCGGAAAAAGAAAAAAGGAAAAACGTGGGAAGGGGAAGGTCAAAGAGCTCAGGAGGTGGAAGGGGGGAAGGCGCGAGGCGGGAAAAAAAAAGAGAAAGGGGAGTAAGGGAAAGGACAGGGAATGTGTCCCCAAGCACCCAGGGCGAACGGGTAACGCGTCAAAAAAAACCAACCCCGCAAGATCAGGGTAAAAAGAAAATCCGATCGGCGGATGGGAGGGGAGCCCGGTGCGGCCCGGAACCCAGCGGGTATCAATCGATAAGGGAAAAAAAAGAGAAGAAAAAAAACGCATGAGCGCCAGCAAAATCGGCTTAAGGGAGCCGCGCCCCGAAAAAAAAAGAGTAAGGAACGCCGGAGGGGAGTATCAAATCAAATCAAAGCTGGGCTTTACTAAAAAACACTGGGGGGGGCCGAAAGGAGGTGCGGAAACACGCCTTGGAAAAACGAAACTCGGCAGTAAAAAACACTAAGGTATTGGAAAAAAAGAATTGGGGGAGTGGGGGAATGGAGAAGCCTTTTTGTATACGTGGGGGGTCCCTTATTCGTACCTAAAGAAAGAGGGGGAAAGTCAGGAAGGGGGAGAGAAAAACGGAAAAATTCTCTTGAATGCGCCCGGGACGGCGAGAAAAACTTGAGGTCTGGGAAGGCCCTATGTTCGCAAGGGTAAAAAACCGGTACAAGAGAGAAAAGGAAAGGGAAAGAGAGAGATGGGGAGGCCTGCCCGACCAATGGGGAGGGAAAAAAAACCGAACTTCGTCGTGGGACGAAACGAAAGGGGGGGCAAAAAAAAGTTCAAGAATTCGGCAAAAAAAAAAAAAAAAAAACTCGGATCGATCGAATGAAGCGAAGAGTTCCTGCCACGAGAGAGACAACTTCTCACAGTGGAGTCTCATCCAGGGCGTGGAGAAGGGGTTTTTTCCTGGGGGGGGAAAGGTTCATCCGTGGCAGAGAAAGAAAGAGCGAGAAAAGAAACATACAGTGTTTCGTAAAAACCTTTTTCGGCTATCGGGAGGGGTTTCCCACGCCTTCTCGATGGAGGGAGAAAAGACGGTACGAAGGCCGATTGTCGGCGGGAGGAGAGGGGGCGCCCTGGGCGGCATGCCAGCAGGATATGGAGAAGAGGGGAAACCGGGATGGCGGAGGGAGGGCTCCAGCCATAAAAAAAAAAACGCCCGCCCTGAAAAGATCAACAAGAGGGTTTTGGTTGAAGAAAAGTCATGCAACGTCGCCAAAAAAAGGGTGACTCGGAGAAAACAAAAAAAAAAAAAACAGGGATCTTTTGCCAGGGGGGGGGGGGGATCCGGAAAAAAAAAACTCCGACCTCGGGGAGGAAAAAGAAACGCTAACCGGGGAGCACGGAAAGGAAGCTTCGATGAGGGGGGCACTAAAAAAGGTACTCATAGGGCAAAAAGGGAGATGTCGGGGAAGTGCAACTCCCGCAAAAAAAGATCTGGTACATTCCTGCAGAAAGGTCCATACTTCTCGAAAAAAAAACAAAAGTGGGGAACGGGAAAAAAAAAACTGCGCCGCGCTGGAAGAGGGCGGCGCTAACCAAACCCGCCTCCCAGTAAAGGGAAAGGCGGGGAATGAAGGGAAGCCATCATTTCGTAGCCCCTCCTCCTCCACCAAAAAAAAAGCGTGGGCCAATTTCAAAAAACGGGTGCGAGGAGGAGGAAAGGAGCGCCCCCCACAAGAAAAACGAACCCTGGGCAACTGAAAAAGAAAAGTTCTCGCTCGCCACGGAGTCAGGAAGAGAAGACGTGCCCCCGCAAGTTTGGGAAAAAGGGGGATGCTTGCGGGTCGAGAAAGGAGGAAGCTTGCCGGGCGAGGGGGGATCGGGAGAGGAAGCAAGGGGCGCGAGAACGCTTCGTAGGGGAAACCCGCCCTGCGCATCAACCTTCCCGTCCCCCGGGAAAAAAAGAACACCAAGAGCCAAAGAAAAGGGCCCGTGCATGAAAACTGCCCGGCGAGAGCAACAACAAAACCTTAGGGAAAGACCACGTCCTGCAAGGGGAGGGGGGAAAATTAGCGAAAAAGGGGGGGGGGGTGGTTCTTTGAGCCACTCTTCGGGAAAAAGGGACTTTTCCTTCTGCGAGATGGGGGAAAAAAAGGGCGTGGAAAAAAAAAAAGAGACACGACTAACCAGTGAGGAGCACTGCGGTGCTTGGATTTTTCGTAAAGCTGAGATAACGGACACACATGAGGGGGGGATCGCCGCCCCAAGCCAAGAAGAACTGCATCATCTGCTGAGAGAATTCGAATCGCGCTAGGACAGGCCTCGAGATCGAAAGGGGCTGCATCGATACAGGAGGTTGCCCATGGTTCAGAAGGACGTGGGAGCGAAGGGCCCGCCGCTGGCAAGGGCTCTCTTTGGACGCCCGGGAAAAAAAGAGGGGTGATAGCAGATGGACCCCCACGCAACTTGAATGGGAATGACAAAAAGAGCAGGGGAGGCGCCCGTGCCTCGGTTTCAAGTCTTGGCCTCCCCGCCGGACCGGAAAAAAGAGCGGCGCAGTGGAAAAAGGAAAAAAATGAGGTTATTCGAGAAGGCTGATCATCGACGGAGGGACCAAAAGAACGCGGGTTTCAAAAAAAAATTCGATTCCCCGGGAAAAAAAGACCAAAGCGGGAAAACACCGTACGGCTCCACCAGATGGAGGAAAGAAGGAAAAGGAAAAGGAAAAACATTCAGGAAGCCCGGCTCAGGGAAAATCTTCTGAGGGCAAAAAAGGGGAGGGGGGGGGAAAAAAAAAGGGGGACGGTGACCGCAATCGTATTTTTTCTCTGAAAAAAAAAAACGAAAGAGGGGGAAAAAGGACTTTTTTAAGAACCGTTCACGGGAGGCCGGTGATTTTCTTAGGGGGGGACAAAGGAAGGGGGGAACGCTTTCCCGAAGTTGCTGGAAACCACAAACGGGGAAAAATTTCACGAAACATGCGGCAGTTCCCACCAAAAAAAACATGCGCCCATGTGGCCGAAAATGAGGGCGTATACCGAGGAAAAAAAGGAAAGAACCGCTTCTTCTCGGAGGGGAAAAAGGCCGTTTGAAACCAAAAAGAAAGTATACGAAAAAAACACTGTGATGTAGGGGGGGTACGCGCCCCAAAAGGCGCGAAAGGGGGAAAGCCCACGAGCCGCTAACAGGAAAAAAAATTGAGCAAGAAATGGAATGAAAAGAGAGGGGGTCACCCCCCCCCCAAAATGGTGGTGATACGTGGACGAGCAAAAACAACGAAAGAGCGGGCTCATCGATGGAGGGGGGTCGAGAACCGGAAGAATCTGTTGAAGAGGGAAAAAGAGAAGCGCCCTTATTAGGGGGAAGGGGGGGGGGGGGCAGGGAGCCCTTGGTGCGGAGGGGTTAATAAAAAAAAAAAAAAAAATAAAAAAAAGGAAAAAAAAAATAAACCGGGGG
>Ga0179593_1662768_pt1 | contig 13042 bp, 12 predicted proteins | sample CZODoug2_1_08_16_FD_185931 | JGI IMG/M metagenome (GOLD analysis project Ga0179593, IMG submission 185931) | Vadose zone soil fungal communities from Angelo Coast Range Reserve, California, USA - CZODoug2_1_08_16fungal (PacBio error correction) | ecosystem: Environmental > Terrestrial > Soil >...
TCGAAAACGTGCTAAAACGTGAAGAATCAAAAGGAAAAGAAGGGGAAAAAAGGGAGACATCCCGCGGGGACCATGAACAATGATGGGCAAACGAATCGCCCCAGGGGTGCGGTGACGAACTGGGCAGTGGAGGAACGCGCCGCCGCACTGGCCGATCAACACCGTGGGGCTATTCACTGCCGGCCAAGTGGAGAGGGGAGAAATGAACGGTCTTGAGTAGAAAGGGGAGCCAAAAAAAAAGAAACAAAGGGCTTCACTTAAACAAACCACACGAATATCCAGGTGTACCCGTCCTCTAGGGGAGAGAAAACAAAGAAAGGTCATCCCGCATGAAGAAGAGACAAAAACCCTTGAAATGCGGATGGGGGGGGACGAATTGTCTCCCTCGGAATACGTGAAGTATCAGCCACCCCAAAAAAAAAGGGGTACTCCGCTGAAAGAAAAAAAAAATCGTGAAGGCCCCGGAAGTGGGTAACACCATTTTGTGCTCCGTCATCAGACGAAAGGGAGAGGGAGGAGGGCTGCGGGGGTGAAGAAGAACGGCAAAAAGAAAGGTAACAAAGCACTTGAGTCGGGGAGAGGGCGCATTTCCATACCCGGTACCTGCGTTGGATCAGGAGATGGCAGGCCGCTTCAAACCGGGCACAAACGAAGAAGGATATTTTGGCTCCAGGAGCGCAGAAAAAGAACGCTGAAAAGCACAGTCCCGCGCAGTAAAAAGACAAATTACTCATACCGCTCAAGACTAGGCGTGAGGGGGTGCGGCAGGGGGGGAGGGACAAAAATAGAAAAGGGCAAAATTGGGTCAGGGGGGGAAAAAAAAAGGTACGCGGAAAAAGGTGAAAAAAAAGGGCATGGCACACAAGATCGAATTTCTCACTGCGCCCACATCATCACCCTCGAAACCGGCCATGTGAGGGGGAAGAAAAGGGAAAAGTGCAAAGGGGGGGGGGGATGCACTAGAAGAAAAGAGAAAAGAGAACCCAGAGTTTCAATTCGGACTCGGTAGGTGCCAACTTCATCCATCAACCAACGGTCGGCATGGGGGGGGGGGGGGGGAAGGGAACGGGACGCGCCAGGAACTGGTTTATAGGCCAAGGATGTCTTCAACCAGTCACGATGAACTGGTTGAGTCTTTGCCCGCCAAAATGATAATAAGAAAAGGGATTTTGGTGCAACAGAGGCAAAAACTGCAGGGGTCGTGAAAGGACAGAACCGGCTTCCCTTCGAGGCAGACTCAATCCTCTCGTGAAGCCGGAAAAACTGGCTCGCTACCTAGGGGGTGTGAGGGAGGGAGGAAATGAGAGTTGGAAGTACTCTCGAAGTCAAAGAGATTCGCCTCCAAAGTCGCAAAAACCAAAACAACCTCCCAAATTACGAAGAGCAAATAGGGGAGACTTTAACCGGGCCCAGAAGGAAGGAATGTGGTGGGGGCCCGAAAAACGCGGACGAGGGTTTTATAGGCACAAGGGAACCGACCCAAAGGAAGAAGAAGAGCAGGGGGGAAGACTGACCGAACAGGGTGGGGCCAAACGGAGGATCGGAAAAAAAAGAGCAGAGGGTCACGGATCATGGTACATAAGAGCTGAAGAAATGTGGGAGAGATCTCAAAAAAGAAAAAGGGAAGAAGAGAGAGAAAAAAAAGGGACTTGGAAGCACGCTCATTGACCATGAAGGAAAAAGAGAGTGAAGAAAGGGCCTGCAACACTCTAGGAGGTGCTTGAAAAAATAGGCTGTCTGCTGTGTGGGAGTAAGGGGGAGGGGTGCTAAAAAGCCGTATCTGACCAAAGGAAGAAGGGATCATTGGGAAAAAACAAGGTCCTGGAAATACTATCGGGGCTTATGTGGCGTTTTTTTGCGAAGGGGGGCATCGGGAAAGGAATCAGGAGGTATGAAGGGAAATGGCAGCAAGAAATCGAGAATCAGAGTGAAGGGGGTCCTTGTAGCACGCCGGCCTAAGGGAGGGTGGCCTTCACTATAAATGTTAGCGGTGAGGAGGGGGAAGGAAGAAACATGTCAGGGTGAAGGGGGAGGTGGAAAAAAAGGCGGAGAGTGAAGTAAGGAAGGAAAGAATTGTCTAACAACTACGATAGAACTTCATTCGTGAACTGGTTATGTACAGACACGGAAGGGAAAGGAAAAAAGAGTCGGAAAACCGGCAATGCCTAAGGGGGGGGTTCCAATTTGGGGTGAAGGGAAAACCGACGAGTCCATTCCTTTGAAAAAATAGTTTTGAGGGCCAGCTGGGGAAGAGGCTCGAACCATTCGCAGTGACCCAGGTGAAGGGGGGAGGGGAAAAAAAAGCGAGGACAGGCGGAGGGTAAGGGTGTGTTTGGGGGAGGGAAGAGGGGAGTAATGTGGGATCGATGTGGAAAGCCTTGCCAGCTTTCCTCGTTTTTCACGCAAAATACCGTCCATTGACGGAAGGGGGGAGGGGGAGAGATGAAGTGACAAATCAGAACCAGTGCAAAAAGACTGAGATTCAGGGAGCGGGGGAAGACGACGAAATGCCTGGAAACGGAGTTTTGGCGCGCTCAAATGGAATCCGAGGCAGTTTGTGAAAAGATCTGCAACACTATGAAACAGAGAAAGGAAAAGGAACGCGGGCAACCCCGGGGGAAAGGGGCTGTGTCCACACAGAGGGGGGGGATGTCCGCGTTATTCTATACCTGCGAAGTAGCGATGGCAGAAGGCTTATAAAAAAAACGGTGTGGGGGTTCCCATGAAAAGTAACGAGGGACGAGGCTGACCATGTGCTGCTACGGTCAAAATTGAAACGCGGGGAGAAAATTCAGGAAAACCATCCAGCAATTAGGATTTTTTCGCCGCGAGCGTCTTTCCGTCGAGGATCAAATCAAGACTGGGCCGACCAAAGCTGGAGAAAGGAAGGGGGGACGTCTAAAGATGGGTGCAGTAGGGTCGGGGAGAAACGAAGAGGAAACTCGAGGCAGGGGGCGTAACCTGGTCCGCACGCCGCGCCGTGATCGCAACAAGGGGTATCGTTCCCCGTAAATCACACCGGTCGGGAAGAGAGCACATCTGTGAGAAGGCGTGTAGAAGAAAAAGAGGGAAAAATGGAAACGCCGAAAAGGGAACCGTAGGGGGAAGGGGGGGAAAAAGCACCCAAGGAAGGACGGCGATAAAGTGTTCTTCGCCCTCGGGGGAGGAAATCAACCATAGTAAATAGAAAAGATAGTAACTGAAGAGACAACGAAGGGGATAAAAAAAGAAGGTGCGTATCGAAACAGCGCGAATCGGACACAATCGCCCGGCGAAACCGCATGTATGCTATATACTCCTCGGAATTGGTAGAGGGGGAAAGGGAAAGAAGGTGAAAGGGTCCTCACAAGGGATCCCGGTACAACGAGGAAGGGGGCTGCGGACGAAAACAATGCTCGCGTGCGATTACATTCCAGCTCCCTAACCAAAAAAGAGACTGACGAAACTCAGTAAGGAAACATCCTTGAGCTACACGAATGGAGCGTCTGGGGAGTATTACCTGAATGATCGTTTCATTCCTCGCAGTACTGAACAACCTTTAAGGGAAAAAGTGGATTCCAAGGGAGTGATTAGGCGAGAGGCAAACCACAATAGGGATCCCGCCGGGGGACCACAATTTTCTCCCCGGCCGAGATTGAGGCAGGGGAAGGGAAACAAGTAAAAAGCGAAAGATTTCTTGGGGGGAGAGAATAAAGAAGGGCCCTGGCGGTGGGCGCGATGAACTCGAACTCGGCACCGCCGTTGAAAACCGTCATATTTTTTCCAGGTCAAAAAGCTGCCAGAACGGGGAAAAAAGGCAATTCCAGCGGGGCCATTACTACATAATAGGAGGAGACCGGGCGTGATTGGGTGGCAACATCCGCTGTCTTCGAAAAACAGGGGAAAAAAGGGGACGGTCAGTGTGATGTACCCCCGCGAACAGGTGGAAGGGCATGTTGCCACAATTCGAAAATGTTAGCGACAACAACCAAACTTCAAAAAAGGGACGGGCCGAAGAACGTGCATCGATTGCTCTCGGGGCCCGCGCCAGGCCCGGGCTACATTGCTGTTGTAATAGAGTCCGGGGGTAAAACTTGAACCTCAAGAAATGGGGGAAAGGACTGTACGATAGGGAAGGTGACCAAAATCCTGGAAAAACACAAAGGAAGGGGACTGGCACGAACCCTCTTCACTAGCCCCAGTGTTCTAAAAGCATGAGTCATTCCAAGGAACAGGTTCAACGAATGCAAATGGGGGAAAGAGAGGGTTGACCGCCAGACTTAAAACCGGTCCTACAAAAGCAAGCAAGGCATTTGGTTTTGCATCGTCAAAGCCTGGTCGGGGACAGACTCTATAGGAGGGAAGTCAAAAAAGCTTATAGTCGTGTGGACCTGAAAGTGCGGAGGCCGGAGCCAGAACGGACCTCGATTAAATCAAAAAAGCGATGGATTTGCAGAATCGGGGCATACAGTAAAAAAAAACCCTCAGCCGAGTTATGGGATTACTGGAAAAGAAGGGTTAAAAAGGGAAAAGAAAGGACGGCTGGCTGGTGGCCGGGAACAAACGGACGCGGCTTTGAATCAAAAAATTTAACTCCAAGATCTGGGGTTGGGAGGCAAGAATGTGGGGGCCAAGATCATGAAGACTACGCATGGGACAGGGGAAAAAAGAGCTGCTCGAAGAACAGGTGGTGATCTCCTCCAAACAACTGAGGAGGAAAAGAGGGGGGAAAGTGTGGCTCGACGTGGAATGGACATACTCAAGCGACTGGCATTTAAAGAGGGGGGGGAGGGAGAGGCCAAAAAAGAGGCGGTAGCAAAAGTTGGGTTTGCGATGACCCTGAAAAAAAAAAAAAGGGATAACAGAGTCCGTTTTACGGAACAGTATCATGGGAGGGGGAGGGACATCGATAGGAAGGAGAGAGAGGGTTTGGCACGAAAAAAACGGGGGTGGAGGCGACTAGATGCGGGACCTTCTGAGCATTTAAGAAATAGAGCAGCGATCATGATGCCTGAGGAAGGGGCAAAAGCTCGTCTGGAGAGATGGACGGGGGGAGAAAAGGGGGCGGAAAAAAACTACTCCTAAAAAACCCGGCAGGTTTGCGAGTTGAGCACTTGCTGTCATGACATTGCGGAAAAAGATCAACCATTGGGGGGAAGGAAGAGTTGGAATAAGGAGAACAGGAGGCCCAGACTCGCTGACCGCGGTCAAGTTCAAGGAAACGGGCAATGCCATGTGGTCCATTTTTTTTACCTGACCGACGGTCCAGCCTTAAAATCTTGTTCATTGTATTTAAAAGGGGTAGACGACTATCCATGGAGAAGAGCACCCGAGAGGGGCGGATGCGAGAACGGGGCGCGCGGACGGAACTGTGGGTGAAGATGGTTTCGGTTTTCCGTGAGTAAATTTTAGGGGTGCCTTCCTGATCAGCGTGGGACCGAAAATTGAAAGATGTGAAGCCAGGAGCGGGAGGCCCCTCACGCAAGGGGAAAACCGTGACGGCGGTATGAGTAAAAGGAAGCGACCTTCTCGGACCACTTAATTGCAGCCTGTTTTTGGTCCCTGGAGCTCCGGATTGACACCGCTGATAAGGGTTTAGAAGAAAGCGCGCTCAAAGAAAAAACAGGACTCGCGGGATTAAAAATGCCGGAAAGGAACAAAGAACAAGGTTCTTTCCACAGGGTAAGGTGTCGTGACTCACTGCGAGCGAAAGAACGATGAAGGGTTGGTTACAGCTGAAAAAGGCGGACGAGGTGGTTTGGAAGGGGGCTGACCATCCGCGAAGAAATTCAACTACTTAGGCAAGGTGCGCCATCCACGGGGGGGGAAGAAGTCATTGAAGTAATCCAAGAAAGGGCGTAATCAGAAACGCGGCAGACGTGGCGCCGACCCAGCGGGAGCATGCCGATTGGGGAGATCTTGGGTGTGGGTCAGGTGAGAGTACCCTTTTAATGCAGAGAGACAGCTTTCGGAAAGAAAAAGGGACGCGCGTGGCCGCCACGTGGGGATCGGCAGTGCGGCCAAGAAAGGCATCACCTGTCCGGTTCGAGCAGAACCAAGGGGGTCAAAGCAAACAAACATCTGTTCAGGGAGGGAGCCATTGCAAAAGCGGGGTGTAATCCAAACGGGGGGGAAAAAATTCGAATTGTATTCTTCGCCAGTGAGCTCTCGAAACAACAACAACGAGGAGTTAAATAGCTCTGACTGGCTCATAATTGAAAGAGGTGAGAACACACCCGTTATCCCAATCAAATACCTCTTTCAGGCCAAGGAAAAGAAGGGCGAGAGAAGAAAAAACCGATGTGCGCAGTTTGACGAACTGACAACTGTGATGAACCGCCTGGCGGAGGAATACTCCTCTGGAGAGTCACGGCGGAACGGTGGGGCCTTGAACATTCGGGTCTAGACTTCAAGAACTCGAGCAACAACCAAGATCGACGCAGGAAACCAACTTACCGCAGTCCTTCCGTCAGGTACACTCTGCTGGTCATTAAAGGGAAAGGCTTCGTATGAAAAAGAACCGAAAAAAGTTGTTTGTTTGTGTTGGTTTTTTGTTTGTTGTTTTTTTTTTTTTTTTTTTTTTTTTTTTTTTTTTGTTTGGTTTTTTGGTGTTTGTTGGGGGGTTTGTCAAGGGTGGTGTTTGTCCCCCAAAACCAACCCCCCACCACCCAACAACCCCCCCCCCCCAACCCACGCCCCCGCACCCCAATGCCCCGCGAAAACCCCCCCCCATACACCCCCCCCCCCCCCCCCCACCCCCCCGCCCCGCGCCCAACCCCAACCCCGTACCCCAAAAACCCGCCAGCACCCGCCCACCGAACCACCCCCGCCCCCCCCCAACAACGCCCACAACCCCCCCCCCCACCACCCCCCCCCCCCCCCCCAACCCCAAACAACCGCCCGCGCCCCCCCAAAAACCCACCAACGAGGCCCACAAAAACCGCCACCCAGCCCCCCCCCCCCTCCACCCCACAACCCCCCCCAGAACCCCCCCCCCACACCCACCCCCCCCCCAACCACCCCACCAACCCCGACTAACCCCCCCCGGCCCTTCCCACCACCCCCTGCAACACGCGAACCCCCCCCCCCCCCCCCCCCCCCCCCCTCGCCACCCGCCCCCCCCCACCCCCCCTACCCCCAACCCCAAACCCCACCCCCGCCGAACCAACGCCCACGCCCGCCAACCCACTCAACACACACCCCCACCCCCCCCAAAACCCACAACCGCCTCCCCCCCCGCCGCAAAACCACCCCCAACCACCCACACCCCCCCGGAAGAGTCCGCACCCACAAGAGGGGGGGGTGTTGGGAGGTTGTGGGGAAAACGAAGCCTTGTAGGGATGTTTGTGCCGAGGAGAGAGCGGAGGAAACGCAATGGGCGCCGCGGAAAAAAAAAAACTAGTCAGCAACTCAAGGGAAGTGTTCAACAACAATTGCGAGTAGATCGCTTGAGCTGCAAGGGGATAACCAAGAATTAAAGGCGGTGAAGACAAAAAGTGAGGGAGTGATCCTCGGCATGGTCAAGTTGGGAACTGATGGCGCTGGTTGGAGCGCGATTTGGGAGCCCAGTACACCGGGGGGGGAACATGAAAGGAGGGTTTGCTCCATTGAACGCCAAAGACGCTGCAAGGAGAGTACAAGCGCTAAAAAAGGCATACCGTCACTCCTTTTGTTGGTCCAACGCGGGCGGAAAACAAAATCAGCAATGCAAGGGTTTGAAAGGACATAAACGCGGTCAATGCCCAACAGGGGAGACAACTCGCCACCAATCGGAACCATTAAAGAGAGAAATAATCTGAAGCATCGCCCCGACCCTGGCAAAACCAACTTCACGAGAAGGGAGCCCCTGGATCCAAAGTATGAAACTGACGATTATTGGACTTTAACCAAACCATCCAAGGGAAAAAAAAACACAGTTCCAGGGAGGCACATTGGCTGTCCGCAAAGGGGAATGTCTCGTGCCATTAAACGTCCGGGGAAGTAGCAACTGTGGGTCAGAGGGGGAAAGGAAAGATAAATTCGTCAGAGTCCTGAAAAATCAGACCCCAGTGTGACGCAGCAAACTGTTGGGTATTAAGGCTTCGTAACATGACTTAAGGGCCTGAAAAAACCTGAGCCGGAGCACGGCAGAACAGAAACTCGATGAGCACGGGAAAAAAGATTATGGAAAAGGAAAGCGACGAAGTCGTTAGCCTCCACTTCACCTCGAGGAAAACGAGAATTGAAAAAGGACTGGGAAAAATGAGAGAGGAAGTTGGGGCCGAAAAAAAAAACCGGGGGTACGCTTGCTTTTATCTGCACTGAAGAAAAACAAACGGGTGTCAGATCGCCGGGTGGTAAAAGAAGAAAGTAAAAAGAAAAGCTGTTTCCGGAAAAGACGGGGAGGAAAAAAAGGAAGCATGGTCGGGGAAGCCGCAAAAAGGAATAGAAGAACAAGGGTGTTAGAGGAAAAAACTGGAGAGGAAAAGAGGAGAACACCTCGGGGCTTAAGGAACATTGTACCATGCCGCGAAATCAGCTTCCGGGACAAAAAGAGGAGGGACAAGCTTAACAAAAGACAGGAGGTTCGTGCACGGGCGGGAAACTAGGGAAAAAGGGACGCCGACAAAATGAGACACAATGCCTTGACCAAAGGAAGAAACTAGCGAGTAATGTGCGGCTTTTTTGCGACGTGGGGGGGGGAGAAAATCGGGGAAGGAAAATAGGAAAGAGGGCAATCGGGCCCAGGGCACGAAATCAGGAAAAAAGGGAACCTGAAAGGCCGAAAAATTTTCGTAGGCGAATTAGGTTCTGCCTGTCTCAACACCGCATTTGCCGGTGGGGAGCACAAAACTGAAAGGGGGGTAATCGAAAAAAAAATTGGCGGGAGAGGTCCAAGGTTGTGACCGGGTTAAGATTGCCGAAAAAAATTCGGGAAGGACGAACAGAGGAGTGACAGAAAAAAAAGCCGAGTGTTGGGGGGGGTCCGAGGGTTGGGGCCCGAGGGGTATAGGCTAATCGTTACTTTACAACTTTTTCGAGAGGAGGAGATTAAAAGTCGAAAAAGGGGTCGGAAAGCCGGCGCGGCGAAAATGCAAAGCTCCCTTTGGGAGTTTTTGCTGTCAGGGGGTTGAGTAATGTCAGCGATGGGGGGAACAGTACCAGGCACAGTTCCTCATTGAAGGGAAAAGGAATTAGGCATTGCCGGCACCCTTTGCCGAAAACACTATGACGATTAATTTGAAGGAGGGACGGCGCGGGAAAAAGGGGAATGGCAGCAGGGGAGGGCTTGGGGGGGGGACTATCCTTTCTCTAAAATCACAGTTGGGAACAAAAAAAGGGCATTAGGGAGCGACGAACTCCACGTTAAACATGGGGAACTCACGACACAAGGGCTGGGCTCAACGCCAGGTAATGTAAATAGGGAGGATTCATACCTGGGAGAAACCCCTAAAAGGAAGGAGACCAACGTTTGACAAATCTGTGAATGGGGTTGAAAAAAGAGGCTGACCAAGACCGAGCGAAATTACACGACGGGTAAAGAGGAGCCAATGAGGACAGACCATTGAAATTCTTGGGGTGAGCCCGAAGAAGGAGGAAAAAAAACAGAAATCTGAGCCTTGATACCGACCTCATTCGATGAAAAAGATTGGCGCAGGAGAGGGGGGGGGGGTGGACAACCAGGGAGAAAGGAAGGGGTGTTGTTCTGAGGAGAGGAAGACCCGGTCGCCCGAATCGTAACCGGACTCTCCTCTCAGTGGTAAATCTGTCAAGCGAAGCGGTCAATCAGAGGCCCAAGTCGATCAAACGAAACAGAAAGAAGGGGTCGACGTGTAAGGTCACTAGAAAGGGCGCGACTGAAGATTGGGAAAAAAACAAGCCCCGGAGGTTGTTGCAACAATTTTCTTCGCGGAAAAAACTGAGAAGAGGAAAGAGATATAGCTTAAAGGGCGAATGGAAAAACGTGCTAATAAGGGAGAAAAAATCCGGGGAGGAAATAAAAAAGCATTCTAATCTTTCGCAGGGCATCGGCCGGAACGAAAGCATTAGGGGCTAGTAACGCATGTGGCGCGATGTTGAACTTTCCATCCGTGATTACCCTACAAGCCTAATGGTACCAAAAGGTGGGCGGCTCACGGAAAGGACTTGGGAAAAAGGACGAACATCTGAAAAGAAAAAGAAGGGGGCGGGGGTACGTAGCAGAAAACCAATAATTAGAAAACCACTAGAAGTTGGGGGAGTCTGCAACGCGAAGCGTAGGTTCGGTATAGGGGAGAGGGATGTCAGAATCTGTAACGAAAAAGAAAAACACACAGCCGGGAATGAGGGTACGCAGGGGAACGTGAAGTCGTACCCCCTTGTAAGTCACGCACACGAGAAGTAAAAACAAGGGGGCGAGAAGGAATCTAATCAACGAGGGGTTAGAGGGTGGAAGAAGAGACCCGCGTGACAGCTTATCATATCACCGGTCGTGACTGCAGCAAAGAATAAAGGAGTAATGGCGGGGAAAGAGGGAGATGCATCACATCGATCGGTGTCAAAAGCGCTGGGAAACCGGGGCCGGTTGCGAATATGCAAATTAAAAAATTGAATTTGAACTCAAGAAGCTTCCATACGAGTCAGAGAGACGCGTGTGGGGGAAGGTCAATCTGCGTCTGCTCACGAAAAAAAGCCCGATCTCAGGCAATTTGCTTTCCACCAGAGCAATACTGAACAATCTAACCATGAATTACGCGACTGAAAGAGAAGAAAAAGAGAGCCCAGAAACCGACCAAAAATGTCACTGGAGGGGGGGGGATGGTAAGAAGGGAAAATTTGGACACAATAGGGTTCAAATGACTGGCCGAGGAGGTAGGTGACCAAAAGCAGCCTTAAAAATTGCGGCCATTGAAGGTTTTCCAGACGGACAATACTCCGCAATGGGGCTCGCATGCATTGGTGATTCAAACCCGGGGCAAAAACCGAATCAAAAGGGGTTGAGAAAAAACGTGTCAAGAAAGACAGGACCGGAGGTCGCACAGGGCCCGGTTGTTCGGCAACTAACTGCAGTTGGGAGGGGGAAGGGCAGAAAAGGCTCCTCGAAAAACTGAAAGAGTGCCTTATCAGGGGAAAGCCGGAAAGGGACCCCTGCCAGGATTTTCTGTAATACGTTTAGGCATGGACCAGTGGAAAGAGGGCCGAAGAGCGAAGGGGATTGTCGCCTCCACAAGGGACAACCACTCAAGGCAATGACAAAGTCCGATGACTTTCCAACTTGGAACACATAAGGCCGCAATGGGCCTAAAAAAAGAGGCTTTTAAGAGAAAGATGGAGCCAACAACAAACAGAAAATACTCTGGTTGGGGGGGAAGGCCGGTAAAACTAGGGAACTTCGCGGTTTCTCGAAAGCACGCTTAGAAAAGGGGGGGTGGGATCTCGCGAAGACAAAAAGGGTGGTAAGAGAAAGTGTCGGAAAGGACTCTTCGCAAAGGGAAAAAAAATGACCTCGGGGATCACGGGACAAAAAAGCAACAGGGCTGAAGTCCTTCGCAAAGAGAAGGGGAGGGAGACGGGGGGGGGGGCGGGGGACCCTGTCTGGGAACGCGTTTTTCGGAAAAAAGAAGAACATTGGTCTAGAGGTCAGAAGCATTAATGTGACTTCTAGGGGTTTTTAGTATGGACTTCGAGATTGAGTCAAAAGGGAAAATGGGATAGGAAAAAAGAGGCATTCTGACATCGGGTGATAAAAGGAAAACGCGAAAAAGGTTCAATGCGGCACTTAGGAATTCTTTAATGAGGTCCGGAAATTCAACCCAAGGACAGTGTGCCGATTGGCGCACAAAGCGGTTGACAGAATCGTTTGTGGTAACACGATATGAGTCGTGAAAAGGGTGTGAAAAGAAAGGGCAGGAGAAAAGTGCCGTAATGCTAGGAAGGCGGCAGTGGCGGAACGGAAATTCAGGGGGTTTCCATTAACCGGACACACTAAGCCTTGAAAGTTTGGACTTGGGGACAGAGGTGGGACAGGCGAGTCACAGATGAATACTTCCGGGCCGCATCGATGATGTCCGGAGGAACGAAAGGAAGGGGGGGGGGAAGATGTGGAGGGTGAAAGATATTAATTTCGGCGATGGGTGGAGACAAAACCGGGGTTGAGGTTCTGAAAAGACCTTGTGTCCTGTGGGGGACAGGGGGGGGGGCAGAGGGGGGGGGGAGATGTATCCATTGCAGGTGCCGGGGGAAAAAAAGAACCGGATGCGATTGAAGGCCGGTCGTTACCGCAGCTCCTCCGTTATTCCAAATTTGTTACAAAAGTAAAAGAAGTTCGAATAAAGAGCGCAGACCAAAAAAGGGGGCGAGGGGGGGGTTGATTAAAAGGGAAGGAAGCAAAGAGTCCACACCTCAAGGTACGGGGAAGAAACCGACAGCGTGCCATACGCTACCGAGCGGAAAGGACGGTGCGACAACGGGGTTAACACTCGTAGGGTGTGAAAGAGGGGGGGGGGGGCACCAGTATGATTCTCGTGAAGGGCAAAGTCAATTCTGTAAACTCAAGTGTAAAGGATGGTTGCGCAAGAGAGGAGGACTTTCCGTGAGAAAGGACATAAGAAGGTAATCCGAAAGAAGAGGGAATTCGGTCGACACACCTAAATCCCGGTTAAACATCTTTGTTTGGTCAATGGCACAGGGGAGGAAAAATAAAGGAAAGTGCGTAACGACGACAAACCGCGCCGGGGCCAGTTGGGATCGGAAGAGGGAATGAGTCACAGATAAACCACAAGCGAAAGCTTTCTCGCCATTACTGCGCCGATTGGACAAGAGACGAGTGTGAGGGATCAGAAAAGGTTTGAGCACCGGCGGAGAAAAAGACAGGGGGACTCAAAAAGTGATCTCTCAAAAACAAAGTGAAAAGAGAGAATCGGATGGAGAAGAAATGGGTTCTCCACAACGGCAACTAGGGGCGGAAGAATCACAGAGAGAAGGAGGGTTCAAAGGGGAGAGCCGGCGCAAAGCCGGCAGATTTGCGAGAGAATCAGAGATGTTAGAGGGGGGGGGGGGAAAAGCGAACAACTGGGCCAACCGCCTCAAGGCGATCCCACTTTCA
>Ga0179593_1248606_pt1 | contig 13041 bp, 9 predicted proteins | sample CZODoug2_1_08_16_FD_185931 | JGI IMG/M metagenome (GOLD analysis project Ga0179593, IMG submission 185931) | Vadose zone soil fungal communities from Angelo Coast Range Reserve, California, USA - CZODoug2_1_08_16fungal (PacBio error correction) | ecosystem: Environmental > Terrestrial > Soil >...
AAGCAAATGCGTTTCCGACGAAGATTAAAAAAGCTGATCCTTGAAACGATTTGAGAGGAAAAAAGAGGAAAACTCTGTACGTGCTACCGGCACAAGTTAGAAATGAAAAAACGCGGAGCAAGCTGCAGCTGCGGTGAAAACTACGGAGGTTGAGACAATTGGATATTAATTAGGGAAGGGAAGGGCCATGAAAAGTTGCTCGAATCAAAAATAGTGTAGGCGGGCACAAAAGTGGAACGTTCCCACGAAGACGTGATGAGCGAGGCCGTGGTTGGAGGGTATATAGCCTATCAGGTCATTTCTGGGCAACATAAGCCAAGCCACTGCAGCGTAAGCGGTCCCCTGCCAACGAAGAGTGCCTTGTCTCGGGCGGTGATGCAGATCGGTCAATATCCAAAACGGATTTCCTGTATTCAAAAGCAGGGAGCTTTTGGCCGACAGAGGACGGCATTGTGAGCATCAGTCACTGAGATGCCGCCATGCAGGTGGTAGCCCCAACGGACAGCGATGGTCTCAGTCTAATGCGTGACAACGCTTTGGGACAGCCTGTGCAAAAAAAAGAGACGAAAATACGCACGAAGGGGTCGAAGGGCTGCGGAGGGGGCTAAGCACGTGCAATAGGGGGCACCGGAATTGGTTATTCGAGTGGGAGACTGCCGACAAACCCCAAGAAAGCATGCCGGTAGCGGGGACAAAAAAAAAGAGATAGACTACTCTAACCATGTCGGTAATAGAGGACGGGGACGCAGTTCCACGGAAAACAATTGGTGCAAGGCCAGAAGAAAGCCATTCACGAAAGCAAAGGGTCGAGTCATCAGTGAGGAATAGTACGGATCGAGCCCTGGGCGGGAGGATTCCTTTGAAAATGCGACGGAAAAAATAGCATAGTTAGACGAGAGAAAAGAAGCCGCGAAGCGGCTGTTGCCGGGTGAAACGCCATGGCGATATAACCTTTTTTTAACCGGTCAGATACGCAGGATGGGCCGAATCATGGAGATAAAGAGATCCATTCGCGGAGAAATAAAAGATAAGGGAGGGACCGCCCTGAACACACGAGTCACAGCGCCAGGACGAAAGGGCGTGAAAATGACTAAGAGGGGGGCCAGTATCTTTCGACGAAGAGGTCCTCACCAAAAGAGGGGCACGCAGCACCATCGCGCACCCAAAAATGAGGATGGGAAAATTTCGCAAAGGCGACGGAATGCAAATAAAAGCACTCGAAAAGTAAGAAAACGGCAAAGAAAAACTGGAACTACGTTGAAATGAAAGGAAACCTGCATTGTCGTTAAGGGAAGTAAACCGAACATTTGGTTGATCTCGACGAAGGTATTCGAGCCCGGCAAAAAAGTGGTGAGGAACCTGCTGGAGATCGGCCAATTGGCGTTGACCCATCGAAACGAACCCGCTGATCGAGTCAAAAATGCGGCGACTTTCTTCAAAAGAATTTGCGGACTAACAAGGGGGTTCACGAACGAAAGGAGCAGAGACATCCCCAATGTGGCTAAGCGAAGGAATAACTGTCCCGAAACGCATGAAAGACGTGCTCCAAACAGTGGATCGCCGGTGTAGAAAAGGGGGAGAAACGCAAAGTCCCCAGGAAGGAGAAATTGAAGGTCCTCCAAACCTCCAGGTCGGTCCGTGGGGGCGTCCGACGGAGGGAAACGGCGTAGGAGTTGCCATCCGCGAGATTAGAGTGAAAATAGTGAGCCGAAAGAAGAAGGGAAGAACGTCTTTATTAACGGAGAAGGGTAGGGGGGGGTTAATGAGCGGCAACCGAGACGGAGTACAAAAAGGATTAAGGGGGAGAGCGTATGACACATCTTCTTCTGTTAGGTGGGCGATCCACCGCTCAGGAGGAACGCTCCACATGCACAGCCCCGTCACTGGATGCGAAATATTCGGACCAGTCGGGAAGGAGAGAGCCGTCCATATCAAAAAAAGAAGAAAAAGGGGTGAAACTCACATATAATCGAAAGCCAGATAAAAAAAAACAAAGGTTACTATGCGTCGCGAATGCACCAAGCGTTATTACTGAAATTATTGTTGAGAGGGAATTTTATAAGCTTGTCTGCCCCTTGGAGCGGCCAAAAATGGTGGTGTGTCGGGAAACAGCGCGAAGCCACCTCTACGAATCTCCCACCGGTCCAAACGGACGGCACGTACGGGCAAGGAGTTTTGACCAGGCATAAAGATCTTGCGCATGCATCGATGAGGCCTTGGCAAAGAACCAAACCAGAGCGTTTATGCAAAGTCCAATCCGGGAGGTCGAGGTAAGCTTAACTGATTCGTAAGGGGGACCATTGCTGAGAAGACGTCTAATAAAGATTCCACACGGCGTCACGCGACCGGAAAGTCAAGGAAAAGGGAGAGGGATCTCTCCCACAGCGGAAATCGATAACCAAAATGGGCAAGCGAATCGAGAGACGCGCCTTCAAAGCCATGGTGAAAGACGAAAACGAACAATGGGGATGTCGATCAATAAAAAAAAACACAAAAAGGCGCGCAAAACAAAAAAGAAAAAACGTCTCATCATCTCGAAAAAAAAACAAGAGAGGGGATGATAGCAAAGTGTTTCTCGCTGAGGTGGGTCAACAACCGGTGCGCTGGGTTGACGCGACATCAAGTGTGCGGTTCGGGGACGCAAACCAGGCTTTGCCGCGCGCAAACTATAGAGGAAAAGGGAAATTCCAGTTAACGTCTGTGAGTTCAAGAAAAAACATAAACGATGACAGGAAGGCCGCTAATGCCAAAGGGAAAAAGAGAAACAAGCCGTGTTGAACTATTCGAATCGAAGAAGAAGGACGGACCCATTCCGACAAGAAATAGGAAGAAAGGAAGGAAGACCTAAACACGCCCTTTGCTCAATCTGAGGGGGGAAAGTAATGACAGATGCATGCCCTGGGAATCAAAATGGAGCCGGGTGCCGCGGGAAAGAAAATTGAGATAGCCTTCTTACGCAGCCTGTTGCTCGCAAGACTGGAATACAGAAGATGACCACACCTACCTTTCTCAAAAACCAAGCTAAGACAAGCGTATAACGTAGATCCGCACGCGACCTCAGAAGAAAGAAAAGCTCGGCCGCGCATTTCCGCTAAGCAGCGTATCACCGGTGGGGTTTCGTAGGGGACGAGAAAAACTCATTTTGAGTGGAAACCCGCCCAGACTCCCAGGGGGGTTATTTACCAGGCGACTGGACTACTGAGAAAGAGGAAAGGTCGAATAGCGCAATCAGTGGCGCAAAAGACTTATGGCCTTATCTATCTGAGGGGTCGACCCATATGGCGCCCGAGAAGGTGGCCCGCTGACGAAAGGAGGAGAAGCACGCGGAGCGGCTTGAAACAAAAGGGGTTTGAATCAGAAAGGAAGGGACGTATCCGCTCACGTTGTCCTGCCGGCCGGCAAAGTCAAGGAAATAGCAGCGAAGGCAAGCCATCCTCGGGGGCGCCGTAAGGCCGGAGGAAGCAAAAATAAGAAAAAAGGGGTGGAGCGCGGCTCAGAGCCAGGCTGCGCGACTGTTACTCAACCGTCGCATACCAACCGAACGTTTAAAAAGGAAAGCGTAAGAGAAACAGCGTCTCGCGACCTCCCGTCACGCGGCGAACAACGGGAAAATGGGCTCGAAGAGTGCGGTACGAAACCCTGTAGGAACGATTCACTATAGCAGAAAGACGACCGCACAAAGGGGAAAAAGGACTCTGGAGGAAGTTGGTGATAACGAACAATTATTGGCTCGATCGCCCAAGGAGTCAAAAAAAAGTGTTAAAAACATCGTGCTCGAGAGAAGCTATCCGGAATCAATGGGAGGTTTTCATGCGTGGAAAAAACTGGGGAGCAACTTGGTCATCACGGAGGTAAGTGCATTGTAACGGCAGGGGAAGGAATAGAATTTCCAGCCCGGAGGTCCACAATTGGGAAGAAATTCTATGTTAGACAGACTCGTGTCTCGGGCTGGGCTAACGGGGAGGCGTGCTAGAGGTTGTGATGACTACTAGTCGTAGAAGGAGAGGGGGGCAGAAAGGCCTTCAAGGATAATGGGCAAAACTTTGCAATGAGGGAAAGTTACGGTTCTCACTTGAAGGAAATCGAAGGGGGGGAACGCAACTGGAGGAGGAGGGACAGAACCTCTGCGGTCAAAGAAAGAGGGAGAAAGGGCCGGTTACTAACTGGTCAAATGCAACGACACCACTTCGCCAGAGGAAGAGTGAAATCTTAGACAGGGTCAAAGAAAGAGTGAGAGGAAAGCGCCAGACCTGACCGACAGGGGATAGAATAAAGGGGGCAGGAAGGGAGGAAGAGATTTTGAAATAGAAAAGTTTCCAAGGGAAAAACGACTTACCGAGCTCATCCGACAAGTTAACAGCATCATGTTCAGAAAAGTAAACCGTGCCGTCTAGTCGCCAAGGGAGAAGAAACCCAACACCAGAATTTGCACATTGGAAAAAGTCAAGCACGCCGAACCTGAGACCCCTGCGTCGGGAGGAGCCGTTATACCAGGCAGGTTCAACCAAAAAGGAAGGAACCGACGCCGGACACGTATAGACCATAACTGGAAGGGGAGTAAAGAAACGCAAGGAGAAGAAGAACAGGAGCCAATTCGTGACGAAAGGGCCTCAGGCACAGCGCCCTCTGAACCTACTCAGTAGGTCTCGGATAAGAGCATCACGCATTGGCAGAGCAATGCAACAGCGGAGAGCAGGGAACGAAGGGAGGAAAGCGGATGGAGCGCTAAAGCAACCGAGAAGTATGCGCGAAAAAGAAAAGACAGAACTAATACGTAAGACGAACCTCCCAGATGCCCCGAGAAGTTTCCAATTGGTCACAGAAACGAATTAGGAAAAAACGGTGATTCCGACCACGTCATGCACAGGAGACCTGCTCAACGAAAGTTGACCGAAGATACATGTCCTCAACGGATCAGGAGAGGAGGGGGCTGCCAGCTGCTCATGCGGAGGAAAGGCCCGGTTCGAACATGCGTCGACACGATGGGCCAAGTGCGGAAGGCGGCTGTCCTTAGTGACCTCAGCGTCCGCCATTGGTGTACAGAGAAGGTGAAGCGGTACGTAGGAACCGGAGGGGACTGCCGTCGGTCTCCCAAAACGGAGGAAAGATAAGAGCGGGGAACAATGGAGGAAGGCAACCCGGGGTCACCAGATTGTACACCATGGAGAGACGACAGGGGTCAGTAAAAAAACGGCCCAAAACTACGCGGGAAAGGAGAACGGAACCGTTCGAAGCAATGAAGAGCTATAGCATACTTCAGATCAGACACTGAAGGGTGGAGCTGTGAAAGACTTTCCGACAATACGGGGGGGGAAACAAGGGGGCAGGGAAAAAAAAGGGAGAGCATCAAAGGGTCGATGAGTATGCACCCATGAAGAGTCCGACAATGCATCAGGGGTACGAGGGGGGGGCCGGCTGGAGTTCCTTGTAGTAGCACTGTGTAGGGGGAAGGCGATCAGCAAGAATCCTGGGAGAGTCCCTTCCAGCCTCTGGGTGCCAGGGGAGGAAAAAAAGTAGTTCTGAGAGTCGGCGAATCCCTATATTTCTGTGATCAAAGGAAAGAGGTTGTGAGAAGAAGGGAAAAGGGGGGAAGTGGATGGAACCTTCTTATGCCTAAAGTCTTTGAGCATACGACAAAGAGGCTCTCAAGTTAAGTGCATTAGGGAGGTGGGAACAGAAGGGGCCCGCGATTCCTGCGAACAGGGGTACAAAAGCGCGGAGAAGGAAGGAAGGGCAAAGGAAGGTATTTCTACTGAGAAAAAGTTCCGAGAGGACGTTAGGAAGCAGGCACGGTAATTTAGGGCAGATAAAAGAAGGCAGCGACATGTCGGGATTTTAGAGGGGCGCGGGAGGAAAAAAATTAAAAAAATTGTGGAAACAGGTCCCGCACGCAGGACCCCAATCAGAAAGAGCACCAGTGAGGGAGAGTACCTGAGAGAGAACTTCGGCATTTCAAGAGGGAGAACTAAGAAGACCCGAGAAAAATGAAAGGAGAGCGCAAAGAAAAAGATAGGTTTAAAAAGAACCGTTTGTAACGCAAATGTAGCACGCAAAAAACCTGTAAAAGGCACGGTGACGCAACTTAGGCAGGAAAGAAGATGTCGACATAAAGGGCTATACAATTCTCATGATAGCGCGAACATCCCGGCCCCCAACCATGGAGAAAAAAGAGAAAGGCACCCAAGAAACGGAAAAGAACCAAATCGACCGAAGAAAAAGAAGCTAAAGAGAATCAACCAACAGACGCTCACGCATCCACTACGGGTCGAAAAAAAAAAGAAGGAGGAGTAATACATTTCAAAACAAAATAGAGACATACCCTCAGGAGGTACAGTACGCACCCAGGCAAATGCCATTCTCCGTGCTGAAAAGGACCGGCATGGGCGGTCAATGGCAGGAAAAAAAGAAAGGGAGCACGGATCCCAAATTAGGTCGTAGAAAAGAAATAAAAGTTTGGAGAAGGAGGACGAGCGGTCCATATGGCTGGTTACCCACGCGAAAAAAGAGAGGAGGGGAAAATCCGGGAAGGAGAGGGACAGCAAATAGTAAAAAAAACGCAAAGTGTGGTAAGAACGCACTCGCAATCAAGCCTCCAAATGTTGGGCTTCAAGAATGAAATGAAGGAAAGGGACCGAGAAACGCGGCCGGGGGCCAAGGGGAGAAACATTGCTAAGTTTAAGGGGGGAAAAGGCGTGCGACTGAGGAGAGTCGTGCCTAAAAAATCCAGTTCGAAATGTACAGAAAGGGGGATCAGAATTCTCGAGCGTAGGATACGGATGGAGAAAAAAGGAAGGATATATTGAAAAGAGAGTTACTGCCCAATGTTAGCTAAGTAAGGAGTTGCACGAAGGGGGGGGGGTGGAAATTAATCGTCAGCCTCAACCGGAGGGAAAAACTAAGGCAGAGGGGAGGGGAAACGTTCATCTCTTCGATGAGCTGCTACGGGAGACAAGCAAAGAAAGGTAGACGCTCAACCCGCGCCAGCACTGATTTCGCTTCGACCGGGGGTCGAATGAAGTCATGAATTCGAGTACCCAGACGACAAACAAAAAGAGAAGAAGGGGGGGGGGGGGCCCTCACACGTGTGGAGAGGCACGGAAGAAATAAGCAACCTTTGATACTATGGGCCTTGGGGGGAACGAAGACTTTGAGAGACGGAAGGTGAAGTTGTGAAAAGGGAAAGGAGAAAGCTTGAAAGCGCCCTTTGATTTGAAAAAACGAAACGGGTATGGGAAAAGGATAGAGCAGCGCAGCAAACACGGCTGCGAAAAAAAGAAGGCTAAAAAAAACGAATTCCAAACGGACACTAACAACGCATTGCTGTTTCAAGACAGAAAATAGGAGGGAAAGGACTAATCGGGAGGGGAAGAAGGAAAAATCATCGTCAAAGTAAACATCAACAACTTCCCATTCGACAGGCGGACGGGACGCATTTGCTGGAAGAGAAGGGAGAAGATCTCACACCGTAAAAACCGACATTCAGGGTCTGGACAAAGCAATAGAAAAGAGGAATCGCCTTGTAGGCGGAAGGGAGAATGAACCTAAGGGGGAAAGAGGGGAAAAGTAGACGCTAGAGAACGAAACGGAAGCAGAACGACACGGGGGGGGATTAAAGCACATCCTCATCACTGTGATCAGAACCAACTCAGCGAACAACGGACCGAATCAGAAGAGAGAGCAAAAAAAACGGAGGAAAAGAGAGAGATAGATAAGGGTTAGAAGGGGTTGTCGACGAAAAGGGTTGCGGCGGGATACGAAACACCAACGTTTGGAAGGAGCAGGTAAAACCATTGCTGTGAAGAAGCAGAGAAAGATCTCCATTTGAAAGGAAAAAGGAAAGGGGTCATAAAAATGGTTTTTTCCTGGCCCGGACAGCGAAGAACGAGAGTCAGATCATGAGGAGGGCAGGGTCAGAGATTTGAGCTTCGAACGTCTCAAACAGCAAATGCTGAAATGCGGACCCATGCCGACACAGAGGCTAAGGAAAGAAACTAAAGAAGGGGAGGGGCGCAAAACGAGGTCTATTATGCCCAAGAGAAGAAGGAAACGAATGCGCAAGATTTAATGACCTGTAGCAACATGCCTTGAACGTGAGAGGTCGAGGGTAGTTGAGTAGCCTGAGGAATCAGACTCAGTAAGTGGGGGAATCGAGGGGGCTACGCGAAAAAGAACCGATCTCAAAGAACCAAGGTCCAAACTGTCAAGAAAAATCGCAGAAAAAGAGGTATAAGTCTTCTCAAAAAAAGGAAAAGGGGGGGGCAAACAAATCAACCTTCCTCTGAAGAAGTTTCACAGCGACAGCAAGTAAGCACAACTGTGTTTATTGGCTTGGCACGAACATCAAAAATATGGCGTGCCCACACCTCAAAGAGACCGATGGGGGGGAGGGACGCGAAAGGTCTTACTTCATCAGGGTAAAGGGTCGCATCAGGGGACGTGCTGGCTGATTGGAGCGGAGAGGATCGGGCGGGAGCTAACGCAATATCAACTACAGAAGGGATTTGCAAAAACCGAGAGAGAAAGGGAAGCAAGGGGGGAAATCTTCTGTCCCTACCAGAATCACGATACCGGGTGAAAACTCATACCAACGGAGGACTAGATGTTCCAGCCTACATGGTCACAGGCTACAGAAAAAAGCGAAGGGAAGAGGGAAAGAAGGGAGAAAATCGATCCTTAGTACAAGAAAGGACAAGCCCTCCCTGGAGTGGAGGCAAAAGACTGCGACCAAAACGACCAGGAGGAGGCGAGTGGGGTTTAAGAACAAGTAAAGTACAGGCGAATCACTGGAAAGGGGAAAGACAGCGGAATCTGAAGTAATTCAAGGAGGGATCGCCGACAGAGCCGCCAACATGTGGATCGAGGAGAGGGGACGTCGAGAAAACCGGGCGGAGGGAGAATGAAAAAAGGATAAAGCAGAGGAGAAAACGGATGCACAAAATATACAGCGTTTCGTTAGATGGGAAAGGAAACGAAAGGAAGGGCCTAGGAAGAAAACAGGAGGCTCGACAACAACACTTGGAATGCGGTAGAGGGTCAGAAAAGAAAGGGCCTGTCTATCCTTCCTCAACAGAATTTCCTGCAAAAACCTGAACTCCGGTTCATCCACGGACAAGGTGACATGTTGCCGGGTGGTAAGAAGCGGGAAAAAAGGAAGGTCAGGGAAGGACCTGGAAGGAAGCATCTCTTTCCCATCCGAGACCGGTCTCGGGCGGGAACAAGGGGGGGCCTTTAAGAGGTGGGGGGGTATTACTCATCGTCTGACGGGAAAGGAAAGGAAGGAGGAGGGGGAAAAGAAGAAACCAGGTCATGCCATAGAGGGAATTGCGTGTGAAAGGGACGGGAAGAAAAAGGGAGAAAGAGCATTAGCCGCACTGAGGAGTTAAGCAACCGAGTGAAGGGGAAGACAAAGGCAGAAGAGTGCCGGCGGCAGCGTCAAGCGTTTTGAAGAAACAGCCAATCTCTGAGGAGAGAGCTTCAGATCGGATCCTGTGTCCTTCGAATCTTAAAGAGGGAAATCAGAAACAAAGAAAGGCTCGAGAAAGTAAGAGAAAAGGAAGGGGATGGTGGAAGGCAATACGGTTGCCGCACAAGTGTTAGAAGCCACAAAGATCCTCCAAAGAAGGACATGGGGAGTCGTAGCCGAGCACTGGGAAAAAAAGGAACCGTGACGGGAGGGAAGGAGCCTGCCAGCGGGCGGACACTCTACAAGAAAAGAGTCACTATGGGAACTGCCTTCGGCCAAACGCAGCCACGAAACCTGCTTCTAAAGAAAGCAGTAAAGAAAAGACGGTAATCCAAAGCCGATCACAGAATAAGAAAAGTGGAGAGAAGCGGGTTGAAGAGGGGACCTAACGAAAGGAGAGCAGCATCAGCAGAAAGGATTCTCCATGCCGTATCCCTTGAGATCAAAAACGCGCCCTGCTGTGTCACAGAGTCATTAGGGAGAGGGATAGATCGCAGAATCAAAAAAAGAGGGGGAGGAAAACAAGGAACACGTCGATTGGCAAGCTGTCCGCAAACGGATTTGGAAAGCGATCAAGTCAAAACCAATAAAAATCACAGACGAAAAAGTACAGGAACCAGACGCCCTCAGGAGGAAAGAAAAAAAATTGATTGCGGGAGACACTTTTTCCAGGGAAAAACCAGAATCAATCGACGAGAAGACCGAAAGAGAAGGAAAACAAACTTACTGGGAATATAGAAAAGACGAGCTAGGAAGTAGGTCGAGCTGCGAGGAGAGCTAAGGAATTGTCCTCTAAAAAGGGAGATCAAAAAGAAGAAAAGGAGGCTTCAAGAGAGCCGTAAGGAACCAGATCCTTCCATGGTAAAGGGGGCAGCGTTCATGAACGGAATGCTTCGAAAGAAGGGAAAACAAAACGAGGAAAAAAAAGAGAGAGAAAAGATGCCAGAGGTGCCGACATCAACTAGAACGGTGAAAACATTGAAGAAAGATAGAGGGAAGCCGGCTGCCGTCAAATAAATCGTGAGCGGGGATAAAAAAGTTAGAATAGGCAATCAGCCGCGTAGGAGCTGTAAACAAGCTAACCTCGAAAAGGAGAGTTTAATTTAGAAGTGTATCATTGACGGAAAAGTAGGTGTTAGGTATGTCCACTTGCTAGCAAAATCTTGGGAATGTTGCTGTGACGCACAATTGGGGGAAAGGACAAAGAAAGAGAGGTGGAGACAAGGATGGCCGTCTGGGGAATGTAAGGCGCGCCTGAGTAATGTGTGCAATTAGGAGAAAATGACGAATTGAAACGGAAGCAGGGAAATACCAGCGCTGGTTCACTGATAGAAAAGGACGGAAGAGGCGAGGAAGAGCCATGAGGGATGTCCTGTGATGCACAGCAAAAGGAGAGTTTGTGAAGAGAATGGAAGAAAGGAAGGTTGATTCATCAGATGGGCTGAGGGAGCCGCTCAGAATTTCGGGGAAACCCTAAAGAAAAGCTGGCGGGGAAAGGGTGAGGAGACGTGGAAATAGATTTTTTATGAAAAGGACTACCGCTATTCCGCAAAACAAGGGGAAGGGCTGAAGGGGCGAAGGCAATCTTCAATCTGTACCAGCAGGGTAATGTCGATTGCTCGACCGGCCTGCTACGTGGGAAAGCTTGGACACGGGTGAAGGTAAGAAAAGAGAGACGAGAAGACGGCTCTAAAACGGGATCTCGGTGAGCCTGCGAAAAAAGGTACGGGAAGAACAACTCACCCAGATCTCTCTCATCGAGTTGCATATTGACGTTAGGGGGGACAATGGAAGTCGGGGTGGGAAGAGGGAATACGAGAGAACAAGGAACGATGAAACGGAAGGACATCTTCAGCAGAATGAAGGGGGGCCCAAGCTAAATACTCTAATGTACCCGACGATGGAACGAGAATCAGCGAACAGATAGTGAGGTCAGCAAAGGCAATGCTCAAAATGGAGTAGAATCAAGGAGAAAGTCAAAACCGTAAGAACAGAACATTGGCCTCAACAAAAAAAGGACAGGGGTCACTTAAAAACTGTATCCGGAGAAACGGAGCGAGAAAAAAGAGGGTCCTCAAAAAAATCTCGCAAGAAGCAAGCGTCGCACAAAAAAACTCGGAGTTGGCAAGAGGGGCGGCAAAGAGAAACCATTGCAATGACCGAAATAGCTTTCCACGAAGAAGGACCAAAAGCAGGAAGGGAACTAATCTGAAAGGAAGGAAAAGAAGTGTTCGGAAGTTTAAGTAAACGGTACAAACATTGGATGAAACCTTATCTAAGAAGTTGGGGTTGATAGAAAAGAACAAATTACAAGTGGGAGAGAGGGAAGAAAGGAAAAAAGAATGGCGTGGAGAAAGAACTAACTAACCCCGAATGGAGGCGGACATCCGTTTGTGAGGGCAGAAATTTCTGAATATTGTACATAATCTGGAAATGAAGCAAAGGGGGGTAGAACGGCAAAATCGGGCCTCGGACTAAGACAATGGTGGGCGGAAAAAAGAAGAGAAAACTTTCAAACATCGGGAAACGAGCCGAACCCAATTGGAGAGAAGGTACACTGTTAAAAGGTACGCTCCATGAGCGTCATGAGCAGTCGGGCACCAAAGGAAGCGGGACATGTTCAATAGGAGACAGAAGAGACGGGAAGTCAGGGACGGGGCAATAAGTCCGCTGCATTATCAGGGAAAAGATGTGAACGGGAAGAAACGTGAAAGGACACAGAGAAGGCGATGAGTGGGCAAAAAAGGTATCTTCAAGCCTCTCCTGGGGAAGGAGAGGGGGACGAGCATAGCGGGTTGGAAAGACTGAGGCGTTATATTCGGGAATAACATCACGACTACGATCCGAGCGACGACCAGAAAAACACTGAGAGGAAGGAAAGGTTAAGAGCATGAAGTCGCAACGTCAAAGGGGGGGTTTGGGGGGTGGCGAAAACAAAAACTATGGGGGAGTGTCCATGAGGAGAGCGTACCAAATGAGCAAAAGAAATAAGAAAGGTGAGAAAGAGGAGTAGATGGAAATGAAAGTCAAAGAGCTGAATGACGTGACTTTTTTGCGGGAGATGGAGACCGCTTGTCTGAAGAAGTATTTAGGCCCACAAGGTAGGGGGGAGATCATATAAAAATAGGGGGGCTGAGAGGGGAAAAGAGATAAAGAAGAAGAAAAAACGAAATGACCTAGCGAACATACAAAGTACTTCATTGATGGGGGACAGCATTAAAGATTGATTCTATCTAGATGGATGGGGGGGACCGACCTCCTGCTGGGGGAACCATGAAAGGAGGTCGCGGAAAAGATACTAGGGACGGGGAATTGGACGGAGGAGGAATACGAGAGATTCCACTTCTTCGCCTACCTGACATTGGAGATGGGGATGAGAGGGTAGGAAATGAGAAAACTCGTCAAGCCTCATGTAGAATGACCGCGAATGAGACTCACTCGAAGAAAGGGGAAATCGGAGGGGAAGATATGACGAGCGCGGCAGCAGGGGGGGAAGCGAAAAGGGAACACGGGGTTGATTTCGATCAACAAACAAAAAGTGCATCGAACAACTCATATGAAGTATCGAGAAAATCGAG
>Ga0179593_1351784_pt1 | contig 13041 bp, 8 predicted proteins | sample CZODoug2_1_08_16_FD_185931 | JGI IMG/M metagenome (GOLD analysis project Ga0179593, IMG submission 185931) | Vadose zone soil fungal communities from Angelo Coast Range Reserve, California, USA - CZODoug2_1_08_16fungal (PacBio error correction) | ecosystem: Environmental > Terrestrial > Soil >...
GACAACCGTAGAAAAGAAAAAGCAGGAAAAGAAAGAAAAGCAAACCAAGAAAAAATGGGCCGTAATCAACCGAACCACAAAGAACTTCATGAGAGAAAGGGATTGCATTGAAGTCAACGGGCCCAGGGGCCTCTGTTTTTCTGGTACGAATAATATAAAGACACCAGGTCGAACAACGGTCAAAGTAAAGGTTGGCAAAAAACCTGGTGGGGTGCCCAGGAAAACCAATGTGTACTTAAATCGGAAAAAAACGCTCGAAAATACTTCTAAGGTCCCAGGCACTTGGTTGTCGGCAGGGGGGATCGAAACCACAAACCCAAAAAAAAAAAAAAAAGAAAAACACACAGGAAACGGCCGTTCACGGAGAGGGGGGGGCGCGCAATTTGAGCTTCACATCAGACAGGGGGCCAAAAGGGAATGACGATTCTCTGGGAAATAAGGGGCAACAAGGGGCATCACCGCTAAGGTGAAAAGCGTGAACACTAAGGGGAGAGGAAACGCGGAAAGGCCCTGAAAACAACCAGTCCAGGATTCCAAAGGGGGGTTGGGACTCGCAGAAAGGGGACGTGTTCAAGCCAAACGCCTGATGCAACCTCTGGGTAGAAGGTTTCGAATCAAAACAAAAGAACGTCAAAAAAACGGGTAAGGGAAAGTTTGTAAATTGGTTCACCAAATCGGATCCCAAGAACCTTATCCGAGCAAAAAAAAAAAGTGGTCAAAGGTCGGGCGGAAAGAAAAACCCGTGGCCCCTCCAGAAAAAAAAGAGCTAAAAGCAAAACTACACGTCCACCAAAAAATGCCCAGAAAAAAGCAGTAAAAGCCTACCTATAATGGAATCAAGTAGAAAGAAAATAAAGGCAAAAAAAAAATTTCGCCAAAGGTCTCCAAAAAGGGTGAGATCGCGGGCATCGGGCCTTCCAGCCTATGCGGAGGAAAAAAAAAAAATAAAAGAACGAGGGTGCGCAAATCAAACCATTAAGAAGACTGACTAAAAAAAAATGGGAGTTATTTCCCAAAACTGAATCCACCTCAAAGGACGGGGTTAGCAGGGAAACCACAAAAAAGCTGCCCCCGAAGAGACAGAGGTAAACGGTCAACCGCGGTTCCCCGGACGCACCGCGCTACTAAAAACGAAAGGACAAAAGAAGGGGGACACTCCCCAAAAGACTCTCGGACCGTAACGAAAGTTGGATCATCGCCTGAGAAGAAGCCGACGCCCTTTGAGTACTGGGCCTGGTGAAAAAAAGAAAAAAGCGAGAGCAAAGCCAGTCAAAGCGGAGGAAAACGCGTCAGGGTCATAGGAAAAAAGGCGTCGACCGCAAAAGATCTATGGAGCGAAGGAGAAAAACCCCTTTCATGTGAACACCGTCGGAGGAAGCAAGGGCAAAGCAAATCCTAACGCCCACTCGGACAGGACGCCGCGCCATGAGCGAAAATTACAAATCAAACAAATCAAATCCGCCGTTGTCAAGGGTCAGCCAGGCACCACCAAGGGAAGGACAAAAGTAAAAAAAGGCAAAAAAAACGGGACTGGTGGTCAAAATGCAAGAAAGAAAAAAAAAGTTAAGGAAAGGACGGGAACCGAGCACGTCCAGGCGGGGAAACCGGCATTTGACGAAAGGGTCGACAGTTCCGGACGTGTCGGGAATCAACCAGGGTGGGGACCGAACCGGGTCGCAACGGAAGGAAGAATAAAAAGAATTAATCGGCTGGACGGAGACCAGCACCACGAATCTACCGGCTCAAGCCCAGTAGGATACAAAAGAAAAGTGGCCTGAAAGTCGATCTCATGAGCTAGAAGAGATGGACTTGTCGGTCTTTAGGTAGTTAAAGACCTCTTCTCTGAGGCTCATCTGTAAAAGCGACTTTCTCTCGGTTATATACGAACGGATTATCAATTAGAGACTCAGGAAGAAGGAGTGCTCTAACTGGGAGGACTCCTTCCTTTAAAAAGCCGGTAAAAGTGCGCCATCAGGAGGAAAGGACGGAGCAGATTGAAGTGAGCCAAGAAAGTGCTCGCAAGTCACAGAACCAGGACCTGGAAACAGCACGGAGGCTTGCTTGAGGCAAAAGGGGGAATCGAAAGCTCGATCCATAAGCTAATCCATCTATTACCACTGGTGCTGGGGCAGGAACCGAGGAGTCGAAACGACCGGGGGGATAAACCCAACTTCTAGGAAAGGTAGAAACTCGGAGTAACATCAGGTCGTAAACAGGGATCGTTCCACGGGGGAGCCCAAACAGCTCGGAATAGGAAGAAAGGGAGAACGTTTCCCAAAACGAAAAGGGGGGGGACGCCGAAAAAGAAAACGATACAGACCTACCCGGAATACCGAGTCAGTGCAGACATTGGACCGGCAGGTACGGGAAGCAAAGCGTCGCAAAAACCAGAAAAGCGTGGGGGGAAACTAGAAGTTCCTTAGGCCAAAAGAGCCGGAAAAAAGACGATGGAAGATCCACGTGCCGCTACCAAAAATCCCTCCGTAAAAAGCAAAAATTCGGGGGGGCGAGAAAAGTCGTCAGGAGGGAGGGGCGCTGTGGAATGGGCTGTCGTTTATAATCGGTGGGGGCGTAAAAAAACGCCTGTTTTGCGTATAAGTCATTGAAAAAAATCGGCCGCAAGCTTGGGCTAGGAGTCCGCCCGTATGGCGTGCAGAACCCTAAAGGACGGGAAGGAGAGATAAAAATGGCCGAAAAGCCTTCAAATTCCTTGAGAGGGCGATGACTGGGTTGGTCTCTTGCCATCGGAGAGTGTGGGAAAGAGGGAAAAGTCAAAGCCCGGGGGACTCCTGAATCTAAATCCAGCTCAGGGGCCGTTTCAATCGCGAACAAAACGAGACCGATTGTTTCCACACGATGTGGGAGGGAAAGCCGCTTGGAAAAGCCAAGGGGTGAGGGCCAGGAAAGCCGGGGGAAATCCCGTTCGCAAAAATAAGAACTTCAAAAGGTTCTCTAAAAAAAAAACTTCCAGAAAATTATCCAAAAAAAAAAACACCAAAAAAACACCAATAAAATAAAAAAAAACACAAAAAACAAAACAAAAAAACGCTATAGTGCCTCGTCCGACGCTGGAACCAAAAAAAGGAAACCAAACTTATTATTTGTGTGTCGACCGAGTGTACGCAACATAACTGGCCCAATCCGGGGTTCTTTCCCAGCTGGGGTAGAGTTAAAAAAAATCGGGGGACAACAAAAAGGAAACCGTTTACAAGGGGAAAACCGGCAGAGGAACAAACATGGAACTGCTCTAGGCACGTCAAAGGGGTGACCGTGCCTGGGCCCAGTGTTTCTGTGTGAGGGGGGGGGGGGTCGAATAGTTGTACGGTTGTCACCAGATGAGACAGGAAGAGCCAGTGATCGTTTATACTGGTCTCAATAATCGATCCGGTGTGACACGGAGACACAAAAGAAAAAAAAAAAAAAAAAAAAAAAAAAAAAAAAAAAAAAAAAAAACAACAAAAGAGGGGGGGAGATGGAAGAAATTTGGGAAACACGCGATCTATATCAAAAAAAAACCGGGACCTCCTTTAAAGGAACGAGGGAAGGCGAAGCTCACCAAGGAACCCTAACCAATACTAAATGCAAAGCCAGACAGACGGCAAAAAGGTTAAGAAAACATTTACGTCAAGACTTACGGACGTTTTGGACCACCTAAAGGGGCCCGAAGATTAAAACTCAGTGGAGAATACAGCAACTGCAAAACACGTCGTGGGGGGATTTGTTCTGGGGCGACTTAACAAGGGTCCGGCTTCTGACACACATCTAAGGGAAACGAAGGAAAAACGTGAAGACGAAAAAAGATAAAATTAAAAAACATGGGTAGCTTCCCAACCCGAAAAACTTGAAAAAAAAAAACGGAGGCACATTGGGAAAGAGCGTGACTAGGACAATCTCCCCATCGACCATGTTCCTGGGTACCTGCCCCGAAGGAACCGACCGGATAGGTCAACGAGACTAACCAAAATTAAAGGACAAGTCGCCGGGGGGGAGAAAAGACGGGCTAAGAAACCCGCGATCATCACCGCCAAAGGGGGGGCACAAAAAAAAAAGAACTTTCGGATGATCTCGAAGTCGAAAAAAAGAGATCGGTTCTGAAAAGACTGGGAGCCTCATCCCACTCAAACAACGGACATGAAAAACACAAACTGACCGACGAAACGAACACAGGGGTTCGTGTTCCACGCCCTCCGAATCAAAGAGAAGGGAACTAAAAGAATCCCTATCATTCAGTTGGGAGAGAAAAACACGGTGTAAAACCCTGAGAGTGCAGACCGCTTCCCGGTGCAGAAGAAGGAAGATGCCACGGCAACTGGAGGGGGACTGAAAAGGAAGCAGCTTTAGCACCAAAGGACAAAAGTAGAAACGGCGCAGATTTCGGGAGGCCGATAGGAACTGCGCGTGGCCAACGGTTTGGACAGGGAGTAATACGGGGGGGATCAGAAAACGGGGGACGGAAAAAAAAAACAAAAGCTATCAACGGGAAACCGAAGAATCCGACGCAAGGGAGCGGCAAAGCCCGAAAAATAACTGGTGGAGGGAAGCCTTCTTTTTAGAACGAAAAAAAAAAAAAAGTATGGAAAACCCGGAAAACTCACTTCGATGAAAAGGAACAGCTTGGTAGCCGGCACGGGTTAAGGCCGCCGCGGCTGCGGGGGGGGGGTCACTTGTATGAGAAAAACAGCTGGAGGGCACCGGGAAACTGTCGGCCTCTCCGGAGAAGACCTTGAAACCGCCTTTCTTGGACGAAGGCCGTCCTCCTCAAAAAAATCGAGGGAAGAAAACAAAAGGACCGGGTCGAAGGAGACAGCGCGAGAAAGAAAACCAACCTGCTCCTCAGAAGCCGAAAGACACCCGACGCAAGGGTATCCTCTAGTCGAGGGAGGAAGAGTAAGGAACGTCTTGACTAAAAACGAAAGATGGGTCCCTAAGCAAGTCGGCTTTACGGTCACCAAGCAATTGCGCAAATCAAGCCCGGTCGACCAGTCTTTCGACAACTGGGGGAAGGGGAAAACAAGTGTCACCGGACAGGAAAGAGGGAAAGAAACGAATTCTCGAAAGATGGAGGACGGAAGGAGTTCCGGAAAGGAAAAAACTGTGATTTGGAACCGGGCGGGGTAAACACGACGAAAGCAGTCACGGGGGGTGAAAGTGCTCAACAACCGACCGGGGGGGCCCGCCAGTGAGTGGTGGAACGGGAGGACTGCTTCCGTGAGAGGGGAATGCTACGCTTCAAGAAGGGCACGAGGAACAAGTACTTCTCCAACAAACGACACAGAGAAAAAAGCAACACTTGCAAATCCGGAAGAAGAGACAGAGGAAAAGTGAACAAACCATCACCTTCTAAAATCACCAGTTTCTCAAAAACGAAAGGCCTTGACGGAAAGAACAGCCACAACCCGTTCGCGGGGAAGCACGGAGCGAAGAACCCAAACGGAACAAAAGAAGTTCCTGCTGAGGAAAAAAGAATGGCGGGCGCAGCCTCGAGAAAGCCCCGCCCAAGGCCCCTCCGATGACTTGGTCGCGCCGCGACGACAGAAACCGCCGAAAAGGAGGGGACAGGAGGAGAAGGGAAGTCCCACTAGAGGAAGAGCGCCAGTAGCAATCGGCCGGGCAAAGAGACGGCTTATTAAACAGGCCAGGAACAAAAAAAGGGCACAGGAAACGGACGTCATCAGAGGGCCAGCGCCTTGCGGGGGTCACTCGACGGGAAGACCTCCTGAAGAACGAGAAAGAAAGTCTCATTGGGAAAAAAAAAGGCGCCGGAAGGAGGATGTAGGGGATGCCCTTTTGAAGGTGACGAAGACGGCAACGCCTTTTAGCCAGGGGTGCACAAGGGAAGTCAAGGCACCGAAAGCACGTTTACAACAAACGACCGGAAAGAAAGTGTAAAAAAAAAAGAATGGAAGGGTGGGGGGGGGGGGGGAGGCAACACGTGGACGCTCCGGCACACTTGAGCAGGCCCCCTCGGACGCAAGGACAAGGGGGGGGGAAAGAGCCCGGCCGGCCTGTAACTTCAAGGGAGGGGAGTAAGGGATAACCCACACGTTACTTGGTACAGGAGAAGCCGCGGGTCATGACGTCGGGGAACCAGAAAAAAGAAATAAACTGTTAAACGGCAAGGCGCAGAGAACAAAGAGACCGCGTGGAACCGCAGTTTCAGAAAAAGATCCGAAAAAAACAAGAATCTGCCGGAGGCGGGACCGCTACAAAAAGACAGTTCCGATCCAAATGTCGTTCAAAAAAGGGAAAAAAACGGAACAAGCCGGGTTTGGAGACCGGAAAAAAAAAACGGGGAAACTGAGAAGGCGGACACAGGAGTCACCCGGGACACTTCCATGTCAAGAGGGAAAGATGGTGTGGGTCGGCGGGAAAAAAAACGGACGCGCCCCCGGAGTTCGGAAGTAAGGAAAAAGCCGGGAAAAAAAAAGCAGCCGGTAACCAGGCCACGAAAAGGGGGAACTAGGAGTCAAGGGGGTGTACAAAGAAAGTAAAGACTTACCAAAAAACGGAGGGAGAGGAAAGGAGGATGTAATTTCATCTACAAAAACGGGATCGAATACGGGAGTCCATGCACGGGGAAAGAAGGGGCGAACGAAAACGCTCCCGGCAAAAAAAAAAACGCACCTGGACCTTCGCGCCCGCCTGTGAAAGACAACATCAAGGGGGAAAAAAAAGGGAAATGCGGTCAAAGGGATGTTAAAAAGAAGAAAAGGGGAAGGGAGAACAAAAAAACAAGCGGGGGAGGTCAGGAGAATAAACACCAGTGAGAAAAAGGAAGGAACCACCGTTTTTTGCACGGAAAAGGGGGGAAAAAAAAAAAGGGACCGTGTCGGGAGCAAGGCCAATCAAATGCACGGAGCGGTCTTCCCCGACTAAGGCCACGGTGTTCGAGAAAACCCGTCAGGGGAGAAAGGAACAGCGGTCAACGACGGTTGTCCAGAAAAGATTTGAACAACGGGTGCCGATGGGAGGGCCCCTGGATACAAGGTAACAACGATCCACGGAAAGGGAGCAACAATTTTAACAGTACATCCACAGAAGAAAAGGACCAAATGGAAACTACCCTAAACCAGCAAACAAGTTAGTGAACTGCCCGAAGTGGACCACAGGACCCTGCCAAGTTGCCCCGACAAGGCCCGACTTTTAAGAACAACCAAACTGGTAAAAGGTTCTTCAAAAAAAAATTGAGCGCCCTTAAGGAAAGCCAAGGGTTTGGGATGCCGGGTCCAATCTGAGTCAAGCTGGGAAAAAAGGGGGGGTCTCTACTCAAAACCGAACGAGAAACTCAAGAGTTCTGCAAGGCCAAACCTCCCGTTTCTCGTTCCTCTCCATGAAAAATAAACAAAAGCGATTGAAAAACCTCCTCAACATCGGATGGATTCTCAAACTGGCGAAAAAATCCCATAGGCAGAGAATAGTGGGATGATAGGAAAATTGTCTTCTTCATCAGCATGAACGTAAACAAGGACCTCTAAAACATTCGAAGAGAAGGGGGGAGTGAACAGGGAGACGAAAAGCGTGCGCAAAGAATGGAAATTGTCCCAAAGCTCAAAAGAAAAGAACATCCTGTAAATTTAAGGACGGATTGGAGTACGAGGAAGAAAATGCAAAATCGGAAGCGAACATCTCTCGTATCGTCCGCCACAAAACAAAAAAAGAGCGCGAAAGAAAAAATCTTCACTCAGATGAAAGCTCGCCGCCGAAAAGAAAACTGTGAGGTAAATAAAACCTGTCTCCACAAGACATCCTGTAGTACCTGGTAGGACCTAATTTTCCAGAACAAGCGGGGAAACAAAGAGGAAAATAACGAGTAGATGATTAAGTAAAAAAAAGGCAACCATTGGTACTCGGTACGCGGGGAATACCTAAGGTAAAGGAAAGGAAACTCTCACGGGGTAGTACGAAGACTAACGCTCAAATCACCTCAAGAAAAAAACACAGGTATGTTGGAAATCAAAGGCCCCCACCCGGTGGTCAAGGTAAGTCGGGGAACACGTGGGGTGTCTAGGAAACTCCAGGCAACCGCGGCCTCTAACATCAGTGAAAAGTGGAAGCACGGGAAAACGAAGGATCTCGGGAATTCAAATACTTTCAGAAATGACCATCGACCGAACGGGGTCAGACCGATATCAAAACGGAAAAAGTGTGAGAAACGCAAAAAGAAGAGACTTGGAACCATGAGGTGAAAGATGATCGGGAACACTCAACAGGGAAGCTAATAAAAGGGGACGAAAAGAGAGGAAACGAAAATCTGGTGTAGGGATCGAAAGTTCGCAAAGAACCCCTGGTCCAGACCGGTCCTGGAGAGAATAGAAACGCGCGCCGGCCATCAATTATAGAGTCGTGACGGAGTGCTCGACCTATACGAAGAGTCCAGCCTGTTAACGAAATCCAGCAGCTGAACGAAAAAAAGGCGGAAGCCGTGGGTACTTTTCCAACGTCAAGGCCAAGGCAATAAAGACTCAGGTTAAACTAGCGAGCGCGGGGGGGCCTTGCGACACGTCCATACACAGGGGCGCAGAAGAAGGAAGCATAAGGAAAAAACTCCAACGTCGGAGTGACACAAACTGTTGCTGAAAGCTGAAGGACGTCACTTTGAGGTCAAAACCAGTCACCCAAGACCTCCGGGCACGTAGCGGGAAAACAAGCTGGGGGAGGGACACAAAGTATTCTTAGACGATCATCCTCAAGCCATGCGGACAGGGTCGGCAAACAAACCAAAGGAATGCATAAAGAACCCGAAGTTGACACCGCCAGGGGCCAATCGACCTGAAGGAAAAGTTTTCTAAAGGTCACGGGGAACCGTTCGGCATAAATCAGGGGCCCGCGGAAAAAGGAAGGGAAACATTAAAAATCATAAGGGCGGGCACACAGCGAAGAACAATCTGACCACGGGAAAGAAGAAAAGCACAACCGCCTTTAAAAAAAGAACAGTTGTTCAAACACCGAGAGAGGGACTGCAGGGGGGGGAAGGGAAACTAAGAGATATCGCGTGATCCGGGGGGGGGGGGTGGGAAGGACCGGTGGGTGGGTGAAAGCACTACCTGGTTAAATGCGGAAGGAGGCTGGGCGGCGTAGTATGCCAAACCGTAGGGGAGAAAAGACACAGGAAGAAACAAAGTGGGACTAGCAGTAAAAGGGGGACAGCATTTTCAACCTACTGAGCGGCAGGGAGGAGCGTTTTTCTACAGGGGCACAAAAGAAGGTAACTCGCCCTAGGAAACTGCCGCAAGGGGGAAAAGAGGGAAAAAGCCGCTCCTGGAGAGGTCTCATCTGAAAAGATAATGGGTCCGATGGGGGGGGGGCCTGAGCGCAAACGAAACAATGCCGCATTGTAGAAAACAAGAAACCAAACGTAGGAAAAGGTCACCGGGGAAGAAGGTGTCGCGGGGCGCGGATGTCCGCTTGGTTGAGAAAGAGGTCCGTCTATGGAACGAAGCAACCGTAAGTATTCAAAGGGTTGTGCGACCCACCGTGGGAAAAGCGCCAGAACGCCCAAAAAGCAGTTATTGGGGCAAACAGCGGTCTCAAGGAAAAAATGAACCCGGTGAAGGACGGGGGGACACCCTTGAATAAAAAATGCAAAGAAGTTGAACTGCGGAAGGGACAGGCCCCCTGTCAAAGATGGGGGAAGGGGAATGGGTGGTTATCACGTGTGAAGGGACGAGAAAGAGCCTCTGTATTACGGGTGCGAAACTAATATATAATGAACAGAAAAGGTTTTCGAACAGGTGCGCAGATAAAAAAACACTCGGAGAAAAGAGAGAGAGATGACTTGCAATAGCGAAAATATCGCCAAAAAGGTAAACAAGTAGGGCCCGCGGAAAGGGGAGAAACGCAAAATCCAAAAAGGGTCGAAAAACCCCAGCAAAGAAAAACTGAAGCATCAAAATTCCTGCCTATCATGTCAAGGCCTGGACGGACGGAAAGGATCAAACTTTGCACCTAAGACGCGATAGAATCTAAAAAAAAAACCATCACCCAACCGTGGGGGTAGGTGCTGGCGATTAAGGAAAAACGTCAAACCACATTCCTACTAAGGGGACCGGCGCGCACAGTTCGACGAGATCGATGGAGGGCAACCGTAAGTCTTCCGCGTACCGGACAAAAAGTGTCTGGCGAAGGGGAGACTACCAATCCAGCCGCCCAGTGGACTAATCCTTCCAAGGGGAACCACGTCGTGGTCACGTGGTCGGAACTCTGCCACCAATAAAGGCTTTCACAGAGGGCCACGGGGGAAAAAACCAAAAAATGGGGGCGTGGAGAGAACCACAGCTCATCTCGCCACCAGGAGGGCAAGGAATTTGTGGCGGCTGCCAAAAAACGGGTCGCTCTGGTAGGGGAATCAGAGAGGGGTAGACCAACTACTGTCAATAAAAAGCTGACCACGACAAGACAGGAAGGAGACGCATGGCCAGGGTACAACGAAGAGAAGAAAACAAAGGCCTCTGAGGTTTACCCCAACCGAGAGAAAAAAACGACAAAGTCATCGATCCCCATCGAGGGGGGGGGGGGTGGGGGGTGGGGGGGGGGAAGACTGGGCTCGAAACGGCTTTTCCGGAGGCGTGCGGGACAAGAGGGATGGGTAAAAAAAAAAAAAAGTTTCAGCGGGAAGATGGGGAGGTGGGGGGCAGGCAAATGCCAAACCTTCTAAGAGGAAACTGAACGCACAGAGGCCGCAACAATCAAGTCGAATGGACAAGAATTAAAAAAGGTAGCGAGATGCCCCCCCGGGAGGTGTCACCTGGCCGGAGGAAGAAAAGGAGCACGAAAAGGGGTGATAGCCGAAAGCTGCGCGCCAAGCGGCAAAAAACAAAAGAAAAAATGGAGCTCAAGCGCCGCATAAAGTGGAACACTGGAGGGGCTTTTGGGAATGGGAAAAGAAACACGCCGACAACGCCCGGGCTGGCGCCAGCACCATGAAAATAGGACGGAAATTAGACGCATTTGTGAACTAAAAAGGGACGGGGACCAACTAAAACAGAATAAGTTCAACCAGGCGGGCCAACGCTTGAGGAGAGCACTCAGGGGAGGGACAGAAAAAAAAATAACATCATCGCAACACAAATAAGAAGAGCGGGCTGTACTAAACGTACACGGCTGGGGACAAGCAGAAGAGCAAAGCACTTCACCCTCAACGACCGAGTCATAGAAGCCTCGCTTCGAGGAAATCCGCGCGAGGAGAGGGACCCGCTGCACAGCCGAGGAAAGCAGTCACCTACCTAACACACACCACGACGCCAGGGAAAAGGACCGCTATTTCGCGCTCGAAGTACAGAGGGGCGAGGACGAAAGAGACTGCAAACTTCGAATCATTGGGCCCAGAGTCGCGCATGGTCGGGGCAAGGCAATCACGGGTCAGAACAGCCCACGCTCAGACGCCGAAAAGGAGGTTTTCTACAGGATGACTGACACGGCCAGGTAGGGCACGTCAGCAAGGTCTAAAAGGGCCACTGCTTGCGAAAGGGGAAGGTCCGACCAGGCCAACTGAGTGGAGGAAGCGTCCACCCAAAACAGTCAGGAAAGGCAAGAAAGGGAAGGGCTTAAAAAAAAAGGCTGAGGTGAGTGAGTGAGCGGCGGACGGACCAGGGACCTCCGAGCGGGCAAACTCTGAGGGACAGGAACAAAGGATTCCTAAAACGAGGAACACATGGAAGGGGGGGGAATACCAAACGAGAAAAGCGCGAGCTTGCCCGCCAAAGGGTTTGTGGGAAACCCTAGGGGGACCCTGCGCAGGGGGGCCGGCCTCTAGCACTCTATTCAAATCCTTCTGGGGGCGACGGGAAAGACAACTCAACTCTAACGGCGATCAAGGGACACGAGATAAGCCCACGGGAAAGGGCAGAAACTGCAGGCAGCGAAACCTGGTGCGTTTTGACGGGACGCGACCGAGAAAGAAAAAAGAAGCCCCCTGGGCTCCTCACGCTCTCCGGATACCGCGCCCCCAACGGTCAGCGGACCGCCTTCATAAGGGAGGAGTAGCCCGGGTGACATCCAGAGCGAAAGAAGACAGTCGAGGAAGACAGAAGCTCTAGTCTCAATACTGGACGGGGGCTGGCTAAGAATGCGATGAAGGGACAAACTAGACTGAAAAAATATAATCAACCGGGGAACGGAAAGTCAAAAGTTCCTGGCAGAGACGGGTGAATAAATAATGTCGAGAAACCTCTGGGGTCGCAGTTCCTAAGGCGCGGCCAAGAGTGTGGCAAAAGGGGTTGGTCTCTAATGAACAACGATCGGAAGAAAAAAAAAAAAAAACTTGTTATAATATGGGTTAACCGGAAAATAAAAGGAACAGGCCGTGACGGCAGTTGGGCGCACCCTGAACATATCAAAGAGGCCGGTGGTAAAAGAAAAGGGGAAAAAACCCTTCGTCGAGGGGCCACAAAGGAGTTCGGAAAGAAACAGCCTAAATCTTGTGGGCAGGGAAGGAAAACGGAAGGGAGGGGGCCGCTAAAAGGGAGGTCGGAACGGGACGTCAACAAAAAGGCTGGGTACATGGGAAGTCGCACGTCCCCCCTCAACTGCAAAGGAGGTTGGAAAAAAAACCATTTCAAGCAAACGTACGTGGGAAAAAAAGACGCGAAGCGGTGTGAACAAAGAACCACGGAGCCCGACCAGCCCATTACCCCTATGGGGGGGCTTCGATCCCGAAAAACAGAAGCAACTTCCCTTCCTTAGGGTGGTAGGAAAAACGAAAAAAAAACGCCTCGGGAACGTCAGAAGTTTCATGAAATACCAAAAGGGTCTAAAAATTCAACCACAGGCCGTGCAACACGGGTTGGTCGACCGGGCACGAACGGAGAGGAGAGGAAAAATCGACACAATGTTTTTAAGGGGGGGGGGGGGAGGGTGGTACGGGACATGTTCAGAAGGGCATAAGTGGTGGTGGGCAGTCACAGGCCGGGCATATCAATCGTGCAAGCTTCGGCCATTTAAGACGCCGGGAGAGAAGAGACGGCCAAGGAAAAAAATTTCCCAAAAAAAAAATTACGAACTGGGAGATGTGCAAGTAGGGGAGGAAGGGACATGTACAAAAAA
>Ga0179593_1367786_pt1 | contig 13041 bp, 23 predicted proteins | sample CZODoug2_1_08_16_FD_185931 | JGI IMG/M metagenome (GOLD analysis project Ga0179593, IMG submission 185931) | Vadose zone soil fungal communities from Angelo Coast Range Reserve, California, USA - CZODoug2_1_08_16fungal (PacBio error correction) | ecosystem: Environmental > Terrestrial > Soil >...
TTAGAAGAAAAAGACAGATCAACCCCATCCGAAGTTAGACAACACCAATCAAAAGAAAGCCAGAAAGGGGGAGAACAAGCACATCAAACAAAATGATTAGGAGGGGGATCGCAGAGACTTCAAAAAGGGAAAAGGGCAATTCGCCGCGAAAAAGAAAAGGTTAATCACCAAGAGGGAAAAGTAAAACCAAAACACTGTGAAAAAACCGGGGGGGGGGGAAGGAGAAAAAGACAAGGAGGCATGAAGGACGAAAGCAATGAAAAAAAGTTCAAAGACGCAGGCCTAAGTCAATGGGTTTTTGAAAAACAGCGTGAAAAAAGAACCCGGGGGGACGGGGGAGACCCCAATGGGGTTCAAACCAGGACCATGCGGGCAAACCCCGGGACAGGACCGCCAAACCGAGAGCAGCAAGACCCAAAAAAAAACAGGGAAAAACCAAAGAGGTTAACCGCGCATCAAGGGACGAAATCCATCTGGGGGGGGAGACAACCAAGCGATTCAGAACGCCGCAAGGGAAGCGGGGTGGGCGAGTAAGGGGGGGAGGAGGAAGGAACAAATACTTGGCAGTACGACGGCACATGAGACACACCTCCACGACAGAAGATGAAAATGGACCGAACCCATTCCAAGAAAAGAACGCACATCAGTGGGGGGGGGGGGGGGGGAGTCTTGAGAAAGAAAAACCTAGAAAGAAACAGGAAAGGAAGAAGGGGGGACCGCCCGGTACAACTGGTAAAAGAAGGGAGACAGTCCGAGGGAAATGAGACGAAACAGTGGGGTGAGAAAAAACGTGGAAAAGGCAAAGCCGCAAAAAAAAAAAACCAGGAGACGCGCAGTTTTTGCCGGCAAATGGGACAAAAAACCAAAAGAAAATCATGTTGGGGGCAGACCGCACGGCCAAGTGTAGAAGAAAAGAAAAGAAAATGGGGGGGGCCCGTGGAATCAACACTGGGGGGGAAAACAAGGCGGGAATATCACAACTGGTGGGAAAATGCCTTGCGCGGCCGTTCAGATGTCTGCCACAAGGGTGAACGTGGGGAAATGAGAAGCCGGGGGAAAAGAAAGAAGGAAAAAAAGTGAAACTCATCATACATTAAAGAGGCACGGGGTCAGTTCGGAAAAGACAAAAAGAAGTTTTGTTTGAAGGGGAAAGGTAACATCACCGGGAAAGAATACCAACCGCGCGAAAAAGAGAGAAGGGGGTTCACGTAACGCGGGGCCAACGATGTAACTCACCGCTGGAAAAAGCCAGGAAAAGGAGTTCACGGAAAAAGTCGGGGGACCCCAAAATACGCTGAGGAAATCGGGGAGAGGGATGTGGTCAGGAACGTGAAAAGAAAACAGCAAAAATTCCTTGCACAGCAAAAAGAAAGCCGAGGGGGGCCAGGGCGTGTTAATAAACCTTGCGGGGAAAGGCGCTCAAAGAAGCAAGAGTGGGTGAGGCAGGGGACTGGAACAAACGGATGGGGATGGGTAAAGTCGAGAGAGAAAAACTTAATTTGGATGATATGACTCAATAGAGAGGCAGGAAAAACTGGGGAGTGGTCCTGAATTGAACACAATGACGGTCACGGGGAGTTTATCCACATACATTGACGCAAGGGGGGGGCAATGACGCTTCCTTTGTGGAAAAGATGGGAAGGGTCAAAAAAACAGGTAAATTCAGTGTTAGAAAGATAAAGGGGTGGCTGCCACAGGCAGTGAAAAATCCCCGACGAAAAAGCAGTCACACAAAAACAAGGGGGAAAAAGGGCGGGGGGAAAAGTACGAGACTCTCAAAAAAAAAAAAAAAACGGGAAGGGAAGGAGATAAGATGAATGAATGAAACAAGGACTCCAAAGAGGTGGACCCTTAACGGCGGGAAGCGGAGGAACGATATGAAACCAAACGTCCGGTTGGTGTAAAAAAAATGAGTTTGTTCCCTGGGGTGGGAGAAAAAAGAAGACTCTAGAAAGGAGGAACTGAACAAGAGAAAAATGGCAATTTGGAAGCCTGAAGCCTTGTGTTCAGGGGTTCAACGATCATACCATTCAACACACAGGTGGGTCAGTTTTAGAAGAGGACACTGTAAGAAAGAAGCCTTTAAAAAGAGAAGAGAACCGGAAAATACCTAAAAACTCGGGGCGGCCGGAGGGGAAGGAATGTGCAGCAAAACACTCCCTGCTCGAAGCAAATGGGAAAGAGTCCTTCAACGCACGAAAAGGGGGGGGGGAAAGGGCAAAACGTGGGGGCAAGGAATTCACCAGGGAAAAATTACCGGGGTAACACGTTGGAACCGACAAGGGACCCGAGATCGAAACACAGGAAGCGACTGGTCACATACGGGGGGGTTCGTGAGAAGAAAAGTGGGACAGAAAGACCCAAAAAGGGGTCAGAATAAAGGGGGGGGTAAAACCTCGCAACTTGGCGAGAACAAAGCAAGAAAAGTTCGGGGGCAGGTGAAATTTACCGAAAAAAAAAAGATTGACTTAAAAACGTGGAAGAAAAGTTTTTTTGGTGGTGTGGGGGGGGTTTTGGGGGTCCAACGCAGGCGTAATAAGAAGGGGGAAAAAGGGGGGGGGTGGGGGTTGACTTCCCCTAATAAAGGGAGGAAGGGGAAGAACGGCATTGTTGGCAGAAAAGGGAAACGGCCACGAGCCAACCAAGGGAAAAAATAAGGGGAAAGAAGAATCGCCTTGGGGGGGGGGGGGGAAATGACACAACGCTGGAGGAAGGGGAGGGACCAGATGGCAGGGGGGGGAGCCAAAAACCGGGGCGAGTTTGGCCAAAGTCCGCCCAAAGCGGCCTCGGGAAGTGAAAGGGGGGGAAAAAGCGGAAAAATTTGGCAGGGGGGTGAACGGCACGAAAGGGAAAAAAACAAAACCAGGTCAGGAGCGAAGGGGAGGAAAGACTGTTTCGAGGGAGACAACCTTTGACAGGGATTGGACCAGGGATTACATAAAAAACCCCGGGGGCAACGAGGAAGAATTTTGGGGAGTTCTGGGAGGAGCGGACGTGGGAGGACCAAGGAAGAAGAAAACCACGAACTGTACTGAAAAGAAAAGAAAGCCTTGAAAGGACCAAGGGGAAAAGGAAGGGGTGTGAGAGAGACAAAAAAAGACCCGAACAACAAGTATGGGAATGAAGAGAACGACTAAAACGCCATGAAACAAGATCTAAGAGCGGGAGAGGAACCACTGCCGATGGGGGGATTAGAAAAATCTCGTTGTGGATTGCGGAGCAACCGGGGGGGGGAAATGGGTTTGTAGTAGCGGGGGGGAGGCGATGTCAACTTGTTGTGGTGTCCAGCGGAGTGTCCGCCAAGGGGGGTCATCAGGAAGCGTGAGAAAAAATTGGGGCATGCAAAAAAAGTGGGGCTCGGAGTCAGAAATCTAAAAAAGGGCCTAGGCAGCGGCCGTGGCAAAGGGACCGAATGGAGGGGGAAATTTCACTGCCTCCTGAAAAGGGGAAAAAATGGGTGAAAAAAGCCGGGAAAAAACAAACTGCTGCCGTTTTGGAAAGCACGGGGGGAGCGGGTACATTTCATTCAGGGGCGGGGACAGTGAAGGGGCAATGGTGAAAGTTTTGGGAACAAGCAATCGCCAATTTGACAAGAAGTTTACAAGGGGCATTAACGGAAAGGGGAGGAGGGGGCTGGGCAAGGGCAAAATGAAGTGGGGGGAAATCAGAATTTGGCTGTGGCGCATACCTCTGGCAAAGGTGGGTTGGACGCGGGGGGGGGATCGAAGGAGGGGGTAGGAAAAAACAAAGCAACAAAAACAAACGGATGAGCAAAAGAAAGATCAACCTAGAAGAACCACAGAAAAAAAAGGGGGGATCGACCCAAAGAAAAGACGAGTTTAAAACGCGCACCAAAACCATCCCGAAACAAGACAGAAGAAGGCAAATGACCCAGTAACAATCAAACGGAAAATCGCAGCGCAAGGCTTCAGTGCAACAAAGAGGGAAAAAGTAAACGATCAAAAAGCCGCTATATAACAACAGGAAAAGGTTTAACCGGAGGGGAAAAAAGTCAGGACAAGGGACCCCTTTTTTAGAAACAGCAATAACAACGTGGGGGCCAGTGTGGGGGGGGAATAAAACTGCCTAGGGCAGCAGGGGGGTTGACATGAAAAAAAGAAGAAAAACGGGAAGAAAAACGCGACAGCAAAAAGTGAAACGTGCCTGGTTCAAAAAACGAAGAAAACATGAAACACAAACAGAGGCCTTGCAGCAGAGGAACAAAAAAAGCAACGTAAACAAAGCGTCTCCGCAAATCAGAAAAACGGCCAGAATCTGCCAATTCAACCGACGCAATTTACGGGGGGGGTAGGTCCCGGGAGATGGAATCCCCCGTACTGGGAGGAAATGGGAAAAATCAAAATCTACCTTTCAGCAGACTTCAGATTTGCGAGGACTACAGTCAGATCCCAAAAAGACGAGGGGGGGGGGATATTAAAAAAATGGAAAAAAAAAAAAAAGCAAAAACGGCTGACATAAAACAAAATTTTTAAAAAAAACAAACTGGGGGGAATCAAAACAAAAACAACAAAAGACGGAGGGGACGTCTTAACCTGAAACAGGAGTGGGGGACTACAGAAACAAAAAACAACGTCAACCCACAAAACTTTCCGGACCACATCCATGTAAAACAACAAAAAACTTGGGGGCGCCCAATCCAGCGAAAAAAGCCGCCAAGGGGTGGAGGGCCACGGAAACGGAAGGAAGTCAATCACCCAATCAATGACTTGACTCACAAAAACAAGATTCCGTACCAACAATCTTGTGGGCCATGCTTTAAGGGAGGGGGGGGGGGAAGGGTCGAGTGGAGAAACACCTTTTGAAGGGTTAGTAAAAGGGAGAAGAACGGGACGCGAAAAACAGAACAAATTATTACCCCCAAAGGCCAGTACCAAAGAAAAAAAAGGGGATGCGCGGAAGAAAAGCTTTTGGGGGGAGGGGGAGGGAAGAAGGAACGACAAGACAAGACCGACTCTTGGGGATCACTCAGGTGGTCAAATTTGGGCAAGTTGTACCATGTGCACAGACGAAGGGCAAGCCGGCCAGGGCTTAGGCGCAACCCACGAAAAAAAGGAGGGGAGGAAAACCCCGGGAGACATCTTGGGACACGAGGCTCGAGAGTAAGGGACCGGAACGTGAACAGATGATTGCCAGTAAGGAAAAATAGACACAAAGGTGGTTGGAAGAAAGTTGAGAATACGAGCAAGGGGAGTGAGAAAAGCGGAAGCGAAAACGATGAGGAGGTCAAACGCAAGGCCCCCTACTAGGGGGTAAAGCGGCAAACCAGATGAAAAAGTAACGCAAATAACTGGGTGAGGTGCTCAGGGGGGAAAAAGAAAAGTGACCAAGGGGACAGGTTATAAAAAGGGGGAAAAGTCACTTGACTCTGGAACCAATGTTCGGGGCAGCCTTCACTTTGGTAACACGGCTGTCAGTCCGCAAACAATAAACTTCATGTTTTAAGGGGTACAAAGGGAAGAGGGGGGGGGCGAAACAAAAGAAATGGGAAATCGAAGCGCGAATGCGGCTGCGAAAGCCAAACAAAGTACTTTGGATAAAACTGGATGCAAAAAAACAACAAAGGAGGAAAAATGGAAGAAGATGGATTGAACAAAAGGGGGGGGGGACCCAAGGACAGGGTTGTGCTGCGAAATGCTTAGAGAGCGGGGGGCTGCTTGAATGGGGAAAAAACACGCCAACAGCGTCGTGAATAAACATGATTTGTCCCCGTGGCAAAAAAAGGAAACAGTGGGGAAAAAAGGACGAATCAAAGGAAAACAAGAAGAAAGGAAGGAAACCCTTCCGAAAGTCATAGGGTTTCCAGGATTCAACCGTTTTCTTGGGCAAAGCTGTTATAGGGAGGGGAATCTTCGTAAAAAAAGAGGCATGGCATGGAAAAGGCATCAACAATCAAAGGATGTGCAGCACCCATTGCCCCAAAAAAAACAAACCCAACATCGTCACGACAAAGGGAAGAGGAGGTAAATCGTCCAAGTGGCGAGGTCTATGCAGTGAAGGGTGCATGCGTCAAACATGGTACCGAAATGTGGAAGAAGAGGATCGGAGAAAGCAAAAATGCGGGGGTCACACCCAACTTGTGGAGGGAAGAAAGAAGGTTGGAAAAAGCAGGGACACAGACCGGGAAAGGAAATCACGGGTGACCAAATGGACGAACCGTGAACCCATCTGGGAGGAAAGCAGTCCAGGTCACGCAGGGGGACTCGTGTTACACTGGTGATGTACTCACACCGAACGTCTTCAAAGGTGGAAAGCGTTTTTTGTTTGGGGGGGTTCAGGAACCGAACCGGCAACGGGGAATAAGAAAGAGGAATTGGACAGGGGTCGAGGTGAACTACGTTTCAACGGGCGGGGACGCAATAAGGAAAGCAATGTGGCAAGAATGCCCGCGCAAAGCCAATTGGCAAAAAGAAAGGGTATCTCGGCCATTGGGGGAAAAAAGGGGTGAGAGAGAAAAAGCAAACCCACCATGCGGGGAGTTGGAACAAGGTAAAGGGACCGGTGGTATGCAAACGGTGGCGGATTTGAAGGGGAAAAGTTCCCGACCAAAAGCCGGCGGCAAAACAAAAGGAGCGGAAGCGGACTGAGTAACGTTGGAAGGGGCAAAAAGCAAAACGTCTTTCGATCACCAAAGGCCAAATGTTTTTTTTCAGAGTGCCGGGGACGGCTGGGGCGAGGTCCTACTCCGCGAACAATGGTATGTTTATGTAACCACTGGATTGTGGGGGGGAGTGGTGAAAAGGGGGGCGGGCATTTTTCCAGGAAAGAACAAAAAAAAAAAAAAACCAAGCAACTGGGTGGGGATCTGAATTTTTTAAAGCAGCAAGCGGGGAAAAATGAGGAATGTAAGGAAACGTGGGAAAAGATCGGACACGGAAACTCCCAATGAGGAATACGAAATTCCACGACGACCGAACCACCGAAAATTGCACTGACAGGCTGAAGGTTCGCTGGAAGAGGCGAACGGGAATGTCTTGTCCGTACTGATTGCAGGCGCACCCCGAGGGTGGGGGGGGGGGACAGGAAAAGGGGTTGGGGGGGGGAGGACTGGGCCGGGGCATCTTTTGGTTATAACGGAGGGGGAAGGAAGACTTGAGCAGTAACGGGGCAGGGGGGGGGCCAAGGAGGGAGGCAAAGTGGGCGGGCTTCTTCTTCCACAAGCTTGAAACGAAAAATTGAAAAAGGCCCAGAGCCAGCGGCCAATTCCCAAAAAACCGGAAAAACACGAAAGTGGGGGGCCTGGGGACGAAGAAGACCCAGGATGGGGGTAGGGCAAAACCGGCAACACAACGGCCGTTGTTGGAAAAAGAAAGGATAGGGGAAGGGGAAAAAAAAAAAATCGGGAAGGGGGTGCCAGGTGGAAGGGGGGGGGGGGTTTTTGGGTTTGAATTCAACCCAATCGAGATGTTTCTCGAAATCCTGGACATGCCAAACTTCTGTGTGATTGATGGGGGGAACGAAAAAGTAACTTGGGGGAAAATCATGGGGGGAGGGGGGAGACGTAACAATAGGGTTCAACGAGATGGGGGGGGGGGGTGATCTAGGAATTGCCGGGAACATAAGAAGAGTACAAAACAAAGGGATAGGTGAAGGAAAAGGTCGAAGGGAAATACGAGAGGACAACCAAAGAGTCAATTCAGCAAAACAGAAACACCTTTAAAGGCGCGCACAAAACAAACCATCAATGAAAAGAAATGCTTCACAGGAAAAAAGAGGCTAAAAAATCGTACTAAAAAAAACACTGCAATTTCAAACGATAATGACTGAGCACACAAAGAAAAAAAAACAAATGTGAAGGGGGGGAAAAAACGGGGGGGGAAAAATCCAGAAGACTGTTATAAAAAAACAACATCTTGACAGGTGTGGGGCAAGAAGCAGGGGCATGCAGAAAGGGGGGGGGTTTTTTGAAAAGCACCAACCAACCGAAACCACGGTAGAAGCCCAATGGTAGCACCCGCAAGGACCTGGGACAGGTAAAAAGAGGGCGGACTCCTTTAGCCAAAGAGAGCCTAAAAAAGCTAATAACCAACAAAATAAGGCACAAAAAGATGGTAGAGAAAGAATACCAAGGGAGAAACAGCGACGGGGTGGAGCGGGGACAATTTAAAAGAAGGAGAGTCGCCGCGGAGGGGGGGTTTGAATCCCAAAAAAGAAGGCGAAGGGAATAGAGCTCACCCGTGGGTGAAGGGTACTCGGAATTAAAAAGCATGGGAAACGGCGGGACCCAAAACAAAAAACCTCTGACCTGGTGTGGCAGGAGTTCCTTGGGGAAGAGAGCACCAACAACAAAAATTTAAAATTGAGACGGGGGCAGGAGGAATAGACAAGGAGGGGGGAAAAAAAAGAAAAAACTAACAGCTTCTGACCATACAGAAAAAAGTGTTTGGGACAAAACCGAACCAAGGAAACAACTAAGGGAAACTTGAGTAAAGCCACCACACAAGTTTGGGGACGTCAAAAGTCCCAGAAAGAAATTCCGAAACATTTTCTCAGGAAAAAGTAGGCAATTGTAGGTACCAAGAAAAATGGGGTCTGCCGAAAGACGAACCAGAAGGAAGAGAGGGCCCACATCTTTGGTGGGCAAAAAGGAGTGACTCGGTGTCTCGGGTTTTTCCAAATTCCACAAATGTGGGAATTTGGGGATTTGAAACGAAGGGAAATAAGGTAAGCTAAAAGGAAAAAAAGAAGATTGAATCTGAAAAATTACGTAAACAAAAAAACAGTAAGGAAAAGGCCCCCAAGAAAAAGATTGTGTGAAAGGGGGGAGGGGAACAGAACACATGGGAAATCCCGGGAGGAAAAAAGGAACGCCGGTACTCCAATGGTGGTTCGCACAGGTGGGTGGAAAAAAAACAAGGGAAGGACAAAAAAACAAGAAAAAAGGCATCAAGGGAAGGGTCAGATCCAAAAAGAGGGAAGGAAAACCTCAAGAGTTCACCAGAAAGAGGAGCGATGGTCAGGGAAGATTAGGGACAAAAAGGACTGGAAAAAAATGAAAAAACGCGCGCGAATTGGAACTGGAACGAGGGAGGACCTCAGAGGGAGGCCACGGCCTGAGCGGGGCCGTAAGGGAAAGGGGGGAAAAAGGGGTCACATCTCAGACTCCGGGGGGGAGAACAAAAGTGAAATAAGAGGCATGGAAGGGGGAAAAACGACTTGCCTATGTTAAACACAAAATAGAGGTATCACAAAGAAGGGACCAAAAACGGGGACAGGCGGGCAGTGGCGACAAGTTTTTTATGACACGGGGAAGGTCAGAAAAAAAAATTAAATTGTTGATAAGGAGGACCAAACGACTGGGGGGCTAACACCGCATGAAAAAAGAGAGAGAAAAAAAAGGAAAACAGAGGGGAAGCACCTGCAGAGGTCAATCGAGAAAAAAACAAACCAAGGAAAAGAGGAGGAAAAAGGAAGAGCATCTTTGAAGGTTGACCAAGAAAGGGGGTCCTAGCACCGTTGAAGGAGGAGGGGGCACTTGGACTGGGGACGGCAAACAAAGTTGAAGAAAAACAGGAACGGGGGCCTGTGTGGAAAAATGAAAAAAGAAGGGGGGCAAACAAACCATGTAAAGAAAAGGGAAAAGGTGACTTCAGGGGAGAGCCAAGGGGTGTGGTAAAAGGAGGGGGGACACACATTTGAACACAGTTTAAACTGGTTGGGGGGAGGCTTAATAAGATAGGGGAAGTTGGTTTCAAACTTAATAGATCAGGATGCAAAACGAAGCAAACGGGAAAGCAACAGGACGGGTCGGGACCAGTTGTGACAGAACTAAATGTTGCCGGGCAGACGACCTCGGAAAAGGAAAGGAAAAAGAAAAAAAGAAGCCACGGGGAAACCGGTCAAACAATGCAAAGGTGAAAAGAATTTGGGGTAAAATGAAGTCAACAGAACATAGAGAAGTAGGGGAAAGGAAAAAAAAGAGATGGCGGGGGGACAACGACTTGGAGTATCGAAGGGGGAAATCCCGGAATGGACCAAAAAAGGGAGAAAGGCCATCAGGGGTTAAAAAGAGGAGAAAGTTTACCCAAATACCAGACGGAGGGAGGGAGAGGGGAAAATTCAGTAACTGGCAAGCAAAAAAACTAACCAAAAAAGAGGATCAATCGTTAATAAATTTTTTGGGTGAAGAAAGGGGCAAAAGAAAAAGGTACAGGGGGGGCGGTCCAAAAGCGTGGAAAAGAAAAGGAAAGAAAAGTTGAAAACAAACAAAAAGCCAACAATGGGGGAAAAAAAGAGGATTGGGGGAGATCGCCATTTTGAGGGGGAGGTCTCCCAATCCAGGAGGAGGGGGGGAAGGGAAACGTTACATGGCCGGCAAAAGAGGGGGTATGGTTTTTCGGGGAAGGGAGCCGGATGGGCCAAAGGTGCAACTAAGCGGACAGTGTTGCCGGGTTGACGTGGCCGGAAAGGGAGGGTCCGATCAAAAGCATGGGTGGGCCAGGGAAGACGGAACAAGCGAAGTGCAGGAAATTCACAAAATCCTTGATTCCATTGATGGCCTACCCGGGAGAAACTGAAAAGTGTGTGGGGATGAGGAAAGGGGTGGGCCCCAAAGAGCCAAAAAAACCAGCGAAAAGGGAGGTGGAAATGTAAGGAGGGGGGTGACAAGAGTGGGAAAGGGAGGGGGATGGAATGGAAAAGGGGGATCTAATATGAAAAGGGGACGAATCCATATTAAATGGGTATTCATCGGAAAAGAGAGTAACCAAGCCTAAAAACGGCCTAACTTAAAAGTGAGAAAATGGAGGCGCAAGCGGGAGAAAAGACCGGCGTTGCGAAAACTATTGTGGGGGGAAATGGGTGGTACAAAACTATAGGGGGGGTAATAAAGGGGGGTCCAACATGCCGGTGGGGGAAAGGAAGAACGTTCTACATTCTGAAAGGGGTAGTCCGCCGGTACATTCAAATAAAGGTTCATAAAAAAAAAAAAAAGAGGGAAAGAAGAGGAAAAACGGCCTTGGCACTGGGGAAAAATTTGCCAACAATTTTAAAAAGTCATGGCAATCAACTGTTTTGAGGGGAAAGACGTCACCCATCGGAGGAAGGGGGGGGGTAGTAAGCAGAGGGGGTGAAGAAAATTTAAGGGAGAGTTGGGTCAGAGTTACGGGTGGGTTGTTGCCGAAGAAGAGAAGGGAGAGATGTAACGGTCACTTCGGGAGGGGCGGAATGCGGGGGGGGGAAAGGGAATAGGGGGGGGGCTGGGGGGCCTAAACTGCTTTTTAAACCGGCGAAAATGGGGGGGTGGGGGGGAGTCAGAGTTTAGGGGAAAAAAAAATAATCTAGAAAACAAAAAAACAACAGAGGGGAGGAGGAAAAAAAGATAGAGGGTTTCGAAAAATAAGAGAAACCCCATAAGAAGATGTAGAAAAAAAGGGAAACACAAAAAAGAAGACAATTAACCCGAGGAAAGGGAACACAAAAGAAGAAAAATGCATCAAAAGAAAAGGGCAGGAAATCGGACGATGTCTGAAACATAAAAAGAACGTGGGCAAGGTACGACTGATGAAAAAAAGCAGGAAAAAAAAAAGAAAGACAGTCAAAACGGGATGGAAAAAAAAGGGGTGCATGGACCCCTTTCGGAAACAAAGAGGTCCAAGGGGGCAAAACTGAAGATGGACAACAAAAAAAAAAGGTGGGGGACTAAGGAATACGGCCCACTTCAGGTCTCACTCTCAGTGCTGGGGAGGGAACCGATGGGAAGGACAACCTAGAAAAAAGACGCAATAGAAGAAAAAACCATCAAAAATTCAAGACCGGGGGGGGGAATAGAAAAAGAATCCTACGGCCAAGGGGGCGGTGGCAAAGCTCCCAAGCCGATCAGAAGACAGAAGGTGAGAGGGGGAAAAAAAAACGGTCTTGGGAACATGGGAGTGCTACGGTCCAGGAGAGAATCAGGGCCTAACAACGAAAAGGAAACAGGGCTCACCGGTCCCAACATTTCAGAAGAAAAAAAAGCAAAAAGGAAAAAGGGGTGTTGGGGGGGAAAATCATTCAGAACCACCTTTCAGAAAAAAAAAAAAAATTACATGGAGACAGTGCCGCGGGAAGAAAGGGGGGGATAGGGAAAGCAAAAGGCATGGAGAGGAAGTCAAAAGAGGCGGAAGGGGAACGAGATGGGAGGGGTGGGGTAGAAAAAAAGAAGACCCTGCAAACGGAAAAAGTCGGAAAGACAAGTTGGGACCCGCCCGGGGGGGAGCGCACAATGCCAAAAAAACTCCGAAAACGGGGGGGGGGGATCAAAACGCGGGTAGGGGGAAAGACCTCCCCTCATCAGGAAAGAAAGGGGAAAACAAAGGGGCAAAATCGTACCAAGAGGTTGTCAAAAAAACACCCAGGTGGAGAGTGGAAGGTTGGGCACATTTGAAAAATGTCGAAAGCCGTAACGAAGATAACACCCCAAAAAAAACAAAAAAACAAAAAAAAAAGGATCATGCGGACAATTACGCAGGGTCAAGAGAAGGAAGGGGGGAGGAGAAAAAGTTTGTCTCCAGGTCAGACGAATAGCTCCATAGGTTCCAGGGGGAAAAGGGGTTTTACCAACGGAATCAAAAGGGCCAAGACCCACTGCCAATCAGTCGCCACAAAGAAAAAAAACATGGGTAGCACAGCTTCGGAGGCAGACGGAGTGGAATTTGGTCGGTACGTGAGGAGGGAAAATGCCAAGGACAAAAACAAAAAAAATAAAGACGCCGTTGCTGGGGACTCCTTGGGCCCAGAAAAGCACAAAGCTCACATTCGAGAACAAGAAGTATTGAAGGTCCGCTTCGAAATTCAGAACGAGGGTGAAGACAGATAGAACACCGGACAACGGGGGGAAATGTCCACAACTATGACAAAGGGAGTGGGCGGGGGGACACAAGGCAAAGAAACAAAAACGTGCTCGGGAGCGCAATGTTGGTGACCTAAGGAGTGGGACATGACCAATTCACGGGGGATGAAAAACGATGGTTACACGCAAGGCCAAATAAGGAGGAGCAAAAGGTGCGAGAAACACGTTTCCTTTGGGGAAAAAAAAGAGGAATC
>Ga0179593_1380164_pt1 | contig 13041 bp, 14 predicted proteins | sample CZODoug2_1_08_16_FD_185931 | JGI IMG/M metagenome (GOLD analysis project Ga0179593, IMG submission 185931) | Vadose zone soil fungal communities from Angelo Coast Range Reserve, California, USA - CZODoug2_1_08_16fungal (PacBio error correction) | ecosystem: Environmental > Terrestrial > Soil >...
ATGAAACGAAAACTTGCGCCTAAAACTCTAAAACAGACCGAACCGACGGATTTGATCGAGGGACCTGGTGTAAGAACTTTTCAGCAAATGGGAGAAGGGTCTGTCGTGACTAGGGGGTCACGAGAAAAAAGCACCCCAATCTGAAAGGAAGAGAACAAGACTGGGGGGGGGGTGCAACCAAACCAAAACCGGCCGCACTGCGTCTATCATGGCGCTAACCTGGCCCGTCGCGAAGTGCCCGGAATTCCTTTGTAACAGCGTTTAACGCTCCTAAAGACTTGCGGCTCGAATTTGAACGGGGGCAAAACTTAACCTATTTGGCAGCGTCGTCTGCAACACTCATCAAACCTGTAGTCTAGGTGTTAAGCCATTGGATGCCAAGTGAAGGCGACCAACTGACAAGTACATGTCGGAATCGTCTGGCTACTTCAGCGGAGACGTTGTGTCCACTAGTCCCTCCTGGTTCGCGGAGGGAAGGAAATAGACGCACAGAAAAAAAAGCTGAGGCATCAATGTTTCATAAAAAAGAGACGTTTGCGAGGGGAAGGGGGGGGGGAGGCGCTAAAAGGAAATACGGGATGGTTTTAGACGAGAGGCAGGGTCGGTTCGAATAAAGGTCAGCGCCGGGGTGAGTTAAGTTCAAAGACAGAGTGGGTTAGGCTCCAAAGAGAACCTTAGACCCTTGAAAATGAAACGAAGGATCGCTCTAAGAGGAGTTCCTCAACCAAACAGCAAGGACGCAATCGGGCGGTAATGACAAGTAAAGTACAACGACTCAAACCTTACGAATCGACGATTTTCCGGAAGGGGGGACTCTGGGGGTCGGGCAGGGAAAAGCCCTGCACCTCAGAAAAAAGCGATCCGATCTTGGAAAACAATACCAGGTCGAAAAGGCGGTTAAAAGATCAAGACAGTCTGATCGTCAAAATGGGATATTTATTGTGGCAGGTTACCCTACATAAAGTACGCCGTGTTAAATAGGCGGAAAACGTGAATGGTGGGCCGTTAACTTCACGAGGGGCGCTACAGGACTAACCTCTCAAGACAAAAGTAGATGCCTGTTGTTCCCTCCGCGTCGTGCACGTAAGGGAGTGGGGGTAACAAATTACCGCGAACGAATCAAAACACAAGCTCCTTCGAACAGTGGACGAACCATGGAGAGAAGTGTGACGTGACCCCGAGGAAAAAAGGGGACGAACCACAGAGAATCACGAAGATGAACCTGGTGGGCCCGTGAGAACGCCGCAATGTCCGAGCGGTTCCTCCAACCGGGTATTTGTGGACGGTAAGCGCAAAAACGCTGGAACGCGCGTATGTAACACATAAATACGGAAGGTGCCAAGGGACTATTAAAAAAGAAAGTCAGGGGAGTTCCAAGAATCCGGCGGTCTAAAAGTTGTGGAAAAAAGGCGGTTTAGCGGCGGCCGCGACCGGCGAACAAAAGGGGAAGCGCGAGATTGAACAGGAAAGCTCAGTTGAATGAAGAAAGGGGCAGGAGATCACAACACAACGGGGGAAGAGACAAAATGGTTCTAATTGAACAAAGAACGGACTATACATCCTCAGGTGGAAGGAAAAAGGGAAATCTTGCGGCCGGGAAACTATACATCTCACTGGGAAAACCAAGACGGGCGATAAAAGACGGTCCTAAGGGGTGTGGCAATATGCTTGTGGCAGGGGGGGGTGAGGAGAATCAGGAGAACACGTCTGACTATCCCGGGGGAACATAAGAGTGCCAAATGGTGAGCCACCACTCTAGGAAAGGAGTATGATCACTTTCACCCAGGGGCGTCAAGGAAAGGGACCTGGGGAAAATAGGGGAGGGGTTCTTAAGAAACAACTTCATGACACAGAGACAGCCAAATGGAGGGAGAGTCTTAAAGCATGTCGGAAGAGAGAGTGGGTATATAGTTAGTTCTTCTGGTCACACATCCAATCCGGGACGCCGCTGCAGGATTCAAAGAACAATTTCACTCTCGGCATCGTATATATAAAATGGTTGTCCCCATGTGAGCTGTGTGAGGCCGGGGGAGGGTGGGCGGGGAAGGGGGGGAGGGGCGTGGGTGCGGAGAACGCAGGTGAGGGGTAGAGCTGGTGGCGAGAGTAAAAAGTCATGTGTGACAACACGCACCATTAGATGCATCATACTAGGACTGTTCGAAGGGGCTACGAGGATATCGCTGTGGGAGGGGGGATTTTTGCGGTGGCATCTGAAGGCACGAACGGGCGTCGGGGGGAATATGTGATCGAAAATAAATACGTGGGGAGAGTACTTACAGGAAGATGTGATAAGCATAGCTGGGGGGGGGGGGGTACAAGAGCTCTATACCTGTCGTTGCAAAGTCAACGGTAACGGTGTATTTGGAGGGGGGGCGCTTCAGGGGGGGTATGCACTTCAGGACTAACCGGCATGCCTGAAAAACTTCGCGAAGAACGGAAAAACCACGCTCCGGAAAAACAAATCCGTAACGTGGTATCATTATACTCGAGAGCCCCCAGAAGTGTAGAGGATCTTTACCGGGACCAATAAGGCCTTTATTGCGAAGACTCTAGTGGAGAAGACGACGTGTCCGACAGTGGGCATACTACCAAGGACGGAAAGGCCAGGAGGGACGCCAGTTAAGGAACCTCCGCAAGGTTGAGTTCTTAGTTTGACAAAGGAGCCGATGGACAAAACCGCGGTAAGAAGAGGAACCTAATGCTGGCCTTTCTCTGCCCCGTCGGGCATGCCCATATCAAACGGGGAAAGGGTTATCTAGCAGCATGGAAAGGGTGTATCTAAGGTTCAAGGTGGTTTGTGTTTTGGCCTGCTTGCTTGTGCGCTGTCAGGGCAGGTGGGAAAGATGCGGCCCGTGGGACAAACTTGCTTTTGTAACGACCATTCCAATGGCTGATGCATGGAAAAAGGATCTAGACATCGCCGAGGGGGGGTGCAGTGGGAACTTGACGGGAAGGGTGGCCGGTCAAACTTTGGAAGGTCAAGGAGACGCCGACAACACACACCGAGATATAGGAAAGAATATCCTGAGGACGGAACACAATGAAAGAGCGGCCGTAAACAAGTGACAAAAAGAACGCGCGGGGAGTGGGCATAGGATGCCGGGTAAACTTCAAAATAATCAGAAATGACAGGTATTACCGTCGTGGGGTGCAGCGGCACTTAAAGAAGAACAATCTTACTGATTGTCCTACACGAAAAGCCAGGGTGTGCACGGGAACGCCCACAACACAACTTCCAAATTTTCTGGCAAATCCTTCTCGACAGATACCGTAAAGTGGCTCGGGAGTGGGGGCTCCAAAACCCTGGTGGGAGAATGGGTTAACCGACGTTGAACATCATATTAATTAGACAGGTAAAGGCGTAACCGGGATGAGATAGGGAAGATGGAACTCCATCTTCCAGGCGGCAGTGAAGGGTTGTACCTCTTCTCGTATCGCGGCCAGGAAGTGGCCTTATTTCCAGGTTGGGGGCGAAGGAATACAAAGGACCCCAGATTGTTTCCAATCGAAGACTTCGTCCGTCGTCTAATTAACGGAGCCAAGTCTAGATTTCGACACAATACTGTAAAAGGAACAATCGTGGAAGGTCAAAAGCGACAGGAGAGACATGGTGTGGTGGGGAAATGGCAGCGCGGGGGGGGCCACGATAAATGTGGTCCCTGCTCGGGGGGGGTTTCAGTGGATTTAGAAAAGTCAAAACCCGATAACTGTTCAAGACAAAGAGGTCTATACCCGGGAACTCCGTGTCGGTCTCTAAATAGTATCAAAACACATTGGCGCAGAGGATAAATGATCCAGGACAAGATAACAACGCGCATCAGTTTTCAAGCTCGTCACTGGGGTGTTGCGGGGAAGTCGGCCAAAAACACAACAATCAAAAAGAAGATCAGGAGTAACAATAGAAACGCCTGTCGATGCGGGACTTTTTCACCGCTGGTCATTAATCCTAATATCAGGGTACGCGTTAGGTGCAGCTCCGAGTTCCGAAGCACAGTTTGAGATCGATTCGTTAAGGTAAACGGGACAGTGTACTAGCATACTATAATAGGCCAGAGCTGAAGTTCAATACTAGAGGCTGCTGGGGGAACTTGTTTAAACAAAATTCCCCAGGAAAAAATCTCAAAAGCAAAGGACGCGTAGAGGAGCCACATGAGACCGATACGGACAATTGGCTGCGGCGGAACGGACCCCGAGGAAACTGGCGAGAGAAAGACATCAGCAACATCAGCAAGAAACGATGGGTGGGCAAAACCGAGAACGCCGATGGAGCTTGGTGGCGACCAGTTGGGACGGCAGTGGAGGGGAGGGGGCAGGAAAGCCGGCGCCAAGATGGACGGATGCGACAGAATCAAGGGGGGAAAAATGTTACATATCAAACACCAATAAGGGGGGAACATCAGAATCGGCAGGATGGGGAAAAAAAAATTGGTTGTCAGAGGACGGCCGAAGGAGAAGCAGAAGACTGCGGGGAAAGGAATGTCATTAGAGGGTAACGCGGAAGACCTACTCTCAACAACAACGTAAAATAAGGAGGTGATGGTCCGGGAAAGGAAACCTCGTAATGGAAAATCACTCAAACGGGAGCAACGAGTCCGAAGGAAGCCACAAGAAGTGGGAACAGAGGGCCAATCTGAAGGGGGAGTGGGTTTCCGAAAGGATTGGGTTTTCGTGATATTAGGGGGCATCGGGTCGATGATGGGCAGGAAAAGAAGGGTAAGGCCAGACAAGTGCGCCCAGCTTGCAACGAGACCCCAAGGCGGGAATGAAACATCAGAGGAGCGATCGGTCGGACTTCAAGGGGGGGGCAAACACATAGAGGGCGAATTGTTCTGGAAGGGAGTTCGCGAACTCCCGGTAGGCCATGAGCCAAAGGTTAGTAATTCTTCGAGAAGAATCGAGGGGGAGTAGGTGGGGGGGAATAACGATGGGATGCGGATTGGGGTAGTCCGGCCAAGACAACCGCGCCGGGAGGGAACATTTTCAAAGCGCGGTACGGAGTCGTAGAGAAAGGGGGAAAGTTTTAGGGAAAGGTAAAAGACGCACGCCTGAGTACATCTTTGAGGGGAACCAGGGTCCGGATTCTACAATCACATCGACAGGAGGCGGCGCACCAAGTCAGCCCCAAGCGGTACCAGTGAGCTGCTCTAGACAAGCTAGTTGCAGGAAATAGGTAAGGTACACTGAGGGGCGTTGGGGGGCGTGGGCTTGTTGAGTGGGAGGCCGCCCGCCAACCTTCTGAAAAAAAGACGGAATTCACCTGTAATGAGAGGGGGACGGTGAAGATTCGTAATCATGTCAGCATCTGGGGAGCAAATGATGGTTGGGGGCTCGATGAAGCCGCGCTCCATGGCGGTCCAGTTAACTGTGAAGGTAAAAGAGGGAGACGGCTGGAGATGGTAAATAGGGGGAGGATGGGGGGGCAAGTCCCGAAAGAACATATAACACGTCCTATGGCAAACGGGAAGGTATACAAAAAACCGGCTAGAAGGGGGTAAGGGTAAAAACAAAGCAAAACAGAGTCGATGACATTAATAAATCACGCTCTGATGGACGGCGACAGCGGGGCTCGAGGGAAGGGACTGTCAAGGGCAAGGGGTGCATTAGACCCGACAGGGGTCATAAGCTGAGAAAGTGGGAACCGAGAAAAATCAGGGCCTGTGCCAGTTAGTGGCAAGTGTAATCACAGGTAAAAAAAAGGGTCCTAAACCAATATTAAATTCTGGTGGGAAATCGTCCGGGAAGAAAAGTTCCAGCCTACATTCATGGTAGGAGAAATCGCAGGGGGCGGGTAACTGTGATCGCATGGCTACCGCCAACCGGGTTGGTTGGTTGTGGGACGAAAATGCTGCTGAAGAGTCTTCACTAATTCGATGAGGGGGCTTGCAAGGTGCACCCCGAGAATAACTTTGAAGTCAACAACCCCCAAGGGGTCGTCATTCCATGGGACAGGAGCGAGGCCATCTGCCACGCGGGGGGTGCGGGGGCTCGGTGCTTCGGGTGCTGGGGGGCTGATCAGGGAAGGAAAAAATTTGGTTTACGTTGGCACAATCCGATCAAAAACACGGAGGAAGAACACGATTGGAACATGCCAAAACAAGGAGTCTACCAACTGGTCAGTCCCGAAAATGGAGCCTGGCAAACTCAACGCAAGGGTCTAGAATGGTGGACGCTCTGCCTTGGTTCATCCCTTGTATCAGCAGGGAACGGTTCTTTGTAAATCAAAATAAAAAGGGGTGGCAAGGTCCGTCTCCGAAACTAGAAGGGAAAATGCACCAGAAGAAAAGAACAAAGAAAACCGAACAGCTGTAGAGCCGAGACGAAAATCTGGTAATTGCAGACCGGAGCAAACCTGTGGAGGGGTTGGGTAGCTAATGTCCTAAAATTGGTAAGATAGATGTGGGGGGAAGTAAGCCTAAGGATTGGAAATTGTCAGAGGTTAGGAAAACGATCGGAAAAGCACGTGTTTGTCAGCTGCACACGCTAAAGCTGCAACTCATGGATGGCAAGGGGGAGAGGCGTGGGTTTCCTGAAAGTAAAATGGCAAAAAATCTGGCGCCAGAACGGAAAGTATGTTCGAAATTTGAAATTGGGATAATACAAACTAAAGGAGTGTACGCGAAGACTTCTACAATGGGCTAAGGGGGGATGGTGTGGGGAAGAAGCTCGGGGGGCGGGGTGAAAAGCGGGAGGGTCTGGAAGTGATTGGTGATGGAGGGTCACGATCCACTAGAAACATAGAAAACAGAGAAAATAAATGAAACATGTTACCTGGAAAATAATATCCGCTCTCACGAGGAATAAAAAAAAAAAAGGCCAGCTCGGCAATGATCCATGCCCTACTAAGCCACTAAGAGCAATTCCGATTGTGACGAGGAAAAGCTTTGGCTAAGACATGGTGGCGGGGCGGGCGAACGAACCAACAAATCAACCCACTCAACGGCACGCGGATTAAATGTCTATCATGAGTAAAAACTGAGTTTAAAATAATATACAGAACCTCTGCGTTTATTGGAGAAGATCAGCTGGGCTTTGCATAAGAGTGCTAAGCGATTTGGACCTCACAGGTGTCAAAGTGGGGCTTATTCTGCCGGAAAAAGTAAGTAAAACCGACGGACGATAGAATCAAATCAGACTACCCAGTGGTTCAGGAAGGCGCGACGGGAAAAGGGATGATTTACAGAAAGCCAGAAAGAGGGACCTACAGAAAAACTACGGAAAGTCGTCGAAAATCAGGAATTACTAAAACCTGGGGGAGGGCGAAAGGGGCCTTAAAACGCGGTTCAGAAGCGAAACCTCCCCATACTCACGCCAGGGAGGGGAAAGATGGGAACCAGTTTGACCGGGTCCGACCTCTCATTCGACATTTGGGTAAAACCTGGAGTCTTGGGGGGAATGAAAGAAAAAGGAATCGGCCCAGCACGCGTTGCGCAAGAGCGTAGGGATGTCGGAAATACAATCGTCAAAAAGAATGCAAAAAAACTAAAATGACGAAACCCAAAGACGGTGAGAATTGGACAATCTGGGGTGAGCGCAGAAGTGGGCAAAAAAGGGCGAGGAAGCGTTGGAAAATGCCTCGACGACGGACTACGCGGGAGGGGATGTTCGACATGGGGTTCCGTAATGGAAAAGAGCATAGATCATCAACACAAAAGGGGGAGGAAATGAAAATATGTTAGGGCCCGGAACAAATGGTCATGGACGACCAAACGGGTCAGGGGAATGCGACGTCGGGCCCGCCAGATTAAACGCTTGGGGAACCATGAGGGGAAAACATGAAAAACGTGACGGGGGGGGGTTCAGACAAGTAGTTGGGGTTTTCGGGGAAGAGGGTTGGCAGCGGGTGGAGAATGTGGTGAGGTCGACCCAAGTTAATACGGCACGGCGGAGAATTAGCAGGATCAACAGCCGGGCCTAGGGGGGAGAACACACTACGAGAGGGAGAGAGGCGTACTTTCAATTTCCAACCGGATTCCGATCTTCCGTTTTGGCTAAAAAATGGATGGATTAAAACGACACTGAAGAGGGAGAAAGAGCAGCCCAGGTCTGCTCGGGGGGGAAGGAAGAATGGGAGACGTAAGCAGGCAAAAGGGTGGTTACTGCGCATGAAAATACGTGCTGGCGGAGTTATCTGTCCAGCAAGTCGCATTAAATCCGCCTCCGGGCAAGTTCAAACGAGCGGGAGCTTATAGAATCGAACTGGTTGGTGAAAAGGGGTAAAAGGACTTCCATCGTTTTCGGAGGGAAACCATAGGAATGGTAAAACAAAAGATAGGCCGGTCATAACAATCAACCTAGGCCCTTTATCGAAGGGTGTCACACTCGAACTGGGGTTTAGTTCATTTGTAAAGAATGAAAAGGTATGATGTTCGTGGTTCTTGGTGTTGTTATTTGTGGACTTGAGGTCACCGACCGCAGAACACCTTTGGCTTGTCCGCGGCAGCAGGCAAACTTGTAAGGGGGGAAGATATGGAAGTCGGCTGCAATGATCATGTTGATAGAGGCAATTCGTTTGGTTGAATAGAAGGGGAAAGCTCCGGAACACTTGCGTTCAAAGCGTTCACCTAAAGGGGGATGGGTGACTTCTATCGGGGGGGGGGGTGGCATGAAACTAAAAAGTAAACGACATCACTTGACGTGAACAAGTGAAACGACAGAGGACTTCTGCCCCCACTTCTGACAATGCATTGTCAGGAAAGAGAGTACCGCCGAATGTTCGGGGGCATGTGAATGGAGAAAGAGCTGCCTTGCGGGCAGCGATAGTTGGGCGGTCTAAAAGTGTTCTGTACGTTCTTGGGTTGAGTACTACCACGGAACTCATGGAACGAGCCTCATGTGTGAGAATCTAAAAGCAGACGAAAGGGGTCCACATTTTCTTCTTTGGCAGGAAAGCGACACGGTCAGCCTTCCAAGTGCAGGCAGGGTGCAAAAAAAAAAAAAAATGGTAGGGTAGACAGGAGACGTCCACCCTTCCGGTGGAGCCCTGACACAAATAACAGCGTCTCTAAAGAGAGACAAAAAAAGGCGATGCCTTGTTTTTTTTTGGGGGGGCATGAAGATTTCGGGGATCTGAAGTCAGAGGGTTTAAGTGGACTGGCGAATTGACCCCGACGAGCACTGAAAGCAGAACCCTTACAATGGGCTAAATACAGGGGGGAGGCGAAAGTAGCGGAAAGAAAATCTCCGGTGGGGGAAGGGGGGAATGGCGGATTAGGGGGCGAGTCAGGCGAAATGTTTGAGTGGCATCGAATATACGAAAAAAAACGAAGGAGGGGAGAAAATTAAAGAGAGGTCTACATGAAACAGAGGTCAAAGGTCTCGAAACCCGCGAAGGGGTCCCTGGAACCGGCGGCAGATTGGGCTCTATCCTTTGTAACAAGTTCACAAGGGAAGGTCTGTCTTCGAGACGGGTCAGGAGAAGGAAGCACCCATACTGGAGGAAGCGAAAAAAAAAGGGCAGACCAAAAAAAAAAAAAAAAGCCTTTGGCGTCGGCAGGCACAGAGAAGAAGGTAAAGAGGAGAAGCTAACCATGGATCAGTTACTTACAGTGGAACGCAAAATAAAAAGGGTGCATTTGTCATGGAGATCACCGAGTGTTAAAAAAAGGGGAAACGAGAAAACGGGAAAAATGCGCTAGGGGGCGGCTTAATGGGCTCTCCGCCACATGCAGGAGTTACTCAATGTGAACAAGTGGGTTACCGGGAGAGAACTCAGCAGGCATAGGCGAGCGCTCAATTCGGATTTGCTCACGGGGAGAATGGCCATCGGAAGCTGGTGGGACGGGGGACTAAGGCGGAATATAACAGGAGAACTACGAATTGGGGGTAGAGAAAGGGAACAAATGGAAAAAAGTGAGGGTATTCCCTGCTGCGTTCTGGTTGAATGGGTGGGACAAGAACAAGCTAGAAAGTCCCATTTAAGCGTGCAATGACTTGGTCACTAAAAGTAGGTGGCAGGAGCTTATCGATGGCTCCAAAAAAAACAGACAAAACGCGCGGAACACCATATCCAGACTATCACAAAACGGAGAATTACATGGGGGTCGATAAGCAGTTTGGCAACGAGTGAGGAGGGGGGCGGAAACCAAGCAAAAAACAAACAAAACTCCAGGAAGCCAGCATCGGAAAAAACTGATATGAAACCTTCTCGGGAGATAAAAAAGAAATAGGTGAGGGCATGCGGCAGAATAGAGATCGTTGGGCAACTCCCGATGAGTTGAAAAGCTCAATTGTAAATTATACGGTTTAAGGGGGGAAGGCACAGTTTCCCGAATCAGACGAGAAACGCAAACGGGAATGTCCAGGTGGCAAATAAGGTAGGTCTGGCAATGCATGGATAACAAGGAGAACAAAATAACCCTGTTCAAAACTGGGAAACCAAGACGTCCGCGCGTTGAAAGACGTCTGAGTCCTCCCAGTATGAAACGGATACCTAAAGGCTGCGCAGGTGCCCGGAAATTTGTGGTGCTACAAACGAAATGCCTGCGGGAAGTGGAGAAGTTTTGGATAAGGAAATGAGAAGGGAATTACAAAGAGTAGGTCAGGGGTGATGGCGGAGGCGAGGAGAGGGATGAGAGCACCGAAAAGGAGTGGCAAAGAGAGGTGTAAGTTGGGGGCGGGCTATGGGGAGGGGAGATCAAGGGAAAACGAGGGATATGGGGGAGAAGGCAAAGGAAAATGGATAGGGATGGGGTAAAATTAGGGGAAAGGATGAGGTGACAAGGGAGAGGGGGGAAGATTAGTGGATGGTGAACGTGGGAGTGGGAGGAGGGGGTGAGTCGGAAAGACGGTGAAGGAAGGTAGAAAGAATAAAATTGAGAGGGGAGACGATAGAGGTAAAATCAGAGGGGGAAGAAGAGAGTATGATAAAGGGGAGATAAGAGGGCGGAAAAGGAATAGAGATAGGGAGAAATGAAAGGGTTCGCAGGACATGGGAGCGAGAATGGGGCGGAGGGTTAGGGAGTGGAGGGTGGGAGCGACTGTGTGGGGATAAGGCAACGGGAGGGGGAGGGAGAAGTGTGAGAAGAAGGGAGGAGTGGAGAAGCGGGGGAGAATACAGAGGGGGGTGGGGTAAATAGGTAGGAAAGGGGTGGGGAATGGGCTTGAAAAGGCCATAGGTCTAGTAAAATTTGCCTTGTCCACGGAAAATTAGTGGAGGGGAATGGGTGTCAAGTTCCTCCCGATCTGTCGAAACGGGTTTAGCAACCGTTGAACAAAATTGGTGGTTATGAATGGGTAGGCATGGGCACTAGGGGACTGGCGCTCTGAGAGGATTACGGCTTGCACCAGAACATAAGGTAAACAGATTCAAAACCGGTGGCCGGGGGAAACCACTAGGTGTCGAATGGGGCAAGAAAAGGTTGTCGAAGATTTTAATCCATCGGGGGGGAATCAACAACGGCGACCTAAGACGAGGAGGCCCAATGAGCAAAGGGGTCCAGGGAAAAATCTAAAAAAGCAGGAACAACAAAAAGGGAGGGAGTAGGAAAGAGATCATAGGACCCCCGATTTTACATGACAGGGTCACCAGGGCTCAGTAAAAACCTACTCTTGCTTCGTCTGGGAATGAAGGAAAAAAAAAAAGAGTCCGAAAAGTTGGAAACTCAAAGAACATGAAGGAAATCTTTCCGGGACAAACGTAGTTGGGTGGTTTGGAAAAAAACGATAAACATATTGGCGTGATGAGGAAGTACGACGACTGACTACGCGCTTGTACATCGGCGGCCTCAACAGGGCCCGTGTACAATAGTCCAGTAACCAAACGAAACGAAAACGTAAAATGGAAAGTACTCACTTAAACCGAGGAATCTGGTCTGGAGAATTGACGTCATGTATATTAGAAATAATTTACAAATTCGCAAAATTAGGTTAATGGCCTTGCGCTAGAACTCGAGTGTTGCAGGAGAACAGGGGATCTTTGTTGACAGACATACCACTCAAAAAAACGAGCTATGGGGAAAAACATTTAAACGCGGCCTATTGGTCGAGATATTACCTGTGGGGTTCCCGCCTACGGGCCGCCATCCCACCGGACGGCACCAAATTTAGAATGCCAAATAAAGGATCTGAGCCAACGCCTGGGACGCAGTGTTGTCGCTCTATCGAAGGTTGTTTTCCGGAAAGGATAGGTCGTGAATAAGGAATGAGGGGGGCTTGGGGGTATGTGGCTGTGTTCGGGCGAAGAAAAAGCCAAAAAAAAATCATGCAAGGGCAGAGAGCAGAAACCGAAATGCAGTAGTGTGATCGCGCACTTGGGGTTGGGTCACAAATGCTCTGAGCATGCCTTGTTTGTGAAGATTAATCTAGAAGCCCAAGAATCAGTCGTGTACAAGGTGGGCACGAACAGGTCTAGTGAAGAGGGGCTGACGCCGAGAGGGGGACGGAACCGGCAAACAAAGAACCACCGGCAAGCCTTAACGCAGAACGTGCACCCGATACAGGACTGACAACAAAAAACGAGAAGTGAAGGGTAAGCCCTCGAAACGAGGTCGAATGAAGAAACAGAGGGCGTAACGGAAACTTGATGGGGGTAGCACATTCGAGGCGCGATAGTTTGAAGTAAAAGGTCACGAAAGTAACGGAAGACACCCCAGGACGCGACGTGAGGAGCGGAGTTTCGGAGACAAAACCTCGGCAACGCCTTGAAAAGGGTCTGACGTGGTGCAGAGAGGGAAGAAAAGCGGGAAAAATGAAGTCCACGGCAGAGTCAGCATTGTGGGGGGCACAAAATCTCGGAAACGGTAGCGTTCCCCCCGCAATGCACAGTGGGGGTTAAAATGAAAAATCTGAAGGGGGGGATATTAAAACTATCCAGGACGACGACAGTCCGAACGTTTGTTGTGTTGGGTGGGGTGGCAGCCTCATAGTTGTTCGGGAACGGACAAGCTGGGGTTGAGGCGGCGTAATTACGACGCAGGGAGTTCGAAGAAACCGTCAAAATAAAGGGTCCTGAAAACATTAGCAGAAAGAGGCCCGCGGTGGCATGGGAACGGCGTCGTTAATTCGAGCCCGGCGAAAAAAGGGTGGGGTAGGACTCAAAAGAAA
>Ga0179593_1471668_pt1 | contig 13041 bp, 10 predicted proteins | sample CZODoug2_1_08_16_FD_185931 | JGI IMG/M metagenome (GOLD analysis project Ga0179593, IMG submission 185931) | Vadose zone soil fungal communities from Angelo Coast Range Reserve, California, USA - CZODoug2_1_08_16fungal (PacBio error correction) | ecosystem: Environmental > Terrestrial > Soil >...
CGTTTGGGTGGCATTAAAGAATTCAGGAGAGCCTTCCCTGAGGTGGGGTTTTCCATGAAACAGAAAATAGAATTAAAGTAACACGGGGGAAACCACTACCTGTAGCGATGGTATTTCCCTGGTTTTATAGTTTACATCGGAGTGGAGATAGAGCAGGGTAGGGTTAGGTTGGGTTCTGTTTGTTGATCATGGCGGTCCCGAGGGTAGAAAAAAAAAGGAAAATGGGAGGGGGGATAAGGGAAGAAATATGTTCCTCTCTCTGTTGATGTACGTCGCGGTGGGTGTCAAATACTTTCTTAAACGCGGGTGTGAGGAAGAAATACCGGACATCGGGTCTTCCCCGGCTAACAACCCGCGAGGGGTGTGGAGATCCCCGTAGGGTTGGGGGGGAGGAGGGCGAGAACGCGTTAGAACGGCGGGGGTAAAAAGTGGAGAAACGAACGTGACCCAAGCGTGGAAGAGAGGGCTCTAAAGAGGTCAAAACAACCTTAAAACGTATACGAAGGATTGGATTAAGAAAAAAGAAAGGTCTCGAGCAAAGGGGGGGGCATGGCGCTTGTCTACTCGCAACAGAAAAAAACACGGAACCACCGTGATTTTGGGTTGTGGTCGCTCCCGGTGGGGCGCTGACCAAGAGGAATAGGCAAGGGAGACCGTAGGGGGGGGGGGGGGAGACGTTTGGCCTAGGTCGAGGCCGTGACCTGAAAAGAGACGGGCTACCTGAGAGGGGGAACCTGCTTCGTGCAAGGACGCAAGACATGAAATCAAGTTGGTGGCCGAGGGGGAAAAAGACATGGGAAGGGGGGCGGAGCGAGAAAGGGGGAGGGTCTGGCGAACTGTAAGAAGACAGCAAAAAGGGAGGATAAAGAGGAGAGATAAGGAAAGCGTAGAAAGATAACGTAAGGGGGGTGAGAATCCCGAGAGACCGTGGAAAGAGGAAAAAAAAAAGTCACTGAAGCGGGGAATTTGCATATTACTACGAGCAGCTGAGTTGGAACCCCGAAATAAATGGGAAACAAAATCCAGCGTACGGGAGGGTAAAACGCCGCGAAGCTGCAACTAGCTAACCTAACGAAATAACCGCTGACATCCAAGGAAGGAAAATCGCGGTGCACCGAAAAAATATAGACTAACAAAAAAAACGGAAAAATAAGTTTGGAGTTAGAGGAAACAAAACGGTAACCCCAAGGTTCTCGAGAATATGCAAGCGCCCTAAAAGGGACTCCAGATACGAAGGTTTCTGCTCAAACGACTGACGCCAGGGCCGAGGCGCGATACCTCGATGCGTGCTCTTTGGGAGAGGGCCTACGCCACACCACAGCGAATCCGTGGGCTGGAATCCTGCGGGCCGACGAGTCGACGATCCTGCTCCCACGCAGGCGGGAAGTGGGACAAAACCGCCTAAATGCGCAGAATGCCGAGGCCCAGCACCTAAGCCGTATTCCGACTCCGCAGTGTTTAAGGATCGAGACATGGAAGACAAGGCTCCAACAGCGGACCAAAACCGCACTAAAAGACTAGCCAAAACGCCGGAACACATAAAGACGGTGAAAAAATGCTTAGGGTAAGGGTTTCACTACGGCTGTGGAAAAAGGGTCAAAAGGAAACCCCGCAAAGGGGGACGACGTAAGGGAGAGAGGCACTAACCCTGGCTCGAGGGACGATAAGTGAATACTGGCGAACCGGCCGAGCCTCGAAAGTCCCAGAAAGCCGAACGGGCATCACAGGCTCAAAGAAAAATCTACCATCGAGAGATAACTGTTAAACCATGTAAAGAAGGCCCCCTGCCCGGGTCCTAACACGGACACTTTGCCATGCGAGACACATAGATAGCACAAAACTCCCTTCGTCAATGAACGATGAGAGCCGCTCAGGAAGCGGCGGCAATCGGCTCGGAATCATACGCTAACAGTGGCCGCATAAAAAGATGGGAGGCTGGTTCCCCAAAACATGAAGGTAGCAAGCGCCGGTTGAACCATGGCGCAAAAGTGCAAGGGGGTATAAAAAAAAGGCACCAAAGGATAAGACAGGATCGTAAGGGATCACTATTGATAAAAAGCGTAAAGAAGAAAAACCTTCGTAGATCAAACAGTCAAGAAATCTAGAGTCAGGGAAGAATCCATCAACGCAGTCAAAGACAGGGACCTGTTTGAAAAGTTCAACCCAGGTGGGCTTATAAGTACAAATGCAGGCCACAAATTTGAATAGCTTCGAGAAAAACCAGAAAAAAGGGCCGCCAAAGCTGAGCGGGCGAAAGTCATAGAAGCCAAGGGAAGGAACACGTAACTTCTCTAAAGGATAGAAGAAACGCTCAAGAGAAAAAATCCCGAAAGTGCGGTAAAACCAGCAATACCTCAAAAATTTGCAGTACTCCAGAGAAGGTGCGAGACCTCACCGTCCCCCCTCCACAAAGAAAAAAAAAAAATATGAGACCAAGTGTCACGGATCACGGAAGCATACCCACGCAGGTAAGGAGTTGGTACGTAGAGGACCCGTGGGAACCCACTAGTTTGGAATAAAACCAAATTGGGAAGATGGGCCTGTCTCAAAGCCCGGGAGCTTGTAACAGTGGAGTAGAAAACTACCGATAGGAACTACAATTTGCAGAGTGTCATCGGCTGACAGAAACTTCCATCGGCCAGAGAAAGACGCTTGGTTACAAAAATTGATTTTAGGATTGCGCGGGTGGGTTCTCTGGGGGGAAATCGGTTGTTAGGTGGCTGCTTCAAGGGAAAGTCAAAAAGTAAGGGGGAGAGAGACTGACCGCCTGTCGGGGGGGAAAGGGGGCCCATAGAAGTCTGACCGTGAGCGCGTCGAGGAATCCCGTACGTTTTCATGCCCGAAGAAGGACTATAAAAAGGCTGGCGGACGGAAGCTTGGCCTGAAGAGTGTGAGGAGATTCCGGGAAGTGACGGGGACGGAAGTTTTGTTCAAAAACACAGCAGGAAACGTGTCTGGCTGAACAAAAGAGGAACTCTATCTCTGGGACGAGTTCATAAGGGGAGCAGAGTCCAGTCTTTGCAAACAGGAGAAATCCGCGGCGGGAGGGGGACCTCCGCAATCAGCCGCAAACGCGGGTAATGAAAGGGGGGTGTGGAAAAACAATAACACACTTGCCGGTCGTGAAGGTGTGGGGCACTAGACAAGCGCTCAGGAGCTAGGTCCAGTGTAAGGGAGTGGGGGGGAGAGTGGTCGCAATGGAACTACGAGACGGCTACGCACGAGGTCGTGCATACGGCCAAGCGGGACGTTGGCACAGCGCGATGGGGGAGGGGCTCATCTATGGAAAATAAGAGTTCCTGGATTTACTTCGACGAGACCGAGACAGAAAACCGAATACGAGAAGAATGGGGCGTTTCCTCAGGGACGGGAAGTCTGAATTACGGCTGAGCAAAAGGTTCCTCTACCAAACGGAAGAAAGACATCCAGAGTAAAGAAGACTCCACTACCGAATAAAGGGGCGGCCATTGGTTAGGAGGTATGATTAAGTTCCGAATCAGCAACGCGGCAAGCCTCGCCGCCATGAGAGAAGGGGAACTACACAATGTCCGGAGAACTGAACTTTGACGAGAATAATCCACCGCAAACGTCGCTGAGGACAAAATAAAAATAGCGGACCTGGGGGGGGCGGCGCTCTCGCCGTAAGTTCACCCCTGTAGTCTCACAAAAAAAGGATGTATGAAAAGCTCTTCAAGACGAATCGGAGAAAGGAAGCCACCCGAGGGGGGGGTGTGTAACCTCAACGGGATAGTGAGGCGAACTCATTAATGATCAGGGTCCCGGGCACCACTCCGGAAGGAAAGCACGTCGTCGTATCCGTCAGCGGTTCGGGTTTGGGCACCTGGAAACTGTGGTTCAAAAGTCGCTCGCCCACGAAGACAACCTGGCCCTTTGGTGCGGGAGGGAGAGGTAAGAACATAGTAAGGTGTAGCAGAATAGGAATGGACGATCTGCCTGGAAATGTCGGCCTCGGGGGACAGAGGGAACGGAACAAGTCCCCCGAGTCAGCTGGGCGGAGAAAAAATCTCGGGTAACGGGGAAGACAACCTCCCGCTTGAGGATTGAGCATCGGGAAAAGAAAAAAACGATGGAACTCTTTTCCAGTCTAAAGATTCCAAGAGGGGGGAAAAAGTATAGTATATATTGAACCGGGGGGAAAAACATCATTGACCAAGAAACCGAAGCTACATTCACAGGGCAAGAAGATAGTCTGAAAAAGAAAGAAAGGAAAAACAAGATTGATATAACAGCCAAATTAGTACCACCAAAACAGCTTTTATTTCGGATATTGCTGTCTTCCCGAACGGCCGCCGAAAGAGTTCTAACTGCTTCATAGTTCACATAAATTGGTATTACGACACTTCGAAAATCTACCGATTTATAGTGGTCAGCAAAGCACTTGGCGTCCTTGGGCGTAATGGGGTGTGGACACAACAGAAAGACAGACTATGTACTTCAAGAAATGAACGAAACAATCACAGCTAAATGGGAGAGAGAAAAGCCACCTCTGTCATTACTGAATGAAAAACAATGTTCGTTTCAATCGCTCGTCAGGAAACTGCCACCTCAGGAAATGGAAAACGACTCGGATGCTAACCCAAAACGGGAAGAACTTAATGTGCAAACTGTCCAATACCAACAGCATTTAAAGCGAGAAACCAAATCAATACACGGGTAAAACAAAGCTTGAAAGGAAATGCGCCGATGACAGGTTGCTTCGCCCGGACTCAGGAGGCCTGAACGATTGTCGGGAGGTGTAGGACACAAAGACAACGGGAAAACTCTCTCCGTTGCTGGTAGGAAGAAAACCAGAGGAAAAGGGGGGCAGGGGATCTTTCCGAAGCGAGCGTTTCAAAGGTCCTCCACGGTCAAGCGGGAAGCGCCAGGGAGAGGTTAAAACTTAGCGGAATCATGATCAAGTCCGTGGTGTGACATCGGGGGTAAGTAAGAGAGGGGTGCGGCCATGGGGATGACTTGGGGGGGACCAAAAAACCTTTGATTCGCAAGGGTCGGGCGGTGATTGCGAGACGAAGAGCTAAAAGTTTGCCGTCTTTAATAAAAAAGGACTGGAAAGCGAGGGCGCTTAACCGGAGTGGGGATTTTGCGAAAAAGATTGGGAAAACGAGTATGCGGGAAAAGGGCCAAAGCGAATATCTGAAAGGAAGGAGGTGGGATCTGGGGGACGGGCACCACGGGGCTTGCGGCCTCGACGAGTTAGAAAAAGGATCAAAGAGGGGGGGCGGACGAATAAAGGAAAAGGGACTTCTTGTGAAGGCGTGGCTAGGCCTAAATGGGATATAGGGGCTTGTTTACCTGGGGAAAAAAAAAGGAAAAATCTTTCCTAGTATTAAGAAGAATCTTAGGTTCTTTTGAAACACAGCTCTAAGAAACGGAAAGGGTGATATAGCTATGTTACCATCGGAGGGATCTACAAAAGCTGGTCCGGAGAGGATCTCCTGTTTCACGGAACGTGGTATTTTAGCCTCGTTTAGAAACCGTCAATGCGCTGGAGCTTTGTCCGCCAAGTTGCAGGTTGAAAGGACGTCAAAAGGATGGTGCAGAAGGGATGGTCGGGGGATCGAGGGGGGTGGTCATCGCTGAAAGGGGGCCTTCAGGGCGACTTGCGAACTTCGGGCCATGAAAAAAAAAACGGCTGATCTCAGGTGGAGGCCAAGCTCCGGAAGGGTGGTACTATTGGGAGAGTTCCGTCATGGGGGGTTGCAATTGAAAAAGGAGACCAAATAAGCCACTGAAACACTCCTGGGAGCTAGTGGGGTAGTTCGTTTGATGCTCTGGGGTGACCGCGGATCTTCGGTTGGCAAGCAAGGGGGTTAGCATAGCTCCCTAGGAAAGAAAGAAGAAAGGGAACTCGGAGCAGTTTAAGAAAGCGTAGTGGGGAGGGAAGCTCGGATGGCGTGTAGGGCTTGACAGCGTCGAGGGGGGTAATCCTGGGAGGAAAAGGCGGGTGCGAGTAAGCCTAGAATCAGTCGGCAGAGGGCGGCGACAATGCAAAAAAGCGTACGGGAGGGGCTCTTCCGGCTCGGGGTGTGAAGGGGTCGACTCAGAGGCCCAGCTGAGTATGAGAAGCCCAACCGGTGGGCAGGCAGAACTACAAGTAAGATAGGCGAAGTTGAGCGATGCCGAGGGGGCTCGATCAGTTTGCATTGCTAGGGAGGGACGCACAGTGTCACAATGATGGTTGGTTCTAGAATGGAGGGGTCTTCATAGCTCGTAGATAAACCTTAAGTTGCGAGTGAGCCTAGGTCGAGGCCTTAAATTACCGATAAATTTCTTTCTCGCAAAGGTCGGGTGGGAAAAACATATGCTCGAGGCCTCCAACATTAAAAAAACGTTGGTTGGTACCCCAGTAGTGCCGGGGGAGGGCGACTCCCCCGAATGAATTTACGGCTCGGAAAAGAGATCCTACACACAACCTATTATGAAGAGAATATAAGTCTTCACCAATCAAAGGGGGGTAAGTCGCCCACCGCCCGGGGGGTAAAAGAGGGGAGAAAAACAAAAATTAGAACGTTCATGGGGAGGATATAAATCGTCACCAAACCGCCTGGCAGAACAAACCGGATAAAAGGAGAAAGGCCTCGACGAAAACCCGGCTCAGAAAAAGGTCTCTTCCTCGATATCGAGGGAGCCGCCCACAATCGAAAACCAACAGCAGTGGAAACACGACGGTGGGATGAGGACAGAAAAGGGGAGAAATAAAAGTGCGAAGGAAAAACACGAGAAAAGACCTCCAACTCGAGAATGAAGAAATTTGAAAAAAACCAAATCTCGACAGAGAAAATTGGCCGGCGCGTGACCGGGGATAGCCGAGTTCACTACCCAACACGAGGGAATACTCCACTCCATCAGCGGGGGGACCTGAGCCTACGATTAAGAGAGCTTCTCCGGGTAATCCGAGCAAAAAAAGGGGAGGGTTATCCCGGGGGCAAAAAAAAACGTATTCCCGATCCAAGGAGAGGGCCAGAAACTAGCACTTGGTACAGACCCCGAAGAGGGAAGTTCTTGGATGGTTCCTTCCCCGATGCAGGAAAAAAAAAGAACCCGAGCTACCCGATGACATCCAAAAAACGGGACCGACAATAGAAAATTTTTTAACGGTTTTTGAAAAGGTACTGCTGGGTTTATGACACCCAAGTGCCGGAAGAGAGCCAAAGTGACGAGCCTTACCGAGGAGGGGACTCACTCCACTTCAAAGAGCTTCATCGTCACGGTTCACTAATCTTCGACCTGGCCGACTTCGAAATGCTAGATCCCAGAAGCCGAGCCAATCTGAACGCAGGACGATCTATCACGGCGAACGGAAATTAAGTCGATATCCCCGAGTGAGATTAACAGTTCCTAAAAAAAGAACAGAAATCTTTAGACCCGAAATCGAGAAGGCCTCTACAGCTTGAAAAAAAACGACAAACGCCTAACTCTTAGTACGCTTCCAGCTATCGCAGAGACCGCGACCGCACTCGCTAACAGGGGACGATCCGGCTTGACTCTATGGGGGGAGCCCCTTCACGAAGGGGAAAGCCCGTGAGCGCTTCTAATGTCAGGAGGGAATTGGGCCGGTCACAGCTATCCATCCGGGAGAGGAGGCTGAAAGTCGCCACCTCGTCGGAAGAAAGGAAGGCTTAATAATCCAAATCATAAGAGAAGAAAATGACGGGGCATCTAAAGAAAGACACGGCACAAGAATGTTTTCAGAGATTCACACCCGAGCCTGAAAAAAGCGGAACGCACTCAAGAACTCCGGTAATAGTCCGTCAGCCGGCCATATCCATTACGGAAAGCAATCTTGGCAGAGGAAACGTGGCATATCTAGCCTAGACCTGTAGAGAGGCGAAGATCCCGTACACATGAAGAATGATAATAAGTGTGGTGCCCAAAGAACCCTCTGACCACCGAGAAAGGTGAACAGAACAACTACACCGCTCACCCAACGCAATTAGAGAAGGCCAGTACGCATCAGTCTCGGGAGGGGATTTTATTGGAAAAGGGGGAGACAGTATGATTCAAACAACTGCAAAAAAGGTTTTCCTCATTTTGGGGAAAAAGGGCGAGAGCTTGTTGCCAGCGGGGGGAGGAAAACGCCTGACCTTGTTAAGGGGCTACTAGCTTGTAAGGAGAATAGACCGTGGGAGTAAATCCTGCGCTTGGGGAAAAATAGCGTTCGGTGGTTTTTCTCACAAGGGGGTTGCCATCTGGAATGATGGGGGAAGACCGGGAAACGTAGGGGGGGAGGGAGCCTGCACGTTCGTGGGTATGTGAAAGAAGATGTTTTCAGGATAAGTCTGGTGTTGTGAAAAGGGCCTCAGACCCGACCCGGTCTGAAGGCCTTCCTGTCTCTATCGTTGAGGAAAGTGCCTTATCGGGGGGAAGGACGGGTTTGTGCCTGGAAAAGCAGAGGGACGAAAGGTCTTTAAGACACAAAAGGCTCCTAGCGTCGGGGAATGAAGAGGACACTTGGTCGCGAAGGGGAAACAGCAGGCAAGCGGAGGAGTGGAGGGCCCTAAGACCGTCAAGAAAGACGGGGGGACTGTCCAACCGGTACGTGGGGTCCTAACCCTCAAGATGAGGATCGGGGGTGAAAGTAAGAATCGCTCTAAGCTAGAACTGTCGCCTCGGGGCGGCTGGGGGTTAGCTATCTGGGAAAGACGACTCACCTAGAGGGGGAATCTACCGCGCCAGCGGAGAATAGTGAGTGGAAATGATAAGAAGAAAAGACTCAATAGTTCGGAAGGGAGGAAATTAAGCGTCGAAAAGACGACCGCAAAAGAATTGTAAGGGTGGCAGGACAAAGAAGAGTCCTCCGGCCCACGGAGTCAGAAACGAATTTTCTACCAAATGCCCAGAAAAACATCTCTCTGGAAGAACCTCCCAGATTAGTCGTCAGGGGGAGGGAGAACGAATTGATTATTCATGGTCAGAGCAGCAACGAGGGGGGTACACCCTACGCACCGAGAAACGATACAAACGTAAGGAAGGGACCGCCTGGGAGTCCATTTAAGGAAGTCCTTCAAGAGTAGCCCGCGGAACGTCCGCGGAGAAGAAAACACCAACTCTCTTAACTGTGAGGAGTAATCGACAGTAAGTCACCAATGAGAGATAGAAAACAACAAAAAAGAGAGAGTCAAAAGGGGGGCACGTTACGGTCGCGAGACGCAGAAAAGGGGCAGCGATGGGGGTGTTTGAGCCGCGACGTGCGCGGGAGACGGATGAAGAAGCTCGAAGTAAAAAAGAAGCTTTCATCATATAGAGTACTCATCTGGGGCGTATGGGGACAGATGTTGCATAGGGATAAGAGTGATCGCCAAACCGAAAATCGGAGAAGAGTTAAAAGCGATTGCCAGGGAATATCGTTCATGTGGGGAAGGTAGTCGTACCGACATGTAAGTTCTTCCGCGTACTCAGAAGGAAAACGAGAGTCGTTTTCTGCCTCAGGGGGCGTTATACTTAGAATTTGCGCAAGCCCGCGATTGGCGTTAAGGGAACGAACGCCCAACGGAAAAGATTTGCTTCGATTCACGATAAAAACAAAAGCTTAGGTGAGACACGAGGTGCGGGACGACGAGCTTCAAATCCCCCCGAGGAACACGGATCATTGTCGCAGCAAGAGAAGCGGCCGAGAATCTGACAAAATACGATCGGCATAAGGATAGGAAAAAGGGAACGTTCCCCAAGAGGGCTTGATGGGCGAATTTCGGGACACAGGACAAGAACGGGAAAATAAAAATCTGTTGCCGATACGAGAGGATCCGTGGAAGAAAACGCGTACAATTCTCGAAACCATGAAAAGTTCAGACGAAAAAGCAAAGTTGTTTAGGGGTGGGCACAACGCGGGGCATTCCAGAAAAATGTAAAGGCCCGGGAGCCGAAAGAAAAGGCAGAAGTACGCCGCTTACGCGGAGGGAAGGATGTAATTTGCAGTTGCCAACGGACCGGGCTAAGCCCTAGGGGAAATCACCAAGAGGGACACTACACAACTCATTTCGCCGGACCCCAAACGATACCGACTCAGGAGGCGACGACGTCGAATCCTGAGAAAGGGGGGGGCATCACCATGCACCAAAGAGCCAAGCAAGATAACCCAAAAGCCAGATAATTTTCCTTTACAAAGGCGAGGTTGAACCCGAGTCAAAAAACTCCCTATAAAATCAAAATAGGTCGTCAAGAACCTGGGGAACCACGCAAACGGGCGGTGACAAGACAACCGCGGAAGCCGTGGCGTTAGCTTTCACAGGAGAATGAGGCACGGGACAAGCAAAGATCCGCGAAAAGGGCGCTGGAGAACGGGGGGGGGGCTCCGGCTCGGGGATACCGTGGGGGGTGGTATGTCGGTGTAGGGCACGAGAGGATTCCATTGGCGGACTGGGAGGGTGTAACAAAGCAAAACGTGCTGGAGGGGCTTGTTCAGTGGGGAAGGGGGGGACGGGAAAGTTTCCAGGACAGGGTCCCGGCAATTCGATCTTAACGGACAAAGAAGGGGTGAGGTTACGGTTCCGGCGAAAAAGAATCTGTACACGGATTGCGGCGGGAGGGAACGCGGCATTGTGGGAAGAGGCTGGGTAAACCTTCGTCCTCGGCCGGACTGCCGTGAGAAGGGATCTAAACCGAATGAATCTTAACGGGGAGGAAAGTGTCGAGCGGAAATCTTCGAACGAAGGTGAGAAGACGCCACAACCAGGATGATAGAGGGGACTTGGTGTATTTTGGACCAAAAAGGAATAAAAAAGTCACTTGCCCGAAGCTGGCTTCACGGCTCAGAGACTGCTGGTCATGGGCGAACATCCAGCATAAAATCCGGATGCGACGGGGAGGGAAGAGCGGGATCAGGACGCTAAGCCGAGAGGAGATCGTTCACAACGGAGCATCGCGGAGGTTTGATCCAGCTTTAGACCGGGTCAGCTGGAAAATGTCGCGAAACGGAAAAATGAAGAAAACACTGTTCTTGGAAGGGCGTACCAGTGGGGAGGGAAGAGGATGGTCGAGCTGGCTTGGAGCGTGGGAGAAGGATTAGGGGCTCATTCTCTTTACGAAAGCCTGGCGAGGTGCACCGAGGCTGTTGCCAGAGAGGGCATTAGTCTGCGCGGCAACTGGGGCTCAAGGGGAGCGGCAGGAAGGAGGGGGGGTTTTTTACCATCAAGGACCTTGGAACTGACAACGAAGGGGAAAGATAATCTTGACTGGCGACTTTTTTATCGAGTCAGGAGTGCGGGCGGGGGTGTGGACCAACATAGTGTGTCGCATAATCACACTGTGTATCACGGTGGGGAGGCTGTACTACGACAAGGTTGCGCTTGGCCTCATACTGGGTATTCAGAATCTCCAGTCGCGGTGTGGGGTGCCACCTGTATTACCTCGTAGTGGAGAAGAATCCTAAGCGCAGGCAGAAGAGGGGGGAAAAGGCAACAGGGAGGGAAGTAATTGCTCGGTCCTCGAGGTTGTGGCGGTGGAGGAAACTCGAAGACAAAGGGTTTATTTCAAAATGCGGCGAGAAGGAGCGACGGAAAGTGTCGTCTCGAAAGAAAGGTTGTATTAGAGCCTCTGTTCTCGGTGGGGGTTCCAGTCTCGGCTGGGCGCCTAAAAACCGCTGTGGCAACCTTGGAATGGGGGTTGGGTGAGTCCCGCTCAGGGAATTTTGTCTCCTGCACCTGAGAGTGTCGGCGGCTGGGGGAAGGGGCGACCGCTTTTTCCGGAGTTGGGACGGCGTGCAGAATAACCTGACAGACTTGCGGGCTCGGCAGGATGAAAAGTACTGCTCCGATTCATCGATGAACGACAGCGTTGGGGGTCTCCTCGGCCCACGGAGGAGGAATCCCACTAACATATATAAAGGGAATGAATTAATCCCAACAACAAGTAGAATTAAAATAGAAATAAAGCTCTCCTCCATATAAGCCCGTTTCACCATACAAAGAAAGAAAACAATCTTCACTAGGTACTTGCGATGAACAGATGACGACATCTCAGGTTTGTCACCACGCCATGGCAAAAAACAGAAGTCCGGTGGAACCTAAAGGCGGCCCACTCGCTCACCTACAACAGAAGGTCTAAAGGAATCGACCGACGATCGGGAAAAGGAACCCGAAGCAAAAACATCAAGGGGGAAAAAACTTTTTATGTATCTTCCATCAAGAGCAATGGGCACCCGCAAGGACCAAAAAGGCAGACAAGGGCCTCAAATGTCGCGAAAAAGGGAAAAACGGACTTTGTATTCGACTCCTCTCCTGGTAGTAGGGGGCTTCGTACCTACGAACGAAACAGAACGTCCAAAGTCCCGCGGGGTTCGCCGCGCGAGGCCTAAAAAGGCTGCCTATCAAAAACAGCTTCATCCCCGGATAGGGGCACAACACGGCGGGACTAATTCCAGCCAGAAAAGAGAGGCCCGCACACGCCCTCGGGAAAATACCGACGTCCTTCTGGGATAGAGCCGTGTAAGCCGAAAAGAGAAACAACCTCCTCAAGGCCAAAAACGACGCACTCCGAAGAGGCACAGAGGACACAAAAAATTGGCACTAACAATCGTCGAAGCCGGAGTGGTTAAATGGGTTTTCCCAATGAAGGGGATTGTCGCGTTCAATGACCCAAAAAGTCAACGAAGCCCAATTCTTACCCGGGAAAACATAGTACTCCTGAAACGAGGTCAAGCCTCAAGGGGGAAAGCATAGGAGAACTTGCAGGGTCGACAGTCGCCCACCAAAAAAAAAAAGAGGGCAAACCGCCAAATAACACTGATCACTGTCCAAACAAAAGGGGACTCCACGATATTTTCTCACGGTGGCCGCACGGGCCGAGTTTGCCATCTCAGAGAGAACTCCTACGAGGGGGAGAAAGAGAAAGCGCTGGGTGTTAACGCTCGAGCCGGCGGAACTCGGGGTTCAAAAATGCTAACTCTGTGTCATCCAGACGTGAGTGATGCTGTATGTAAGAAAAAGACCACGGAGAAGAGGAAGGCTTGAAACTTTGGAGCGCGAAGGGCGTGTTCCAAGGTACCAGTACAAGAGATCGACTTTCTGGATGAGCTTCCGTGGG
>Ga0179593_1484149_pt1 | contig 13041 bp, 15 predicted proteins | sample CZODoug2_1_08_16_FD_185931 | JGI IMG/M metagenome (GOLD analysis project Ga0179593, IMG submission 185931) | Vadose zone soil fungal communities from Angelo Coast Range Reserve, California, USA - CZODoug2_1_08_16fungal (PacBio error correction) | ecosystem: Environmental > Terrestrial > Soil >...
GAAAAAAAACGAGAAGTGAATTGAAGATGACGGTCTTGGGGAAAAGGGGGGAAGACTTTTCGGTGGCGGCTTAAAGTGTACCCAAACTGGGTGGAAAAAAAAAAAGTACCGTGAAGCAGCCCGACGATAAAAAAAGTGGACAAAGAAGGGCCGTCGTTGGGGTTCTAAAATAGGGACGGCTGGCAGGGGAAAGAAACGTGGGCCCAAAAATGAAAGACCCTAAAAAAACAAGACCGGATTTTCGAAGCGAAGTCGGAAGCAAAAAACGGCTTTGTCGAACAAACCAAGGAACTTGTAAGGCGGAACTTGAGTACACAAAGAAGAGGATACAAGCAATACGAATCAAAGAATACGCCAAAAAATTTAAAGTCAAAAAAAAAGCGGAAGGGAAATGCCTATCGAAGGAACCCATAAACAAAAATGGAGGCGGGCAACTTGGATGTGGAGTAAAAAAATGCCAAGTAACTGTGAAAACCATCAGCCCGTGAAGGCGAGCGCCTAGGCCACATAAAGAAACTGAAGTAACCCGAAACTGGAATGCCAAGGACGAAACCTGCGTGGAGAAAGGTCTGGGGTCAAGAAGTCTACGCCACAGTGCGGGGACGTGGCGAGAAGGGTGTTTGGGGCGCAGTAGTAGAATAAAAAAACCGAAGGTAACAAACAAATCGGCAATCTTTCTTTGGCCCGGAGTGAAAGGGGGGGAAACAAGTGGCGAGAGTGACGGGGCGGACTGGGCGAGGGGAGGTGGGAACCGGAAAGGAGATAACTGCGTCGAGAAAACTGTGAGCGGGATCTCGCTGCAGGAAAGAGGAACGGGGAACGCGCGGTTATGGTTGGTCAATGGGTGGGAAAAGCAGGTAGATGCCGTACATTCAAAAAAAAAAAAAGCCAACTTTCTTGTGAGGAAAGAGGGAGCTGGGGGGGGTTGGTTGTAACGGCTGAAGGGTCGTGGAAAGGGGTAAGGAAACCAAACAGGAAGAAGCTGGGAAATATTCTGCAACCCTTTTCACCGTTGGGGAAGGTCCAAACGAATGTGCTTCGAGGGGATGGGGCGCCTAAAAAACCTTGGGGCCGGAAGGGAAAGGGAAAAAAAATGAAAAAAGTAACCCTCGGGGGCGGAAAAGACAGGATGAATTCAGAGGGACGGGAAGACGAGGCAGCGTGTAATGTGGCAGAAGTTAAGGTCAACCTGGGCCAGTCACTGAAAATTCTACCGACCGTCCGGCCCAGGACGGCGAAGGGGAGTGCAGAAATTTCTTTTCGAGGGAGGTGAAAAAAAAGCGAAGGAAAACCAGGCGAAAGGAAAAAAGGCTGGACAAAGGGAAACGGGGAAAAAAGACGTCAGGGAGGAAGGATCAAATCAGGAGAGCAGTCGACGTTTGGTATCGGCCCAGACGCATAGCCGGGAGAAAAAAGAAGCAAGGACCGCCCGTGGAAGAGATAACCCAGCGGTGGGGTCGCCGCTGGTGGGACAACACCGCCAGCCCGAAGCCCAAATGTAGGGGGGAGGAAGGGCAAGTTCTTGTCATAGAACGAAAATGGGATACAAAAGAAAGGGGGGGTCCAAAAGGTGTTCAAAAAGGAGGGGCACATGACAACTTGGGGGAACAGGCAGGAAGTCCGACAAAGCCCAAAACGAAGTAATGCGCGGTGCTGGAATGGGTGGACTGCAATGAAAAGATGGTGGTCCTGTCGTGGGGGGAATCTTGACAACTGCGTTGTGCTGTCCTTGGGGGGTAAAAACACATGAAAAAAGGACGACGGCGTAAGGGAGGGTCCTCAAGAAAAAGGTAAGCGTTTGAAAAAAGGGCACGCCGCAGTACGTGGGAAAAGAGACACGGCTTCCGTTGGAAAAGTTGTGTCCCCAATCAAGGCAGGAAGCAACCCCTGATAAACACGGTGCCGAATGATGGGCGCCAAAAAAAATTGAGAAGCCCTGGCACCGGGTTCTCCACCTGCCTGCCAAACAGGGTCCAGAGACGCTTAAAGCGGGTCAGCGAATCGGCTTCGCAAGTGTGCGTGATACAAAAACAAAGGTCAGGGGGACCATGACGAAAGCAGAATGGCAGGGAAAGATATTTGGGGAAAATCTTTTTCAGAATACGACCATTCGAAGCGGAGACTCTTAACAAACCACGAGGGAAAAAGAGAGATACGTCGAGATGGTCGAGTAATGGGAAAAAACATCCCGAAAGCAATTGCGACGTACAAAGGCACGAAAAAAAAAAAGGGGAAACAAAACAAGCAAAAAAAAAAACGGCGATTGCAGGCCCAATAAAAAGGAAGAGGAAAGATCAAGGGGGAAAAATTTAAATCCCTGAGAAACGAAGGCGGTGCAGAGGGGGAAAAACCTTTCATCAGCAACAGGTATCGGCCAAAAATGCCTTAACAGGAATGGTGGAACACAGGAAAAGAAGCCGTTTTTCCTTCCCGAACTACGACAAGAGAAAAAGAAATCGGCAAGGCAGTCACGTCACCCGGCCGTAAATGAGGCAAGGAGCGTGTCAAAAAAAACCAAACGTGCGTGGGGCGGAAAAACTTCCACAACCGGAAGGGACAGATTCAACAATCAAGAACTGCAGACGAAAAAGGAAAAAAAGAAGAAGACTTCGTCGGCTGGCGCGGGTTAAACCGCAAAAACCGGCGTCACCAAACCATGAACAAAAAAAGGCCCTCAACAAAAAAAGAAGCAAGTCACCAAAAATCTTCGGAGGGTCTGTGTTGCGAAAACCGAAAGAAAAAAAAGCAAATTTGAAACGCCAAAAAAAGGGCGCCTTGGTCAAGCAAAAAGGCAACCGGATGGAGCGAAAAAAAACAGGAAGGCACCGGCGTACGCAAAGCACCCTACCCTGGCTGGGGAGAGGGGGCGAAACCTTCCCGTTGCTACAAGCGAAGGGTCCCAAAAATATTCAAGGGAACATCAGCAGGGAAAACCTGCGGGCACGAAAAAAACGCACCCCCTTGAAAATCACAATAGAAAAGAACGAGCCTGGGGCCAGACGTCCGACGCACCCCGACCCCAAAAGGAAGGAAAACGGAGAAAACAACGGCAGACCGGTCCCAAAAAAAAAAAAACATCGCGTCCCAACGGCCCCAGGAGGAAAAAAACAGGTCAAAGAGGAAAGCGAAGGTCCGGTCAAAAAACGTAAGGAGCACAGGGGTGTTCGAGGCAGGCCCCAAAAGGAAAATAAAAAGAACTAAGCCAAATACGACCAAAGAAGCACGGTCTGGGCTCTTCAAGTCACGGAAAAAAACCGGGAAACAGCGTCCCTTATAAAGTCAAACCAAAACCGAGGCAGCAATCCGGCATAAAAAGAAACAAAAGAGAAACCGGACCCAAGAACGGTCGACGGTCAAAAAAATCCATACTTTAGGCAAAGGGGAAAAGAAAGAAAAATTTTGGATTCGCTGAAGAGATGTACGCCCAAGCAGCCGCCAGGCCGAAAAAAAAGATCAGAAAACGCTCCGCGCCACGGTTGAAACCCCGGAAAAAAAAATTCTAAGACAAGGGGGTAAAAGGCGAAAAAGCGATTTCAGCGTATTTGAAACTCACGCCCAAACCCCGACGCCAAGGGAAACAGGGGGGGAGCCTTCAGGGAAAAAATCGGGAAACAGAAAAGCAAAAAAACTACAAGCAGGAAAACGTGAAGTTCAGCACAAAAGAAACTACAGAATCCAACAAAAAAGGAGCAGACCGAAATTTTCCTCTACACGAAAAACAATCCCCGTTCAAAAAAGCAAGAACGACAGGCCGCCAATGGGGGGGTGACGTTCGTCCGGGGTAGGAATGCCTCTTACAGCCCAAGGGTAGGGAGAGGAGCACGTCGATTTGCCAAACGCAACGATCCACAGGGTTCAGCGCAAAAAAACAAAAATCCTACAAGGCACGAAAAAGGGGGAGGGAAACGTAAAAGAAAAAAAAAAATGACGTCAAAAGGCTTTGGGCCACGTTCCGCGCATGCGATTTGAGCCGACAAAAAAAAAAGCGAGGGTATCGTCAAACGGCGGAGACTAATTTCGTCGCCAAGGGGGGCAACGTAAAAAACCGGGGAAAAAAGATCGGCCTCGAGAGCTCTTAAACGGGCACACAAACAAAAAAAAAAAAAACGGATCGGGAGAGAAAAACTGACACCAACAAAGAGGAGAAAAGAATAATCGAAACAAAACTGGGGGGGGGAAAAGTTTGAAATTTGACGCTGAATCGTGAGACTTTTGTTCCAGAACGTGTCAAGGAACAGGTCAGGAAGCGCAAACCTTTGCGGAAGAAAAAGAAGGGCTCGGCCGAAAGAAAAAAAGAACGGAAAAAAAGGGGGGCCGGTGAGGGCGATAATCGCCCCAGCAACGGAACAGGGGGGGCCCAAAAAACCGATTGCAAAAAAGAACGAAAAAAAGGCCGGTTCGCGGAAAAAACGTCGAGGGGGGAAAAGAGCTTTGACTCCCTGTGGAAATGGTCAGCTCACCCTGTCCGGCAACAAAGTAACAGTACGGGGGGAGACAGTCGCGAAATCGCCGAAAAAAGGAACTCCAGGGAACTTAATGCGCATAAGCGAGGCCTTAAATCCAGTGACAAGAAAGAACGAAAGAACCAGCCAGTTCACAAGTTTGAATTAAAAACGCGATTGCCGGAGAAGAGCAGAACCGGCCCCGCAGTCAAAAAAAAAAAAAAAAATTGAATTGAGGAGGTCAAGGAAGGGACAAGAGAAGTAAAGCGTGCGGGTCGAAAAGGGGTGCCGAGAAAAGGCAATGGTGGAAAGAGAAGAGGACGACTAACAAAAGTGGCGCAGGGGCCATCGGGTTTGGCCTGGGGGGTTAGACAACGAAAAAAAAAAAAACGCCGTGCCCAAATGCAGGTTGGGAGCCTCGTGCATAGACCCAAGGGAAGGGGCAAAGTTGTCGAGATTCGATCTGGGGCGGCTGCAACGAAAGTGGAAAAGACGGAAATGGAAGAAGCTTGCAGTACGAGACCAAAAACGGGATCGTGGTTCCGGTGGGGGGCCGAAGGGGGGATGGGAGGACGACGCGGCCGAAAAAAACCGTTTTGGGGGGGGGGGGGGGGGGGGGGGGGGGGGAGGGGGGGTGGGGGGGGGGGGAGGGGTGGGGGGGGGGGGGGGAATCCTGTATAATAATAGAAAAAAGACGGTTGGTATATTTTCGAGGACGCTGGGGTTAAAATCGGGCCGTCCGTTGAAGTGAAGCTCAGGTGGGACCAAAGAAAAACCCTTTGTTGGGGAGCCGTCCGAGACGGAGGGTTTAAAAAAAGATGCACCTCCGGATTTGTGGGGGGAGAGAAACCTTGCACTGAAAAGCGAGCCAACCGCGACCAATGAATAAAAAAAACCCACCACGGTGGGGGGCCGTGGCAGACGAGGGGGAAACCATTTGCCGATTTGTCCGGGGGGGGAAGACCAGCCCCATCCCCTTGGGTAAGGCACGGTAAAAGAAGAGCGGGCAAAAACTTTGGGGCCGTGGAAGAGACAGACCAAGGCGGCAGGCAAAAAAAAAGGTTGGTTTATAAGGTAAAATTGGAGGAAAAGGACGAAGCGTCGAACCAAGTGGAAGTAGGGGGTCTGTTGGAAAAAGGGGAGGACTTGGTTAAAAAAAGAATCGTGCAACTACCACAATAGGGAAAAAAAAGGTCCGGGTGTGTCAATGACCCGTCGTAAAGAGGTGCAAACGGATGAAGCGCGGGTGAATGGTTTGCCTCAACACACCAAGGTGTCGGGGCGGAAGCCTGTTGGTTGCAGGGACAAGCTGAAACCCACCAAAAACGACAAGAAGGTAGGGGCACAGGGGTCATCGTTTTCGAAAATCGGAAAATAGAGAAGGAGAAAGGGAAGGGTGACCAGCACGAGGGGTGTGGTGGAAGACCGGCAGGGGGAAGGGAATGAAGGAAAAGGCCCCCCCACACTGCCTCGCAAAAAAGAAAAAGCAAACGAAGTCGCAAGATGTAATTGGTGGGTTTCCGAGGACGGGGGAGTTGCGGGGGAATCTTGCCGACGGTTGTGGACGTACTGGGGTTGCGTCAAAACATAAAAAGAAGAGTTGACCTTTTGAAGCACATACCGAGGGAAAAGGGCCCGAGGGCGGGGGTGAGGAAAGTCTGGAGGCTCCAATGAAACGTTCGACTGGGCGGGAAGGGTGAATTCGGCCGGAGGAAAAACTGACCCAAAGGGGTTGACGAATTCATTGGGGGGGGGTGTGCCAATGAGGTAGAAAAAAGAACGGCGGGGGTGTCCAAAAATCGGGACGAGTCATAAGGTTGGGGTCGGGGGCCGCAGAAAAACCGAATCAAAATGTGGGGGAGGTGAAAATCCAGCGGGGGGGGGAACCCTTTGACGCAGCGAAGAAAAAAAAAAGACGAATTCTTTTAAAGTTACGATCCCGAAGAGTATCCTCAAACAAAAAAAAAAAACCAACGGGGAAGGATGAAGAGGACGATCGGAATGAAAGAACTTCATCGTCTAACCACAGAAAAAGGGAAAAGAAGAAACGGAAAGCACACCCTAAGGAGGGACCAAAAAAGGAGGGGACGATACCAAAAACTAATTTTAAGAGGCCTGAAAAATGGCCTAGCGTAAAAAACGAAAGTCAGGCTGGGCAAAAAAAAAAGAAACGACGGCGGGCGAACCTGAATCGTAAAAAGGTATCTGCCGACGGCGACAAGGGGGGGGGAAAAAAAAAAGAACCACGGAACGAGCCTTTTCTCTTGCTCACTACTTTCGACCCCCAAGGAAAAGAGACAAACCTTCGGGGGAAAAAAAACAGATCAAGAAAAACCGCGAACACCCTGGAAACAAGGAGACCGACAAAAAAAACCGAGAACCAAATTAAAAAAAAAAGGGACAGTAAAAGAAAATCAAGACTACAAATAAAAAGAGACGGAAGGTTAGCGGTGCGGAACAAAAAAAAGTGTAAGTCCCAAGCCCCAACCAAATCAAGGGGCGCCTGGACCTCACCCTACCCACAGAACTGATCACATCCCGTCAGAATCGGGAACGAGTACAACGGAAGCCCAGAAGGGGGGGGGCAGGGGCCGTCGGCCACGCTGGGAAAAACATCAGGAAAAAAGCGGGGAAAACGAAGAGAAGACCAATCTCAGTACATATCACCAACAAGACTGGGCCGATGGCAAAAAAGGGAAAGGGGGAAGGCCAGGGATTTGACCTTCGAAAAAAGAACATCCTCCCAAGCAAATCCAGAAACACTCGGCAAAGACAAACTGCGGACGACAAAAAAGAAAAAGCGTGCCACCGCCGCATCCTGGGGGGGGAAAAAAGCCGACGGCGAACGGCAAATCAAAAAATAAAAAAAAAATTTTCACCTATCAGCAGAGCGTCGGAAAAAAGGAAAAAAAAAAAGAAAAAAGAAAAAAGGCCAAAAATGCGCAGGGGGATGCTTATCTAGTCATACGAAGAGGAAAGGGGGGGGAAAGGCAAAAAAACGAAACCCCAAGACCACGCTACAACCGCCTTAAAAAACCACAACGGGGCAAGGGGAAGAAAAAGAACAGGCTTCAAACCAACACTGAAAACCGACCGCGGGTCCTCGAACTATTCCCCACCAGAAAAGGGATCGAAATGCAACTTCAAGACCAAGGCTCAACATATAAAAACCGAACCGAGTCGAACTCCAAACCAGATCGGACACGACGCGAAACGGTTGGGCGAAGGCAAAAAAAAAAAGAAAGTTAACGCCCCATCGCAGCCCGCACACCCGAAACATAATCTCGCACCACGGGGGGGAACTACAACCAATCCACGATCGAAACAGACAAAGTGTGAAACAAACGGGAATTTTGCCGGCGTACTACGAAAAAAAAGAAAAAAAAAACCGGGGAGGCCCAATGCAGCATTGCGTCGCAACCAATCGAAGACATCGGCCAAAGGGTCAAAACAATCGGCAAAAAAAAACCCGGAAGACCACTGAAGTTCGTAGGCAAAACGCGACGCGACACAGAAGAAAAGGACCCGGGGAAAAGATACGGCCAATCGCACTGTAAAATCCAAGCGACGCGACCAGTTGGGGTCTCGTGACCGGAAAAAAAAAAAGGGGGATTCGGCCTCGAGTTCCACATTAAAGAGAAGGTCTGAGGAGAATGGAATTGCGACGGTTATCACACCGCTTTCGTGAAGCAAAAGACGCCGACAAACCCTAGACACAGAAGGAGACAAAGGGCGAGGGGAAAGAAACAAAAAACGATCAAATAGACATCGACGCGGGGAGCCAAGCGGGGGGGGTGTTCCAAGACCCAAAGGGGGGGGGGCGATCTCGACAAAAGACAGGAAAAAAAAATCCGAGAAATGATTCGTCGGGAGGGGTCAAGAATTTCTGACCCAACAAGGGAAGCAAGGAGGAACGGGGAAAAAACGAAAGAGCGGGCCTAAAAAAAAACGAATCATCTCCCGCGGTGACGCCCTGCGGACCATAGCCAGTCAAAAAAAACAAAAGTCTGATGAAAAAGGGTAGAAGAAAAACAAGCTTTTCCAGAGGGGGAAAGAGGAGAAGGTGTGCTAGGGGACGAAGAGGGGGACCACGTTTAAGCAAATGGGAATCAAAAAGGTGGGGGCGGAGGGGTGGATTACACGATAAAAGTCGAGAGCGTTGTTGAAAAATCCGCCAAAAAAAAAAGGCGGAGGGGGAGGGGGAAAAAAAGATGGCCACGACCCGCAAAAAGCGGGATTGCGCAGGTTCCAAGGAAAAAGGAGAACGGAAGACCGTCTGTAGAATTGGCCGGCAGGTCGGGTAGTTTTGGCCGACAGTTCGGGGGGGAGAACCGTCAGGGACCGGAGAAAACCCGGGAAAATACTGGCACGAAATTAAGTCCAGGCGGGAAAAATCGAAGGTGGGTGGGGGGGGGGGGGGTAGCGGGGGGGGTGGGGAGAAGGCGGGGAGTGGGGGGGGGGGGGGGGTGGGGGGGGGGGGGGGGGGGTCGACGGTTTTTTGGAAGGGGGTGCGTTTAAGGTGGTGTGGTGGGAGGGGGGCTATGGGGGGGGGGGGGGGGGCAAGGGGGGGGAGAGGGGAGTTGGTGGGGGCGAGAGCGCGGGGCCTGGGTGGGCATTTGGGGGGGGGGGGACGGGTGTGGGGGCGTCTTTGTGTGCGCTTTGGGGAAAGGCGAGTGGTCGCAAAACCGCCCTCCGTTCGTGGGGTAACTGCGTTTTATGGTGCGAATGACGAAGGGAACGACGGCCGTTCGGTCTCCTTTTCAACTTACCGCCGACACGATGGCATAGAACGAAAAAAAAGTCCGGGCCTGTCAGACTTCCTTTCTTACCGAAGGGGGCACCCCCCGCCACGATAAGACGGGTGTGTTGAGACTGGGAAGGGTACTCACGAAAGAACGAGTATTCTTTCACAACCTTGAAAAAAAAAGAAGAAGATAGTGGCAGTGCCCCGCGTTAAAATTTAAGAGTTAAGCCGGGAAAGACAGGTGGGGAACGGGCCCGGAAGGGGGGGGGCAGGCGAATACTGAGGATGGCGGGTTTTCGTCCGTCAGGAGGGAAGGAACTGCGGGGGAGTTGCGACTTCGACGGGATGGTGTGCGATAGAGGGAGAAAAAGAAACCACAATGGCAGACAAAGAGGGTGGATCGAGGAACGCGGGGGAAAGGGCCTCCGTTGAATAAATTGAAGACGTTGCCGGAAAGGTTCAGGGAAAAAAACAATGGCCGTCGTAAGGCGTCGTGGATTCGGAACGGGGAGGGGGGGGGGCGAATGAAACTATAAGTTCGGAAAAAAGACGGACCCACCGAAGAACCGTAAAACTTTGGGCACTTCTCGGGCGAACTGGAACGAAGAGGTTGGACAGTTTACGCTCAGTAAAAGTGGAATAGAGCGTGTCTAGAATTAGTACTGAGGGAGACGTCGTGAAGGGATACTTTAAGAAAACGACTGAGGGCTGGGGTGGAGTGGGAGGGAAAATGACTTGGTGATCCTTTTCGGCTGCGACTCTTCAAATTTTAACTGGTGGACGTGAATAGCCGGGGGGGGTAAAGGGAAAACAAGGACTTCTTCAAAACAAGAAAACCTTCAAAAAGCAGGGAAAGGCCCGCAGGGGGAAAAACGGGCCAAAACGCTATTGGCGCGGTAAAAACGGGGAGAATGATGGGGGAGAAAATCGTCTGCCTCAGTTTGGGCAAGCTGAAACAAAGATGGAAAGGAAAGAAGACCTTCAAAATGGGCCCCTGAACTGCAGTTGTCAAGAAAAATCAGAGATCGAGAAAATATTGAGCAACCAGGTCGTGCGGCCATCGAGTGAAGGGGTGGGGGGGAAAGCAACAACATGCATTGGCGCGAAGTTCACACCACCATGAAAAAAAAACCAAAGGTCGCGATATGTTGGGGCTGCAGTTTCAGCCACGGAAGTGGGGGGAGATGCTTGACTTTCGGGGGGGACAAAGGCGGTGGGGGGGGAAGGTCAGGGATTGGAGGGGGGGGGGGAAAAAACACCAAGAAGCTTAACTCAAAATAACTGAGAAAAAAGGAAACCAATCTGTGGACAACGGGCCAGCTTTTTACGGGAGCCAACCAGGACGGGAGGAAGGAGAAGGACGGGGGATGGGGTTCGGGTCGAAGTAGGAAGGGAGAAACAAAATTGGCCGGAGGCCCGGTTTTCGCTCCCAGGAAGTTGTAGAAAAGAAAGGCGCACGGGGGGGAACACAGGCTGGCCCAGTACGGTCGGCAGGGACATGCGGTGGGGGGAAAAAAAAAAACAAGCAACCATGTGGGGCCGCGGCCGAACGGGGGGGAACGCCTTTTGGGACGGCGCAGAAGATGAACGATGAAGTGATTTAATAGGATCTCGCGGGGGAAGAAGAGAGATAAAAAAACAACAACGAGGAGAAATTAAAAAGAGTTGGCAGTCAAAGGGACGGATAAGGAAAAAACGGAGCGAAGAACCGCAAGGTAAAAAAAAGCTTGGGCACCAGGGCAAGCCACAGAGCCGGAGCGGTGGACAAAAAAAAACGAAATGGATCCGAAAGAAGGGGGAAGTAATAGGGGAACGACAGGGATGACGGAACTGAACCAAACGAAGGAAAGAAAAAACTCAATCGGCAACGTGGTGCAGGCGTGCGGCGAATGGCAAGCAACAAAAAACGTTTTGCCGCCGGCACGTACTGCGGCGCCCCCGAAAGCCCATTCGGCACCGTCCAGGGAAAAAAAGCCAAGGAAGCCGTGAGGGTAACGGAGGGGGACGGAAAAAAAAGACCCACACAAACCATGAGAAAAGAAAATAACTCCGGAAATGAAATGCACAAGAAAAAAGAAAAGACAAAAGGACGACAGTAAACTGTCTGCTGGAGTGGGAAATGGGAGGCAAAACTCGGGGAAAGAGCCAACAGTTTCAATCCAACCACCGCAACTGGGACCTCCAGCCGACCAAAGACTAAGTCCGAAGATCAGGCGATTTCAAAGGGAAGCAAGCCAAAACGAAATGGGATGGGGTACAACGGGGTATAACTGCAGAGAACGAGAAGAGAAAAAAAGGGTCAAGACCAACGGGCTTCCAGACGGACTCCCTCACGACCATGACTGGGCCGAGGCAACGAACCGCGGGGGGACGCCCTATGCAGCGGCGAACGGCAAAGCGCTGGAAAACACAAAAAAAAAGAGGAAAGGCACTTCGGCGACGATTAGCACCCCCGAAAGAACGTGCCAGAAAATAAACAAAGAAAAAAAGGATCGCAGACGGGACAAGGACTAGACGAGCACAAAACTCTTACACGGGGACGGAGTAGACCGAAACAACGGGAAAAAAAAAAAACAGGGGGAAACCGACAAGGGGCATCTGGGGGGATGTGTCGTCCGCGCGTACGAATGAAGGAAAAGGTTGGGTCAAAAAAGAAAAAAAGACCGCCCCCAAAACAAAAAAACAACGCCGCGCAAAAAGGACCGGTGGAAAAAAGAACTACGACGGGAAGCAAAAAAATCAACAGTGAGAGTCAGGACGGAAGCCGGGCCAACAAACTTCCCTCAAAAATCAGCCCACACTTGGCGCGAGAGAAAAAACCTTCTCCACCCTCAGAAACAGGGAACAAGTCAACGCAAGGGTCCAGCTTAGGAACCAAAAAGGGAAAAAAGCCAAAAAACCTGGTGGATCGCCGCAAAAGCAAAGCATTTAACAAGAAAAATAGCCAGACAACACGGGAAGGGAAAAAGATCAGCGGCCACTTGAAACACCGCCCAAGGGAAAAGGGAAAGAAGATGGGCGAAATCAATGTGTGCACGGCGTGCCGATTTCAACGAGGAAATAGGTACAAACAAAAACCAGGGGCAAGGGGGGAAAAGGGTCCTCCGGCGGAGACAAAGACCAAAAGAAGGGGGAGGAAGAGCCCGAAACGGCCCCCTGCGAACTACGTGAACCCTCGAGGTCCGCGACGTAACGGCGAAAAGGGAAAAAAAAAAGTCAAGCTCGGCATCGCATTTGGAAAGCAAGAACCCGCCCAGTAAAAGCCGGGAGGAGAGGGGTCAAGGATGCGGGCCCTCGATTTGAGACCGCAGAAAGGCCGGGGCCGGCATTTAGCAAGAAAGGGGAGACAATGTAAAAATCGAACCTCCCAAAACGTCTACAGGCCGAAAGGAAAAAAGGGGAACGCAAACATTTGCCAGAGGAAAGGGACCAAGAAAAATCCTGCAAGAGGAATGGCGCCAAAGAGGTTGGGCGTCCAACCAACCGCAACACCTAGGTCCGAAAAACAGGGGACTTGGGAAGGAGGAGAGGACTGAAAAAAACCAAAAGATTCTTCCTCAAGCAAGGTGCCTGACGCCAGAAAGAGGAAGGCCAGAGAAAGAAGGACGGTGCGTCAAGGAGAGAAAAAACAAAGGAGGAAGAGAAGGAGAAAGATCAGACGCGAGGGACCCCCGCTTTGCGAAATGAAGAGAGGGAGTCGGGAGGCCGAAGAATTTAGTGGGGGGAGGGAGGCGGAACCTCGGGAAAAACCCTTGACGGGAGAAGCTTGGGGGGGGAAGGGGAAAGAAAAGAAGCCGAACCAAGACGAAGGAAGGGGAAAACACCGTAGGGAGGAAAGATCAGGAATCGGGCTGA
>Ga0179593_1286570_pt1 | contig 13040 bp, 17 predicted proteins | sample CZODoug2_1_08_16_FD_185931 | JGI IMG/M metagenome (GOLD analysis project Ga0179593, IMG submission 185931) | Vadose zone soil fungal communities from Angelo Coast Range Reserve, California, USA - CZODoug2_1_08_16fungal (PacBio error correction) | ecosystem: Environmental > Terrestrial > Soil >...
AGTATAAAAGGACCATGAAAGGAGAAAATAAATCAATCACGGAACCAACCATGGGAGCTGCCAACTAAACAACAGAGAGAGCAAGGTGAATGAAAGGGGGGGCACACTGTGGAGGTAATAGTGTGACGGACAGGAGGTCATCAGCCAGGTCGGGCAGAAAGGAGGGTCCGAAGCAAGTCAGAAATAGGTCGAGTGGAAAACAATGTGGGGGGACAAGAAAGAAGGGAAACCCACGTAGAAAAGAAAGAGGAAGTAGAGAAGGTCAGGCGGGGGGTCAAAAAAATGTAGTGAACCTGGAATCCGAGGGAGTACTAACAAACAAGAATTCCAGGATACTCATCAATACTGGGTTGTGCCGAGAGACCCGAAAGGGGGAGGTTATTTTCTGTAAAGTAGGCTATCTTGGTACCAATCCAACGGAAAAAAGCAATAGACCAGAAAACATGGAGATGGTTGGTAACCCACGAGACCAAGGGAATGAAGATGAGGAAGTGAAGCTCCTGAGGGAATCCTTCAGATGGCAAGAAAAACAGGAAAGGGGCAGATCTAGGAGTGATGCCGGCAGAAAGAGTTTCCAAACAAGATAACCCGGGTCCCCGATACAACGCGCAGAACCGATGAAAAGGAGGGTGTGACTATCAGGATCAAGAACATAAAAAAGACATTAGGAGAAAAAAAGGGCATAAAGTTTTATAAAACACAGTCGGAAGGGGGGACCTCCAGCCAAAGAAGAAGACTGAGGGGACAGCTCCAGGAAAAGGCAACGTAATTTCCGAGAAAAAGAATCAGGATGAGGGTATGTCCGTACTCTCAAGGCCAGGAAGTGAAAATCGGTCAGAAGAATTGGGGTCACCCATCGCTTTAAAAGAAGGGGACCGGAGTCCTATTCGGTCTTATCTGGGAAGCGGATATACATGATGCTATGTGGGGAACAGGACGAGGACCTGAGCAGAAAAAAAAACAGACGAGATCGACTCCAACTGCCACGAAAGAAGGAGAGGCCAGAAATAGTGGGGGGCCACGTGTCAACTTGGTGCCCTTACAAAATGAGGGAACGGGGAACTGGGAAATGTGGGGGGCCGAGAAATTGGGAAGGTTGAATACGCACGAGGATCGCCCATTGGGGGGAACGTATTGGGGGGAAACGGCTTTTATTGCCTGGGTGGGCTCTCAACGAGAAATCTCTGGGGCCGGGAAAACAGGGGGCGTGCGTGAATCTGAGCGGAATTTGGAAACGCTGCTCGGTGAAGGGGACTTGACTACCCTGGAAAAAAGGGAAATTGCAACCGGCCGGGAAGCTGATCTTCGCAGCAAAAAGGAGGGGCATGTTTCGTGAGGCGGGCGGTCAACGGGGAATTTTGATCCGTAAATGGAGAGGTGCATGTTCTCTGTAAGTTGACGATTGAGCCATGGTGTGGAAAGAAAATCGGAAAAAAAAAAAGAAAAAAGGGTTAGCGAAGAACTCCCGAAAACAGGAGCAAGCTATTTCGTCGGCCATGCGCCCTTAGAGATAGGGAGACAATCTCGTCGAAGGAAAGGCAGTGACCGGCAGACTGGGGGTCCAAGAACGAGGAAAACGAATAGGACAAAAATATAAGAAAATTGTCAGGGGGTGGAGAAAGGCAACACGTGTGGAGGAACGGGGGGAAAGAAGAGTAGAAATTTTATTAATTTTAGCGGGTTTAAGGCCCGGGCAAGGCGTTGGAAGGGGGGGGGTTCTAAACTACATGGGAGAGCCGGTGAGGACTTGTGCCTCTCGATAACTTCAGGGGAGATAGGGGTATGGGGGCAGAAAAATCTACAACTCTTGGAAAGGTGGAAAAGGAGAAGGAAGTCGTTGGCCATGAACACGAAAAGCTGGACAACTAGTGCATGGGCAAGAATGCCGCAAACTCCTCGGAACAGGAAGATTTCACTAAGGGCATCAGAAATGGCCGGAGGGGAAGGGAGGAATATAAGATAGGCACGAGGCAGTGTGCATCTAATTGAACCAACAAGGAGCGGGGGTGGGACGTTTTAAAAAAAAAGATCCGTTGGCGCGGACGGAAACGCGCAACTAGACATTGACGATAAGGGAATACAAAGGCGCCCGGACCTAGCCCCCGCTCTATAAAAAAGATAGAGAAAAAAAGAGACTCAAACACCAATAGTGGAGGGTAGAAGTACTATTCCTGGAGGAAAGAGTTCGCAATTTCATGAGCCAAAGGATGAAGAATCAAGTTCCAGAAAAACAAGGATCAAAAATTGGGAACAGAAACCCTATTACGTCCAAGTTGGAAGAGGAAAAGCCGACTTCAAGAGATCAAAAGGCCCTCGCGAATGGGACATCATGCCTATTGGATGGGGGCATCTACAGGGGCAATTAGGCCGCGGACGGCTTCCTGCAACTGATGATCGTGCGTGGGAATCTCCGTGGGGGAGGGCCAACTCCGAGGCGCTAACCCAAAATAAGTTTAGAGAGGATGAGCCCCTCACATAGACTACACGGAAGGGCTCGAGAGAGAACGAAGAAGACCCATTCGGCGAGCAAACAAGTACCGACGGCAGGAAGGAAACCCGCGAGACATTCATGAAAGGTCGCTTGCTGAAAGAGAGGGGGATTCTCGAACCACTCAAAGGGGCTTTCTCCGGTGGGGTCGGTGGAGGTCTCTGGTAGAGGTGGCCGTCTGGAGTGAAAAAAATTGAGAGGTGGGAGCCGAGCTCTCCGCTCAGAAACAAGATAAGGTATAAATTTGGGTTTAGAACGGGAAACGCTGCTCAACCAGGTTTGTGACGAGCTAAAAACCGCGGAGTCAGAAGGGAAAAGGGGAACTAGAAAGGGGAGGGGGAAAGGTCAGGATCGAAATAAAAGTGTGACAAACAGTCCTACAACAAAGGCAAGAAGACCTGAAACGAAACGAAGACCTAAGGCAGGCACTTAAAAAAGAAAAGGGAAGGCAAAAGAAAAAGGGCAATATACAAGATTTAGGAAAAAAGGACAGGTGAACTCATACACTGGAAAAAGAAAAGCGGAGATTGGGACTCTTTCTCCAGGGGGGAACCAATACCTAGGGGGAATAAGCAAGACACTTCAAAGATAGCGGGACAGAGAAACCATCAAGAAAGGGAAATGGAAAAAAGGCACAATTTAATAAAACCGCTAACAGAGGGGGGGGGGGACGTGAGGAGCCCCAAAGCTAAAGGTCGAAGAGGGAGACTTGTTTCTTCATATAGACTTCCGTTACGAGGCATATCATGGTATTATGTCCTGAAAAAAAAAAACAATGATGATCTCCTCTTCCGAGCCGAAGAAGGGAACAGACAGAGTTCCCGTTTCTTCACACGAGGGTTAAATGAGAAGCCGAGGGCATACGTACTGGCCTTCGAGTAAATACGCATAAGAATCATTACTTGAAGCAGAGCTCACTGTCTCTGGTTTAGGACTCGGAGCAGGGGACTTTCCGTCGTGTGGGGAGGACAAAAATGAGAATACTTTGGGGGGGGAAAAATAAAAATTGTACAAAGGAGGAGAGACTGTTCTATGGCCATCTGATGGCGATGACAAACAAATAGGGAATAGAGGGGGTGAAGGACTCTTTGAGAAAAAGCCCAGGGGGGGCTTGTATCGTTTGAAAAACCTGTCGTGACGTGTCACTATCACCCGAGGGAAAGATGGGCAACTTAAGCTGTTCAGCGGGCAAAGAGGGAAGAAGAGTACCTCGCGACGAATAAAACGAACTAAGGCAACAGGCTTTAAGGGGGGCGGGGGTGTGGGAAGAGGGCACACTGGGGCTTTAATGGGGTGCGAGGGAGTTTTGCGATGGGGTATTGGTCAGAAGTCAGGGAAGAGAAGCAGAAAAAAAAAATCAGAGCGCGTCCAAAAGGGCCTGGGTAAGGAAGAGGGACCTGGAACGGCCATTGTCTATCTTTTCCGGAAAGTCCCTAGGACCGAGGTCAATACAGTAGGAGGCTTGCAATTAGGGGTGGGTGGGTGGGGGGGGGGGTGAAAGTATCAAGGCAGGACTGGGTCGAGAAAAGGGGGGGCCGGTTATTCGGATGGAGGGGGAAGATACACGAAGCGCGGACAGGGATTCGAATCTAAGTGCCAGCGAAGAGGAGGTAGTACTGGGTCGAGTTATCCCTTTAGAAGTGGGGAAAAACTCCAGTGGCCCGTGAGAACTTGCTAGCGAAAATGGGAGGGAAGGACAAAGAGATTGGTTGAGAAAAGCGATGGCTTATAAGTTAGGGCTGAAAGAAGAGGAAGGAGGATACCAAGCGCGCAAACAAAAACAACGGATGGGTCGTAGAAAAAGAGGTGAGGAAAGTAGAAGGCTTGAGGAAAGAAAACGTCAGGATCAAGAAATAGGAACAGGTGACGGCCACGAACAACCACGTTTCAGGAGAAAAGCCAAGGAATTCAATTGAGGTTGTGAAAAAGGGGGGGGAAGAAATATCCATGGAAATCACCAGCATCAAACGGAGGGTCAATCTAAGAGATCTGATAAGGAGATGTCCAAGCAGGGAAAAAAAAGAAAAGGCCACATGGTTCACGGAGTGACGGCGGGATGACTTCAGATTCAGGAAGGAAAGCAATGGCTTGACCATGGGGACGAAAAGAAGAATAAAGGAAAGATCGGGGAAATATACGCTCCAGTAAGCAAAAAAAGGAAGTGGTACTAGGGCGGGAATGTGAATTTCTGGGGAAAGTCCTTGACCTAGAGATTTGGTGGAAAAGAACTCGCCAAACTCAGGCCCAAAATGAGGCAGGGGGGAAACAGTGCAATATTGTGAAACAAACGATAACAGGGGAAAAATCAATGTCCGGAAAGGTCCGCGTCGGGGAGATCTCACGATTAAAGACACGATGAATGATCTGGGTAGTCAGTGATTGACCGGGCAATAAAAAATCATGTTAAAGGGAACACTACAACGCCCAGGACCAAAGAAAAAAGCGGGGAAAAAACTCGGGGAATGAAAGTATCAGCGGACTCCCTATTTGACATAATACAAGGTGAGATGCAGACTAGGTATAGTTTAGAAGGGAAAGGGAGGAATATGGTGAAAGAAAGACACCCGTGAAGATCATTCCAGAAACCTCGGATTTCTAAGTAGGGTCTCTTGCCTCTTGAGAAGGATTATTGTAATCTACGGAAATGAACTATAAACATAAGATCTCTCGGGTACCCAGCTGCGTTTAATAGAACCGGAGTCTTGGTTCCAGGGTCTGGTGTCTGATACAGGAGAAAAGACCAAAGTGAAGTGGCGACTTTTGGTTGGGAAAGGAAAAAAACATGACTCAGTACATGAAAAAAATCAAGACGTAGTGGACTCAACCGAGGGCTAAGGCCACGATGGGGAAAAGGTTTAACATTCACTTCCGAAAAAAAATTTCAAAAGGAGGGGCTTGTTCTGGAGGTCAGTTTGGGGTCCCGTGGAGGATTGGATGGTTGCCACATATAGGGGAAATGGGGAGAGGTATTTGAGTAACCGGGAAAGGGCCTTGGGGCGCCCTCACCCGACTGATAGCTTTGCTCAGGAAAAGGGACGTTCGACCACTCTTGGATGGAAGTGGAAATGATGGCTATTGAAAGGGGCGTGAACTAAAGACGGGGGAAATGACTGGGAAAGATGAGCTCGCTGGCCAAGGGGGGTACGTCGAACGGGAATAGGAGCGCTTCGGGTCAACTGGGAACTAATCGTACATGAGAAAGGGGTCCTTAGAGGGGAACCGGTTTCCTTGAGACAGGGGTGTGCCAGAAAAAAAACCCTGACAAAAAAGGGGGGACATGGGAGATATAAAAGAACGAAACCCCGGCAAAGGAAAAGGATATTGGAGGGCAGTTCGCCGGAGAAGGGGGGAAGGGACTCCAGAAATAACGGCGAAGAAAGGTCTAGACGTTCTTGTACCGCGAAGGGGAAAATAGAAGAAAGAGGCAGATTACCCCTACCCTTAGTAGAAAAACTTTTAGTTGGGTGCTATAAGAACACGAAGGGGAAAAAAGAGGGGATACCATGTTTGACCTTTCTCACGGGGTAAGGGAAGGGACTTCGGGGGGGCCTTTAGGTGCTGCCGTACTTTATAAGGCCTGAAAGGTGAAGGAGGAATTTGCCTCTGCCAAGGAGGGCGGAGCGGTGACTGGGTGCGGCAACATCAAGCGGAATCCAAGGCGGGTGGTTCTCAAGGGCTCCGACGTCGGGGGTCATGAACGGTCCAGAGATGGAAACGAAAGAGACAGCAAAGAATCACAAGTAGAAAACTTGACCCATAGGATGCAGGAGAAATAGGAATGGTGACATTATCGGAGGGGGGACCCGGAAATATCTTAATTTCCGTATTCTGTGAGATATTGGACACACTTCCTTAGCTTTTTAAAGGGGGGGGGGTTAAAGAAAAGCGAAGTTGCGGAAATGTTAAACGGCACTCCTTGAAATAGTAAAAGCCCTTCCCCGAGATCAACAATATATATCGATAAAACACAATTAGGGGAGTTAGGAAATATTAGATAGAGAGATTCTCTCGGGAGGGGCCGGGCGACGTTCCTGATCCTTCAAGAGTTGACCTCAAGGTAAGAGACAATGAAGAAGGGGGAAGGGAAAGAACAAACGATGAAGAACGGGTTGTCACTGAACCGAAAAGACGAGGGAAAAAGTCAGCCCAGGGGGGGACGGTCCCATCCTGATCAAAGTTTAGTGGGGGGATCTACGGGGGCATGGAGGAGGGGGGGGGCGATTTCCTTGCTTCAAATGGAAAAGGGTCTTGGGGAACACCTTCTTGCCGGTTCATAAAAAGCAGGCGACTAAAGAAAATAAGTTTATAAGGGAGATCAGAAGAACAAAGGCCCAGGGCATTCAAAATGCCTCGAAACGGCTGGAAGAAACCGCGGCGAAAGAACCGAACGGGGCAACGCCCTTTAACCCGAGGGAAATGTAGGAAAAAAGTAAGAGCTTCTTTCCACGCGGGGGATGGCTAAAAAAACTAAAACCCGAAAAGTGGGTCTTGAAAGGGCGGGTCCATAATAGGGGGGGATCGCGGATTCTCATGGGCACTTCTGGGTCCAGACCGAGAAAGAAGGGAGAGCGAAAGATTGGGATTCAGAACTCCTCTTCAAAACGTGGGCGGGGGAGGCCGGGAAATGGGGATGGGATAAAACGGTGTTTCGTTATTTAGAGTAACCTTCTAACCAGGGGGTGGTAGGGTTGTGGCGAGAAAGTGGAAAACAGCGGATTCAATGAAAAAAAAGGAAAAAAGGGCAAAGAGAATGTCCTTTATCGGGGGGAAAAAGGAAAAGTTGCCTACTGGAAAAACGCTGCCGGGAATAAACCAGGCAACAGGGAAGAAAGCGAAGCCTTGACCATTAAGGTTCAAGGGGGGGAAACAGGACAGCAAGACAATGGCAAGAGCAGTAAGGCCGGGAAACGTAATAGGTACCTGGGCCAAGGAGCTTCGAGGGGCGCGGTTAAAGCTCAAGTCACAAGACGAAAAGGGGGGGAAGAATAGCGAAAATTTTCGATCTCGCAAAGCAAAAACAGACGGAAAGTCCAAAATCAATTAAGGAACCTTGGGGGGGGAGAGGCAACGGGAACCAATCGCGGACCTCCTGAGATGGGGGGGGGGAGGTAGATCAATCTAGGTGGCGAGGATGATAGGAGGGGGACATTGAACCAATCTCTACTACTTGCAGGGGGACAGGCGTCGATCCGAAGACATGTCAAAATCTCTGTGAGTTTCCGCGCTGGGACCCAAGGTCAGCGGGCCAGGGGGTGAAGATACTGGCAGGAGAGTCTGCCTACCTCAGAGCAGAAGGAAGAATAGGGAAGGGGACTCAAGGGGGGAGGTTCGGCAAACTAAAAAAGGGGAAGTGTGCCGGTGTTTCTTTCAAACGGGAGAATGTGCTTTCTTAAACTAGACCCTAAATACCAGGTAGGATGGTCCATCAGGGGGCTTGGTGCGAGGATCCTGAAAGCAAAAATTGGACAGCAACTAGGTTTAAAAGCAAAAGGGGGGGAGAGGCCCTGGGGGGTGGGCGTTTGGAGGGAAGAACCTCTTGGGAACTTTCAACAAGCACGAGGACAGAATTGGCACGTCACTCCTTGGGTCAGTAAGGGAAAAAGGTACGTTCTCCTAAAAACCGGAAAAGATCTCAGGGCCAAAGCTTTACTGTATCGTGTTCCCCAAGATGCCCTCAGGAGCGGCCTGGGAGAGGAGGGGGGAGAGGTTTTTTCAAGGGAAAAAAGGTACAGGTCAGAACAAAGTCCAAAGAGAGCAGGACACAATGTTCTTGGGGCGGCTAACCACTGGTAGATACGGGTAAGGGAAGAAAAGATGATACCTCGTCAAAGAAGGGGGGAATGAAAGGCGGAAGTCTCGACCGGCAAAAGGGGGGGGTGCGGAAGAACTTTAGAGAGGGACTTGCTTTACTCGAGAAGGATCTCTGACGGGATTGACAATCGGAGTCCCGAGAAAGATGGATGGAATGATCGTCTCTACCATTTTCTAGGGAAGGAATTGGGACAAAGAGTCAAGGGCTAGAGAATGGTGGGAGGATGGAAGGAAAGGAGCGGTTCCAGGGGGACTCTCTCCGATGCTTAGACTGACAGGGGGGGCTATGCTACAGCCTCGCAGTCAGTCCTACACCAAAAAAAGAGTAGGGAGAAAGAAGATATATTAGAACGAAGATTCTGTATCATAGAAGAATTAGATCAAATCGGGTAAGGTTAGAGAGGGGTCCTACAGCTCTCCCCACAAAGGGAGGGGGACATTGCAGGGACGGCATGGAAAGGGGAATTAGAAAAAGGGGTGGGGACGCGACCGAGAGCCAGACGGCTAAGGGCCGACTCAGCTTTTCTAATAAGTCCGAGGGAGAGATGGTAACTACCAAAAAAGGTACAATCGCAGAACCAGCAAAAAAGGGAAAAAAGAAGAGAACTTGACGTAGGATCGGAATGCAAGTTCAGGAACAGCAGCACTGGGTACTAGGGGATAAGACGGGAGGAAAAAAGGAAACAAGAAAGCGAATACGCTCAAAAATAGCATGGAAAAGAACCCATTCGTTTAGCGTATAACGAGGCTTCAGGGGGAGGAGCCGGACCGGCTAAAGCTGGGACCACTAACTAGGACACAAAGTCAGAGACAGCAATGATTCTCCATGGAGAAGTGGTTTAAAAACTCACTGAGGTACATACTTTTCCTGATGGAAAACTTAGGGAGAGAATATTCACTATGAAATCTTACCAAGGAAATGTGAATATGGATCTTGAGTGGGGACGGGAAAAGAAGCATGTTTAATTCCAAATACACAAACCAGTTCCACTAATAAAACGCTAGGGGACCAGGCGATTAAGATAAGGATTCATAAGGACATACCGATGTAAGAAGCCCATATATCTTAAAAGGCGACGGGCTAGGGAATAAAAATCCCAGTCGTAGAAGGGGGGGGTACCCCAAACGACCATTACATTACGGGAAGGGGATTCCACGGAGGAAGTGAGCCCGGGAGTGCCGCGAAATCTCTGGATAAGGTAGGACAGAAGAGACAGTCCGGAGAGGGGAAGTTTCTGTCGGGAGAAAGGGGGGGGACGCCAAGCCTATGAAAAAAAGGTACCTGGGGGGAGTCAGTGGCCAAGTTCGAGACTAAGCGGGAAGAATCCCATTATTAGTAAGGGAGGTTGGTCAAGACCTCGAAAAGGAGAAGCAAGCGAAGAGTAGAAATCGACGCCAAAGTCCGACAGTGACAGGCTATTTTGCCAACGGTTAATTGAAAGTGCATCGTGGGGGACGGTTGACTGATTTGGGTTGACTGAAGGCTGAATTTGAAGGGAGCCGAAAGTAGGAGAATTTGGCTATTGAGAAAAGGAGGGTGAGGGTGGCGCGTCTCGACGAGATCGAAGCTGCTCGGCAGGGACAGGGGAGTGCGTTCCTCTGCCTTGACGGCCGTGACTTCTTCTCTGGCCCTGGGGGGGGGGAGGAAAGGTGAAAACCGGGAAGGAAAGGTGCACCCCCGGCCTGGGAGGCAGAAAAAGCTTGCAGGGACTGGCCAGTCGTCTGCAAATGGGGTCTTCGGGCAGCGCGGCGTTCAACTTGACTTTGTCAGAAAAAGAAGGGATACGCGTGACTCATTCCCGGGGTGCAAGAATGCCAGGCGGTTGGAAAGATCGAAAAACCTAAAAACAAAAGGGTGGCATAGAAAACGCTAAGAAACACAAGGATCCTATCTTGAGGAGAAATTGGATCAAGGATAGCTCGGACTCCCTCTCGCAGAAAGAAATGGGAACAGCTTTCCGAAAGGGACCATGCGACTCCCCAAGGAGGACCCCGAACAAGGAATAAAGGGAAAATTTTCTTTTTGGTAGCATAAACGAGATGGAAGAAACTGGGCATGACTTGGACTCGGGGGGCAGGAACGGGTCCTAGGGAAAAGGTTTAATCTTTGGCCGACGGGAGCCGTTGCGTCGGGGAAGTGGGTCAATCTCTTGTAAACTTGCCGAAAAGGCCAGAGGGAGTTCTCATAAAGAACGGTCAACTTCTTGGGATATTGGAGGCCTACGGCGTTGACAAGGCCAAGAGGACAAAGAAAAATCATACCCGGGGTCAGAAGAAGGGCCCATATCCTCAGGGAAAAGGAAAAGAAGACCAACAAAATATAGGATCAGGAGGGAAAGTATCGCAGGGACTATCATATCCTTTGGTCAAGGAGTTGAAGTGTTGCAAAAACGCCTGCGGAGAGGTTTTCTTTGTCCACAAGGGAAGGGGCAGCGGAAAGGAAGGTAAGAAGGTAAAAGATCATGGAAAGAAGAAAGGCAGACCGGTCCTAATATCCTGAGATAGATCTAACCCAAAACGGAGGGGATGATGAAAATAGATAATATCTGTGGGGGAAAAAATGATATCTTTCCTGCCGGTAAGGTCTAATCGGTTCAAGGATTTGACCGCAGGGAAAAGGTCAACGAGAGAGAGGCCGGGGGAACAAGAAACAGGATTAAGGCCGGGTGGACCTAGCGGCAACTCCTCGACAAGGTACGAACTGGGTATCGGCCCCGCACTAAAGGGGGAACCAAGGAAGGGAGAATTGAAAAGTGGGATATTTCCAAATGAGCGCTGTTTCAGATTCATGCCGGCAGTATCTGACGGGGTTTTACAAAAGGTGAGGACACGTGGTATGGGAAAAAGCGGGGCTGGTCGGAAAGGACAACCCAGGGGGAATCGGGATGATCCACCTCCTGACCAGGAAGGGTCCTATAGGAAACAAAATTCTCATTACACAGGAGGAAAAGGGGTCTTCATCCAATAAAAATTAAAACGCAGTGCACCGTCCTGTAAAAACGGGAGGACAAGTATCATAAAATCCTCAGACTTATCAATCGTCTGGAAGGTCTCAAAAAAAGACAAGGGGGGGGTTACGGTAGGGGGTCATCGTGAGACGGGGAGTAGAATTCTGGGGAGGCCAAGCTGAGCAATGAGACTTCATCTAGTTTATTCGTAATCTCAAGGAGCTGCGCCGCCAGACCGGAGAAGGGGGGTCGGGAGAAAAAACTGACAAAACGAGGTTGGCATCGGGGGGGACAAATCGGGAGTCAGAGAACGTAAAAGATGAAATCGAAAAGTCGGATAGGAAAAAGGAAAGTGGGACGGGGGACTCGCTGCGAATGACCAGGAAGAGGAAAAACAGTTTAACTAATTCAAAGATTAAGGCCTTGGTGTCCTCCCCGGAAAGGTTCAGGTCAGAACAAGAGCATCAGGAAAAGGGCCTGGCGCAGAATTTGAACGCACTACCTCTAACGAACAGCAGAGGGGAAGGAAGACGGGGGAGCGCCAAGTCAACGCCGGGGGACTCATCCGCTGCCAACATGGGAGGTATCTTGCTAGAAAAAGAAAGCACGGAAGGGAAAAAGGAAAAGGTAAGAAAATCATAACGTTGGGGGGGGGGGGAAGGGAAGGGGGAAAGTTGCGGAAAACCACAATAGAGAAGAGGAAGAAGAGACGGGGGACTAGTCCATTGGAGAGGGCTGAAGACATGGGTCCTTAAATTGGAAAGCACAACTCGCGACTACATCGTTATCATCCTCTTCTGATCACAAGGGAAAAGGTCACCGAATACGGTCCCTCGGGTCAGTAAGAGCTGGGGGGGACCCACTTCTTCTAACGCAGAGTTCTATCAGGAAGGTGTCCGGCCGAATAACTCCCAGAGGGAAAGAGACAACGGGCAATAGAAGGCGCAAAGGGGATAGGGGGTTCAGGGATCTCGAATGTTACTGGTCAGTGCTGTGTAACCCAGGATAATGACTTTGGGACTGCAGTGAACCCTATTCCTGCTCGCACTACGGGGGTAGGAGGGGAATCGTTATGGCGATTGGTTACTGAAGAGGGGGGACAGAGTGATCGGAGGGTCACGATGGAAGAGGGGCCTGGGGGCTTGGGGAGTGGGAGGAACATGCGGGACTTTCCCCGAATCAAAAAGAAAATAGAATCTCCCTTGAAGTTGAAAGTGCACTCGTAAATACTGCAGAAGAAGAGAAGAAACGCTCAGGGAAAAGCAGCTTTAACTGGATATTGTGGTTACCCCATTCAGAAAAAGTAGCAACATGAAAGGTAGTGAGGGGTGGGAGAGGTGGGGGGGGAAAAAAAAGCTGCCTGATAGGGGATCATAATCACGGGGGGGGAAATACCCGTGAGGAAAAACTGACTGTCGTGCTGCAGCCTGTAATCTTTCGATAAGGGAGAGGTTCACGGACCATTAGAAAGCGGTGAAGAAAGGGAGGAGTGACATGAAAGGGAAGAAGTATAAGAAGAGAAGTTCGGTTGGGACTTTTACATGGGAAGGGGGATGCTGAAGAACCTGGGTCCTTGCGGACTCAGAGAATCTCTTCGGAAGGGAGGGATCAACAAAAGGGGGCCCGATACTCTTTTGATGAAGAGAGGGGGGAGGGGAAAATGTCTACGGATGTGCCTCGCTTTCCCTGTAAAGTGAGAGAGGAAACGGGGTGGACGGCTGGGAAATTCCCTTTCCACTGGGGCGAGAGAAGATGGCGTTTATCAATCCTGCAGAATTTCTACAGAGAAAAGA
>Ga0179593_1459439_pt1 | contig 13040 bp, 18 predicted proteins | sample CZODoug2_1_08_16_FD_185931 | JGI IMG/M metagenome (GOLD analysis project Ga0179593, IMG submission 185931) | Vadose zone soil fungal communities from Angelo Coast Range Reserve, California, USA - CZODoug2_1_08_16fungal (PacBio error correction) | ecosystem: Environmental > Terrestrial > Soil >...
AAGAAGGGAGGCCGTGCAGAGAGAACCCGGGGGGGTTTAAATGTTAACACGCGAGCTCGAAAGGAGCTGCAAAAAACGATGGGACTAAGAAATGGACCGTGCGAACAAGACGAAGAGGGGGGACAAGGGCAAAGATCGAACACAGAATCCGCCGCTCCGAAGGAAGCGAAGGGAGGAAAAGCAAGAAAAAATACAAGCAGCTAACTCCCGATCAAAGCGGAAAGCTTGTTCTTGCGCCAACGAAATTCGCGAAGACACTCTGGGAGGGGGGGGGAAGAGAATCTCCGATGACCTGGTGCAAGATGAGGAGGGAGTGGGACTGGAACTTCGTTAATAAAAAGGGAAAGGTCAAAGAAAATAAATGAACAACGCAAGAAACAAAGGCGGGTTTCGTTACAAAAAGGAGGGGAGAGAAAAAGATCGAGGCAATAAAAAGCGATAGATGAGCGCGGAATTTTTGCAGGAGTAGGGAAAAAGAAAGAGCTCAGCTAAAAACAAAAGGAATGCTCCGGGGGGAAGAAAAGATTCTTTCGCAGAAATAGCTGGGGGGGAACAGCGGGGGGGGTTGCAAAAGATTGGTAACCCAAATTTCACCACTGGCGTGCGCTGGAGATCAAGCGGATGGCCCATCACCGGAGCCAGGAGAGATAGGCGCAGAAGAAAGGGGGGGCAAATACTAAAGCGGGTCTAGGGCGACCGCGTGCGTGCAAGCTGGGGGGAGAAAAAATAAGAAGGCTCGCCTGCAGTTGGGAAAGTTGACTAAACCTGTTCCGCCTTCAGGAAGACTGAACTGAGAAGAAAAGGTCATGCACGGCAGAATAAGGCGAGCGAAAAAACTTGAAAGTTTCGCTGGCCCAGGCGCGGCAAACTAAGGGGATCTACATGGAGGGAATTCTAAAAGGTCCGCCTCTATCGCACCAAACGGGGGGGATGGGCGGGGCAGGAGAACGAGTCGAGACAGCTGGCCAGAGTAAAAAAAAAGCTGCTTTCTTCGATACAGACAAGTTGGGGGGGAACGATGTGTGAAGAGGAAAGGGAAACAGTACTTTGTCCAGTATGGGGGAAGGGACCCAGGAGCGAACGTGGAACACTGAGGAAAATCATCAAACCAGGGAGTTTACGGCGTACTGGACAACAAAGAAGAAGACGTTTGTTACGCTCTACTTAAAGAAGAGCCCGCAAAAGGGGAGTTTTAAGTAACCGACGCGAGAAAAGCAGCTAAAAGAAAAGAGAGAAGCGGAGGCCGGAAAGTCAAGAAGAAAAAAATGAAGGTCTGAATCCAAAAACCAGCAAATGGTGGGGCTGACCTCAAGGAACGAAAAACTTTCCATAACCGAAAAGTTTGGGGAAGGGACAGAAGGACAAAAGAGCAACGACGAATCTGTATTTGGACTACGGAAAAACCGAGTGGGGGGGAGGGGGGTTTCCAAACTAAAACACTAAAAACTCACTCCCGCGTGGGAAAAATGAGTATAGATCGGATATCATCAGAAAGGATACTGCACGGAGGCCTGAAGACTGGACCAGACAACGAAACGGGGTACAGACTGATAAAGCAAAGAAGGGAAGGGCCGCGGACGATCTTACGCAGCAGTAGTCAAAAGAAGAAAACTCGAAATCCTGATGCTACGGAGATTGGGATTGCCGGCAGGCGAATGAAGTGACCGAGGACAAAAAAAGTAAAACGAAAATTGGTGATGGGACAAAATTCAGGGGAAGACAAAATCAAACAGAAGAAACAGGCTCGCCGAGGGAAGGAGCCAAAAGATGTGCGGAAAAAATGCCAATCGTTTTGGGGGGCCGGGAAGTGCTGAAGGGGGGGACAATGAAAATTGATTCGGTAAAAAATGGGCCCACGCTGCTGGGAGAAAAGGGCGTTTAAACCGAAAAGGAAACTCTTGATACGGGAAAGGGAGTGAGAAGGGAACACACAGGGAGAAAAAAAAAGCTGGATGAGCGGCAAGAGCTGGAAAACCTTTCACCTAAACCTACGAGCGGACGCGTTATACCAGGGGGTTCCAAACTACCAGGGGTATGAAAATCAGTGGGAGGAGGAAAAGGGGGGGGGACTGCTGAGGGGATAGAACTGGCAGAGGATAGTCAGGGACGCGTTCGAGAGACAGAGCATGGGGGAAAGATTCCGAATAGGGGTCACGTCAGGAATATCGTAAACAATCAAAGACAAAAGCGTGGAACAGTGGCGCAGGGGCGATCTCGTCAAAAAAGGATCTGCAACCAACAACACCTTAGGGAAGAGAAAAAGATAGTGGGTTGAAGCGGCGCGCCAAGGGTCCAATGAGGTGCTGGAAGACGCCATGTTGGAAAAAGGGACGGACTCACGGCATGCAGCATCATTCAAACAGGCGAAGAAGAGACGAGTCCCGTAATCGTCCGAAGGGTGATTTGACTCTCCAGAGAGAAAAAGTATCAAAAAAACGCACACTAAAGAGGGGGAAATAAGACAGGTATGGAAAATATTCACGCGTGGCGGCTCGGAGGGGTGGAAAGCTACCACAAGGAAAGCGAGCGAAAATACGTCAAGCCTGGGTTGAAAGCAAAGAAAAAAGGCGAAGAAGAGTGGTAGTAACGGAACCGGCGGGAAAAAACCCGAAGACGTGGAAGAAATGACGCAGAGCAAGGTCGGCTGTCCAAGCACTTTCGATCACCAAAAAAGTGGGGACAAGCCTGAAAAGCGGGAAGGATCGCTCCCAGCAGAAAAGGAGGGGAGCAAGGGTTGGGGGACGGCGGAGCTCATGAAAAATTGAAAAACCTAAATTCCAAATTTCGGGGAAAGGCGCAGGCCGCACGAAGGAAGAAAGATGACGTAGGTAAGAAGAAGGGGGGTGAGAGGGGGGTCAAAAATTTGAAAAAACTGCGAGCGAAATTGGGAACGCGACAAAGGCTGAGCCGGATGAGGAGTGCGACGGACGGGTTATTTGTCAGACTAAATCTGTATTCCCGGAGTGACATGGGGAAAAGCCTAGGGGAGGAGAAACGAGATCATCATGTGAGAACAGACCAGACAGTTTTTTTCTGGGAATTCTCAGATAGGAAAGAAAGCCGAGTTGAGGTCAGAAAGGGGGGAAAAAAGAAGTCGGCCAAAAAGTGAGGGTAGGGGAAAGTGTGAGGGAGCAGCCAGGGGGCACAATTTTGCGATGGAGGGAAGGATCAAGAAAAGGTTTGGTAAAAGGGGGGCGCAAGCGATCGTCGGGGAATGTGGAAAGGGAATGAAGACAGTCGTTTCTCGTACAAGGGGGGGGGGGGGGGGGGAAAAGGGCGGACAAAGAAAGGGATAGATCGCCCAAAAGGGGAAAGCTTTCCTGGGGGTGGCAAAAAGAACCGTCCCGAATCGGTGGCTGGCAAGGACACGTGGTCATAGAGCAAGCTGGTAACCAAAATGAGGGGGAACACAGTAAGGTGCCAAGTTGCGCTTAAAACAGCGGCAACGTAGACCGAGTCTCGGGGATACAGCTCTGGGGAGGAAGAGACCAGGGACGAGAAGGCTCCACGTAGGAGAAAGGCTGAGTCCGTAGTGGGAAAGCGCTGTCAGGGGAAAGCAATTGGAAAACAGCGTCGGCTAAAAATAGGAAGCAATGACCTTGCAGTATGAAGTGGACAGCAAAGGCTTGCACGTAAGGAGGAAATCGGCGCAAATTCCAACCGAGACGAGAATCGTTTTAAGGAAAGAATGCAAAGGAAAAGGGGAGGAGGGAGAGAATGCCAGGAAGAAGACCGATCATGAAAAAAAACGGTTGGTCCGCTTGGAAAGAGGATGCAAGCAAAAAAAAAAAAGGGGACAACTTTGTGGGGCCCAAACTATGGCGAACAGGATTAAAAGGAGATAAGAAAGGTAGGGGGGAGAGACTTGGACCGGTTTCTCGGCAAACGTCTTCTCATGGGACGGGGGGCATGCAAAATGCACGGAGGCCGCTAGTAAAAAGGGGACGACCGCCAGTGTTGAAAAGAAAAACAACAGGTTTTCAAATCGCGGGATGGCCGGGGTAAGCGGGGTAGAAGTCCCAAAGATGGAGTTCCACGGGCATCAACGGAAGGAAAAAACAATATGAAAGGTCCGTCATGAGCTATCCACAGAACAATTCGCAGAAGACGCTCACGGAAAAACACAGTTTGTGACCCCCAGGTCAAAAGGAGCGTGTCCGATAGGAGGGAATGGAGATGGCGAACTCACGAAAGGGAATAAGAAAGTAAGCGGATGAGGAAATGGTTTCAATGTGGCACGATGGACGCGGGAGACAAGGGAGCGTCGGGTTTTCCGCATCACAGGGAGGTGCCAGTAAGGTTAAAAGATTCTCCGATAGGTGGACATTAAAAAAGGGGGAGGAGATCTCTGCACACACGGGGGGGAAGGAGATATCTCGACTAACAAAAAGAAACTTAAGAAGAGAAGAAGCCCGTTGCAGAGATCGGCAACGCGGTAGTTACAACCTAAGCGAGACTATGCAGTGCGCAAAGTTTCCTACCTGAAAAAAAGACGATAAAACACAAAAGAGACACACGCCCGCTAAAAGAACACATTGCCATAAGACCAATCCGAAGGGAAAAAATTGGAACGCAAGTCTCGTCGGATCGCCAAAAATGCACAAACTCATGAGGAGATTACACAGGGGGGGAAAAGGAGGCGAAACAACGTGCGGAAAGATTCCCGCGCAGGGGCTTTGAAAACCGAAAAACGGGGGGCATATCTAGGGCGGAGGGGGAACATGCCGATCAAGATGGGCAGAGGAGAAAGGAAGGAAGAGACCAGACGCCGAGGAGCAACCCTAGGATTTTAAATCAAGAGCAAAGGAGGCCGTCGCCAAATCGGCTAAACTACGCGCCAGGGTTGAGAAGTAAGGATACAAAGAATATCGGCTCGACAGAGGGAGAAGAAAAATCTTTATTTTTCTCAGAATATTCTTGACATCGAGTAGAGTAGGAAAAATGTTGTCACCAAGAAGTGGTCGCTGCAAGTGATAATCGCGAAGGAACATACGGGAGGAGCAGGGGAGCTAACATCGGAGGAGTCTAGAGGAGCAGGGCGTGCGTGCAGGCATTGACGGAAAGAAGAATCTAGGACCGCGGTTTGGAAGGGAACTCGAAGAAGAAGGTGCAAGCCCGGTGAAAAAAGTAGACGGCAGGTGCAGTGGGGAGGATATATGGGTTTCGAGCGACTACTTGGTTCCACAAGGGAAGGCAGCAGCGGAGGGGCAAAAATACTCCGGAAGGAGCCAGGAAAGCTACGTGGCAAGCCTGAATCAAAAAAAGTGAAGCGCCGTTCGAGATCCAAAGAAAAAAAGGGGGAGCTAAAAAAGGGAGGCGCTAACAGGGTAAAGGTGAAGGGGGCTGGCAAGTTACAGGGTCCAGGTTCCTGTGCAGATAACGAACTAAATAAAACACGCATTCGCGCAGACCAAAGTAATTGGAAGGGGACAGGGGACAAAAGGAAAGATTTCCGTTTGGGATCGTAAAACGAGAATGCCGAGCAATATGGTACGGTAACCCGACGGGACAGCAAGAGCATTAAAACAAAAAACGACGATCATCTAAAAAAGAAGGAAAACTGAGTGATCTGAAAACAGCAAAAAAAGGGTGGGGGAGAACCGGAGGAGAAAAGCCCAAATCTTTTCAAGAACAAAGGAAGGTGGGGGGCAGGGATGGCTGGCCCTGATACCACTAAAAGCCGGCCAACTTATATGGGAAAGACGAGACGAGACTATGAAAAACGAAAAAAGAAAACCGTTGTTGGATCCGGGAGATAGCGCGGGCTCCCGAAAGCTAAAGGATCCTGGGGGAATGAATTGAAAAGGGAGGGGCAAACCAGAAGTCACAGACGTAAGAACTACACTCCAGGCAATAAAGAAGGGACGGGAGAGGTTCTGACGACCGAAGAGATCAAGGCTGCCTTCGAGCAGGAAGGGGAAGAAAGCAGCGGATTATGGAGTGGAAAAACTGGCAAGGACGTTCCACGCGCGCGAGTAAAAACGAAAGTGGATGAGGTAAAAGGAAGCTTAGCCGCCGCCACAAAAAAAAAAAAGGAAGGCGGCGACAAAATCTGCAATCGGGTACGAGGGAAAAGCGGGGGTGAACTCATTCTGAGGACATTTAGAGACATGTCTTCGGAGAATTTACTCACGAGGGACGGGAAAAGCGGGGCGGAAGACAACTCGTTCTACTCTGGAAACAAGGATTATTCGAAAACCAAGCTAAATGGGATAGATGCTAGCGAAAGGGGACACTTGTAAACCCATACTAGCCAGCTGGGGATGGTACAAAAACTAACTCGGGCTGTCCCGCCCTCATCGATGTCAAGAGATCTAAGACTTGAAAGGAAAGAAAATTCACAAGCACGGGAAATGGACGGACGGTTCAGAGTAATGAAAACATGGGGGGAAGATGCAAAGATGCGGATTGAACTATAAAAAATGTAGCGCGGGGTGACAGCAGCTCACTTGCAGAGGGGAGCTCGTAAAAAAGAGGGGGAGCTAAAAAATCATCAAAAAAAAAAAAGATTAGGGAGGGAACGAAGAAGTGGAAAAAAAAAGCCGCGCGAAAAGGTCCAAAAAAGGTGAAAGCTGGCCTCCGTCGTGTTGGACGGACGGCAAGCAGAGGAATTACACGCAAAAAAAAAAGGGAGGCAGAGCGCGTCCGTAAAGACAGAGGGGATTTGAAAGGAAGACCGTAAGCACTTCCCGGATGAGGTAATAGAGGTGAAGGGGGGACCGGTAATTAACACGCAGGGCGCTCGGGTGCGGGGTGTCCACCAGGGAAGGGCTCAACAATAAGCCCAGAAGTGGGGGGGTCGAAGAAAGAAGAACCAGGAAAAAAGAGGTTGTGAGGGAGCGGAGAGGGCTCCCAGCAGCTGGGAAAAATTTAACTATGCAATGTTCCGGAGTTAACAGCTCTAAAAGCACGGCCAAGAACCGAGACCTCTCGAGCGCTAACAAGCGCGGGGCAAAAAGTGGGCGGGGTAGGAGTGAGCTGCCTGAGCAATTTCAGCATTACATTCTTGTACTCCCGGCGAGGGAACGTAAAACAGTGCAAGAAATAAATCACTGACAGGTAGGCATACAAAGAAGGAAAAGGTGCAACAGAAGTGAGATCAAATCGAGTAAGAAAATTGGGGGCGCCTGCGGCAAAGTATTACCAAATCCCGGATTGTTAAAAGGGAGTTCTGAAACTTGGAGGGGAAGGAGAATTCAGTCATTGGGAAGAATTCCGGGGGCAGAAAGGTGAGGAAGGCTCGCCGCCGATATCATCTTAAAGAAATCCGGTAGTGGTTTCTTGGAGTCACACGAGAGAATAAAAAGCTGGATGAGTGTTGGCAATCAGGGGAAAGCAAAAGGGGCGCCACACTTCTGACGGAAAGGGGATGTCAAAGCCGGTACCACATTGGGGGGGAGGTGGGGAAGGCATGCTCAGTTTGGGAGGACAACGGCGCTGGTCTGTCGTCAGGTGGGGGAGAAGTCGTGGTATCGTAACCAGAAATGAAGGACAAAAAATTAGAGGGGATAGTCGTCAAAAACGAAGCGTGACCGGAGTTTGGGTCTCGGAAAACCGTCAACGAATCAGGTGGCTTCAGCAATAAGGAATTGGGGGGTGTCATAGAGGCAGGGGGAAGCACCACATGAATGGGCCGTACACAGGCCCAGCAGGAAAAGAGAAACAATCCCGGGAGGCAGGAAAGAAAAAAAAGGAGGAAAGGGCAAGGTGGATAGATCGGAAGGCGCGCCAATCCCGTGGCTTGACGGGAATCGCTAGGGAGAAATGACGAGTATTTGGCCGCTGGACTCCTATGCAAACCAAACATTTCGAAGAAAAAGGAGGAATCCAAATGACCTGCAGTGGGAAGAAAAGTCCTCCAAAGGGCTGAAAAAAGAACGGCAGGAAGTCCCAAACCAGCAGGAGACAAAGCTATTAACTGAACAAGGAGCACATTCTAACGCGACGCGGGCTGAAGGGCCAGAAAATAGCGCGGATAGAAGGGGCTCCCTCCCCGGAAAAACGCCACTACTCAGCACAAAGAAAGGGAGACCATCGCCCAGGCAAAAAAGGATGTGCAACAGGGGGCCAAGAGTATGCGAATCGAATGTCAAAATCAAAATGGTTGACGAACTGGAAGGGGTCGGCGAGCCTTCGGCAAGTATCAATTAGATGCAAAGGGACGCAGCCGCTAAGAGGGAGCGATGATTGAGGAAAACCACGTGAAAAAAAAGAAAGGAAGGGGAAAACCAAGCCTCGGGGGTTTTTCAGGCTGTCAATGGCGGAGTTAAGAAAGGAATGAATTCCCACGGATTTAGAAGAAAGAACGGGGAGTCAAGGACGAAAGAAAGCCTCGCAAGTCCATCAGAGAATTAACACGCATAAGGAAAGGAATCCTCTCAATGGTGACGACAGAAGGGGTCAGACCGGATGCACGCTGCAGAGAGAGGAGGAGCGGACCGAGAGGAAAAGGAATGGAATGGTTGGACAATGGGGGGAAGAAAAACGGCAGCGTCGAGCTTGTTGGGACCGGGAAGGGAAATTTTCGACACCCAGCGAAGTTAAGAAACAGTGGAAAAAAGAGCTGTGCGTACACGGTGAAAAGCGCAGTGAGCAAGGGCCGTATTTTTAGCTCTCAACAAAAACGGAGGGAAAGATAATAAAAGCCGGAAGATCGACCAGCGAGGAAATGTTTACGCACGCAGGCGGAAGACTGCCGTGCGAACAGCGGAGGGGAATTGAGGGACAGACCACAAGCGCGCGCCGGGGCCGAAATCGAACAGGGGGGGAAAACCAATCACAACAGACGTTCAAAGGATTCAAAAAGCTAATCATCACCAAAAAAAGCCGAGGGGAAAAGAATATCCAAAGGAACTCTTTATGGCAAAAGTCAAATGTACGCTTGCCACGCATTGATGGAGAATACGTGCACGGGAGACGGACTGACGGATAAAAGAGGAGCGCAGTGGGATGAGAAACTCGGGCCAAGGAAAAAGAACAGACGGATGGCAAACCCGAAAGGGGTCGGTACACTCTTGGGCGCGCCTCAGAATCTCGACTCGGGTTACACTAGCGGGGGATGAGTGGGGGGAAAATCAAACAACCACCGCGGCAAACAATCACGAACACCGGAAAAGTAATCCCAAGAGAATGACGCTACGCAGAATTCTGGAAACATTTCGGACAAAAAAGATGGGGGGGAAAGGTTGTCCAAGAGCGGGTGGGGGAGGGATGGTAAGAAGGATAACCATACCGGGGGAAGGAAAGATGAAAAAAATCTCGCTCTACGGAGAGTGACTATCTACGCTCGCGTTGAAGAGGATGAAAGAGAACCCTGAAAGGGTGGCTCAGTGTTACGCCGATGAACTCTGAGAAAGCCTTTGAGAAAAAGAATACTGCTCATTGGGATGGACGAAATGAAAGGGGGTGGGCCAAGTTGAACAGTCGAGCAAAAACTACGGCATGTGGGAATACAACCGCAAATCCCAAGCGGGGAAGGAACTAATCCACGAACGGGATGCGAACCCGGTAGAGTATACTATCAACTCATACTCAAAAACACTTTCTGAAGAAAAACGAGGAATGGTGCCGCTGTGGTTGAAATCGAAGAAATGGAGGGTAATTTTCAGTGTGGTGGCCAAACGCTCGATGCCGCCGCTGCAGACACCCCGCGGAAGGATGGGACGGTCTAGGTGGACCAAAAAGAGAGGGGCAGTGACGTGGGGACAAAGAACGAGAGACAACCGGCTATATGGCCCCTGGAACGGGGTATCGACTGTCGGAATCGAGAAGGACGCTAAAAAGTCAAATCGAAGCAACAGGCACACGACACCATCCCTCCAAACCCGCTGGCAATTGGTAGTGGGGGAGAGGACGCCAACATCCCGCAAAATTTCTAAAAGTGAAAGAACAACTACTGGGACACATGAGTGGGGCCGCCATGTGCTTCCTACTGATGACCACGAACTCCGCAAAGGGGGGGGGGTAAGGGTGTAATACTAGCCAAAAGAAACCAGGCGGCCCTTGGGATCTAAGGGGAGGGAGCGTTCCGGAGAGCTGGCCACTGTATAGATAAGGTGAGAGCGCACACAGAAGGTCAGACGACTCCAAACTCCGGAAAGAAGGGGTGGCGAGTGGCGCATGGGAATGGGAAAAAGAAAATGAACTGCATAACGACAATAGATCCTACATGCAGAGTTGAAAAGGGAGGGCAAGGACGTTCCGGGCGCGGGCGTCCACGAAGTTGTGGTGGGGAGAGCACTCCACAACGGCCGCCCAACCAAAAGAAAACAAAACCTTCGCGCCCGACGCCGGGAGCACTCACCGAGAGGGCATCAGTCGTGGCAAACGTTTGAGGGGGGAAGTCTGGGTGACCACTTTTCTCTGACTGCTAGTCGGAGGGGGTCTCACTATGCTTGGGATAAAGCGGGAAGAGGACAAACAACTATCCGCGAATTCAGAAACTGCTGTAGAGGAGGGGTATCTACGAGCTTAGAGCTGAGAGCCCAGTCACGATAGCAAGACTTCCACAAATACGCAAACGACGAAAAGAGAACCCCCTTCCACGCACGAAAGGGGTCAACAAAGACCCACAAAGAAGAGAGTGTGCGGGAGAAGGCTAGGGGGGCACTTAACATTGACGAGTTCATCAAAAACTTCCGACGGAGTGATTTGGCGAAAGTCGATGAAGCCGACAAGGTGAGATGCAGGAAGATAGCTCACGAAAACGGCAGGTGAAGAGAAAGGAACGTGGTCGAAAAGGAATACGTTCGGCCAGCAGATAACGCGTGGCGGACGGAGACGTGCGCGATCGCATGCACAAGAAGAAACACAAAAGACCAGCAAAAAGTCGATTGACCGAGCGAGGCGACAAAAAAGGGCAGGATGGCCGAAAGGGAGAAAGAATGGGCAAGACGGGATTACTCGGAAATTTCCTTAAACATCTTCAATCGATGGGAGGTAAGAAACCGAACAAGGGCTGCGACAGGTCCCTCCTGAAGAGCAAACAAAGAAAGGACAGCAATTTCTCAACAAAGGCCTGAGGGGAAAAAGCAGTAGTGGAGAAAAAAAACGTTATATCAACGACGATCGTAGGGGAGGGGGATCAACGCACTACGCCAGCCTAAACAGATTTTGAGAAAAATGTGGGTGCGAAGAACTACCAGCGGAAAAGGGAGATTCCACCGCGTGAGAAAAGCAGGGTAAGATAATGCTCAAAGTAAGGAAGGTGAGAGAAATGTCCCGCAGCACTTGTAACAAAAACAAAGCTTGGGGCCAGACGAGAAGGAGGTGAAAAAACCGCAACAGAGGGTACAAGAAAACGTTGCAATGAGATTGCGCAAGGGGGAGCCAAGCGGGAATTTGGACAAACTCAGGACAAAAACATGGGAATTGTAAAGTACTAAAAGAGGGAAACTACACCCACAGACATCCTCCTGGGTCACCACGCCAGAGAACACACGGGACTTCAAAAAAGGGGGGGAAGAATTCAGGGGAGTACACTAATGGGGGCGCACCCGCCCGCCAGTCAAAGGGGGTAGGAAGTACGCCCTGACTCCGGGAGTGTCTGGATGCCGCCCAGAATGGATTGCAAAAAAAAAAAAGGGGCCAGCGAGGGAGGAAGCCACCGCGAAGTAAGTGATCAATAAGACCGGGAGGTTGTTTCTTGTGTGGGGAATACCCCCGGCCTCACATACAAAAGAAGAAAAGGAGGAGTGGGGAAAACAGGAAAGGGGCTCAACCCAGGGAGGCCAAACCCTAGACATGGTCTGGGGGGGTGACGTACAAATGTAGCCCACATGGTGATTGCGCGGAAGGGTCTGGGGAACCGGTCAAGGAGAAACAGGTGGGATTGGCAGCGAGAGAGAGAGGTGTCCGCGTGGGGCAAAGCGGCGACACGAGCGAGGGGTTTGAGACCCAGAACTTCACAATACACCCCGCGGTCGGGGAGATACGCAAAAAAAAAACGAGACCTTTATATTCTTTGGGTGGGAAAAAGGAAACGAAAGTGGGGGCTGCGCGGCCGGGGTCATAGGGAGATAGGAAAGGCCAAAACCATCGACCCACGGAACAAGGGCCGTCTCGCTTTCAGTGGGAAAAGTTCGAGTAAAAGGCGCAAGGATAGATCTGACGCGCAGCCAAGCGTAGGGGGGCGATCGTGTGAGCGGAAAAACACGCAGCAAAAGACCCGGACGTGCTTGTCCGCTGCACTGCCGACACAGGGACCACACAGTACTCGACTAGACAAAGAGAGGAAAAGAAAAGGACACTTCCCAACCCTTCGGACTCAAACTAAAAAGGCTGCAAAATGAATCGGGTAACCTTTGAAAAACCACATCAAGAAGAAGGAAGAGGGTCCATGAACAGGAAAAAAGACGCAGAGAAGGGTGCCAGCCAGAGCGGGCGGAATTGCTCCTCAATTTCTGGGGGGATAAATGTGCGGGGGCTAGTACCAGCCACCAAATGACTGGGGACAACCGTCTGTGCCAAATAATGAAGCAAGTTGAGGGAAAATAAGGGAGGAAAGGTATGATGGGAAAAGGCACTTCTCGAGGAAAAAAGTGAGTCCTCAGTACGAGGAGAACCTGAACGGGTAGGGGGAAAGCGATTGCTTAAAAGTCAGTGGATCGCACGAAAATCAGCAAAAAATTGTGCAAATACGAAGGTACGGCGAGTGGATTTAAGAAAAAAGGTGAAAAGGAACATGTCCTCTGATAAGATGCAAAAACAGAGAAAGTGGCACGAAACGACAAAGTGCGCAGTTAGGGCGGAGCCCAAACACCAAAATGTGCGGGCCACTCAGAGATAGTCCAGCGCCGAGCAAGTCGAGGTGCATGCGGGACTGAACGGCGCTCGAGCAAAAACCGCTCGAGCTTCACGGGAGCGGAATCGCGGCTCGTGAAGTGAAACGTGGTTGCAGATGCGACGGGAAAGGAAGCGACGTCTCTGCTCGGTTATGTAAGATGCGTACATTGGGTAGTCATCCATGCATAAGACGGCAAGTATCCGGAGTAGCGGGCGTATGTTGAAAACCGCGCCGCATGAGGGCAGCCGGTATTTGT
>Ga0179593_1407817_pt1 | contig 13039 bp, 12 predicted proteins | sample CZODoug2_1_08_16_FD_185931 | JGI IMG/M metagenome (GOLD analysis project Ga0179593, IMG submission 185931) | Vadose zone soil fungal communities from Angelo Coast Range Reserve, California, USA - CZODoug2_1_08_16fungal (PacBio error correction) | ecosystem: Environmental > Terrestrial > Soil >...
TTTGGAGGGAGGCGATAGAAGTTTTGTTCGCAAACACATCGCTGGCAAAAGTCAAGACGGGAAAGAGAAGCAGGAGCACCTCGTATGATGACCAGGGGAAAGGAGGACGGGGCAGAACGAATTACATTCAATACGATCCGTAGGTCCTCGTAAAGAAACAGACGGTCAACAGGTCAGAGGAGGAAGAAGGGAAGGGACCAGGGGGCATGTCTCGAGTGCGGGATATGTGGGAGTTTGGACTTTACGTCGGGTGGTACCCGGGATTTGAAGAAGGCGGGTTGTAGGCTGCCCACCACGTTGAAGGGAATTGTCAACAACAGTTCTAGACCACAAAGTCGAAGTCCTAGGCCGTAGAGATACCGAGTAGTGCCTCCAACGAATCGACGGAGACAAAAAGGGGAGGGAAAAAGGAACTGTTCAAAGAGGGCTTTTCCCTTCCAACTCGACAGGGGGAGGGGTACAATTCTCCAAGCACATCAGGTAACTGCTTTGAGTTTCTTCGTAAAAGCCAAGCATCTAAGGGGAAAACCCAGGCGGGGGGAAGTGGCCCTTTTTTCGTAAAGGGAAAAGGGAAAGATCGATGGGGGTGTCCACCAGCTAGAAAGTTAGTTCTCAAAGAGTATGAGGGGTAGTAACGGAAGGAGGAATACGCTTATCAGGAGAAGGGGAGGGAATGGAACTCTCCGGGACAGGACCGGGGGACACTTTAGAGGGGGAGCGCCGTTGGCCGCCATCCGACGGCACTCGAAAAGAACATGTGGGAGGGGAAAAGCGGGTCAGGTAACGAATATTGACGGCGGGCGGTGAAGAAAGGGTTCGTCGCAGGGGAAAGCAAAAAAGCTCGAAGTGCGTACGGGAATAGACCTCGCATAGATTGTTTATGCCGTCGTTGATGATAAACACAAAGGGGTTCGGATGTGAAAAATGGGAAGCAAACTAGGATGGAAAACGGTGCGGGAGAGGGGCGGGACCTCGAGCTACATCTTGAAGCCAAAAAGGGGTGGGAAACTCTACAACCGCGTGAGAGAGAGAGTAGGGCAAGCGAAAAGAGAGAAACGGGAAGGGGGGATTCAGTAAAAATACAACTAAAGAAAAGGCGGGACTGGGGGAGGCACATGTTACCCACCAAGAAAGGGAAGGGGAGCAGCAGCGGATGCATCATAGGAACGCTGACTGGAAATGTCAGAACCAAAAAGAGCCTCAAGGCCGTGTCCAGAGAGTGTGAGGAAGAGGGAAACGGGGGGGAACCGGAGGGCAGCTCCCAGTTCAGTCAGGGGCCAAAATCCGCAGACGAGCACCGACGAAAGGAAGAAAATTTGGGAGGCTGCAGAATGAAGGAACGGTTAAGGTGGGTTTATGAACGAATTTGCGAACCATCATCTCTGGTTGTGCGGCCGAAGGGGTTACGAGCAAGAGGGAGGCAAAAAACATCTGCCTTAATGATTGAAACTGGGAAGACAGGAGGATGCGGGCGGGAATACCAACCGACCTATCACTAAAAGGAAACTCGTTGAGGGAAGGAAGGGAGAACAGGAGGCTTGTGGAGGGCAACCTGAAAGGGGAAGGGGGAAAAGCGAAACGAAACGTGCAAATGGAGTCAAACTAGACGGCTGATGCTGAAGAAGGGACGTGTGCCCCGAGGAGGGGCAGGGGAAGAGAGTCTCATAATGGCCTGGGGCAGATGAATAGGGAAGGGGGGTCCTAGAATCTGGTGCGCATAAGGCCAGAATCCGTTGATAGAGCCCTTCTCTTCGAGGGAAATTATCTTGGTTTAATACGCTTGAGGGAAAAAAATCAATGTCGAGGAGAAGTAACCCTAGAAACTTCTACAAAAGTGAAAAAATCCTTCAATTGAAAGCTGTCGTAGGACGGACGCGGTTTGGGCACGAGGGAGGGGGTTTTGAACCCACAGACGAGGTTTGCATGACCAAGGAGGCAAAAGAGACAGGTTAAAAAGGAGCGGCTGTTTTCCAGGAAAGATCGCACAACCAGACTAAGGTGATGGACAGGTAGGGACGGGTCGTGTCGGGTCCCTGGCGGGGAGGATTTGGGGAAGACCACGCGTCTATCCGGACGGAGGACCGGAAAGGGGCTGTGGCTAGGAAGGTCTTACGGGGGGGGGACTGAAGGGGCTCATTGGAGGCATTTAATATGTTAAATCGGGGCGAGAAGGAAGATAGAAGTGAGAGGGAGGACAGGGATTCCGGGCCGAACACGACGGGCGTTGGGGACAAACAGGCTAGGAATTTGAACATCACTTTAGAAGGGAATGAGTTAGTCCAAGAAAAGGAAAAAGGGTCAAATAGCGGTCAAGCAAGATCCCAGCAGCGAACAAAAGGAATCTGAAAAGCTTAACGGGGGAAAACAAAAAAGGTTCAGGAAACTAAAAGGGAAACCGAAATAGTTGGGGGCACTGGTACTCGAACGACTCGGGCGAAGCAACAGGACGGAGAGGGAAGGAAACGGCCGGTCGTCCACGAGGAAAGAAAGAAGGTCGGTTAGGGAGCTACGGGTACTGTCAGCATACCCAAGATGGGAGCAGGCGGTTTAATCGACAACATTAGTGAAAAGGAAAGGTCTTGCATAGCAAAACCCTACTAAATCAATGTTCCGGGAAGTCCATGAGCGGGTAAATGCCGACATGGGTAGAACGTACCCCAGTAAGGAAATAGAACCCTCGACCACCCAAAGAGGGAAAATGGCCATCGGGAGGAACTGCGAAGAGGTGATGAAGAGAAAAAATCCCTACTACGTGAGGGGGGAGAACAGCATTGGAGGGGGAATCTACTACAAAACAAAGGGAGGAAAAAGTATCTCCCTCCAGCGGGGAAAACAGCGAGGACGGATGTGAGCATCACAGAATGAAGCAGTAAGCGGCTTATCCTCGTGGGGAAGGCCTGATGTCAAGGAACTGGTTCGGGATAAAAGGAATTCGACAGAAAAAGGGGGGAAAAAAAGAGGGATCTGGTGCCATCTTGATTATCGTGTGATAACTCTGGGGGAGCCTAACGGGGGGCAAAAGCAATGTGGGGAGGGAAGGAAGAGCGGGAAAATTACCAGTCCAAATAGGGGGAAAAACTGAGCTCGTCGACCCGAACAGCCTGGGCAGGACATCGGCCAGGATGGATGCGCGAGGAGGGAGAGGAGAAGTGAAAAAATACTATCTAGATGGGAAGGGAAGTTAGAAAAAAAGTCGGTGTCGTTCACTATGGAGCAACGGAGCGAGATGGGGGGATCGGAGTGCCACCCGGAGGAAGGGCTTTGGGGGGGCGTGCTCGGGGGATGGTACAAAGGCCGCAGTGCACCCCTTGAAAAATGGGGCGGGGGTCACAGGGCGTCAAAAAACAGTAGGGAAATGAAGGCATTCTTGGGACATAAACGAGCATGAGAGATCCCTATCTCTCCCTCAAAAGAGAAGAATATGCTGGGGGAGGTTAAAAGGGGAGAAGGGAGACGTCAATACGGAAGGAAAATGGACAGGCATGAGGCAGGGGCGGCAAGGAGAGAGTAACTAGTAAGACAATCCCAGGACCAAAAAAAGAAAAAGGACAGTATTTCGTAAGGGACTCCTGGCGTAGAAAAAGGCTGAGTGGAACCGAGCCGAAGGAACCAGGTACGTAGTAGGCCGACTCAAGAGCAACAGGAGCATTCCTTCTGAGTCAAAAAAAAAGGAAATCAGACCTACAGAGACGTCGAAAAGGATGAGAAATGATCTGATGAGAAGGGTGCTGATTGTTACGGGGCGCTAAGGGAGACAAGCCATCCCTCAAGGCGGACTACCCGACTTAAGAAGAAGAGAAAAGAAAAACGCTGATTGGAAGGCGGACAAAGCCATCCTGGGACACGTCCAACAAAATAGGAGATTTACGCTCCTGTCAGAAAAAAAAAAAAAGCAAAAAAAAAAAAAAAAAAAAACCCCAAGAAACAAAAAAAACAAACCACAAAGACAATTGGCCCCTTCCTAGAAAGTAGCCACCCGGATAGGTAAAACGGAAAGGAGGGGGAAAGGGACTTCTCCCAACATTAACCGTCAGTGCGCCTCCACCAGCACTATCCGGGAGGAGACCCAAAGAGGGTTAATGAATAGATTGAGGGGGGGGTGGTCTTCCTTTGGGGGGGACTAACGCCGAGCGTGAAATAGGCAACGAAGCAGTACTCGGTTTTGGCAGAAGAGAGAAAAAAGGCTGACGAAAAAGGAAGAGAGAAGGGGGGGGGCAAAGGAGTGGTAGTCCAAGGGACCCGTAAAGTTGAAATAACGAATTACGAAAAAAAAGGAGAAGGCACGACGGAGGCGGAGGGGGAGGAAGGAAGAACCTGTCGGGGTAGCCTATCTGTAGTCTCAAGGAACCCGAGGACAGACCGGAAACAGCAGCGCGAAAGGGAAGATCAACGACGGTGCCGCCAGGGGAGGAAGGGAGAGTGACCGAGAGTTATCTCCATAGGACTGCGGGAACTATGAAATTATAATTGCCAACTTCCAGCAAAGCGTAGGGGAAGGGTCGAAGAGGAGAAAAGCAGGAACCCAGAAACGGAGAGAGGACCCGCAAAAAAGGAAAGTAATCACGGGGCGTGTGAAGTATTACACCGGGTTTCAGGGGGAATGCTAGGTGGCGGAAAATCAGAATCTCAAATACAAAAATCAAGACAGGAACAACTAAATCGACAACGCATGTTTCACTCACAGGAAGGAAGGCTCCAACTTCTACGGGTACAGGGAGGCGAAAGTGGCTTTCAAGCCCAGAGAAGAAAAAATTCACCGCCTCCTACATCTACCTTACCTGCAAACCGGGGTCACGAAACAAGAGGGGTGAGTGCAAGGGGGGTCCGTCTAATAGGAGGAGAAGGGACGGTAAAGTCCAGAAGTGTTCCAACTTACAAAAGACATACGCGGTATCAGGCATACTCTATCAGAGTAGGGAAGAGAACGACGGGCACCTCCGCAGGAGAGGCGAACAGAATTACTCCTTGGGGGAACAACCACGCTTCGTTTCCTTCTATATGGTTGGTCAATCGCTGAACCCTCCAGACAGCGAAGAGATAAAAGGAAGATTAGGGGATGTGGAAGTACTGCGAGAAATAATTCCTTTTTATTAGACCCTGGAGAATTTCCGTTTTAAGACGCAATATCGAGAGCACCGTCGAGAAAGGGAGAAATAAAAGAAGGTGTCGAAGTTTCTTCGAGACCTGGTGGAGCGGAAAAAAAAAGGGAGAGAGGGACTTATAGAGGGGGAAGGGGATTTGTTCGATGAAGTACACTTAGACATAAGCAAGGTGTGTTTAAACTAAAAAGCCTGAAAAAAAACGGTCACCAAAAACGATCCGGGATCCAACTACCAGATAGCGCACGTTGAACTGGACTGAAAAAACGCCTGGATTTGGGGGACCGAGAGACGGCCGGTGGCGGGAAAATACGACTCTCTCCCTTTCACGGGGACGTATGCCTGCGCGTTCCTCCTAAAGAAAGACCGTCTACCGTAGAAAGGCCTACGCGTGGGGGGGGAAAAGAGGAGACCCAATGGATCTCGCCGAAATCCCAAAAGGAGAGAGGGGGAAGGGAGTGACGAATTCAAAAAAGAACTTCAACATCAGCACCTGGGATCCAGAACCGTGTGTCTCTCAAAGTAAGTGTGAGGTAAAGAAAAAGAAACGCACGAATCAAAACGAGATGTCTGGACTCGGAGAGAGGAGGGACTCAGGCATACAATGGGGCCAAGGGGCGGGCCGCGGACGCCTGACTCTCTGATCGCCAGACGAACGACGAGTGAAACGACGAGAGAGGGCGTAATCGGGGCTGCCGGAAGAAAAGAAAGGGGAAGAAAGGGCAAAGCTACCAAAAGGGGAGATCCTGGAGTATCCAGATCGAGGGGACTAATACAATAAGAGAAGAAGTCGGAACAGAAGGGACTGCAGTGAGAAGGGGTCAAGGAACATTCTCTGAGGAAGTTACGTTTCTGCTCTCATCTATTGGTCAACTCTAGCTCAGCGAATTCGAGCTGGGATAGGTAAGAGAGGGAGAAACAATGAGTGGGCCGGGCAAAGCATACAGGGACTCTATATCAGGGGGACGGCTCCAAACGACTACTATTATATGCAAAAACAAGGAGTGCGCGATCCACGGCGAGCGAAGGTGAAGCATAGGCAGTGAAAACTACTCAAGAACAGCTCTGCACCTGGGAGAGGAAGGAGGAAGAGCCAAGCGGATTGTGTCAAAGGGGAAACGTCCAGATCAAAGAACCATAAAGGTCGAAATCCAACAAAAACTACGGAAAACCGCTCGAGCATGCATAAAATGGATAAAGTGTGATTTCTCAGTTCCTAAAGGGAAAAGAGACACAAGGTCCACTATAGGAGGGGTGAAGTGGAAATACGCTGTTTACAAATCACAAGACAGCCGATATGAGTACATAGGGAGGAGGGAGGGCATTGGGGCGCCAGATGTGAAGGGAGGACAATGAACTACGAGGATACGAAAGGGGGAAGGTCACCTATTACTACCGAAAGCGGATGTTCAACCTGTGAGAACGAAACCCTTCAAAGAGAAGGAAAAAGTCCCTGTCGTCCCTGCTCTGGAAGGAAAGAAAAAGAAAAGAAATCATGGAGTTCTGATAACGCGTGGTTCAAGACTCGTCAACATTGGGTGGGGTTGTGGGACTTCGGAGTTTACCTGGCAGGAGGAAGAAGAGGAATAGGAGGAAGGAAAAACCGATGGGCTCCCTCCGAAGCAAAAAAAGATCTTCTTCGACAAAAAGTTGCACCAATCAAACTCCATCTATGAGGGAAGGGCAACAAGGAAAAGATCGAGTGGTGCAAGGAAAGAAAAAAGAGAAAAAAGGGACACGCCGCTAAGACGCGGCCCGAAAGAAAAGAAAAGAGAAAGAAGGGGAAGGAACGAGGATTAACCCCTAAGCCGAATCGCCGGGGCGCGAGAGCTCCCATGGCGAGAGGCGCTTCCGGGGGAGACGCCACTCAGATCAACAGGAAAGGGACAAGCGGGGAGGGAAAGGCGAGTTATGGGACGTAAACGTAGAAAGGGGCAAAAAGGAAGACGCGCTAAGAATCCACAATTGGGGGGGGGTACGCTTTGCAGGAAACCGGGCGGACTAAAAAACTGCCAAAGACCTGGTGCCCTCGAAAAAGTTAGTGGGAGCATAAGAGAAAAAAAAGCTAGCGGGGGGAGAACAGTTAAGAGGCTAAAGAAAACAAAAAGCCAACGACGCTTCGTCCTTTTACGGAGCTGGGTACAAAGCTCTATATTCACTTCGTCTTGATCAACCGGAGCACTGTCTCGATTCACTTCTGAAACGGCAAGCAACAGAGGACGACCAACCTAACATGGATCCACACAGAGATGGAAAACAAAGAGAAGGAAGAAGACAAGCGCACAGTATCAAATAGATGTTCAACAATCGAGCTAGCGGTCTCTTCTCGGGATGAAATGGCAGCGCAGTTACGATACCAGAGTCACGTGCGTGAGAAAGTCGAAAAGCAGAAGGAAAAGAGATGAAGCTTGAAGGGGAGGCAACAGTGGCGCGAAAATGAAAAAAGGGGGGAGGGAAAATGGGTTCGTTAAGGGCGGGATGAAAAAACGAAGGCCAACCATCTCTCTCAAAAAAACACAAAATTATTATGAAGAGATAGGTGGAAGTGTGGAAGTCACGACCAACAAGAGAGGGAAAAAAGCTACCCCACATGGGGGGGACTACAAAGTTCTCAGAAAGGGGAATCCAGCCAGAAGGGGATAAAGCGGTCATGAGAACTAAATCTAGGCGTCAGTCAAGCAAGTGCGAGGGACAGGGAAACCCAGGAATCGGAACGCCTCGAGTTTTGAAAAACGCAGGGAAGAAAAGACGGGTGCAAAACTAGGAAAGGGTGTTGTTAATTCGTGGCGTCACCTGGGGGCGGGGAACGAAAGGAACTCCAGGAGAAAGGGGATAAGGGGCATCCACTCGCCCTTGCAAGAGACTAAACGCGTTCCCACTCTCCCACAAGCTCGGGACAGAACCAGTAGGGGGGGGGGAGAAAAATTATCGGAACTGGAAACATCCGATCTTTTTCTCGAGCAACTCCTCATTCGTTGGTTCCAAGTAGGTCGAAATCCTTGGGAAACTCCCTGAAAAAAAATGCAAGCAAGTAAAAAAAGGAGGGGTGGCAGGTAGCGATCGGGCCTGTCGAAGGGAAGTCCCTCCAAAATCGTCTCTTCAGCCCGCGAAAAAACGGAGGAGTTTGGGGAATACTGAGAACGGAAAGCATGACTCCGGTAACAAGTCGGAAAAAAGAAGGGGGGGGGGGGAAGGGATCCGACGAACAAAACTTAAGGGAACGAGGGGGGAGGGAGAGAATCGGGTTTGACCTTCCTCTCTTAGAGGGGGAGGGAATTTAGCGGAGCGGCTGTGAACTTGGCGACTCATGCCTAACACTAGAATAGCGAGTTGGAAGGGTGTTTGACTCAAGAAAGCTGGCCGTGATGGTGAAAGAGAAAGGATGGGGGGAGGAGGGGAGGACCGGGGGAAAATATTTCATCGAGAAAGAGAGGCCCCGCACAGGTAAACTTAGAAAAGTAAATGGCCCAAATGGGGGGGCGGAAAAAAAGGAGAAAAGTCCGGGAGCCAAAAGTCACCCCGGACAAGAGCTAGGGGAGGCAGAAAGCGAAGGACGATCTGAGGGCAGACTCTTTGAAAGGGGGGGGGCGAGCGAAAACAACAGGTTTAACAGATCCTTTCGGGTGAGGGGCAAAGGGGGAATTCCGCTCAGAGAAAGCGAAGACGGCCATAAAAGGAAGAAGAGAAAAAAGCGCGAATCCCTTCTCCGAAGCCGATTAAGATATCGGCAGGACCGAATAACCGGATGATCCGAAAATCGTGGCCCGAGGTGAGATGGTAGTTAGCAAAAGCGACCACGAGAAAGATGATAATACATGAGATCAGCAGCGGCAGGGCGTGTTTGGGGGTACATCAGAACAGAACGATTGTGCTCGGGCCGTGTGTAAGTAGGAAAGTAATGACCGTAGGGGAAATCTATGGACCGAGCCGGGAAAGACCATGAAGAGGGGAAACTTTTTCAATAGGCTCGATCTGGGAACGTCTTTAGCGGTCCGTATATCGAAAACCAAAGAGTAGCGGCTAAGCGGGAAGGGTGGAGAGATCTAGAGGTCCACTGTCGAGGGGGGAGCCAGGCAAGACCTTTTACCTCAAAGGCTCTCGTAGTCCAAAAGAGAATTCGAGTATCAAGTCAAACCATGAGAGAAGAAAATTGCAAAAAGCACTGACAGCACAGGGCAAAAATGAGAATCAAGTACCCTGCGGAGCCGCGTCGAGGGCTCGGAGGAGGGAAGAGGGAACCGCGGATCACCGGAATCGAAAACGTGACTGTGTTGTCCGCAGGGCACATTCAGCCCTAGTTCTCGACGCAAAAAGGGGCAAAAAAAAAAAGCGGAGGGGACAAGCGGATGCCTTAGTGCCACGACAGGGGGGCGGAAGGCGCTTAATCGACAGGCTAAGCACCGCCCGTTCAATTGGGGGGCAGGACTAACGCCCTAGGTCAAAATCGGTGAGCAGTGAAGTCTTGACTCAGGGAACTGCGAAGGAAGGAGGAGGGGAGACAAACTTTTTGGGTCGTCGAGAAGAAAGGTGCGTAGGCGGAATCATCAGGCGAAAAAAAATCGGCAACACACGTAAAAAGGGAGATCATTGGGGGATTTTCGGCGAGATCCCATTGGCGTCTCCAACACAGGAGGAAGGAAGGGGCAACTAGACGAAACGAACTATATGGTCATTACGAAAAAATAACTTACATTACAGTACGAGGAAGGAGGTACCAAAAGGGCACGTGAAAGATTTCCAAAAAAAGGGAAAGAAGGCAGTACACATTTAAAACCGTGGGTGAAGATGTACGTCAGTATAAGAGGTGTGGCAAGTGAGGGACGGGCGTTGTGGTCAAAAAAATGCACCCTGGGATACCATCAGGGGAAATTTACCTCGACCACGCGACTTCTCGTGGTCATCGGAGTCCGCCAAGGAGGGAAAACGTAAACAGAAGGGGAGCAGAAAAAAAAAAATGCCACTAGTGGAATTGTAGACAGCGGTTTCCAGTGAAGGCCTAAACAACGATTCTTACAAACAGGAAGGACGGAAAGCGATCAGGTAAAGGCGGAGGGGGAAGTCGTATGAGCACCTCCACGAGGAGGCTCTCAAGGTCCTTGCGCCTTCCTGGGTAAAAAACAAACCCCGATAACGTAAAATCGCACGTAAAAAAGAAAGTGGGGTGCCACCAGGCGTACGGAGGGGAGAGGGCTCACATCTTGGAGGGGGGGGCAAGAAGGGGAAACGAGGCTCAATAAGGTAGACGTGGGGCCGCGTGAGGGAGGGAAAGGGAAGGATGGTAAACTGGTCAGGAAATATGAGGAAGAAGGGGAAGAAGCAAAGTGAACAACCAAAGCGCTTGTGTCGTTCAAATTAGCGAAGATGGAGGAGGGAAGAGGATGACGCCTTTTACAAATCGCAGAATGGCAGAGAGTAGAGCAGGTGGTCAATGCCTTCTCTTTTATGTTGCGAAACAATGCGTCGTGTATGTTCATGAGAAAAGGGGAGGGTCACGTGGGAGTCGATGGACAGAGGTAAAGAAAAGCTTAACATCGTCGCCAATTTGTGGAAGGCCGTCGGGGCGGGATCGCGATCGGGAAGGCGAGAGCTTCCAGATCTCAGGAGGATGAGGATGGAAAGAACAGGGCTTACGCACAAATCCCTAGCCTAAGGCGGGCGGGGTTCCAGAAGGTAATTGCAGGGACAGCTGAGTGAAGAAGATCGGGAAGCAACTCGAAACCTGGGGAAGAAAAAAAGCAAAAGTAAGCAAAAAAGGAGGAAAGAGGTGAAGACGAAAGACAAAGACAGATTATTATCATCTCCAGAAGGTCCTGCTCGGGCCAGGCGGGAAGAGAAACTTGTGGCAGAGTTCAATGGGACGACTTGGAAAAAAAGGGGGGGGCCGGGGGGGGGGTGACCCTCGAAGTTGAGACCCGCGATCTTTTTTTGAGGGGGAGGGTGGGCTTTGAGAAAAAAAATCTGCCGACGGGCTTCCCTTTTCCGAGGGGGGGGAAAGAGAAGGCAGTCGAAAGGACGCACATCACTATCAAATCACAACAACATTAGTGCAAAAGGCCCGATTCGGACGGGTGGAGGCGGAACGGCAAAATAAAGGCGAAGAAATGGGAAAAAAAGGGCAAATAAAAAAATTCTTTGAATAGGAGGGGGACTTGCCCCGAAGAGTCGGCTCCTTACATATCCGGGGAAAAGGGGGCGCTTGCAACAAGTGGGAACTAGGAATGGGATTCCAAGAACCCGAAGCCTTATAAGTGAGAGGATATCGTCGGGGGGATCAACGAGGGTTGTCGTATCGAGGTTATTTAATCGCATAAAGGACTCTATACCTCAAAAAGGATAAAGAGAGGAAGCGGAAGGGGGCTCAGACGTAGGGAGACGGAGAGGTATTTGAAAGTATTTGCCGTGTGTGGTGGGGAAATCCTCAAAAATCGAGCTCGGACAAAGGGGGAAGGAAGAAAAAGAGACTTGGGAAAAAACAGGAGAGAATGTGTGCCTGTACATCAGAATCTTGGAACGCACGACCAATCCCGGTAAGGAGGGCGGTATTGGTTTTAATTTGTCTTGGGCGTGGAACAGAGTGAGCACGCTGATCATCCGCATGAAAAGGAATGAACGGGTCAAATTTTTCAGAGGTCGCCTTGGTCTAAAGGCTGGCATAATGTTTGGAACGGGGGGAGGAAAATTTAGGACGGGAAGAAAAGAATTTCATGGAATCACGACGAGGGTTGGACTCCATTCTGGTAAGCAGTGGTGAGAAGAAAAGGGAAGGCAACGGAGATTCGGCAGTAACAAAGAGGGGAAAAAGAAAGTTCGGCATAGGGGGACCTTAGGTCAACAACGACGCGCAAAAAACATAGGGGGCTAAGAGTACTATGTCGTAAAAGCTCGGGATGGCCCGGGAAGAGAGATAGTATGGGGCCTTGAAAGAAGAAAAAGGGGGGGAGAGGGGGAGAAGCATCAGGAGGGGTAATTCCGGCAAAACTGACGTTCGGGAGAATGTTTTTGCGGGTCAGGGGACTAACAGGAGAGGGGGAAGGAAGGCCATCCAAAGGGCGGGGCTGAGGTTCAGAGGTTCCACCACAAGAACGTAGAACTACCCACGACCCTCTTGGTACGACCTTTATGAGGGGGGTAGATTAATCAAGGGTCCGAACTGATCCACTACCATCCGGATCTTGCCCTACACAAATAATTTGAAGCGGGAGAAGGTCTTAATTCTTTGGAGGAAAGAAGCACAGTCTTCCGACGCTTCCGTTTTTCAGGACAGCAGAAGGTTCAAAAAAAAAAAAAAGGAGGGAAGGAAAAAGAGAGAGATCTCATAGAAAAAGCATGGGAGGGAAAACTAAGGGCTTAACATCCAGTTAACAGCATTAGCAGTCAGTCGAAGTACGACGGTGGTAGTGAGCTGACGTAGGGGGAGAGGGACCGGGGCGGAATTACATAAAAAAGCAAGGGAGAAGAAGAGATTTTAGGAGAAAGGGGATGCACGCCCTGTGGGATACTCAACCTGTGGGATGCATAAAAGAAAAAAGGGAAAGATAGGCGCCTTCCTACGGGAGAAGGAAAAGGGATCCCTGAAATTCGACCTTAAGGAACCGGGGGAATAACTCATCGGCACAAGGCTTCGAGGGTGGTACGAGGCGAAAAATTGACCCTAAGAAAGAGAGGAAGGAGGAAGTGGAAGAGCGGGGGGACTCCTGAGGGGAAAGATGTTCCGCTCGAATTGGCGTCTTCCATCTTCTTGCTCGCGACCGCATGGGGTGTCTGACGCGAAGGGGGGGGAAAATGACTAATAATGGGGACTGCTAAGGTGAAGGGGGGATACCATGCAGGAAAATCATTGTCTAATAAAAAAGTCTTGTTATTAATCTTCATATTCTGGTGCAAAGTCTAGGCAGTATAGAAACTCGGGAACTCTGAATGCACGACGAAGCATGGTTTGG
>Ga0179593_1527206_pt1 | contig 13039 bp, 23 predicted proteins | sample CZODoug2_1_08_16_FD_185931 | JGI IMG/M metagenome (GOLD analysis project Ga0179593, IMG submission 185931) | Vadose zone soil fungal communities from Angelo Coast Range Reserve, California, USA - CZODoug2_1_08_16fungal (PacBio error correction) | ecosystem: Environmental > Terrestrial > Soil >...
GAATGAAAAAAACAATAGAGGGGGGGGGGTCGGCGGCGGGAAAACCAGACGGCCCAATCAGGGGGGGGGTCAGGAAGGTTGGGGGAAGAACGAAAAACATTCCCCTGCCCGACATCGTGGGAAGGAAACAGAAAAAAGAAGGTCATCAGTTGCGACAAGAAAAGAAGGGGGGGGGGGGGGAGATAGGGGAGTTTCTTGTTTTTGGACTTCGGCCTAGGGGAAAAATTTGGTCGGTGGCGGCGTTGAAAGGGAAGGAGGGGAAAAAGAGCCATGGAATGGGGGGGGGGTGGGCTGCATCAGGGGAAAGGGGGAAGGGGAAGAAACGTGACGTGGAAAAGCTGGGATCGTTGCGAGTTCGACGTGATTGGTAGGGGGGCGCGGGAACCAAGGTTGAAGAGCGCAAGGGGGATTTCTAAAACGGATTGACAGGGGGGTTAAAAAGTCAAAAAATTCAATGAGCCCCGCAGGGGTAAACGCAGGAGGGGGGGGGGAAAACCCGGCATGAAAGGCTGCGGCACGGAAATTCAAAAAAAAGAAAAAGGAAAATGACAAACCAAAAAAATGGGGGGGGAGGGGGTTGACGGGAATTCCCGGCGGGTTCGAAGTCTTGGAAAAAGACCCGGCGCCGCGCGGAAAAAAAAAAGACTTGCTTGGGCGTTTGGAAGCGGGAAACCACCGGGGGCGGGTGTTGGCCAAAGAACTTTGAGAAATTGAAGCAGGGAAAAAAAAAGACCCGGGGCGAAGGAAGGGAAAATTCGGGGGAAAAAGGAGTTGGGGGAATTTGCAAAAAAACGGCCGGGCACAATTTTGTGTTTGAAAAGGTTTGCGAAGTCAAACGAGGGAATAGGGCGTGTTTCCGGGCAGCAGGGGGGGGGGGGGAAAAAAAAGAAAACGAACGGGGGGGGATTCCCCCCACAGGGGGGAAAAAAAGGGGGACCCGTCGCCCCGAAAAGGGAAAAGATTCGCAAAAAAGGGTAACCCCTGGGACTGCCCCGGGGAGGTGGGGGGGGGTGTGAAGGGTTGCCCCCTAAAGCAGTAGACACGCGCTTGCGGTGAAAAAGGAAAATGGAAAGAAGGGGGGCCGGGGGATTTTTTCGCGGCAAAGGGGGAGGGGGGGAAAGGGAAAATGCGCCCAAAAAAAAGCTGGGGGGATAGGAACACCCGGGCGGGACCGGGGAGGTAATCCGAGGAGGTTTTCACGAGCCAGTAAAACTACTTAGACCACAAGGTGGCTTCACGAAATGGATGCTGGGGGGAACATTCGACGCCGTCAGAAACGGGAAAAAAAAGGATCGGAAAAGCGGGGAAACCCCTAACGAGTTGGTGGACTTTTCATGCCGATTTTTACGGAATCGGACGGGGAAAGGGGACAATAACGCAGAGACGTTGAGGGGGAGGGATCAGGAAAATAAGTGGGGGACATGGCTTGCGTGAACAAAAAGGCGAGGTCAGGTCGACGAGTTCAGGGAGTTTGGGGGGGAAGAGTCCGCTGGGGGGGAAAACCACAAGGGCTTAAGGAAAAGGGAAAAGGAAATCGGGGGCACTTAATAAGCAAACAAAAAAAAACCCGACAGAAGAATTCCTCTGTCCATTGGGGTAGGTCAACTGGGGGGTCGTGAGACATGAAGTCAAAAAAAAAACAGCGAGATTTCACGGGAGGGAAAAAAAGGGGGGGTGGCGCAATCGCAAAGAGAGCGGAAGGAAAAGCGGCGACTTTCTTCGGCGGGGAAGTCAGGAACAAAAGTTTGATTGAACAAAGCGTAGCACGCCCAGCCGAATGGCGGAAAAAAAAAAGGGGAAAGCAGCAGGGAAAATTGGGTAATCGAAAGGGGATTGGGGTCAAACGGCGCCAGGCACGGGTTTGGGGGGGGGGGGGACTTGGGGGGAAGGAAAAAGGCCGGGCGTTTTCAAAGGGAGGAAAAAAAACAAGAAGGAAGAAGGGGGAGGAACGTGTGGGTGTAACGAGCTTGTCAGGGGGGCAAAGGGAAGGGTTTAAGACGACTGCAGTTGTCCCGGAGAAGGATAGGAGGGGGGTAAGACCGACTAAGGGGGGATTGGGCCAAAAAAAGAAAAAGAGAAAGGACGGACTTTGCGGCAGAAGGAGATAAACTCGGAGCAACACCAAAAAAAAAAAAAAGAAACAAAGTTGGAAAAAAAAAAAAAAACCCCTTTTTGTTGAAACCTCAAAAGAGGGGACTCCCGGGGGAAAGAAAGCGCCTAGAGATTCAAGAAGGAGGGGGATCCAAAAAGGAGTAACCAACGATGTGAGGCCGACAACGGTGTCCGGATCTGAGGGAAAGAAGGTGGAAGTGTGAGTGTCGGCCCACGGGGTGGGTTAAAAAGGAGAATCCAAAAAAGATTAAAAAGGGAAATGACCCGCGGGGGCCCGGAAGAAAGTGGGGAAAGGGCCAAAACCTCGAAATCGGGAGGGGAGGGAAAAAACAGCAAATTGTGCAAAACGAAGAAAAAAAGCAATATTTGCGATGAGACTAAACTTTGCTGGGGGACGGGAAAGGAATTCTTCGCCTGGGGAGAAGAAAGAACGACCAGATGGGACGGAAAAGTAGGTTGGCAAGATTTCGGGGTGTCAAGGGACGCTTGGGAGGGAAAATCCGCGGGATTGCGCCGGGAAGAGATCAAACAAAAAAGGCAAGAAGGAGGAGAGAAGGCAAAAGAAGAAAACGACCTAATCACAGCGAGGAAAAGTCCGAGAGAAAATCGAAGGTAAAAAAGGGGAAATCCTGTAGACGTGCGAAAGGGAAAAGAGCAAAAGATATCAGAAAGCCGAACTCCATCGAATATTGAAAAAAAAGACAGGGGAAACCAAAAATGCGTTTCCCCCCGGCCAAACAGGAAAATTTAGGGAAAGGGCAGAAACCTGTCGGTGAAAAAAAGGGGACACGATTACGAGCGCCGCCCAAGGGAACAAGAGAAACGACCAAACCGCACCCTGCCACCTGAAGTCAGGTTGGTCGGCCTCACAGGATACTACGCTTGGGGGGGGGGGGAAAAAGAATATTGAGCTAAAAAAAAAAAAAAGGCCAAACTGTGCAAGGGCACCAAGCCTGGGGAGGGGGGGAAAAAAAGGGTCTCACCAGGGCGAGTCATATAACTTCGCCGCAATATGGGTAAAAAAGGCCGGCGAAAAATCGCCAAAAAAAGGGACGGGAAACATCCCCCAGTCCACGAGGCCTCAAAAGGAAAAAGAGGAAAAAGGCAAATGAACCTCCTCAGACAAAGAAATCTGACCCTGGGGGACCAAACCTGGTTGCCGAATCGAAAACCAGAGCAGGGAAAGAAGCAAAAAAAAACGTTAAAAAAACCAAGAAAGGGGTAGCGATGCCTCCCACAAATGAACATCTCATCCCCTGGATTCCCGGGGAGAGGACTGCGTGGCGCGAGGTTTCAGAAAAAAAGTGGACTCGCACCGCCGAGAAGAAAAACAATTAGGGGGACGGGAGGACACAATCACGCCCAGGCCTGGGCAAGGGCGGCGCACAAAAAAAAAAAAAAAACAAAAAAAAGAAATGGTGCGAAAAAAAAGGCGGGCAGGTCAAGCCTGAATAAAAAAACAAAAAGTCCAGAGGGGACAAACTGATTCAGCAACCCGGATCTTGGGGCAAGAGTCAAGGGGGGGAAAATTAAAAGGGAAAACAGCCGGGAGCCAAAAGACGGAAAACGACCCAGGGAAAAGAATCAACGCCGGGAAAAAAAAAATCACAAAGCAAGGGGGTTCAAATCCTGCGGCCCCAAGGATGCGCACAAAAACGGGAGGAAGCGGACAATGAACGGATTTCCGTAAAAAAGTCAGCTGTTGAAAAAAAAGGGAGGCAAAAAGGGGAAGGAAAGGACTGCCCTCCAGGTGAGGCAAAGATGGGGGGGACTGAAAAAAGTTTCAAAGAAGAAGACGAAGCCGCAAAGCCGGCAGCAAAAAATCAAGGTGATTGCCCTGGAGGGGAAAAAGGGGGGGGGAAAAAAACAGAAAAGCAAAAAAAACACCAAAAAAAGACCTGAACTGAAAAGGGGGGCTTCCAAAAGGGGAGGAATTTTGGAAAAGCACAAAGCATGACCCGAAAAAAAAAAAAAGAAGAGTCAGAAAGCTGGAAGGTTGCAAAAAAACAAACCTATGAGAGGGGGAATCGAATCGGCACAGCTAAAAAAAAAACAAAAATTCAAATAAGGAGGGGAAGCACAAACGTCGCGGAACAGGGGCGCCGTGAAAGCGGAAACCCTGCAAAAGACAGACGGAGGAAGGGAAAAGGGGGGGTGGCACGGTGAAACGGTCAAAGGGGGAAACACCGGGAAGAACACTCCGGGGAAGAGCCAAACCGAAACAAATCAAGGGGGAGAGGGGGACCTTTTGACAAGGACATCCCCCCAACATGAAAAGAAAAGCCGTTCAATCGGCAAGCAAAAACTAAAGTGCAATTGCCGAAAAACGGAACCCCACAAAGGCCGGGTGGGGCTCAAGCGGAAGGAAAAAGAAAAAGGGGGGCCGGACGCGATTCGAAAAAAACTCAAAAAACAAAAAAAAAAAATACGCGCGAATTGCCCGTGCAAAAAAAACAAACACATGGTGAAGCCAGGGGGAGGGGGGAGCGATTCAGTTTTTGCAGCACCGTGCAAAGGAAAAGAAAAAAGCAGGGAAGGGGGAGGGGGGGGGAGTAAGTAATGCGTAAAGGTTGGTCAGGAGATACGTGCAAAGTGGTCCGCGTCAAAAGAAAAAAAGCGGAAAAGAAATTCCCGGCATCCTCTTCACCGGAAAGAGGTCGGGGGTCACACCGCAATCCACGACCGAATTCGCCAGGACAGAAAGGAGGGGACAAGAAGGAGAAGGGAGCGACCGCCCAAAAAAAAAACCACAAAAAGGAAGAGGGGAGGTATCGGACTAACTTCGCCAACGCAAAAAACCAGAAAAGAAAGAGCCAGAACCCTGCTTCAAAAAAAAGAAGGAGAGCACCGTACTTGGAGCCCGAATGATCCCGCAAAAGGAGAAAGAAATGGAATAAAAAGGCACTCTACAGGGGAATGGGGACCGAACAGAAAACTCCGTCTGCACCCCCGGAACCTTGCAAACCAGGGGTGGGGGAAAAAGCTCCCCCAAGTCGGGAGGGCAAGTATCTCTCATCACAAAAAAAAAAAACTTATGAGGAGAAGACTGGAAAAACCAACACCTGGGTCGTTGAGGAGAACCAGACAGAAACCGGGCAGAAATGTGGAGTTGGAAGGAAAAAACGAGAGAACAGGTGCCCAACGGGCAAAACAAACCCCGTGGAGTTATCCAGTCAGAACGGAATTGCTAAAAAGGGGACACGTGCGAACAAGGAACCCCGCGTTGGACATAAAAAAAAGCGGGGGAGGGGGGGGAAGCAAAAATATAAAGTCCAAAGGGGGGTGTGCAGTCGTGGCGAAGTTCCGTCAGCGATAGAATGAAACTGGGGGGGGAAAAAAAGGGGGGGGTTGGGGGACGCAAAAGGGTTGCGCTTGGAAGAAAAGGGTGAAAGAGGCCGGAGGCACGTTGTCAACGAACCGCGGTTTTAACCATTGGGGAGCCGCGGAAACCGGCGGATGTGACTCGGAAAAAAAGGGGGGGGGGCAGAGTCAAGGACACATTCATGGAAAAAAAAATCCTAAAAAAAACCCGCCACGCCCAAGCCCATGAAATAGTGAAGGGGAGCAGAAAATGGAGAAAAACAAAAAAAAAAAAAGAAAAAACGCCATGAAAAAAAGGGGACAGGGGGGGGGGGGTTTGAATGGGCAACAACGGAAATTGAACTAGCTTTTGTGAGATACTGGAGTCCCGCAGGGGGACTGGGGCGGCCCCAACCTTTTCGGGTTCAAAAAAGGAAAAGACAAGGGCCGTGTGAAATCCGGGGGGGCGGTCAGTGAAGTGCAAATCAGCGGAAAGCCCGAGGGAGGGGAAAGGAGGAAGAAAAGAAAAGAATTGGGCAAAAAAAAGAGGAACTCAAAGGGGGGTTTGGGGGGGGATACGGTTTGCGATTAAAGCGGGAGGGGGAGGGGAAAAATCGTGCCCGGTGTGTGAATCAACCGGTCAAGCGACCAAAAGGGGGGATTCGAATCAAAGGGGGAAGGGAGAAGGGGTTGTAGGGGGGAACGGACCCCTGGGGGGGGGGGGGGGAAAAATCAAAAAAAGGGGGGGACCGTGACGCCTTATTGGATTTGGTGGTAAAAGGGAAGGAGGAGGAAAGCGAGGAACCTGCTTGGCGGGTGAAAAAGGGAAGGAATTGGGGGGAGGGGAGTTGGGAGCAAGGTAAAAAAAAAAGGGGAAGGCAAAAAGGTTTTTGTGAATACCATCGCAGGAACGAGGCGGGGGTCGAGGGCGATTACCTGGTTGAAAAAAATAGCCCCCGCCTGATCACGGGCAGTCCCTTTGGGGGCGGAGTAGGATGGTCCGACGCCCGGCGAAACTGGAAAAAAAAGCGGGGAAAAAGAAAAAAAGGCAGGGGTAAACTGCCGGACAAGGGGGGGGGGGGGGGGCGTCGGAAAAGAAAATGCATTTTTTACGGATCGCTAGGGACGCAAGTTTTGTTGGAAAGACACCACTCCCTCGGTTGGGTCTTCGGACGATGGCCGTGACTTAAAAAAGGGGCTTGACAAGATTTTCAAAAGGCCGAATTAAGATAGTGGGAACGGGTGTTTGGCCTGGAAAAAGGCGGAGGGGGAAAAACTTTTTAATGTGAGGATTCTGTGGGTTGAAAAAAGAGGTTGGAAGCAAGAAAAGGCAAGCAGGAAATAAAGAGTCATTGTAGTGGACCTTCCGTGATCCAGGCCGCCATGAGGGGGAAAAAAAAAGAGAGTTTCTGGTGGGGGGGGAGGGGGGGGGAATTTCTTGTGCAGGCCAAAAAAATCGGGGGCGCACCCAGAATGCACGCGGAAAGAAAAAAAAAAAGTTGGGGAAGAGGGTGAAGGCGGGGTCAAACACGAAGGGAAAGGGTAGACCGCGGAGAACGCCTAAAAAAGGAGCGGAAAAAAGACGGGCCTTTTGTGTGGCATCGAAGAAAAAAGGGGGACTCGAGAAGGGTTGTGGGGGGGTGGAAGGGGAGGGCGGGCCCTTCGAATTCGGCCAAAAAAGTTCGGACTAAGGGCGAGCTTAAACAACGAGGGTCCGGAACGGAGTTTTTGGGGGGGGACGGAAAAGAAATCCCTGGCGTGGGAAAAAAAAAAAAACAGATTCAAAAGGAAGCGGGGTGAGAGCCGCGGGCCTGGTGCAGGGGATTTTCCCCGTAAAGGAAAGGGAATGCCCAAGTGAGAAGGGAAAAATAAATACCGCGAGGGAGCCCCCGGGGGTGAACCAGAAAAAGAGGGGAGACAGACAGGAGCCGCCACGAGAAAAAAACACGGGGAAAAATAACGGCGGAGTGGTGAAGGCCGGAAAAAAAACTGAACAGTTTTCAGGAACCCGGGGTGGAGAGTAGGAAAAGGGGGGGGGGTGGGAGTAGCGCAAAACTAAAAAGGGGGGTGTACGACGTGACTCTGTTCATTCAGTTCAGGAGGGGGGGAAAACGCATGGGGGGGAGGGCAAAAAAAAAGCCTATATCAATAAGTCCGATGAAAAAGAAGGCGGAGGGAAAGATATTCTTCACCGTGGGGGGGAGGAGAAACGGAGAGGAATTTCCACGGCCCCCCAATTGTGAGAGGGGCGGTTCGGTGGGGTAAGGGGGAAAAAAAAAGGGATTGCTTAAAGGTCGTCGGCTTGGGGACCGGGAGACTCTCAAAAAAACGGATGGGGGGGGGGGGGGAAAGGAAATAGAAGGGAGGCCCGCCAACATCCAAACGACCTGAAGCAAAAAGAAGGAAACGGAAGGGAAAAGGTGGAAAAGATCTTGGGGTATCCCCTGGTTAGGAGAAAAGACCGCGAAGGGATCTCAACTCCCTAAGAGGAGATCTGAAAATGTGATATCGAGGCAAAAAAACTCAAAACCACAAAAAATTTCGGAAAAAGCGTAAAGGAGGGAAAGGGGACCCGGGATTACGAGCGCATGAGGCCAAGGAGCTGGAAACCATCACACACTCAGGCCCACCTTCCGGAATCGCGCGAAAAGTTTTCGGCCATCATCGCGTTACGAACGTGGAAAAAAGGGGAAAAAAATGGACGAGAGCTACTGCGCAGGGAAAACAGAGGGAAGGGTCAAAGGTGAATGAGATCTTAAGAACTCAATAAATGGGGGGAAGACCTACGGGAAATCCGCACAAGGGGCAGCCTCTAATAATCCACCGCCGGCCAAAACTCTACGGGGAAGAAAAAACAGAAAACAAGGACCAAAGAATCTGTAAAAAAAGAGCAGACATGAGCCAAGCCTGTTGCCAGGGTCAAAAAAAAAAGAGCATTCCCATCAATCAGAACCACCCGGGGGAGGCGGCCCCAAAGAAGGAAAAAGGTGACGATGCACTACACCAAAGGCCCGAGGGGGGAAAAAAAAGACCGGGGAAAGAGAGAGGCCCAACTTGGGACAAAAAAAGCGTAAAAAGAAAAAGGTACGCTCCTCACCGGACAGAAGTAAGAAGGATCTTGACTGGGTCGGCACACCCCCGGGACCAGACTGGGGACCCACGGGAAAGAGAACAGAAAAGGAAAAAAGAAAAATAAGGAAATTGGGGGGGTTGCTTTTCGCGGAAACAGGGGGCGGAAAGGGGAGGAAGGAAAAAAATAGCGGATTGAGAAGAGGAATGCAAAAAAAAAAAGGCAAAGGAACCCCGATCTTGAAATCACAAAAGGAGGAAAAAAAAAAAGGGTGTTCACCCAAGGACGCAGGAAAAAAAAAACCCAAAAGAAACCGTCGACCGTAGCCCTGTATCTTCAAAAAAAAAGGGGGGGAAAGTCACAAACCCCATCGTCGGCGGGGGGGGACACAAGAAGGTCCGCAAACGACTCGGGAGGGGAAAAAAAGGGGGAACAAAAAGGGAAGCCAAAAAAATAAAGGGAAAAAAAAAAAAAAAATGCCGTTATGAAAGGTCAAAAGCGAGAGAGTTGAAACGAAACGGTCCGACGCCTTCTGAAAGCCAAGTCCGAAAAAACGAACCCAGGGCGCCAACCGTGATTACTCCGGAGGCTTCGGTGGGGGGGGGGGAAGGAAGGCCCACCGCCCGACGCAAGGCCGGGGGGAATGAAAAGGCTGGTTCCATGCACGAAAAGGCCACCCGAAAGAAAACAAATCTAGGGTGACCGGGGTAAAAGACCGGTCAGCCAACCACAGCGAAGCTGTCTATCGTAAAAAAAACAAGGGGAAAAAAAATAGGGCCGGAGGGAAAAAAAAAACAAAACTGGACTTGACCCGGGAAAGAAACGCGCGTTCAATCGTCGGGAGAAAACCCTTAGGAGGGGGAGGATCGGGAATTCCCAACCAAAGGGGGTTGACCGGGAACTTGGGCCCCGGAAAACACAAAAAAAATTTCAAGCCCGCAGCGGACATCGGGAAAAAAAAAAAAAAAAAAGGGAAGGCAAACACGGGCCTTTGAATTCAACAAAAAGAACCAAAAAGCTAAAAAAACCGCATCAAAAAAAATCAGAAAAGGCCTCATTGCTTACCACGGGGAAAGCAAGGGTAATTGCAAAAACCAAGGGAGGGGGGGGGGAAAAAAAAAAAAAAAGAAGCCAAGAACGCCACGAAAAAGTGGGAAAGGGGAAAAAAAAAGCCCGGGAAAGGAGGGACCATCCAAAAAAAAACAACAAAGAATAGAACACTCATGAAAAGGAAATCAAACAACACCATGTGGGGGAGAAAGGTGGGACGGTCGGCGAAAGGGGGAAGGGGGGCCATGCCAAACGTGGCCGCAGCACTAATGGGGGAAAAAAGGGCAAAAAAGGTTTGCAAAGGAATGGGCTCGAAAAGAGGGCGATAGGGAAAGGGGAATTTTTCCCGAACATCCGAACTGAAAAAAATGACCCCAGAAGGGAAAGGGCCGCGCGTCCGGTCTCCACAAGAATGGAGGAAAAAACGAAGAACATACAAAAAGTCCTCGGAACCCTCCACAAAGAGAAAAAAGTAAAGCAACCAAACACAATTCCATCTTCGTTCTATCCCCTCCGAACGGGACTTTACAGCCAAGGACATCCAAAGAAAAAAAAAAAAAAAAAAAAACAAAAAAAAAAAAAAAAACAAAAAAAAAAAAAAAACATAAACTGCCATCCGAGCAAAACAGGCTGGAAAAACAAAAAAGCCGAGAGAAAAAGAGGGGAAAGGGGTCCCAAAGATTGATCACAATTACGAAAAAGGAAGAAAAGTAAAATGTTGTCTGAAAACATGGGGACTGTTTGGGAACGATCCGGGACCTCAAAGAACTAACATTCTGACCCCCGGCCTCAGCGGGGGGGGTTCCCAGGACGCAAGCTCGTCGTCGGGTCAGTATCAGAACAAAAAAAAAAGGGAGAAATACTGGACATGACATAGAAGAGAGGGGGGAGCGAAAACCAAGCCGCCAGGCCGGGAAATTGAAAAGGGGGGACTGAATGAACGAGTCCACAGCCCCACAACTACCACGTACCGGGAATAATGGAATGGTGAGAAAAGATTCTTTCTGCCTAAAAGGACCGCGTGCAAGAGATGGCGTTTCGTGTTGGGTGAAAAAAGAGGCGGGCAGTGTGCGGATTGGTGAGAAGGAGAAGTGGAACGGTCAGATCAAGAAAAAAAAATTGAATTGGGTTGTAGGATGGGGGAACTGCGGAACCGGCTTACGTGGAAGCCTGGGATGGCCGGCGGAATCAGAAAAGGGGGGGGAAACCCGACGCGCGTTGACAAGGGGGGGGGGGAAAAAAAAGAGGCAGAAAAGAGGGAAAAAACTGCAACAAAGAAATAAAAAAGCGGAAAAGGTGGCCAACCGCAAGAACAAATCCAAGTTGGCATGAAGGGGCATTGCCCAACGACAAAAACATCGGCCCCAATTCAAGGCTCGGGAAAAAGGGGGAGGAAAAAAAAAGAAAAAAAGACCACAACATTGAAAAAGTGGTTGTGAGGGAAAACCTGGGAATTCCGCAACGTGGGGGGTCCTAGGGGGAGGAGGACGAAATCCCAGGAACCAAAAAGGGATTTGCAAAAAAAAAAGTCAGCTCTGTATAAAAAGAGAAAAAAAAGACCGGGTGGGGGCGTGTGCAGCACTTGGCACAGGGTAAAAGGGAAAAAGCGGGGCTGAGATTGAAGGGGAATTGAGGAAAAGAAATAAGTTTGTCAAACAAAAAAAAAAAAAGGACCGATAAACGAACAAACCCCCCCCAACAAAAAAAAAAAAAATCAGTTTGTGTGGGGGTTAACGGGGGGAAAACCGCCGGCGGATGTCCTGAAAAGGCCAACGTTCCCAAAAAAAACAACCCTGAAAAAAAACCGAGGAAAAAAGGGCCGCAGGGGGTCGGCCCGAAACTAGGTGGGGGGGGCACCCACTCGTTGAAAACACGCGTTTGGGGGGGAAAAAAAAGGGAAAGGGTAGTTTGTGCGGGGGGGGAGACTAGACACGCCGAGGAGGGGGTGAAAAAGGGAAGGGAAGCCCGGGAAATATATTTTGGGGGAACGATCCGGACTGGGGAGTGACCGGACGTCGGGGGTTAAGAAAGCGGGGGCCATGGTATTGGGGGAGGGGAAGGTGGGAGGGGGGACCGTTCTTAGGCGCCTTTTACACAAAGACGAAGGAATCACGGCAAAAGGGGGGTCTGAGAGGGGGAAAGTGCTTCTTCGACGCGAGCGGGGGGAAAAGGGAAAAAAATAAGGGTAGGGGAAATCGGCCATTGACTGAAGTTTTGGGTGAAAAATTATAAACGCCCGAGGGGGGTTGGAAAGAAAAAAACGCGGCAAAGGCAATGGGGGGGACTCGAAAATGGCTCGAAGACGTAGGAAAAGAGGGGGGACGTTTGGACTTAACGGATTGCAAAAGGAAGGAAACAAAAAAAGGACATGGGGACGAGTTCGGGCGGGGGGGGGATCAGGGAGTTGGTGAAAGAGGAAGGGGACTTTATTGCCAAATCGGGTCACGTCAGGACGAATCCGAACAATTTTGTAAGTCCTTGTCGTGGGGAAAGGAAATGCAAAAAAAAAGCACAAAAAAGCGAAGATTTACGGGGCCAAAAAGATTGGGGCGCGCTCGGCAACAGACAGGGAAACAAGGACGACAAAAAAGCGAACAAGAGCTTTGCGAATCTTTCGGAAAAAAATGCGGAAAATAACAAGGACTAAAGCGAGCCACGCAAACAAAAAGAGGCCACAATGGAGGCCTTGTGTTGTAGAAAAAAAAGGATGGACCAAGTGAATTGAAACAAACGGGGAAGGACCGCAGGTTTTGGGGGTGTGAGGGGGAAAGTAAAGCGCGGCAAAAGGAATTCAAGCAACAACAGCTGGAAGGACATAGTCAGGAGGGGAGGGGGACGTATTTGTGGGTGGAAAAACGGGGGGGCGTGGGGTTGAAAAAAAAAAAGGGGGACGCACTGTCAGAGTCCCGTAGCCGGAGCCGCGGGGGGGGGGGCGGGAGGGGAGAAGCCGGAAAGGGGGAAGTGAGGGCGTTTTTCCGGCGTAGGACGAGAAAAAGGGCCTGGGGAGGAAAAGCGAAGGGCCGATAGAACTGCAGGGAAAAAAAAAAAACCTTTTTGTTGAAACCGAAGGGAGGGTTCGCAGGAGAAAACGTCGAGATTCATCCAGGGTGATCAAAAGGGAGCCCGGTCCGTAACTCGTAGGGGGTTATGGGGAGGGAAACGAAAACTGGGTGACGAGTCCAGCCAGGGGGGGGGGGGGGAGGAAAAAGGTAGGGGGTGCGAAAAGGGTTTTTGAAAACGAAGCGGGGGGGGTCTATGCGCCACGTACAACGGGGGGGGGAACTTTGGGTGAAGGGGGTGTTCGAAATCTTGGGACAAAAAGGGAAAAAGCCAGCCATTGGAAAACGCCGCTAAAAGGTGGTCAGGAAAATGATCATTTCGGGCAACGGGAGAGGACGGGAAAGTGCTTTCTAAAAAGGGAGAGAACGGCACCATTCGATTGGTTGGCGTGTTCCGTAAACACGGGCCCAATCTTTTCAAAAAGGGAAAAGTGGGGGGGCCCTGGGG
>Ga0179593_1311443_pt1 | contig 13038 bp, 16 predicted proteins | sample CZODoug2_1_08_16_FD_185931 | JGI IMG/M metagenome (GOLD analysis project Ga0179593, IMG submission 185931) | Vadose zone soil fungal communities from Angelo Coast Range Reserve, California, USA - CZODoug2_1_08_16fungal (PacBio error correction) | ecosystem: Environmental > Terrestrial > Soil >...
AAGCAACAGGGGAAAAAGACGAACCAACGGGAAGGGAAAGGGGTACAAGGTGATCAGCGCCCTGGAGGCTTGGGGCGGCACGAAAAAATCAGTGGGTTTTTCACAAGTTTTTACCGGAAAAAAGGGAGACGAGTAGACGGGGGAATCGGTCGCTCAAGCTCAAAAGGAAGTACACGATGAGATGCAACGGATATTCCGACGTTGGAAAGGAACAATCATATTAAGAGAAAAAAAAATGTGGCAAAAAAAAAACAAGGGGGGGGGGGCAAAAAAAGAAAGAAGCGATATCCAAGGGAAAGGGGGAAAGTCAGAAGGCTTCCCTAAGCTGCATTGCCGCTAGCAAAGAGGGTCACTCCCTCGAAAAAAAAAACGTGTGACTCAGGGAATTCCCCTATGTGGGGGGGGTCCAAAAAAGGGGGGGTGGATTTTAATAAGCATAGAAAGGAACGGGTCAGCGAGGGGGTAGAGAAGACATTCAAAAAATATGAAAGAAAGGGCGAAAGGAGGCCCGGTCCAGGGAAAAAAAACGTACGAAATCATCATGAAATCGCCGGAAGAGGTAAAAGAGAAAAGCTTGGTTGGAGAAGGATAATTCTCGTTGTCTAGACAACGAAAAAAAGGCATCCAGGGAGAGGGAAAGAGTGCAGAAGTGTCAATAATGGGGTAAATCAAAGGTGCGCGCTAGGACAGAGCTGTAAAAAAAAACACTGGGTGGAGGGGGGGGGGCGAAGAAAATCACGGACCAACGGAAGTTCGTCAAGCTGGAAACCATTGGGAAAGGGATTACAAAAAAAAAAAGTTGACTCCATGGCCAGAAACCGCAGGGAAAGTCTAACCATAAAAGTTTTGGAGGGGCGCCAGCAACTAAAACAAAAAAGGTGCGGCTAGGGCTTTGATTTTCAGAGGTGATAAAATTATTCTCGAAGGGGAGGGGGGGAGGGGGAGCGTTCTCGACGGAAGAGATAGAAAACCGTTGTGCTGTCGCCTAAAACTGACTGAAAGGGAAAGGGCGAGAAAATCAAGAGGAAAGGAAATTGCTTTTGCCAGGAATATTCGGAAAAGTAAAAGTTGGCAGGGAGGGGGAGAAAAACCGGTTTGCACAGGCCAATGAATCGGGTCGGGAAAGGGGATGCATGAAACGCTTTTGGGAAAAGGGGGAGGGACGTAGTAAAGAAAAACTAGTGGGAAACAATAATCTGGGGGGGGAAGAGGGGGGTCCGAAAGGACGTCTCCTTTTGAAAGAACCGCGAGGGGAAGGGAAAGTCCAAGTAGGAGAAAACTCGGCCGCAAAAACGGGGGGGGGGAAAATAAGCAATCTCAAAAGCGGGTGGACATCCAAAAAAATCCGGCCAGAGGTTGGGTAACCAAGGGGTACCTCGGAGGTCCGCCTGTCCAATTAGGGAAGGGGGTAAACCGGGGGAGCGCCCGGAAGAGCATGCCAGGACGGAACGAATCGGGGGGGAAAAGGGGAAGGAAAAAACTGTTGTCAGTACGGCAGGGGAGGCTGGGTTTCATGCGTAAAAAAAAGCACGAGGGCGCTTATGGTCAGGGGGAGAACGAATGGACACGAGTGTGGAGAGACTGGGACGAACCTCAATCAAACAAAGCGGGAAAGAAACGCGTTGCTTTACAGTGCGAGAACAAGGGGAAAGAGACCCCTGGTTGGGACGTAAAAGATCAGAATATCAATTCTGCTCACAAAGGAGGAATTGGCACAAGAGGGCGAGGGGAGGAAAAAATTGTTTGGAGAAAACTGGGGAGGAGATGAACCCTTATTTAAAAATTTTAGATAAGGAAGTCAGAAAAGTAAAAAGTCTGTGAAGGTGGGGAGGAAATTTGAACGGACAGCGGATAATTCCAGGGAGGCAAGGCAGGAGTGACCATCGCTTGTTAAAGTGGGCGCTTTAACTAAAGGGTCAGATGCAGTACGGCGGAATACTAGTCAAAACAAAAAAGAGCAGGAGAATTAAAATGAAAGAGGCAAGTTGAGGTCCCGGATGACGGGAGAGAAAGATAAGTCAAGTCTTTCAAAAGAGACTGTAATGAGCAAAATACGTAACACTCTTAAAAACCATAGGGGAAGGTAAATGGGCCTCGAATCCGGGGGTTCTAAACGTTCTGACGTGGCAACTCTAAAGGACAAAAAGAGGATCACGTGGCGGCCCAAATCCCCAGTGCAACAAAATGGGAAAAGGGCAAAAATGGGACAAAAAAACAGGCCACCATCTGGAAAGGAAGGGAGGGGGAGATAACTTCCTTCATCGACTCTACTTTTAGTCAAACGGAAAGGCCGGTTGGGGAGGGGGAAGTATCCCTTATTGGCCCACAAAAGACGATAAAATAAGGAAAGGGGGGCGAGGTAGACCGGTCTGGGAGAGTTAAAAGAGCTTGAAACTAGGGAAAAGTAGAGGACGGTGATCGCCACGCATCTGAAGGGGGGAGGAGGGGGGAATCACGGGGGCGGAAGAAAACCAGGATTCGATCAAAAAGAAAAAGGTACCGAGAGGCAGGCGAAACAGGGAAACGCATATACGGTCGCGGACAGAGAGAAAGACGCGGAGGTGGCTCGGTTTGGAAGGCTCCTCCTGGGAAAAAAAAAAGCTGGAGGGATACTCTGCGGGAAGTGGTATGGAAAGGGGTGGGCAGAGTGGGAGAGGGACTCGAAAAAAAAGAACGACGATCCGCAAAAAGCAGGGGGGGGGTTATTTGGAAAAAAAGGCAGCAAGAAAAAAAGGCCCCCGGAAGGTCGCCGGTGGGTGCTGCAGGCGATGAGATGGACATCGAGGTCATGGGGCGACAGCAGGGCCTTGGGAAAAAGAGAGAAGGAGGGGGCAAAAAACTGTACTCCTTTTCCAGGGGGAAAAAAAGAAAGAAGAGAGAAAAAAGAAAAATTCAGAAAACAAGAAACGGGGTGTTCTAAGGGCGGGGGTAACCCAAGTACCTAAGCCAACAAAAAACGTAAAAGACTTGTCAGTCAACAAAAGCTATTAAACTATCCTACCTCATTTCACGGGATAGCTTTTGGTAGAAGTGGGGAAAGGGGGAAACCACGGACTCTTCAGTGTGGCCGCGTCACTTATCCTGGGGGTTCTGGTTCGGACGCGTTAAAACTACGCAGAAAAGGGGTACATCATTCCAAGTTTTAGCAGGAAAAAAAAAACATCGGGGGAGCCAGATGGTAGGGGGGAAAGGGGGGAGGAGAAGTAACTGGTTCACATCTCTGGGGTTTTCAGGACATGGGAATGCCAAAATCAGAAAAACCCTCAGTTGAGTGGGAAGGTCCGAAAACAAAAACCTACAGCAGGGGTAGGCGAAAGAACTCCCACACCACAAAGAGAAGGGAAAAATTGAGGACCGTCCAAGGCATTTGCCGGGGCCGCGAAACCGAATTCAGTGAAACCCAGGCGTGTCCAACGGGGCGACAAAAAGGCAGAACCAGGGCGCAGGGTCCGAGCGGTCAAAACATCAGGTGACCGGCCACCGGTAAAAAAAAGAGGGGGAGTAACCGCCTGGCCTTCCCCATTGATTGAGGGGGGGGGGGGGGGAGGGAACAGGGCTACACAAGGTCCGCGTATAGTGGATGACTTAACGGGGGAAGGCAAGGGGGGGTTGCAAATGGCTCATCCGGCCGGTTTTTGTGGTGGCTAACAAAACAAACGTTTAAAGGAGTTCTGCCCATTAAAACAGTGGGGGAGAGGCCAAAGGGATCTGAGGAATACAGGTACAGCGAGTGCGCGCAGAAAAACTCAGAAACGGGGCCAGAGGGGCGGGCTCGGGCAATAAGAGAAAACGGAGCTCACCCTAGGTCACCCAGAAAAAAACCCAGAAGATCTCATCATCCTCACAAGCCCTACTTGTTCTGGGGTATCTTGTAAGTGGAAAATAGGAGTCATAGCCAGTTGGTTAAGCTATCTTCCCATATTAAATAAGGAGGGGAAAATGTGGGAAATTAACCTCTGGTTTGGGGAAGAGGTTAATCTTCGAACCCCCTCAAAGACGGTGTCAGTGGCTGTTTGCCCGTATATGAACATCGAAAAAAATGGTGCGTCAACCATAATGAAAAAGCAGGAGTGAAAAGGGGGGAGCTCTTGTGAGTCATAAAAAGTCGTTGGCCTGAGAACTTCATGAAGGGTTTCAGAACCAGCCGGGAGAAAAAAACCGACCACAATAATGGAGGAATGTCGGGGTGCGGGGGGCAAAAAACCGGTACAAGGAAAAAAAAAAAATACGACGCGAAAAGGCATACGGTTGGACTGAAAAAAAAAAAAAGGGGGGCATGGCCCCACCGCAGAAACTTCCCCACCTAGGAGGTTAAATGGCAACACGGAACTAACCTATGGAAGAATGAACGGGAGAAAAAAAAAAAAATAATCAGATCAATGGTGAGGAAGGTCTTGTGATAATCCCTAGGGGGGGGTGGGGGTTTGTCGGAGGGTAAGGTAAAAGGTGGAGGTGGTTTCTCTGTTACTCCCTAAAATGGGGGGAGAAAAGCCTTCCTAAGAAAAAAACCATCCGAATGCACGGGCCTCAAAAAAGAAGAAAATCCTCGAACTGGGAATCAAATACGGAGAATCAAAAACAAGGGTTCAACACCGATTCTCCTTACCGAACCTCAATTAGCAAAATGGGAAAAACAAAGAAGACCAGGGACGGAACTCTAACAGGATAAAAGCCGAAAGCAATCGGAGCATCTGAACTCGAAAGACCCATTTCTTCGGGGAAGTGGGGGGAAGAAGAACTGAATCTGCAGGCCCGCTCAGTCAAAAGGGTGGTTGGAACCCTTCAGCGCCTTGAAGGAAAAAAAGAAACAGCCGGAAGTCTACACCTTCCTACCTAAGATGGAATAGGGACTAACCTTTTCACAGAGATTATCAAAAAACGAACCAAAGGATGGGAAAAGGAAAATGAGAAGAGTGTGTGAAAAGAGCTGTGAACAGGCAGCAGAATTCAAATTTCAAAATAGAACATCAACTAGACGGACTGGGGAAAAAAAAAAATACCTTAGAAGTAAGTGGAAAAACGGGGGAAAGAAAAGTCCTGCAGCGATCTAGAAGCATTGTTCCCGAAAAAATGATTGCAACGGGAAGGCTGGAGGTGCACCACTTCTTCTATCAGGTCGCGGACGGGAAAAGGGGACACGAGGAAAGGGGGGGGCTTGAGATGACATTTCGGGGGCCTGTCCCGTGGATGAAAAGTTTGGGAAAAATACAAAAGGGCAATTCTCCCGTCGAGTGAGCGGGGGAAGGCATGCAAGTTCGCGTTTAGAAACGGGAGGGCCGAAAAAAACGGCGAGCCCCCAGACGGTCTACCGCGCCACAAAGACCCATGGCAACTGTTACAAACAATATAATGGCACTAAACGGGAAAAACCAAACGGTAAAAGGCTTCAGCACGAACTGACAAAAGTAAAAGGCTACCGGTCCAATAAAACTGGTCCACGGGTGTAATGATTCAGCTGTACCCTGGGGGACAAACAAAGTGCCACTACTATGGTGGAAAGGAGGGTGAAGCATTGGCCACAGGTCCTGTAATAACGGAAACACTTCTCGTCACGGGAAGTGAAGTAAAGGGTTGTTGAACCACCACCCCAGAGCTTCAACTGGGGAAGAATAGTTAGGTGGGCGGCCATTAGGGAAACTCCACCACTGCATGAAGTGGGGGAAAAGCACGCAGACGCGATTATTTAGCTTCACGATGACCGTGATAAGCAAAAAAGGAACGGGGGGGCCGCACTTGCGGCTGAGAGCGACGGAACCTTGCCACGACTGGTGTTCGGAAGGAAAACTCATACAACTAAGAAAAAGGGGAAAATGAGAAACGACTAACCCGAATGTACCAGACGAGGGGGGGTCCTGAACCGGCTGGGAAGCTTAAGAGACAGCCCTACACGAGAGCCAGAAGAGCTATTTCGGTCTTTCGTGAGGGAAGGGCAGGTGGGGGGGTAACAGAGAAAGCCGAGCTGCTGAAAAGGAAAGAAGTTTTACAAACAACAAAAAAACAAGAAAAAAAAACAAACAAAAAAACCACAAAAAAAAAAAGAAAACACAAAAAAAACAAAAAAAACCACCAAAAGGGGTGTAATGTTCCCTGGGAGGACGTCAGAAACGAGGAAAAAGTATTCCAGGTTCTATCCGCGAAACAATGGGTACGAGGACTACGCAGCCTTGGGAACGGAAGGCCTTGAAACAACCCAACACTGGAACGGAAACGTCAAACTCTGCCTGGGCTGGGGTGAGAAGCAGCCAAAGAAAAAAGCATCAAGGAAAAAGGAAGCCAAGAATCACGACGAAAAACTGTCTCGTCCTGTTCTCCATGCGGGGAAAACTACCCGTGTGTCAAAACAGGAGACAGGAAGGCGGTGTGGTCCAGGGAGAAAAACCCCCTTCAACTGTTGAGAGGGCATAAAAACTAACGCGGGTGGGGGGGGGGGGTACTCAAGGAGAAAAGGGGAGACCCCGTAGACCTTTCAACCAACTGGTGGTTGGGGGTGGGGGATGCTTGGGTTGGGAAAAGGGAATAAGAAAAGCTTGGACCAGGTTACTGGTCGACCTGGGGAACCAGACACTGCGGACGAGGTGGGGAACTCTACACCGTGAGCAGGGGAAGCATCCTTAGACGTGGAACAACCCGCGCCAATGGCGTCCATAAAACAATCCCGCGCAAAGCACAGGAAAAGAACCCGCCGGGGGTGTTCCCCTGGGAGGGAAGGGGGGGGGGAAACTATTAACCTGGAAGGGTTAAAAAAGTTCCTCCGGGAGGGGGGAAGGAGATCGGTTTACGCAGGGAGCCAAAACGGGGTAGTGTAACGAAGATCAAGGAGCATCCACATGAAAAAAACTCCCAGCGAGTAGACCTCGGTGAGGGAAAAACAGTCTGACACACCTCAGGAAGGGGGAAAATGAGTCGTCCAAGTCCTGAACCTGTGTAAAGGCTTCCTTACGGGGTTCAACACTTGCAAAAAGCTGAAAAAATCAGCGGGGGGGAAAATCTTCTAGGGTGTCAGAAACAACGAAATGAGAATAATGCAAAAAAAAAACACCAAACTCCACGCAGATGTACTTTCAGCAAGCCGCACTATCGGGGAACCAATGAGCAAACGCCAAAGAAAAACGAACTTGGAGACTGGGTCCCTACCCGACGAGGTGCACGTGATTAGCAAGGAGTCTCTTAAAGCACGTGGTCTACAGCTCGGAGGGAAAGGGTGCCGCACGGAGGGAACCCTATCAAAAATTAAGAGGTTGGAGGGGGGGGAACAGTAATAATCATATAGGAAATATTGGTGCATCGAACCGACTTGGTATGCACTCGAACGACAGAGTTCAACCCTCGCTTTTTTCCAGTAACGACTGGGCAAGCCACACGTCAGTAAATTTTACTAATTCCGGGGGTCTGCATGCACTGTCGACCGAAGCCAAGGATGGGGAAGGGTGTCACCCTGGGTGTGAGCTAGGGGGGCCGACAGTAAGTCTCAAATTCGGGGAAACAGGGGCCGGGACGTAGGGAAAACTGGGAAAGGGGAAAAAAGAAAGCGAGGACAGGGCATTGGGAAAACATATCAGAAAAGTTAACTTCACGAGGGAAGCTAAAAATAAATCAGCAACGAGAGAACAGGGCTTGGCCTCCAAAGAACAGGGACAAACGACTGGCTTCCATATGGCGAGAAAGGGTGGGGGATGCATTCAATTTAGTCATCGGCCCAGTAAAGAAAGACAAAGTCATCAAGAGGAAACCAAAAAGACGAGGTCTGGTAAGGGCCATTGAAAAAAAAGGGATAACCAGAAAAAGGAAAAAGTGTCCGCACACTGGACACACCTCCAACTGGTCACCGCCTACAGCATGGGAATAAAAATGAACCGATGGATCGTAACCCAAGTGGAACACAAAGGCGACCTCCGATCGCACAACTCGAGGGGACGCAGGGATAGGAAAAAACTGTCAAAAAGAGGAAAAAAAAGGGGGAAAAAGCGCCAGGAGAAACGAAAAATTTGTGACTCCCAATGCCAACAGGAGGGGGAGGCCGGTCACAGATGTGCAAATAGGCCTATGCCAGGGAACCCAGTCCTATTAAAACCACCGAAAAAGGGGCGAAGGGGCAGAAAGTGGGAGGGGAAGAAGGGTCACAAATGAAAAAAGGTCTCGAACTAGAGATGCAAAACATTGAAATCAGGCCGGAGCGGAATGATAGTAGTTGTGACGACGCTAAAAGATGATGGATCACCCAAAAAAGGGAATGTTAGACGTGGGGGGGGGAGAGGGGGGAACGCGTGGAAGTTTCAACGTAGCACGGTCGGACTATACAGAAACTTCTAAAGGAAGGAAACTAGGGGGGAAGGTGTGGCTGGAAAAAAAAAAAAAACGGTTTTTTGAGTTCACTCCCGGCAATGAAAGAAAAAGGGGTTCAAAAAAACTGGGAGAATGCCTCTGCTATAAACGGATGCTGAAAAACGGTTTCTCCGGACACGGAACCTGCCCGATCCCCAAAACTGAAAAAGGGGTACATAAGGGGGGTAGGGCAAAAAAAAGAAGAAAAAGCAGAATCTTGGGAAGGAAAAAAGTTAAGTTTCGTAGCGAACAAAGGGGGTCAGATCAGCCTGTATCAGGAAAGGTAACCAAGCAAGGAGAAAAAAAAATCATGGATGGGAGCCTAAAGGGGACAAGCAAAAATAACAACTTCCTTTCATCTGGGGGGGGGGGGGGACTCGAACCGGTGGAAATTACGTTATAAGAGGATGCAAAAGAGAGAGGGGAACGGGGGGGGGGGGGGTGATACATTACTGGTACTGTGGGAACGAAACCCACGAATGTGGTAACAAAAAGACTGTCTGTACACTCCTGGGAAAGGTGTTTTACGATGCTGGAATAGCAAGCAGATAAACAAGAGGGGGGGGGCCTGAGGAATCTATAATGGGGGGAACAAGGGGAAAAACCGTGAAAAAAAGGTAATAGAACGTTATGCAGAAGAGAACAAAAGACGGACCCCGGTGAGGGGCGTCACCGTTCCAGAAGGGAAGGAATGCAGTTGGCAGGGAAGGGAGAATACATGGTCGGGGTGGAGGAGTGAAGGAAGGGCAGCCCAGTAGGGGGAAAAAAAGTTACCTCTGGAAAACTAAGAACACATAGGAAATCGCAAAAAGACACAGCGTCTCGCCGGAACGGACCACATTGACGTGCAGCGGCCTGTTCTTTGAAAGAAAAAAGGATCGAAAAGGACAACTTGAAAAAACTGAAGATTGGAGGGGGGGGGGGGGGGCCGCTGCCCTGACCCATCGCGTAAGGGGATGAAACCTGCACTTACCAAAGTTCCGTGCATCTCAAAGAAAGAACCAGGGGGGTGCGGCGCAGCAAAACCTATTCAAACCGAAGCAAGGAAGTTGGAAAGGGAAAAAGATTTTTCAGCAGCAAAAAATCACATGGCGAATCACGTACAAGGAAAAAGTGGCGTGAATTGCGGGTTGGATGGCGAATAGGGGAGAGAAAAACAACAAACAAAGGATTAAAAAGAACGATAGAGAAACTCAAGCACAAGCCACTGAAGAGACGGAAAAGGGGGTGATGGGTTGTCGTGAAAGACGCCCGAGGAAGGGGAGGGGGTAAAAAAGCTTGGTCACGGGGTATCTGGTTGGGGGGTAACCTGAAAAACAAATGCTTAGATCGCTCTTTGAATTTGGGGGGCGCCGCCCAGAAAAAGATAGAGGCTACTGCGTAACAGGAACGGGCACATTTCCAAAGCATTGACAATCCTACTCGAAAAAAGGGGGGGGGACAGTGAAAGAAAAAAACAAAGACAATTGCAATCGAGATCACTGAAACCGTAATCCGATCGTGAAAGGGAAAAAGGGATCCTGAAGGACCTCAAAACGTCAAGAAAAAGGAGCAAACAGACGATGCTCCGGGGCAGAAAGTCAAGTGTTCGAGTTTTGAATGGGAAGTAAAACTAAGGGGGGGGGAGCGGGAAGGGTTCAATAAGAAAAAGAAATGAATTATGGGGAACTCCGCACAACTTAACATCAAAGCTAGGGACCAAGGGAACGGCCGAAACCCCGGTTGAAAATCATAGAATGAAAGTTTCTTCGTGGACCGACACGCACGGGAGGAAGGTCGGAATAGACAGGGAAATACAGGAAAGGAGGTCAATGGCGCTAAATCAAACGATCAGCGAACACCGTGCCAGGTTGGTGGGCAAACGAATTCAGAGAAAAGTTCGTCAAGGGGGGGAGTGAAAGGGTGGAAGGTGTAAACCCAAACAAATTGAAAACCGCAAGGTGGGGCAGCCCCCAAAACGGGTTGGAACAACTGGTCGATCGCTGACTTCCCATGGTGAAGTTTCGCGAACAACCGAAAGAAAGTGGGGGGGGGGACGAAAGGGGATTGGAAACCGTCTTGAGCTAATCGAAACTTGGGGGAATTTGCGGCGGGTCGTGCTCGCACGGCGAAGACATCGGAAAAAGGGTCTGGAAGCAAGAAAAAGAAGGAAAGGCGTCAAAAATTCGCAGAAAATCACTCTCCAGACCGGCACCAGGACAGGGGTTATATTCAGGGGAAAGTGGGGGGGAAGGAAAGGGGCAGGGGAAGTCAACTGGGGAGAATCGTCAGGGGGGGAGGCGTGGTCAAAAAACGTTTTAAGGAAATTGGACGGGGTGAATAAAAAAAAAGAGTTAGGGAAAATCCAAGCGGTTGACAATTCTGATGTCTCAGCGGGTAACAAAGCGGAAAAAGGATTCCAAACGGAAAAGTGCCATCGGAAAAGACTCCAAGACGAGCGAAGTTGGAATATCCATGCATCAGGGGGGAGGGACAGTAATCATAAGCGGCCATTATTGTTTGGCTTCAACAAACGGACACTGAGGAAAAAATATTTGACCATAACTTGGGGGGGCAAAAAAAGACGACAGCTCGCAAGCCTTCAAAAAAAAAAATAGGTGGACCGATGGCACGAGAAAAACATGTGACACGGGTGAAAGCGGAGGAAGGGGGGGGGAAATAACGGACAACACACCGGGGCAGCTCAGAAAAAAGGTTGTGAAAAAAAAAAGGGGATGGGGCCACTGAAGGTGATCGGAAAAAGGGGGACGAAGGAGCCCAGCACGGGCAGAAAGGAGAAAAACGTAGCTTTAAAAGGGGATGAAAGAATGGGGTAAGCTGGTGGATGGTCGACGAGGAGGCCGGTTCAAGTGCTCCGCGAGGCGGGCGGAGCTATTTAAAAGGGATCCCTTGGGGGGGGGTTCCACACTGCGGAAGAAAGTCGGGGGAAATTGGGGTAAACATGGGGGTATAAAAGTAAACCAAAAAAGACCCCGGTGAAAGGTCGAAAAGTGAAAACGTGCAGGGGGGGGGGGGAAGGGACATGCGCTCAGTCAAAAAGAGGGGACCCAAGCACGTCGGGGACTATTCAAAACAACAAAATCCTTCACTGCGTGTAACTGGGCTGAACTCCGTAGCAAAACCCCAACGCAATATGACCCGCGGGACCAGTTTGCTCCGTATGCGGGGGAGCATAAGAACTGCTGTGTCTAATGAAAATGGAAATGCGCAGATGACATGCCGGCAAGGGAAGACGGGCAAAATGGTCAGAAGCAGAAACACGGTGTCGTCACTTCTAACTGGCCACGCCCAGGAAAAAGCAGGTACGGCGGGTCGGCCCATCACCAAGTAAAAAACCCTCCCGGGATCACCGGCCGGCCCAGGAGGAGTCAGTGGAACTGCCGGCAAAACCAAGAGAGAAAATGTTTTGGTGGTGGTGGGCATTGTTGGAGGGAAACGTCCCCACGCGGACGTTTGGGTCACAGTTCCATCCAGCATAGAAGGACAAAAAAAGAGAAAAAAGGCGTTCAGCTGGGGTAGCAAACGTAACGTGTTGCGGCCAAGGGAGCCTCGCGATCTAATTGGGGCATCCAACTAGAAAAAAGAAGGGGATCTGGCCGCCCGGGGGCCGACCCAGTACAGGGGAAAAAGTAAATACTGAGCACCATGAGATTCCTCCGGCTGACCGGGAGAAAACCTTCCAACATATTCAAGATGCTATCCCCAAGGAGAACTGGGGGAGAAGTTCATAAAGGGTACGAGCACCATCAGGTTTCAAAAACGTCGTAAAGGGGATCGGAAAACTTGGGTTTGATGGACAAGTGTTGGTTATTGCAGTAACAGGGGGGTGAGAAGGAAAAACGAATCAACAAGTTGAAGAGATGGTGGGGCCCGAGCCGTCAGACTCTTGGGGTGGGGAAAAAAAACCGCATCATTCTGAAACGGGGTAAACGGTGGTCTTAAAGAGACATTAGAAGGTCCTTTCAAAAACGCATGGATGTCAGAAGGAGAAAAGATTTACCGGGTCTTGTCAAGCTTTCGTTAATCAGATATCAATGGAGGCCCACCGAACGTGTACGGCCTTCCTGGGTCTGCGCAACATCCCTCGCTAAGCCACCCCAGAGAGGAATAGAGCCTGAGAAAGAAAACGGTAAGCTTGTCGAAGGAAATGGGGGTGACTACAGGGCGGGAAATGCGGGGGGGGATCAGGGGGGGAGAAGTGGCAAAAATTGTAACCGGACGGGGGGGCCAGCGAAGGAAAAAAGTCATCTCCGGTTTAGAGCGCACCAAACCCTCCAGCAGGTGGATTGAGCGCCCTCAACCTCCGGGGAAATCGCTGTCTGGAATCTTGTAAAAAGAAAAGGCAAAGGCCGCCCTCCCACCCGCCACAGTGTGAAAGGGTCTACAAGCAGCAGAAAGGCAGAGGAAACTCAACCAAAAGGAGCCTTTCTCCAAGGGGAAAGGGACCCCGGCAGAAAAAGCAACGGGAAAAAGCTGAAGGTCGTCCTCTCTTGTAAAACGGCAAGGAGACCAAGCGACAGCAGACGGAGAGGGGGGTTCATAGCGGTCCAGAACTGTGTGCGCCAGGGGAGCCGGGGCTCTTGGACTCTTGGATTTCGGGGGTTTTGGGGTCGCAAAAAGCCCACGGTCGGAAGCTTTTTTTACGGGCAGGGGGGTGGTGGGGGCAGGGGGCTGGCCAAAAGGGCGGGGTGTACACGAAAACAAAAAGAATCAGCT
>Ga0179593_1493413_pt1 | contig 13038 bp, 13 predicted proteins | sample CZODoug2_1_08_16_FD_185931 | JGI IMG/M metagenome (GOLD analysis project Ga0179593, IMG submission 185931) | Vadose zone soil fungal communities from Angelo Coast Range Reserve, California, USA - CZODoug2_1_08_16fungal (PacBio error correction) | ecosystem: Environmental > Terrestrial > Soil >...
ACAGGGAGAGAAAAAAAATCTTGTGCTCGAAGGAAAAAGGAGCGCTCAGACGCATAAAGAAGGGGGAAAACCGATAAAAAAGCCGGGACCTCGTTCGAAGACGGCGTGAGCTCGACCTGCGGGACAGGCGCCGGGAAGTGAGGAAGGATCGTACTTTTCATCTGAGGGGAGATCAACGATCGACAATCGGTCAAGGTAGTACTACCACCCTGGAACGATTTCAGCCGACCTAGGTCAAGCGGAGCGATTCACAGATGGAAGGTAAAAGAGAGGCGACGAGCGCTTACCGGGTCAAGGGGGACAAAAACAGTCGTGAAACAAAACGTTCCGAATTCTCCTCGAGTTGAAGGGACGAACGCGTACTCGGCTCAAACGCTCACCGAAAGACGTAGTAAAATTGGGCTGAAGTGTACCGTAGCATGAAAGGGGGGAAATAACGATGACGAGAACTATATAACCGGGGGTTCCAGAGAACGGCCAACTTCCGCGCAGAAACGCCCGGAACAAAACAAAAAGCGGCCGGTGGGGGGGCAGAGGGGGACAGTCGAATTTGCTCGCCAGTAAAAGGGACGGAAGGAGACACGACCGGCTAAAATCCTTCAAATCCCCTTCTCGGGAACCCTACGACTTCTAAGGGTGTCAGATTTTCGAGGGCGGTGGGGGGAGAGGAGAGAAACCTGAAATCGGGAGGGGGAAGAAGAAAAAGAAAGCAACGGGTTTTACCGGAAAGGCGTCTCACTCCGCGCGGCGGCGCGAAAGGATCAGGTTCCGAGCGCGGCCGCCGCGTAAATGGCAAGGGGAGAGGATTAGGGTCCGGAAAGAAAAGATGCCCTAGAAACTGAACCCGCGCAGCGGCAAGAATCCTGCGGCGGCAGTGAAACCCGGACCGAATTAACGGCAAGGTCAAGCTCTCAAGAAATAGCCCGCTCTCGAAGCGAAAGAGAAAGGGAGAACTCGCCAACAATTTGGAAGGAGAAACTAACTGCGAGGTCGATGGAAGAAACAGACTATTGCTCGGGGAGGGCAAGACTGCGCAACTGACCGAAGCAAAAAGCTGTCAAGGGGAAGAGGGGGGGATAAAGCGCGACTTCTTCCGGGATAAGCCGAGAAAAAGGGGAGGGGCCACACGGCTGTATCCGCACTGAAGAGGGGAAAACGAATGTCTAAATCAGAGACGTACGCAACGGGTGGAAGAAGAAGGCGATCACAGCCATCAGAAGGGGGCAAGCACGAAAAAAAATTCAGCATTCACAAGGGAATATAGAGAAACAAGGAAAAGGAGGGTAAAAAATGTTGCAGGAGCTCTGACGAAAGACTGGAACTGGCTAGGTAATCGCGGCCCAGAAAGGAGGACAGAAGCACAGGGGAAAAATCCTCAGAAGAGGCGCAACCGTGTCTCGAAAGAGAGGAAGACGACAGTACTCGGGCAGAAGACTGGAGATACCCGAGTTTAGGAAAAAAAGCACGGCCGCCTGCGAGAGCCGGTTTTGAACGGGAATCGAATGCCGATTTGAAGGAAACTGTGGGACTTGCGCGTGGGGTAGGCTCTTCGGTCTCGAAGGAGGAAGCCTAAAGAGAAATAGCTTCTAATTGAATTCTTCGGGACTCGGCTGAAGAGGGGCCAGATCGAGTAAAGCAGGGGGCTGGGGGGGCGTTGCAGGAAGGAGTTCGTTCAACAAAAGAATACCTCGACGAAAAGTATGATCCGCCCGAAAGCGATGGAAAATCGCCAGGAAGCGGGGGGGAGATCAATCGTCAGAGCTAAAGGGAATGTTAACCTAGGGGAGGATTTCTGACCTCTCCCCGAGCAAATGACCCCGAGGTGTCCATCCGTAATCAAGTCAGACTGGTGACCGAGAGTGGGCGGTCAAGGGGAGGGCGGGGGAACCAACCCCGGGTTTCAAATGAATCGAAAAGGGGGATAAAAGTCCCAGGAGAACTGTCACCACTGCGAGAATCGGTTTGGGGAAACAAAAAAAGGAAGACCTGGTGCAGAACCTCCCCGGGGGGGGGGGTATACCCCTGTACACCTGTATCAGGAAGTCGTCAGTAATCACTACCGTGAGAAGCCCGGAAACAACAAAACGACTTGGGTTCTACCAGGATCGGTCTCGCCGCTCGGTAACTACGACTACCAGGAATCGACGACATGTAGAAAAGAGCTGGCTGGGAGCCCCTCGTGCTGAAGAAGAGAACGACCAGCCGAGCGTCTGCAGCGCAGCATACGTAGGGGGTCAGTCGTTCGAAGCTAGGGGCCAGTACTTGAGTGTACTCAAGGGCTGGGAAGGCACGATGGCGCTGAGAACAAATAAGGGGGAGCGGGACGCTTCGGAAAATTCAGAACAGTGTGGTGGGCGGAAAAATAATAGGATGCCGATTGGGGCGGGTCGGTCGAACGGGGTCATGGGGAGCCGACAAAGGAAGTTTGTTGACGACAAAAAAAAAAAAGGCCCTGCGGGCCGCTACGGGCTCAGCGGCTGCGGCATTGCCTTGGCTTAGGGGGTTCTCTGGTGCATCGGGTGGCAACGGAAAAAAAGGGCCCAGGGGCAGTGCGCCGGGGAAGCTCTCTGCCAAGAGTAAAAAAGAGAAAAAAAAAAGGGAAGGGGGCTGCGCAAATCGGGTGCGTTTCCAGGAGAGCACCGTCTAATAAATAGGGAGTCCACCAATGAGCTCCAGATGGGTGAAAGGGGAACGGGAACGCTCGCAGGGGTTCTTCAAAAAGAACCAGAAAGGGTTTTGAGTCAAAAGAGCTGGTCAACTGCTTAGCAACAAAACTCTCTACAACAACAACAACGAAAAGAGATGGTGACCAGGGATAGCGGGGGAAACATAGACGAGCTCGATAGCTCATAATCGGGGGAGCCCGAGATTCGGAAAAGAAAGCACCAGCTGGAGACATCTGGTTTGCAGAGTGCGGTGATTGAAAAAAAAGGCAAACCCAGCAATCAAGAAAAAGGGCTCTCACGTTCCCGAGGGGGGCAGAGGGGTACCTCGTGGAGAAAAATTGTCTAGCCGCGCACACCCCCTTCGACTATCCGAAGTTGCCACACGGGAAAACAAAAAATAATTTCCGACGACCACCAAGGCAATAAAAAAGCCAAGATAGATCTCAAGAAAAGGAAAAAAAATGGAAAAGGTACGGTCGTCAAAATTGCGAGATCACCAATGCACTTTCTACAAGACACCGACCACGTGGCAGAGGCTGTGGTCCTCTGAAAACGCAAAAACCAGGGAAAAAAAAAAATCGGCGTACCGGCTCCGAAAAGGGGGTGCAGCGCATCGTTCATGTCATTAAGGGGGAATACAGTAAACAACGTTCCTTAGCCGCGATGAAAGCGCGCTGCTGTTCGCACCTCGAATCGAGGGGCTTCAGAAAGTGCGTTCGATCGGGGGAGAAGCAACAAAGGGGAACATCTTTAAAAACGCTCAGCCGGGTCGAGTAGCACGGTTAATTTCGACGGAGAGTCGGACCGCTCCTGGAAGCGAGGACGGCCCGGACGAGAAACTAGGAAAAAAGGGCAGTCACGATGCAGCTTCCGACAGGTCCCGAGAGTTACCGGGGAAAAAAAGAGGTTTAAGAAGTGCTGCACCAGGTCTCAACGTCGAGCAAAAAAAAACTGGAATCGCGCATGGTTAGCTCCAAAAGGGCAATTGACCCCGCCGAACACCGCTCTAAAAAGGAACTTCCCCGCCCCGAAATCACTCTCGTCACCAACCCGGATAAAAAAAAAAGCGAAGGTGACCCTCGGGAGAAAAGAATTTCTCGGGGAAGGGGCTAAAAGAATCAACCTACGATAAAACACTCCGCTTCTCCGGGAGTGAGCGAAAGAAAGGGGAGGAGCACGCTCGTCGGGCGGCGGCATTCAGTGGAGCGTGGGGAAATGGGAAGGGCAACTTCGAAAGCGTCTTCACACGCTGAAAGTACGTCAGCCAGAATTCAAGGGGGGCCGCCTCTAGCGTAGGGGAATCTCCGAAGCACGCAGCGCACAAAAAGCTGCCCGTCACTCTCAGAGACCGACCCTCTATCTGAGGGAAGGGGCAACAAAGCGCGAAAAAGACACGGCCGTTTGGAATGAGCACTTGACGGGCCTTAAGTCGCCAGAAGAAGTCGCTTCCTAAGACGGGGGATAGATACCCAGGGGGGAATCAGGGAAAGATGCTGGGAAAGAAGATGTACTCGACCTTGGAGACGAGCCTCTACCGTGCGGCAAAAAGACTGTCACATCAGCGGATGGGGAACAACAAGTGTTTCAGAGGCGAGGAACCGGGGATGTCCCAGAATGGTCGGACTATAAAGACGCGTGATCGCAGGCGGATACACCAAATTAAACTAAGCCCTGCGTGAGCGACGGAGAACAGAGCGGATCAGCCGATGGGCCAAGGGAAAGAAGGGGAGGGTAAGGCAAATCAGTTACGCTTGGATCAGGAGACAGAAAGAAGCTTTCGGGCTGTCGCCGTGCCAGCTCGCCGTCAGAAAACTCACAGAAAAAGTCAACAGTTTGTTCTCGCTGACAAAAAAAAAATCTCGGCTCGCGAGAGAACCCACTGGAGGGAGGTGGTGGGGGGGGGGGGGGGGGAAACCTGCCTCGATGCGCTCGTCGAAAGGGAAAACTCTTGCTAGGGAGGGGGTAAATTGCCGATCTCAAGGACAAATAGTACAGGTGGAAAACCGAAAAGCTCTCCTTTCAAAAAGAGAAACGGCTGCGCGCACGGACACGGATGAAAGGGGAGAAAGGTAGTCGGAAAACGTACTCGGCGACCGCATCTGCATCAGGAGCCTGAGGGGAGCGGCGCGACGGGCGGCGCAGGTACAAAAAGGGGGGGAGCGAAGTTCGAGTCTTGAAAAACTAAAAAAGAGGGAGAGATCCCTTCAAAAAAAGGTAGACCGAACATCTCCACAGGTCGTCGCATCTCGGGTCAGTTTCGAGAGTAGACTGAGGCCGGTCAGGGATGAAGCCGCTAGGGATACGAACTAGCACATCCTCGACCGCGAAACCGAAAAATCTGGGCCTGAATGGTATGCTCTTTCGCGGGGTAAGATCCTTCGAGACCCGGGAGGGATCTCCTGAGTCTGCTTACGGGGGAGAAAGGAAATTGCTCGGGCAAAACTTAAGAAGAGAAAATCCGAAAGAAACTCGTTCGTGAGCGGGATAAGACCGATTCCGAGGTACGAATCGGCAACCCGGGGATTCGTTGACTTGACATAACGGAAAACAAATGCGTGGCACAGCTTAGGTCAAAAAGACGAGATCTTCGAACAGAAGCGCAGCGACGCGCGGGGAGACACTCGTGCCAGGGGTATATTCAAAAGGGAAACACGAAAAATGTCGCAGCGTCCGGATCGACGATAGATAGGGGAGAGGAAAAAAAATCATCAAAAAAAAAAAAAAGGCACACCACCGCAATTCGTCGAGAGAACGAAATCGAAGAGGTTGTGCAAAGGCCGGGCGTTGTAACTAAAAAAAGGGCGGACAGCGGTCGACAGCAATGTCGAGAAGAGAGAAAACGAAGAGGGTCTCGAAGACGGTCTTGCACAATGAGAGAAAACAACACACCTGAGGAGTGAAAGAAACAGCTCGCAGAACCGATCGATCCAAACGGGTTCTCGAAGTCGTACAGGGTCAGACCGCATGTCCGAACCGGGTCAGCCAAGGGGGAAAAACCACCGGGCCTCCAAGAAAAAAGGTTCGATCGGCGTGAGCTCGGACGAATTGAGTGGCGTTGCATGAGAGTTGCGGGGAGTCGTCTAAAGACAGTCAGCTCTTCTTCGATCAGAGTCGAAATCCGGCCTGTCCTGACCGGAGTTAAAAAGGAAGAGTGCTCTAGGTCGGAAAAAAAGGGGCGCCGTGCTCCCGCAGACTTGCGGCTAAAAGCGGAAAAAATGAGCGGAAATACTGGGAAAAAACCTCGTTGAAAGCAAAGGCAAGGAGGAGGAACGTCGATGTGGGAGAGGGAAAAGATCTCGGAAAGGTCAACGAAAACGCATCCAAAAGATTAAAACTTGGAGACGGCTGAAGCTTGGCCGAGGGGGAACGTGGACGAGAAGAAGAAGCAAATACGAAAAGGGTCTCGGACCCGAAGACAGAGCGCCGGCCTCCATCACCGAGCAAGATGTGCATCGGGGGTGAAAGGAAATCGCGCAAGTACGAAAGTCACAACGACTGGCGAGATTCATCAATCAAACCGACGCCGAAAACTGTGGCAGATGTTTGGTCAAGGTGGGAGGGCGGAGAAAACGAAATCGCGAGGGAAAGCAGAACGAGAAGCGGGTACCCAAAATCAAAACTCCGGCAAGCGTTCCGCCGCTGCGCCCGGAAATCAGGAGAGGCGCCGCGTCCCAGATGGGGCGGAGGAGTTGAAAAAAAAGTATGAAAAAACGACGAGCCCGCCAGAAAAAAAAAACCAGGTCGCGCAGAGCAGAACCGACGACACAGCGGAATGTCAAAAACCCGGTCGGATGGGGGAAGAAGAGGAGTCAAAAATCCCTCACGGCCTAACAAGAGGAAATAAGGGAAAAAATCGAGGACACGCAAAAAAGCGGTGGGGGCGCGTCAGACAGAAGAAAAGATCACGAACCCGGTCCGGGTACGGTGGAGAAAAAACGGCGAGCTGGCCGCCCCAGACCGGAAACTTCTGCTGTCGTCGATAAAAAAAGAAGAGAAGGTAGGCCTAAAAGAAGACAAGTTCAACCTCTGGGGAGGACACGGCTCGGAAGTTCGACTAACGAAGGGTCAAAAAGGGGAAAGGTCAACTGGATCCGCCAGGCGATCAAGAGGAAGGGAAGGGGAACAGGGTCGGTGACAATCTTAAAAGAATCAAAGAAGGGAGAGGACGATACGGGCTCCTCCCATATGTTGCAGAGATCGGAAGGAGACTGGACGAGGAAAATAGGAAAGTGAGATGACCTCCGACAATTGCTAAGAAAAAGTCAAGGGAAGCGCAATTATCCCTGTCAAAAAAATCCCTCGGAGAAAGGTGAATCGTAGAGGACAACGAACTACGCGCGGGAAGGGGCCGCGGCGTCAAGCGTTGGGTTGAACGAGGAAGGAGCGCTGCAAGTGGGGGGGGAAAGACTTGTAGCCGGGGGTCTTCGCTGAGGGACTAGGAAAAGATCCAACGAAAGTCGGCAAGGAAGTAAAGGGGAGGGGACAAGGCCGTTCGTACATATAGGGGGGGGGGGAGAGGGAATTTGCAAGGGGGGAGCATCAAACTCGTCGTCAACGGCGATATTCCCCACCGGAAGAGAATGAAAAAACGACATATCAGGAGAAATCAGAAAGCCATTCAAAAGGTAGCAAGGGAAGAAGCTCGGGAAGGGGGCAGAGGTTAGGAGGCCGATCCCTAAAGCCTTCTTTCTTCGGCGGGAACATCCGCCGGAAAATGTCTCTACTGTGTGAAGAAAGAGGGGGAAGATGTCGCAGGCTTCAAAATTGAAGGGGAGAGCGGTTTTATCCCGGAAGGGGAACATAGGAACGGAGCGGAAAAGAAAACCACGAGGAAAGGGGGGAAGGTGGAAAGGCTGCAAACTTCCGGGAGAATGAGACTAAAGAAAAGGTCCAATGTTGTTTGGGGGGGGAGCAACCCCGGTAAAATCCGGGGGGGATCTGGTCCTTACGGCGTCGGGGGATGAGTGAACCTAAAAGATTATCGCCCGGCACTAGCCCTGACGGGACGTTGCGCCGGATCGACCAAAGAGAATGGGTACTACGAGAAAGGAGTCGGAAGACCTAGAAAACGCGATGGCTCTACCCTCTCGGGACCAGCCGTTCGCGAACTCAGCCAAGTGATCGTCATGTTCGAAACAAGGGAGTCGGTCCGGGGATTCTCTAGAGTTTCCGGCTACGTACGGTTACCGTGAAAGGGGGAAGAAAACCGTCAAAGGCGCGAAAACCTCTCTCATGGAAGAGGGGGCTCCGCGAGGGAGAAAAGGGGTCGGGCGCAGAGACACACACGAGAGTCACTAACATGGGGGGTCTGTGGGGTAAAAAAAGAAGTGGTTTTCAAGGGGTAGAGGAAAAGAGTTTTTTCACTACGAACTCTAAAAAAAGGGGGGGAAAGAAGGAAGGGCAAGCGCGGCTCGGATGATAAACCTTAAGGGGCATTTGCCGCGTTGGGGAGGGAGTGCAACGTTCGCGGGGGGGGAGTGGAAAGGGGTGGGCAAAAGCGGGAAAAGACGATCCCAGGGGGTGCATGAAAGCCGGGACTCAACAACTATCAACGAGGAAAAGGCGAAGACGCGGCCGACTAGACCCGCAACGCGCTTGGAGGTCACTGCACGGACCGTCAGACGCCGCCGCAAAAGCCAGACTGGGGGGGGTAAACTCCCGGGCGCCGTGAGAGAAGAGTGGACAGGGTAGGGACAGAGCTATAAGATGACTATGTCGGGGAACAATGGACAAAACAAAAAAACGGAGGAGGCGGAAAAAAGAGTGGGGAAGGGGCGAGCCGTTCCAGCGACGCAGAGGATGAAGAATCGAGAAACTCAGCGAGCGGCGCAAACCGGCCGTACAACACTGGAGCTAGTGCCTTGGAAAATAAAAGCGACGGTTAACGGCACGACGAACGGAGCTAGCACGTCGGAAGGGGGCTCGATCAAGCGGTGAGAAGAAGTTAGCCGTCTCACGACCCCCGGGCGACTACGATCCGACGGGAGAATCAAACGCCGAAACATGAAGCGCACAGAAAGGCAAGAACCCTCTCCGATGAAAAGTTGGCCGGTCGCGATTCCATAAGTACAAGGATGGTGTCGAATCACAAAGGGGAAAAAAGTAGACCGTCCCTCTGAACTTTGAAGGGCATCGCGGTCATCAAAACGCACTGGCGGCGAAGCACGTCGCGGCAACCGCGGACGCTGTGAAGCGCATCGTGCAGGTTGTGAACAAGGAAGCCAGAACAACTCTGGTCCTATCGGCCGGCAAGCGCGCTCAACACCCTCAAAAAAGAAAGGGACATTCCGACGTAAAGGATGCCGCGGCAGCCTGGCGGGATGTAACACCGCCGCACGGCACGTTGCAAACAAATGCTCGAGGTCGCTCTGGAGCAAGGAGGAAGCGAAGCGCGGACCGATCAAAAAAAAAAGTCCGGGGTCGAGGAGCGGGCTCATCGTCGCGAGGTTAAACGATCGATGAACGCAGGAGCCCAGAAGACAGGGATGGGCCGGGGTTTCCGGACCAACACCGAGCTTGCTGCAAAAGGAACGTCAGGATCGGGGGCCGCCCCCCAACTGACAAGGAGAAAAGGTGGGTGCGTCATGCTCCCGCAGGGAAGGGAAAAAAGGAAGGATACAAAATGTGGGCACCCAGCCCCAAACGAGATTAGGCTCAATAATGAAACGGAAGGAAGGCGCCTTATGTGCACCTCGCGGGCCGGGGAGACTCGAACTAAAAAAAAAGAAAAGTAAACAGTAAGACGAAATTATTGAGTCTAAAAAAAATTGAGGATGCCACCGGCTCGGATCATGAAAAGTATTCGCTAGCCCGGGAAGGAAAAGGGGTCGGAAGAAACTTCTGAAGCGCACTCGAGGATGAACATCAAAGCGTCCCGCCTAGTAAAAAAAGGTGCCGTACCTCTTGAGCGGAGGAGCAGGATGTGTCGAAAAAGCACGCGCGCGCCAGAAACATGCTTGCATCGCGGCCTCAGACGCCTCCGTACAGCGCGAGCTCGGGGTGGGGGGAAATCACTGCGGGTCCACTTTGAAAACACAGAAGTCCCGTCAGAAAAAGGGAAAAAAGAAGCTACACGGCTCCTGAGCGAGGAATCTCGCGCACCTTGTAGTGACAATTGGCCAGATCATCAAACAGCCTAGCGTCCGCGCTCGGACAAAGCTGTCGATAGGGCGACAAGGTACGTCAGCAGGAAACAGCCACCGGATGCGAAGTGTAAAAGCTTGGTCGCGCGATCGCAAATGACGCGGGGGAGAAAAAGAAGTCGTCGTCGGAGAACTTGAAGAATTCTTGTGGGTCCTGGATCGACCGGCAGGGATCAAAAGGTGGCCCTCTTGAAGGAGGTGAGATGAGGATAACCGGCCGACGTAAATTGGAAATCGAGACGAGGTGGGCTTCGTTCATGATGGCCAGGAGAAGAGGGAGCTTGAAAAGTGCAGCTAGGACGTTGGTGTCTCGAAATCGCCGCCTCAGCCGAGCGTCTGGGGAAAAAAGGGGTGCTGCGAGAGCCCTGCAGCGTGCGAGGAGCTGCACTCGCAGTGGAAATCCGTAAAGCACTTCAGGGGGACTCCGGACGTTTCAAAAAACTTGCCAGAGAGGACGTCAGGGAAACGCGCGCAAAACAGTCGGAGGAGAGGACGTAGAGAAGAACGCAAAATCGGACGCGGCGCACGCGCTCGTTCTCTGCGCTGCCTAGGGGCTCGGGGGGAAGCGATCGGGTACAAAAGGGGAGCTCAGGAACCTAGCTTCAACTCTCGCTATTCGGGAAGGGCACTGAACGCAGGGGAAGAAAAACTAACAGGGGAGCATCGGCGGGGGGGGGTGAGAAGCGAGATCTCGCCGGTCGTGCGAACCTGGCTGGGGGAGAAAAAAAAGAGACTCCGACGATGCACCTCCACAAGGGGGGAGGCGACCAAAACATGTCTTGCAGAGGAGAGTCGGGGGGTAGTCGAAAACGGAGTCATGCGCAGATCGGATACACGTTACCAACAAGCTAAAAAGTACCGGCTCCCAATGGTCGAAAGAGACGCGTTCGTAGAAAAGGAAGTTCATTCCGAGGTAACGCGAATCAGGGAAAGAACATAGACGTGAAGAAGAGTCAACGAGGGTGACACACGAATGAGAAAATCGAAGGGGCAAGAAGCTTCGAATGTCTTCGACATCCATTTAGGAAAAGCCTCTCGGGCGCAAAAAAAGAAGGAACACGCAGTAACTCCGTCCAACCGGGGAAAAAGGGTGCTCGGGGAAAAGGGAAACTACCACTCATCACTCCAGCTCCAACCTAACCCTCAAGCTTCTAGCCAAGAAAGAAAAGGAGGGGGGGGGGGGCACGAGGTTTAGGAAAGAAGAAGGGGAGGAAAAGGCTCGAGGAATTTCCTACTTCTTCGGACACACGACGGGTGGGGAAGAAATCGTCTGCGAGCTTCATGACTCACAACAACGATGAGAGATATAGTCAGGAAAGCTCTCATAAAAAGAACAGAGAGGGGTGCGGCGAAGCACCGTCCAGAAAAAAGGATCGAAAGAATGTCCTAGGAGTCACTCACTATACCCAAACACCGTCAAAAGTAAAAAAACGGAAAATATTGCTTTATCTCTACGAGGGGGCGTGGGGAAAGAGAGAGTTGAGGGGCGTCTCGACGTTCATCTATGAGTCGAAGGTGCGAACAAACTGGAAAAAAAATGACGGAGTTACCCTTTCAAAATTACACGAGGGGTCTCCCATGGAAAGGAAAAGAGCGCCTGGCGGCCGATATAGCCGGACCCGTGAAGAAGAGGTGGGAGAGGGTCAACCTCGTTGATCAAGTCACGAGGAAGTCTCACGTCAGATGGAAAAGGGGGGAGTTACAAAAAGGACTCAATTGACAAGGGGGAAACGCTTACAAAGACCACTAAACAGGCGCGAGCGGCGACATTGGGAGTAAGCACCTATGGGTAGACGTGGATAACCGAGGGACTCCAGAGAAGGGCCCTATACTAAACGAGGCTAAGGTAGCTCCGCGCAAAGCGCTGTCGCATTCACGCAAACATAGGGACGGCGGTCGAGGGTGCACGGGAAGAAGCGCGTCTTCATCACTACAGGAGGGAAGAAAAGGACCCTATCTCGAAACCGAAGCCGACAGCTGACTTTGGAGGGGAACGAGTACGAAGGGGGGGAGGGCTCGACGAAATCGCGGAGGTGATCGAAAAGGAAGCCGGTGTACCGAACCGCAAGTCGCGAGAAAGCCCAGAGAACGATCATCTCCGAGCGCGGAGACGGACCGGCTGCGGATCGCAGTCCGTCCTCCTAGGGGAAGAGCCAAACGACCGATTGTCCGTGGGGAAAAAAGGCCAGGCGACGCACAAGGCGGATTTTCTACACGGTCAAGGATGGACCGATAGGAAAGGTCGCCCTCCTCAAACCGAACAAAAGGTAAGAGAGCGACAAATCTAGGCAAGGGGGGAGTCTCTAAAGAGAAAAGTTGATTAGACGGACGTGGACCTATCGAAAGAGATCACGAGAAAACGTAGTTGGGCGCGACGGCGAGCTAAGGGCCAACTGGGGAAAAAACCACGTGCTGGTCGTCTCGAATCGAAAAAATCCGAAGGGGTGTAAGGGCCTCCGCGGGAAACACAAGACTAGCCGAGCAAGTGGCGGAAGTGACAAAAGGGCGAAAGGGGTACTCGACGTCTCGTGGGACCGGCCAAGGCGCTACGCGAAAGTGATGACCAGCGCAAAGTCGCATACGGTGCACATGGGAAAAAGGGTGTTGCCATCTACACGACTAAAAGGGGGGGAGGGAGGAAAATCTGACGTAATGCGTAACAAGGGAAAAAATCGAGCTATGACATCCGACAAGGGAGCCAGCGCAGACGCAGGGCTCGAACCGTCGGAGAGAAGACGACCGTCCAGAACTGGTTAGGAAAGTCGGAGGACCCGAACGTCGAGCGCCGAACGCAAAGGACGGTTGTTGAACGGTCGAAAAATGGAATCGCTGCAAGGATTTTAAGGGATCGTGAGCGCAGGGGGGTCTGGCGAAAGGAGAAAGACTCCAAGAGGTCGCAAGAAATTCGGGGCGGAAGGATCTCAGATAGGTAGAAAACGAAAAAAACGAAAGGTGCGGCATCCACGGGGGGGGTTGGGATACGTGCTAGAAAAGATATATCTGAACGCCCGACGAGCGCTGAGGCACCAGTCCCGGGTAAACAAAGGCGAGGAGCGGGCTTTTTCTCGTTTAGGTGGTCGGAAGACAGAAACACGGAGCCCTGGAAAAGGAGACATTTTCACAATCAACGGAACGGGGGAGTCTCTAAAGTTCGAAAGGAAGGGGGGAGGGAGAAAGGCTTCAGAGAGGGGGAAAGGAAGGGAAGACGGAGACCGGCGGGTCCGAGAATT
>Ga0179593_1584969_pt1 | contig 13038 bp, 20 predicted proteins | sample CZODoug2_1_08_16_FD_185931 | JGI IMG/M metagenome (GOLD analysis project Ga0179593, IMG submission 185931) | Vadose zone soil fungal communities from Angelo Coast Range Reserve, California, USA - CZODoug2_1_08_16fungal (PacBio error correction) | ecosystem: Environmental > Terrestrial > Soil >...
AAGAGGAAAAAGAGAAGGGGACCCACGAGAGCCCCTCATCCGCCTCGGGCAGAGGGAAAAAGGAAAAAAAGGGAGAAGGAGACCACCTCTTTTGCGCGCCCCTCGGGGCGGGGGGATGGTGATTTATCCCCACTCTATACTCGAAGCCATCCACCTCTCCAGGCAGAGGAAGAAAAAGCAGCTGCTGCATCTGCTAGCGGAGAAGGAAGAAAGAAAAAAAGGGAGGCGTTCATTGAGAGACAGTTTCGGAGGGGAAGAAAGACTCTAATTCGCGCATCCACTTCCCTCAGGTCCAGAAATAGAGCTGAGGCAGAAAAGAAGGGAAAAGGGCGCGATTTCCTTGCAGGGGTGGGAAAAAGGCAAAAACTACTTGTGGTCGTCGTCGAGTCGTGTCAATCCGGTTCCGCGTGAATGCAGAACGAAACGTCGCAAGAAGAAGGGAGGAACCTGACAGAGACGCTGTAGGCGAGAGAAAAAAAGGGAAGGAGTAGGACCAGCTCTTGACGCAGTGGATGGGAAAAAGGCATTCTCATTAATTCCCCCCTTCCAGGGAGGAGGGATACCACATTCCGGGAGCAGCGGAGGGAAAGGGAGGGGGATTCTTCCGGCCGTAAGTGGGGATTTCCTTCCCGGGTAACCAGGCGGCGAAGGAAGGACGGGTTCCATGTGGCACTCATAAACCTAAAAGAAAAGAGAAAAAGACTTACCTATAATTTAAGCGTCCAGGAACCATGGAAAGGATCTGCTTATTAAAGGGAACAAAGGTGATGAAGGTGAGCGAAATCTGGAGAGGGGAAGGGTAGGAAGACATCGACAGCGCGTCAAGGGAAACCAGAAGAAGGAGGGAGTGTCCTGTAGCTAAAAGCATCGTTTCGACTAACTACGCTGACGGAACGTGAAGGAGAAAAAAAGGTCCAAGAGTGGCCATCGAGCTGATAGACCGTGAAAGGGATCTCAAGAACTCCGCCGCCCTCGCCTCTCCTCTGTAAAAGAGCACGGACTCTGTTCGGAGGATGCTGATTTTTTCCCTCACGATCGGAGAAAAGGAAAAGAAGGGGAAGGGAATCTTGTCCTCGGCGTGAAGAGGCTGGCAATGTCGACTCGAGAAGTTACTAAAAAGTACGAGGACCCGAAGGAAACCAAGAGAGAGGATGAAGAGGAGAAAGGACAGAATTGCGGGGGGGAGAATATACGCCGCATCCATTCTCTCAAAGCAAAAAGGGGGGGGAGAGGGTCAAGCAACGATGGGGAAAGCAAGCAAGAAGAATAAAAAGAACAACTATTCTTAACCAACGGCTACTCCAAGAGAAGAAGGATGCTTCCAAGGCAGCGCAGAGCTGGATCGCGAAGAAAAAAGGAAAAAAATAATAATAAACAGGGAGGGAGAATACTCCCTGTCGGCTGAGGAAAAAGGGTCGCTGCCCTTTTTTCACTGTGAACGGCATGAGGGTCTGGTTCAAGAAAAAGAGAGAAATCCGGCTCTGTAAACGTGAGAACGTCGCATCCACCGTCACAGGGAGGAAGACAAGCGTTATCCTAATACTATATGTGGTGTGAAAAGAGAAAAAGAAGAAAAAATTACTAAGAAGTTCTCGGAGTCGCAAGGGTCTCCACTACCCTGCCAGGGAGGAGGAGGGAAGGGAAACAAAGGAGGAGCTTCCCCCTTCAAAGGTCGCTCTCCTTGTGGTCGGGACACCCCGCGGTGAGCGGCAATAGTAAAAGAAAAAGAGCCTTCCGCAGGGAAAAGGAAAAAAAACCTGAAGGTCAGGGGCTCCCTCAAAAAGGAACCGAATTCCTGTGGAAGGAGGAAGGGTAGGGAGGCCCTTACGGAAAGAAGGAAATCACTATATCATTGCGAGAGAAAGAGGCATTCTACATCGCAACACGCTGGAGGAAGAAAAAAAAGAGAAGCAGGTCTGTTCAATACTTATCTGTTTCCTAAAGCCCGCCTCTTAATCATGCAGCCAGGAAGAGGGGAGGAAAAAAAAAAAAGGAAGAGGATAAACAGATAGAGATACGCAGGGAAAGGGAAGAAGGGGGTCCTTCTCTAGCTTTACGTCTCGAACGTAACGGGTGTGAAAGAAATAGGGAGGGGATTCTCCTCCCGCCGAGGGGGGGGAGAATTCCTTCTCTCGGAAAGGTGATGCTCGGGTCAGCCACGGAAGAGAAAAAGGGGACAAAACCCTCCTACCTGAGAGGCCAGTGAAAGGGACTTATTGCTCATACGCCTCCCTCCTTGACGCTTTCTTCGGGGGAAAGGAAGTGGTACCCTTTGACAGATGAAGAGGAAAAAGTCCCACCATAGAAGAAGGGTAATCTTCTTACAATCCTATTTCCTTGAGGGTGGAGAAAGGGGAAGTATCTTTCTCTGGTGCGACGAGGAGAGAAAAGGACTTTATTACTCGTTCTCGTTGGAAAAGTCGTATCACTCTTTAGGACCGAGAACGATGTTACGGGGGGGAGGAAAAACGGGGGGGAAAAGGAAGATCCGGAGGTGGAGGAGGTTCAAGAGAGGATCTTTCCTCCGCTTAAAAGAAGAACAGCCCTGATCTCCCCGTACAGGAGGATGATGGTATGTGCCCCGACTGAGAGGGGAAGAAAGGGAAAGGGGAGGAGGCTTGCAGCCTCCTCACGAGGAGATGAAAGGCGACTCGTTTAACGCGGGATTCTTGAAAAAAAGGAAACACCAATAGCGTCTCTTTTTCTCGCAGATGAGCAGATCGCGTCGATGAGCTGCCGCCATGGTTTGGGGGGGGGGGGGGTGGGGTTATGCCTCTTCTTTTCGGGAAGGTGAGGGGGGAACTCCGTTCAGTTTCTAAAGATTCGGCGGAGGACGACTTCAGCAGAGGGGGAGGGGAGCGAGAAGGGGGAAAGCGCGTAGAAAAATCAGTCACCAAAAAAAAGGAAAGGGGTTTGATTTTTCCATAAGGCCGTCCACGACCATCGGGAGTGAAAGGAAGTTCTTGCCGCGGGGAAAAAAGGTAGACAAAAAAAGGGGGGGATGTCTCTTTGACTCAAATCCGCTTATTGCGCTCAATTATCTTGCCTTTGACCGAGAAGGGAAAAAAGGAAGATCACGAATTGCCTTGGGACGAAGGGCCGCGTTCGATGTTTCGAAAATGTAGCTCACCGTGAATAAAAAGGTTGTCCTTGGAAGAATTGACCTTGAGGGGGGGGGGGGTGAGAGGGAAGGAGAGGTACTCTTCAGTTCCCCCGGGTAGGGGAGGTAAAAAGCCCATCCCGCCGTAACGCCACCGGGTGCCCCCCGGGCAGGAACAGAAAAGGGGGGGGGGTCAAAAAAAGGAGCCGGACGCCGCGAGGTAGAAGAAAAGATGCTCGTCCTTGTGGAGCGCCCGAAAGCACCCTTCTCCTTCCCGGGTCAAAAAAGCTCCGACATCACTGCAGTCAGAAGGGGGGGAGAGGAAAAAGGAGGGGGGGAGGGTGTTTCGGACGCACCTACAAGAAAAACTTCGTGCTCAGCACGCGACCCGGGAAGACTCGCCATCTGTCTCGCGAGGACGGCTGGCTTGCTGCACAACGGGAGAGGAGAAGAAAAAGAAAAAGAGGGAAGGATGCGCCTGGTGCTGACGAGAGAGGGGGACGCCTTCGATTTTCCTGGAGGTGAACCCTCCGGCATGAACTCCTACGCCTTTTAACTTATTATCTCGTACTAGATCGGGGAAGCCTCGATTCAGCATATGAGCGCGAGGGGGAAGGGAAAAAAGGGAGGGGGGGGGAAGGGGGACGCGTCTATCGAGGGGAGAAGACCCCTATTCTCGCAACTCGGTGGATCGAGGGTCAAGGCGTTCTGGCGGAATGCCGGCTAGAAACGTGGCTGTTGGGCTCCGGCGGGACGTGGGAGAAAGACAAAAAAAAAGGGGGAGTATGCAAAAGAGTAGATCAAACGTCAAAAAAAGAAAGGAGGCCCCCGCATCCTCCTCTAAGCAGGGGAGAAGGAAGTCTCTCTATCCACCCCGGTGGCTGAAGGGCTGTCAGCACATCGTTTTGGAAGGGAGACAGAAGAGAAAGGGGAAAAGAAATCTCCCGCGCTTACGAGGAAAGCTGCTGCATCGCGCGCTTCCATAAAAAAGGGTCCCTTTCTTCGGTGATTAGCAGGGAGAGAAAGAAATGGGAAAAGAAAGGGAAACGAGACGTCGCGCATCCACTTGCCCGACTGAAAAAAAAAAAAACTATCGGCCGGGGGTACTTTCCTTTTTAAGCTAAAGCACGACGTAGTCAGTGAGGAGGAAGAGAAAGGGGGGAAGGGGTTTGGGGCGGATGCAGCACGAACTCGAGATGTAGCTCTCCTAAACACCCTCCATTGCGTTGGGGTGGAGGGACCATCGCGTTACGCAGTGAGGGAGGGAGGGAAAGGGCATTCGCAGGAATTCCGCCCACGTACAAAAAAAAAAAAAATTCCGTAATCAGCGGAAGGTCCAGAGGGAGGGTCCTGCGCGTACGTAACAGGGGTTCTGTTCATGGTGGCGCGGCCGCGGGGGGGGGAAAAGGAGGAAAGGAGGTGATCGTTCTTTTTCATGTGGCAGGGCGCCCTTAGGGCTACTGAACAACCCAGGCCGGGGGGCCACGCGTGCGCCGGGAAAGAGCGCGTGATTAGGACAACATGGATGGAGAGGGTAAGGAAGGGGGGGATTTCTAGACCATCGCCCGCGGCGTAAAGAGAGGGGTAGGTTTCCTGGAGCGTCCTGCGGAGGCTCTCCTATCTTCCTTAACGGGTTCGAGTACAAGCGACCCTTAAGAAGGGAGAAGAGAAAAAGAGCCTTTACATCGGCAAGAACTCCGAAAAGTGACTCCCTCTCCTAGCAGATGGGAAAATCGACGCGTTACGCGCCGTGCTCCTCTCCGGATAAAAGGAACGACATGTACTGTCATCGGTCTCGGGTGAAGGAGGGAAAAACTCCATCTCCTCGGCCGGAAAAAATCTACGAGACGAAAAAAAAAAAGACGCGGCTTCTGCACGGGGACCCGAAAGCGAGCCTGGTCGCAGCTCAATGAGAAAGAAAGAAAAAAAAGAAGAAAAAGGAGAAGCTCTGGGGTGATGGTCAAGCAGAGGAGGAAGAAAAACGCTTTCAACAACGATGGGAGAAAAAGATCCGAGGGAGGGAGGCCTGCCAAACGAAAACTTGGAGCGCGACAGAAGGACAAAGAAACAGCGATGTCCAGAGAATCCGGTCGTCGGCTTAAGCACGGGAAAAAGACAGGGGGTTCAGCGTCTGGCAGAGCAGGTCCTGGTTCCACACCCTCAGGAAAAAACGACGGAAAAAAAAGAAGGAAAGGCTGGCGCAATACAAAACCGTCACAAGAAAGCCGCGTGATCCGAAGCACGAGTGGAGGTTGGTCACCGAGAAAGGAAGGGAAGTCCTGCCCAGGACGAAGAAGGGGAATCGGCCACGAGAAAAAGGGGGGCGCCACCCAGCACGTACCAAGGATAACCTCTTTCCCTCAAGGGAAAAAGAAGGGGAAAGAGGTGGGCGCGTGCCCGTCCGGCGGGGGAAAAAACTTGTTCCCCATCACTTGACAATAGAAGGAGCGCCCGAATGGCGGGGTAGGAGGAAAAAATAAGAAAAAGGGTCCTTTTGAATCGCCTCGGGAGGGAGACCCTTCTATAGGCTTCGTAGGAATAGCTCTACTGAGCAGAATGGAACCAAAGCCTCATCGCGGGAGGAAAAAGAAAAGTTCGTTCACACCGATAGTTTGAAGAGAAGGCCCATCAATGCCGTCCCGCGACTGGCTAAAGCGTATTGATTATGAACAGAGAGAAGGGATTGCCTTCTATATCTGTAACTCGGAACTGCTTAACCTAGCGTGGGAAAAAGGAGGGGAAGAGAAGAAAGCGATTATGGAGAGTCGAATGGAATCTCTCACTGCTCTTTATGAAGAGGTCATGGCCGCCTGACCTGCGAAAAAAAGACTTCGTAGCTGATGGCGCCAATTAAAAAGAACAAGCAGGAAGGGGAGTCGCCTTCTTCGATGTCCCGGCGGACGGGAGAAACCTCTTACTTTCCTCGCGGAAAGGGTTACCCTTTTAATCGCAGGGATACCTTAGTTCCGTGCGCGGGGGGGAGAGGGGGGGGACCTCGTGCCGAGGTCGACGCGCAAAAAGGGCCTTTTGCCTGGATTCTCGTTCAGAAGACCTCGGTGCTTCGGATCACGGGCAAGCTCGCACGAGGTGACGGGAGGAAAGGGGGGAAAGGACTATCCGTAGGTGGCGAGAGAGAAAAACTCATTCTCGTGCCGCCGCTGAAAAACGGCGACTCCGCCCGCCCGGAGGCCTAGGGACGCGGGGGGATGTAGGAAAGGAGAGGAAGAGAAAGGCGTCACTGGGTATGCGCTGCTTTGGGGGAAAGAAAGATATCTTTTAGAACGTCGAGTAAGAATGGCTGATCCCTCGTCTTCTTGCAACATCGACAAAGAGCGTCTCCTTGTTCTCGGCGCGGGAGAGAAGGGGAGAGGAAAAAAAAGGGGGATTCCTCCTTCTTGTCGGGGAGCCCGTGCAGAAAGGTCCTCGTAGTAATATGAACACAAAAGAGGGACTATCTTCACGCCGCGACCGATGACCAAAGGTCAGCTCTTCGAAGCTTGGAGAGGAGAGAAAAGAAAAAGGAGAGGAGGAAAAAAAAACGGTCGATGTGCGTTTGGGGAGGCGCCACGACCATGCGTATGTCGGCGGAAGGGGGGGAGGGCCGGAAACTTCTATCAGCCTTGGCCAAGACGTGGAAGGGTCGCTTGGGAAAAAAAGGGGAGAGAAAGAGGCTGCGCCCGCACGATGGAGCTTAAATTTTCCATCAGTCGCTCCAGCATCTCGAATTGCTTTAAAGGCGCTTCCTTGACGACGAGGGGGAGGTGGGAGAAGAGAAGAGGAGGGGAGCCACCGTTCATCCATGTGGGTCAGGAAAAGGGGTGGGTCTTCGCCGCTGAAAGGAAATTCATGTCCCCGGGAGTTTAGGATTTGGCCCATGAAAAAGAAGAGAAAAGAAGAGAGGGGAAAAAAGAAAGGGGCCCTGACCGATAAATGGCCCGTCCTACGGAAATTCGACCCCAACCGCTGGAAAAGGAAGCGCCCTACTTCAGGGTTGGGGGAGGTGAGGAATTCCTGCGCGGAAGGGAGAAAAAGGGGGAAGGAAAGAGGAAACGCTCTTGGTCGAAGCTCGACAGGGGGGTGTTTCTGGCCGCTACTCGGAGAAAGGATGCTACTTCGGGGGGCAGCACGCGGACCCGGGGAAAAAAAAAAAAAAAAAAGGAGAGGAAGATCTTCCCGACGACGACGGAAAGTGCGTCATCAACGAAGAACACGGCTGTCCCTGATTCGCCTGGGGGCCGAAGCTATTTCTGGAAGTCGAAAGAAAAGTGGAAAGGAGGGGAAGGGGGGGGGTAACCCTCCGGGGCTTCGGGGAGAAAGAGGGTACGGATAGCGCTACGCCGATCAGGAGAGGGATGCCGCGCTTCAGCTGCGGAGGAGGTCGTTCGCGTCAAGCACCTGGGAGAAAGGAAAGGGGGGGGAAAAGAACGAGGGACGCGCAACGCGGTGGATCGCGAGAAGGGGAAAGGTCTTGTGTCGAGCGGGAGGGGGAAAAAGGCTGTTTGGTCGCCTGGCGGGACGTTCGGAAGGAACGAGGGTAAAATATCTCAGAAGAAACGCCGCAACACAGCACGGCCACGCGCTCCCCGGCAGACCGCATAGAAGAAAGAAGGAGAGAGAGGAGATCCACCGCGTTGCGCGCAAAATCGTGGTGCTGGAGCCCACGCGCTCGAAAAATCCCTCATCTGCGCGGCCTCCGCGAGCAGAGAGGGGGGAGAAGGAAGAGAGGAAGTAGCGCTCCTCCGTCAAGGGGAGGAAAAAAGAAGCCCGCGGTTCACCTCCAGGAACAGGAAGTTCTCTATTCCAGAATCTTCAGCACCAAGGGAGAAGGGGGGAAAAGGGGGAGGGGGGGTCTTGCCTTTGTGAAAAGGGCGTCGAGCAAATATCTCCGGCGAAGAAAAAAAGGAAATCCGTCCTCGTTCCTGCAAACGAACGTCGCCTCCGGCCGGGAGGGGGGAGGAAAGGAAGGAGGAGGAAAAACCCTCCCAGGCGTTGTCGGAAAGGCATGTTTATGTCTGAGCGCACCGAACAACCACTTCCACTACTTCGGTCAAAAGCTCAAAGGCGCACAGCGAAGTCCGCGGGGGGGGGGTCGAAGAAGAAAGAAGGCTTTAGGACGGGCCAGTCTAAGAAAAGGGCACCCGGGCGTCGACGGCAGTCGCTTTTTTCAGGGGGGGGGCAAGAAGAAAAAGGGGGGGGGCCCTTAAAGACGAAAAAGGAACCCCCCCCTCCAGGCAAGGAGAAAAAAAAATGGATGAACGGTTAGCAAGAGGGGGGCGATGTTCATGGATTTGAAGAGGGAAAAAAGAGGAGGAAGGGGGGAAGAGTCATTACAAGCAATTCGAGCGGAAGAGGGGGGAAAATGGCAAGATCTCGGGAAGGCTGTAACCTGTTTCACTTATTAAAAATCTGCCTTCCACTGGGGGGCAAGGGAGATGGATCTACTTTCCGCAAGAGCCGGGGGGAAAAAAAAATTACTCCGCAAAAAATCGCCTATTGAAAATTCCAAAGCTAAGCGTTCGCTCTCGGGAGGAAAGGAGGGAAGGGAAAAAGGAAGAGTCTCAAGCTTCGCGAGAAAGACAGGGAGAAACTTTCTCCTCATCTCCTCGTCGAAGAGGAAACTCATCCGCCAAGGAAGGAAAAAGCTGCTTCACGGGCAAGAGCCATGGCTGTCAGAGAGATCGCTCCATCTGCTGAAAATGAAGGCCCTCTGGGGTTCGATGTCCAAGAGAAAAGGAAAAGAGAATCCCCCGGTCAAAAAGTACTCGACGTTCTCCAAGCTAAAAGGACTCATCGTTACGCTTGACACGAGAAGTCGTTCACCTACATCATCACGGAGAGGGAGGGGGGAGGGGGGCGTCTTATCACTTCTCATTCCGGAGAAAAGGCTTCAACTAGAAGGGAGAAAATCCAAGGACGCCGCCACCTCCGCTAATTGACCGTTCTGGCGCATACCCGGAAAATCTTGCGAGCGGACATACAAGAGGGAAAAAGGATTTGATGGTGTGTCACCAAAAAGGACGAAGAAGTTCGCAGGTCGCACCTCTGGCCAAGAGAAGGAAAAGAAGGAGAAAACCCCGCACAACAGCCGCTTCCCGTGACCGTCCTCATCGCTCTCCCCGGGGGAAAACCGACGGGTGAGCGTCATCGTCCACGGGTACAGAGCGACTCCCGGGCCCTCGAAGTAAGAAGAGAAAGGGAGGGGAGGATTGCTCCCTCAGTACGAAGTCAGGGGAGGAGACTCCCTGACCTTCGCGCGGCAAGTGGCTAAGCGGTCGAAGGTAAACCGCAGGCATTCAGACAGGGAAGAAAAGAGCTGTAGGAGCGCGCCATGAGAAGAAACAACACCGTATATTTCCGCAGACTAGCATTCCAGCAGGAAGTCTACGGCTGGAGAGAAAAAAAAAAACAACAACGAGGAGTGCATCCCCAGTCCGAGACGTGCGAGAGCGGTTCCGGGAGGGAATTCGAACCCTATAGGGGGAAGGAGGGGAGGAATGGAGCTCTCCTCCTCGCGATGAAAAGGGGGGGTCCTTCGCTCGTCGCCAATAGGATTCTCAAAGGCATGAGAGCCTCTCGCGGGAAAGGGAAGAGAGGGGGGAGGCGATTCCAAAGGGGATGTAGGGCGCAAGAAACCCCCTTAAGGGCCAAGGGAGAGGATTTCCCGGGGAGGTACCCTTTGACGAGGGAGGATCGGCCGCGCCCACATAAACGATCGACCGGGAAAAAGAAAGGGAATCATCCCGGAGGTCCAGAGGCGCCGCGAACGGGGGGCCGAGTTTTCGACAGCAATTCAAGGGTCCTGGTTCCGGAGGGAAGGGGGAAAAAAAAGACCATCCGAGGGGGGGACTTCGGATCCTGCTGGGGAAGAGGTGGATCGCCCTAAAGTAGACGATCCTTAGGTGGAGGAGGAAGGGAGGGGGAAAAGAAAAAATCTTTGCCGCCTGCTGAAAACCGGGGGCCGTTCTACTCCGCCCGAAGCGCGTGATGATGTATGCAAAATTCTCGTCGGGCAGCGAAAAGGGGGAGGAGAGGGGGGAAAATCCTCCTCGAGGAGAGGGGAGGGGTGGGGGGAGTCTATTTTGCGGGATCACGCTGCAGCCTCGACCCCCATAGCGTCTCCTTGTATACCGATGGGGAAGGGAGGAGGAGAGGGAGGACGCCTTCTTGTCAGGGAGCCCGTGCAGTCAGAAAAAAACTCTAGATTTAACTAGTCGCAGTTGCCGGAAAGCCGAGACGCTGACACTGTCGTTCTAGCGGAGCGGCGGATAAAAATCAGAAAGCAAAAAGAGGGAGAGGTTTTCCATAGCGAGGGAAAAAAAGAGGATGTCGTCTTAGTCGGGGGACGTCTCGCGAACGGAGATCATCTCGGTGGCCAAGAGGGGGAAAAGGGAAGAAAAAAACCTTTCCAGTCCGCGTAGGCGAGAAGGCCTTTTCCATCAGTCGCTCAAGAAAAAAGTGTACTGCTCTCCGAAAGGCGGGGCGATGTTCTCGAGAAAAGCAAGAAAGAAAAAGAGAAAAGGGGAGCCTGTTTGTCCGGAGGGGAAGGGAGGGGGTGGGTGTCTTCGGGCAGCGATTCAAGGGCCCCCGTGTAAGGTTGGGGATTTTGCCACATGAAAAAGACACGAGGGAAGAAGAAGCCCGGGTGCCCCCAAGGGAAATGTCCCGTCCTACGTAAAACCCCACCGCTGTACCTTAACGCGTCTTCCTTTGTATCGCCGAAAGTAGGGAAAAGGGGGGAAGGAAAGCCTCTGTTCACGTGCGCTCCGAAAACTTGTCGAATCTCGACAACGAAGAGGAAATAGTCGAGCAGGTTGAATCCTCGTCCGGGGTAAAGTTCGGTGCGCATCACGCGGACAATGTGAAAGAAAAAAAAAGAAGGAGGAGAAGGAGACGACTTCGTGCTTGCGGGAGGCTGCCCTACCACTTCGGGAAAGGGGATGGAGTCGACCAAGTTGCTGCAGCGCTTCGGGACTGAGGTGAACCCGCCGGATTATGGGGAAGAAGGAAGAAGGAAAGGGGAAAAGTAGTATCCACTCCTATCAGGAGAACTCGCGCGAATGCGAAGGGAGAGGAATCTGGCTTGAGAGTGAAAAATGCGGACGCGTCGACGCGTGGGCTAAAGCAAAAAAAGAAGGGAAAAAAGGAAAAGGAAAGACGGTTGATCGCGAGACGGCCGCAGAAACGAAAGCCGGGCTCGCGTGCCTTGCTGTGGTGGCAAAAGAAAAGAACAACACAACGGAGGAGGAGAAAGAAGGAGAAAAGCCGGCGCCCACCGCACGCCAAGAGAGGAAAAAGGAAGAGGAACTCATCGGCAGCGCGGCGGCCGTCGAGCGAAGAAAGGAGCCTCGGGTCGTCCACCGCACGAGAGGGAGGGAAAATGCCACACCTCTCCCGCAAGCTTAAGCGGGCCTCCCGCGCGCATCATGCGGGCCAGAGAGAAGGAAAAGAGGGGGGGGGGAGGCTACTCCTCCACTGGTCGGCGTTCATGGAAAGAAAAAAAAAGGGTGTTCACCCTCCATTAACCGAATGGCAGGGGAAAAGAAATAGAGGCTTCGTCAGCACCAGTCTGGCATCTGCCCGCCTGTCGAGAGAGGTACGAGGGGAAAGACCTCCGCACGAGAGGGAGGAAGGACGCCTTTTTTTCGTTTAATCCTGGGAAAGGAAGCCGGCCGCGGCTTCACTCGAAGATGTAGCGCCTAAACACCCTCCATTCGGTTAGAGCGTAGAAAAGAGGGAAGGGGAGGGAGGATCTCACCGTGACCCGCGGCAGGAAAAGACTCCACGACGTCGGGCGCTTCCACAAGGAAAGGGAAGGTCCAGCTGTTGTTAGAAAGGCGTCGTCCGTCACGTACGTGAGGACGGGGGAAGGGGGGAAGGGGCCTGCCGGGGGCACCCAAAGCGGGGGATCGGTCTTTTCAGGGGAAAGGGGCTCCTGACGAAAGGACCATATAATGGAAGGCGGAAGAAAAAAGAAAGAAAAGGAGCGCGGATGAAAAGGACAACAGGGAAGCTGTCGATGTTCATGAGGGGCGTCCAATGAAGCGCAATAACAATTCGAGCTGAAGCTGGGCGGGAAGAGGGAAAAGGGCAAGATCACTGAGTGGAACCAAACGTCCCTATTGGTCAATCAAGGATCGACGTTTTCCTGCCAGAGCCGGGAAAAAGCCGCCGCCGCGGGAAATCAGACCCTCCAGGAAAAGGCCATCGACTCTGTTCGCGGCAAGAAGAAGAAGGGGGAAGACGTCTCTTCTCACAACTTCGCGAGAGATGAAGTCGTCCTCCCTCAGGAAGAAAGGGCATCTTCTTACGAGGAACCAGCTAAGGAGGAAAGGGAGGGAGGGGAAAGGGGCTCCCCGACAAGAAGGCGGAAGCCATGGCGCAAGAGAAGCGCGAGAACAAGGGAGACGCCTTGGGGGAAAAAGTGATCCGCAGAAATCCAGCTAGAGTCGTACTAACGGATAAGAAACGTGAAAGAAAGGGGATTCTGCCAAGAGCAGGGGCAGCGGGGAGGGTCACCGAAGAACCGAGGAGGGAGGGAGGGAAGGAAGTCAACGGATCAGTACCGGAAGCGGTCACGATCCTGAGTTTCTTTTTCCAGGATCCGCCTCTAAAATTAGTAGGTGGCGCATACAACGTCCCGAAGAGAGAAAAAAGGAAGAAGAAGCACGATTATGGGATGGTGTGGTCAAAAACCCTTCCCCATTACTATAAGTTAGCGTCTCACCGCGGCAAGAGAAGCCCTTCCCCCGGGGAAGAGGAGAAAGGGATCCGTATTACCCGCAGGGGAGGGAGATATCTCTCTCCTTGTGGAAGCGGGTGAGCGTCAATCGGGTCCCTTTTAACCATCGGGCAGGAAGACAGGGAAGGGGTGAAGAAAGCTCTCCCGTAGGGAAAAAACCTCATACTAAGTCCGGGGACGGTCTCGGGCCATACCTTCT
>Ga0179593_1599650_pt1 | contig 13038 bp, 14 predicted proteins | sample CZODoug2_1_08_16_FD_185931 | JGI IMG/M metagenome (GOLD analysis project Ga0179593, IMG submission 185931) | Vadose zone soil fungal communities from Angelo Coast Range Reserve, California, USA - CZODoug2_1_08_16fungal (PacBio error correction) | ecosystem: Environmental > Terrestrial > Soil >...
AATAGAGGAAATTGAGGAGACTGAGGACCGGGGGGGTAAGGAATGGGTTTGTTCACTTAGTGGAAGGAGAGGAATATGGGAACCGAAAGAACCACCTCCTCTAGGCATAATAATGGAAAAGGGAAGATAGCAAGGAATGACTCAAGTAAGACCTGTAAGGATCATCTCAGGTCTTCAAAACGAGAAATCAGCTTCTGAGCAGAGGGTGATTGGTCGATTAGAAAAGAGGGGCAAGGCGAATGCGAGCACCGGCACGTGATAACAAATCGCAGGGAGTGGTAGTCCTAAAAGGCCACATCACTAAAACCTAAAAGACCGATAAGAAGAAGACGTACAAACGGCCCCGTTAACTGTTATGTCGAGAAGACAGACGATAGGGATTGAAAAGAATTAGAAGGGTAAAAAGATGGACCAGCGGAAGGGGCGGAAGGAAAAATCTGACATGGGCCGAGACGTCCGTAAAGCAGGAAGCGCTTAGGGACCTGGTCAAATACCCCTATCGGGAGGAGGAGGGAAGCGGGAAAAAGGGTCGGAAAACCAGGGGTAATCCTCGCCGGGAACGCTGCACCGATGTAGGAGGGAAAGGAATGGGAGATAGAGTAAAGGGCCTCAGATACGGTACTGCACAGCTTCCTCGGGGCCTTGGTGGGAGCACATTTGCATAGGAAATAAAGGGTGAAGGTCAAAGAGAAAAAGATCGGGGGAAATTGAAAGGGGAAGGGGGGGAAGGGGGAAACCTCTAAAAGGTCGAAAGAAGAGAAGCTGTTGGAATTGTTGACTATTATAAGGGGACATTGAGGGAACTGCTTGACGACAGGATGGTCTCCGAAGGAAGAACAGGAGAGGAGAGAATGCAAATTAGGAATGATCTAAAATCTAGAACAGAAAGTTATCAAGAGTAGACCCGGACGGGGGCGAGGGGAAAACGGAACGAGGGGTTTCAGTGGGAGAGGGAACCCAGGCGAAAAGGTTTTGATTCCTTAGGGAGGGGAGGAGAGAGCTGGCCGGGTTGAGCGAAAAGGGGGGGGCAAGATGCACGGGGCTCGCGATGGGGGGTGAGTGGCCAGCTATATCGAAGCTTGAGCGGGTATTTTTGATGGGTGGTAGAGGAGGAATAGGTAGAGAAATGAAGGGCGGAGGGACAGGCAGATGTTGTTTAAAAAAGGGCGTGCAAAAGAACGACAGGGATGGGAGAGAAAGTTGTAAGTTTGTGTCCACGTTGCAACAAATAAATGACCGGTGAAGGAAGGGTTGAAGAAACGGACCTTGAGGGGGATGGACTGGGGACTGAGGTTGAGAAGAACGTGATCTCTAAAAAAAACAAATTAGAGGATAAAGGGGACTGGAAGGAAGGGGATCGCAACATTGAAGGAGATCAGGCCCAAGGAGGGGAAGGAAAAAAATGTCACAAGGGGCACGTTCAAAAAAAAAAGGAAAAGCCAAGGTCAAAAACGAGAAAAAGAATGTAGGTCTCTCCTCGACAAGAAAAACCAACAGCTCGCAGAGAAACCGCCAACGAGGCAAAGGGATGCAGCCGAGCGAAAACCATCATAAAAAAGCATACCTGCGAGGAGGAGTCTTCAGAGAAAATAACGAAATTCCACTTCTCCGCATGGAAAGGGGAAGTGTTGCAAACACAAGGGATAGAGAAGAAGCGAAGCTGGCAAAAGAGGGGGAGGGAAATATACCTCCTGGTTGACAGAGAGCCAAAGCCGAGAGGTGGATGTCAAGACACACGGAAAATCTGAGAACCGAGCAGGAAAGGGAGGTCCGTAAAGGTAGACAAGGGAAAATCATACGCCTCGAGCAGCTCGTTGCTGAATGCGAGAAGAAAATGTGTCAAAGTAGTCAACGTATTCCAAGGACTTATCAAACCCCGGGAAACCGATTCAGTTATGATGCGGGGGAGGAAAAGGGGGCGAACGTAAAACAAACAGGCAAGTTCCTACGAGAGCTATTGGATCGGGAAAATGATGACCGTCGCAATGGGGGAGACCTGCAGCAGGGTTACGCTGTGCTGGACATCCTCAGACGTTATAGGAAGTGGGGGGAGGGAGAAAAGGAGAGCTTAGATACATTCATAGCCTATCGGAGAGCAAGGAAAATAATCAGGTAGTGGTCGGGGGGGGAAATCAAGAAATCCGCAATAGGGTTGTCGTGAAAAAAGGTTAGGGGAAGAGCTTCGAGGAAGGGAGAAGGACAGCTGGGATCCTCTTTTCTTCATAGGCAAGAGAGGGGGGGCCAGATCGTGTGGGGGAGGTTGCTGAAGGAGGGGCTGTGGAGGCGTGACTCTTGGGAACAGTCTGTTCGGAAAATCGACATCAGAAGGAACGGGTCCAGAGAGCATAGGGGAATGGGTATGGGGCCTGTAGAGGGGAAGGACAGACCACGGGAAGGGCGTTGGTATCGTATTGGAAGTGCTTGAGAGAAAAGAAGAAAGGAAGAAGGGTAGGGTGGTGAAAAAAAAAGACAAAAGAGATATCTAAGTCTTTACTTTGCAGGGGGAAGCCTGAGCCGCGCATCGCCAGGGCATTGTGGGGGGAGGGGACGGCAAAACTAACTGGGGGAAGAGTCCTTAATCGGAGGGGGTTTTTTCTAGGGCTCGAGGTAAGAGGATGTCCAACCGGGTAAAAAAAGTGGGAGGGGAAAGAACAGAACGGTTTCCGATCGAGGGGAGAGGGAGGTGGGGCAGGGTGGAAGCTTAAACTTCGGGATAAACAAACCTCAAAAAAACTGGAAGAAATATTTGCATAACCTGATTTGGACCAGGGAAGAGGGGAAGGGGGGAGGAGCCCACGGGAGGGGCCCGAGTCTGCATGTTCCTGGTCCGACCTGCTCTTGAAGAGATGAATTCTGAGATAACCTGCAGATGGAAAGAATGACTCAGAACGGATGGAATAAGCTGAAGAAGAGAGATCAGTCCGTAGTCCTCAATGGGGAAAGGTACTTTTGGTAAAACATAACTACAGTCAAGGAGGATAAGAGAAAACCGAGCACACAAGAAGGGAACCGGAGTTACAAACCTGTAGGCTAATTCGGGACAGGTTGGGGGAGCTCCTATCTGCTGAGCAAGAGCGGAATCACAACTAACAAAAGGGTCCAAATCATTTAATCACGTGTAGAAAAGAGTGGATGCAATTGAGGAAAAAAGAACAGACGAACGCGGCATCGAGTGACAAAACGCAGGGAGAATCAGAGGGAAAAATTTCAAAGTGAGGAATGATCCTGGCAAATGGAAGGAAAGTAACAAGCGGGACAGGAAAAAAAAAGTAGGAAGAAACGGTACAGAGGGGGATGGAGAAACGATCCGGAAGCGGGGACTCTAAGGAGGAGGGAAAAAAATGCGAACAATTAAAAATTTTGCATGATTGCTGTGTGGTCGGCAGGAAAGGCGAATAGACGAGATCATATCAACAGTCATGCCCCGCAAGTTTTGGCAGAAAGCTGATGGATAGAGGGGAAAAGTCAAAACTGGAAAGAGGAATCAAAAGCTGTGGATTGGGAGAAGGGAACATGGAACAAAGAAAAGGGAAGGACCTCAAAAACTACATAGGAGAACGGACTCCAAAGCGCGGTAGAAATAAAAAAACTGAGGAGGAAAGAGGGCATTCGGGGGGGGGATCGCCAAAATCGAGTTTTCCGAAACTACTGGGTACCCATTGGAAAGTAGGATTCCTACAGGGGGGTTACTTGTAAAAGAAAATGAAAAAGAACAATTGATAAAAAACTTAGGAGGGATAAACGAGAAAGTCTGGGAAGGGGGAAGGAACATGAGAACGGGGACCTCTAATAAATACGCGGTAAAGAGGAGACACACGGGGAGGAAGAAGAGGTTTTCTCCTTTTTTGGGAGATCCATGACAACTATGACAGAAAAAGGAAGAAGGAGGGGCCGGCGCAGAGAAATCGCATACTGGGGTAGGGCAGAAAACTGGTCACTCAACGCATAAAGGGAAGTGGGATTTCGGTCAAGCTAGAAGATCAAAAATTTAAAGAATCGATGAGGGGAGGGGGATCACCTTATTTGGGAAAGGAAGCTCCGATGAGCCGCAGGGGGGGAAGGAGCAAGGCATGCGGCACGAATGTGGAGGGAACATTGAAATTCTGAAAGTTAGTTATTTGAAAGGATTGTGGGGGGGGGGAAGCGAAAAATAGGAGACTAAGAGGTCACCACACTGGAGGGGAGGGAAACGGAATAAAGTTAGGGAAAGACTGCTGCAAGTATCGGTCTGGAGAAGGGGGAGAAAGAGACAATTCATTTTGTGTTTTTTTTTTTTGTTTGTTTTTTGCTACCTGGGGGAGGAAACTCCTAATGACCCACTGAGAGACTATGGAAAATCATTCATGTAAAAACCCAACACCAACCACAAAAGTACCTTGCCACAGGCGTCAAAGCAAGGAAGAACGAAAGTCCGAAAGGCGCAACCAGGAAAATGCAAAAAAAAGGGGGCCCAGCCCGGGGGGAAGACGCCCTGCAGTACGACTTGTAACACATCGGGAGGCAAATAGTCGGAACAGAAAAAAAAGGAAGGGAGGTAGTGGGATGGGCACATCACACCTACAGGGAAGAAGTAGAAACAGTAGGATTTACGAAGGTGGTAAGTAAGGGCTGGAGGTAAGTACAGTGCAGATGAGCGAAACAACGCTCGATTCAAAAGGAAAAAGAAGAAACGTCTAGTTGAGTCCAAGGGCCAAAAAAAAAACAAGTGTCATTTAAACAACTCATAGGTCCAAAGAAAAAAGACAAAGTAGATGGATGCGCTGGTCTTGGCAAAGATAGAAGCGATAAGGGAGAAAATGCAGAAGAACTCAGAAGGAAGGAGAGAAGACCCATAGAACTGTATGGAGGTCATACAAAAAGGGAAGGCCACCAGCACAGCAAAAATCGAATACCAAAAATAAACCCTCGCTTAAAACTTTCAAGAAGAGTCGAGCAACTCCTGGAAAAAGCGGAACGAGGAAAGAACGAAGAGGGCAGAACGGGAAAGCCCACGATAAGAGGGAGGGGGGAGGGGCGAAGAGAATAAGAGCAGACTACTCCGTAGCGCTGCTTGTCCGCCTGGTGGAAAAAAGCGGAGTAGGGAAAAAGCACGATATAGGAGGTCAGACAAACAGTAATCTATCGCGCTACCTGAACTGAGGGGGTACGCTCGAAAGAAAGTCGGCACTAGGAAGGGATGATAAGGATAAAGAAAAAAGCCGCGGGAGTTGAAAAGAGGCGAAATTGGGGGATCATCCAGAGCAGCCCCTACCAAGAGATCGAAATTGGAAAGAAGAGGAGGGTTCCTGGGTCACCTCCATACCGAGCGCAGCGGGAGGGAAGGTTTTTGGGAAGACTAAGGGGAATAGTTGAGAACCTTGGGACTCTTGATCTCCCAGGGCAAAGCAGAGGCGATTACGGGGGGATGCTTTCGAGGAAAAAGAATTCGCAGGAATATTTATAACCCAAAGAAGCGAAAGTAAGTTAGTTCGGCTTGAAATACGGACTGAGGAAGGGGGGAGAGAGGGAAACCCATTCAAAAAAAGATGGTTGCCGTTGCTTGAGGTCTTCTCGATAGTTTAACAATAAAGCATAAAAAAAAAAAAAAAGGAAAAAAAAAAAAAAAAAAGTGGGGAGAGCACGGATAAGAAAACGGGGGGGGGGAGAGGGGAACTTAGGCGAAAGGGGCAAGTCTTTTATTTTGGATGGGTTGAGAAAAAGAAGGGGGCGCATCGGGATCCAAACAGGCCGGTGGCGCAAAAAAGGGGTTTGCGGATGGACAAAGGAAGACCCAAAGGGTATTGCGCTCTGCTCCGAAGGGAAGGCAAGGTTTGTTCAACTGCTCCCAGGGAAGGGGAAGGAAGTACTCAAGGAAAGGGGAATAGATAAAGGCCTGCCAGGGTGAAAAGAAAACAAGAGAGATCAACAAACACGTAGAGGAAAGATCAGTCAAGGGAGAACATGAGAGAACCGATAAGCCGTTGGGAACTCAAATTTTCAACTTCAAGTCAGGAGCAAAAACGGGGGGGCCGACTTTAACGACGGGGAAATCTAAAGACAGCAATAAACCGATGATGATCAAAAAAAGCTTTCCGACCAAAACGAGGCGCGAAGAGCCACCTGATAAAGTGGACGCCGATCGAACAGCCCAAAGGGAATGGGCCTCTCGCGAGAGAGTCACTGAAAACAGCACCCACAATCGGGAGGAAAATCGTTCATCTTTCTGGGCCGGGGAGGGAAACGCAAAAGCATCGCCGCGCGAAAAACAAAAAGAGGGGGGTCACCTATCAAGGAGAAGCCCAAGTGAAACAGGAGGAAACGAAGGGACACATGAACCGATCGTTCAGCGGGATGATACAGACGGGAGGAAAGGATGGGCCGTATCAGAAGGAAATCCAAGACCGCCTCGAGCTTCTCTTGGGTAAAGGGGCAACAATATACCATCGGGATTGGCGGTCTTTCAGAAATTGACAATTCAGGGAAAAGAGTCATTCACAGTAGCCCTAGGAAAAACAGTAAAAGGTCTTATAGGGTCGAAACACCGACAAAAAATTAGGGTAGAGAGGCACTGTGTTCTTTGGCTGACATGGAGTCGAAACTACACGCGGCAACCTAGAAAAGAAGCAAGAGGGGGCTCCGTCTAGGAGGTTCATTCATCAGGGCTAGACTATCGAATTCAAAAGAAGAATGCAGGGAAGATGGTAGGATAGCAGGGGGAAAAGGGGTAGACGAAGAGGGGCATCGTGACGAATTACGAACGAATCCGAAAAGAAGGGCAAAGTTTCGTAGAAAGGCGGCCTTATGCGTTCCTGTCCGGAAATTCGGTGAAGAACTTTCTTCGGCGAAAATGAGGCTGGTGACCTTGGTCGGCTGCAAGGGGGTCTCGGGGGTTCATCAAAGAAAGGTCCAGATTGGCAATATTTAGGGTTCTTTTCTAAACAAAAGGAAAAGGGTGAAGAACTCGGGTACGCGAAGGGAAATTAGGAGTATAGGTGGGGGGGGGGATGGGAGGGCGGGATAGGGGAGGGCATGGGAACTGAAATCAGAAGGGGGGGGATATATAGGTACTGGAAGATGATGGGGAGCGCATTTCGCATTAGATAGGGGAATAGGCCACTACAATCTGAATCAGGACTTTTCTCGGAGGTTGGGAACTGAGCCGAAACGCTATGTGAAGGAAATCAGGGTTTTGGAGGGGGGGATTTATAAGGTCACTCGAAGTGCAGTGAATGAAAGGATATCGGAGGACGAATCGGTCAATTCCCGCTCGGAGACAAGAAGGTTAAGCAAAAAAGTTGAGGATAAAAAAGGGTTTCTAGAGCGGGACGTTCGGTGGAGGGTCGCGGAGAGAGGCGGGACGAAAGAGGTTAACTGCGTTGGAAAACTGAGAAAGTGGGGGAGCCTGATGGTTATCAGGGAAAAAAGAGGGGTGCCACTGGTTATAAAATTCTAGTGCATGGATGGAGGGGACAAGAGAGAGGTAAAGTATCAGGCATGCCTTACGGCCTTGCGGAGGACAAGGGAAAGGGCAAAATGGCCTGAGAAGCCAAACGTCAGGCGCCTGGGGAGAAAGGATTCGACATGGGGAGCATAATGGTTCAAACTTTGAAGAAAAAAGAAGAGTAAATGGAGATAGGGCTGGGGAACTAAAGAGTCCTCTCGAAAGATTTTGAACAACCATGTCCGTAAGGTGAAAGAGGGTGGAGGAGGGGGGGCTCCTATCTTCTAGAGGGAAGAATCATAAAAAACAGCCTGGTTACCTTCATGGAAACACTTGGGGGGGCATCGGGCAAAGGTCGCCGGAATAAAGCGCGGCGCTAGTGAGCAAGAAAATCAGGAATTGAGAGACAGACATCTGTGATGTAAATTGGGGGGAGATCCTCGAAGGGACCGTCCAGTACAACTTAAGGAGAGTGCACGCAAAAAAGGCGAAAAAAGACCATTCGATGGGATGGAATATGCCCCTCCATGGGACGCTGAAGGTAAAGGGGGAACGTGGTCTTAGAAAAAGAACCGGAATGCACGTCAAAAAAGGGGATAGGGAGGAGACCGGCGCGCTAACTCGAGAGAAAAGGATGAGGGGCAACCACCGTTCCAGGGGTTTAAGTCCAGGGGAATCGGGGGGAAACCATCTTGACCTGCCGCAAGAGGAAGTAAACTTCGGAGTTACACTCAAGAACGTGGACAAAGAGCGGAATGGAACGAACATTAGTTGGGGGCGGGACGCCAAGCTCAGGGGAAGACGTCTTGAGAAAAAAAATATATCGAAGAAAAAGCTCATGGGGGGAGATCGATCGCATTTCGAGGAGGAGAACTAGTGGTCCACGATGGAATTAGGAGGAACCGTAAATCAAGGTCCGAATTTTCCTTGAGAGAGGGAAATCGAACTGGGTAAGGGGACGAATAAACGATGAACCGTGAATGAAGGTTTGGATCCTGATCAAAGGGGGAAAGAGCAGCAGCCGGTCGAAGCTGAGACACACAAGAGTGCCTAAGGATTGGCACCGGGGGGGCATCAAGTCAAAAGAATCTCCATCTCCCTGGGGGACGGCGAAGGTTCAGTCCAGAATGAGGTCGTTTGAAGGAAAACTGGGGCGGGGCCTCAGAAAACGGGGGAAATTGGGCAAAAAGAGGATAGAAAGCAATTTGAATCATCGATGGAAGAGAGGGGGGGGGCAGCCTGCGTTTGTAACCAGGCGGGAAAGGGAGGATAGCAGCTGGAAGGAAGAAAAGGCAGCCGGCATTGAGGTTTCGAAAAAAGCCTTTACATGTCTTTGAGATGGTAGGGGGGGATTGACCGGAGTCGGGGAAGCAGATAGGAGACGACAGGGTAAAAAAAGGAACCATGACTCGAAGAGGGAAAGAAAGACTTTAAGGGGTCAGATCGGGGTCAAGCATTAGAGACTTGACGGAGAAAGCGGACAAACAGGATCCAGTGATCAAAATAGGGTTGAGGGCTGCTTCCAGGAGTAAGTGAGGGGGGGTCATGGCTTACTTGAAGAAGAGTCAGCGAAGAGGGTCTGAGCAGGCCTGATATCGGAAAGAAAAAAATGCGAAAAAAGGACATGCAGAGCATAGTGGAACCCAAAAAGGGGGAAAATAGATCCCTACGGAAGTATAACAAATCATGTCTGCCATATTGTCAGAAACGCCATTGGGGATACGAAGGAAGATAAACCGAAAGAGAAAGTGGGGAGATCGGAAAAGGGAGGAGGGGGGGGTGGGGTGCCGGGAGGGAGGGTAGGGGAGATGTAAAGTGCCGATGCGAGAAAAAAGAAACTTGGTATAATTAAGAGGAACAGCATTGGAGATCAGACCGGCACACCCTGAATGGGCGGCAATGAGAGCTCCAATAAAAGAGCCAGGACACTTCGCTTCTAAGGGGTCTTGTCTCGCTTAGAGAAGAAAAGACCGGGGGTATTAATAACCATCTAAATTAAAGGCGTAGGACCATCCCTCCGACACCGGCAAAAAGGAAAAAAAGATCGATACAAAAAAGAAACGCAACCGCGTTCTGGGGAAAGGGAGGTTAAGGAACTGCCAAGCGAATATTCTTTCACCTCAAGGGGGAAAAGTCACGAACAATCAACTATCTGGGACGCATGAAAGATGCCGCAACAGCCACGAGCAATCAAGAGAAGAAAGTCCCGGAGAAGGCAGAGGGGCAACTAAAGAGGGAATAAAGAATATTGACTGAGGATAAATGGCCCAGGATGGAAAGGTATTATGAGTTGATAGGACTACGCTCCGCCGACACGGAGAAAAAAATTTATTGAGCGCGAAGGGAATCGCGTAATCCCCGGGGGTGAAAGGGGAAACTCCCATCGAAGGAGAAAGTACCGTTATCGGTGCCGATATTTGCAGAAACCCAAAGATTTTAGGAAGTGGAAATCCGAGAAGGAAAATAACACCTCTACGCTCGAACGGGGGGGATTGCCGGGTGCTGTTGACGGAAAAAGGAGAGGGGGTGATTTAAACCATTGAACCGAAATTCTCAAAAAACTATAAGAAAGGCTTGATGGGTCTACAACGTAAGCATCGCTGAAGGGAGGGGAAGGAACGTGACTTGAGGTCGGCTTGAGCTGGAAGCTCGGGGGGGTACTGGGGAATCGCAAACAATTCTTGGGGACGGGGAAATGTAATTCCTTGGTCTTCGGAGGGAAGGTGAAGAAGTCACATTGGTCACTATTCCTTCGGAGGGGCTAAAGGGGGGGGGGGGGACTGGCAGCCTCATCGCAGGGGAAAAAGGCAAGGAGTGTATTTGGGTTTGGGGGGAACAAGGGGCCATGCAGTGTTTCTTGGGGACCCTTAGAGTTGGGGGGGGCAAATTAGAAGGGGCTAAAAAGACAGTTTATTTGCGCGGAGTGGGGGGAACATTTGGAGGGAAAGTGTTGGCAACAGGTTGCTCCTGACGTTTGAAGGGAAAAAGAAATCTTGACTGGTCAGAGGGCTGGATCCTGGCTATGAGGGAAGGGCGAACTCTCAAAAAGGAAGATATAACTTCAGGAAAAGTTATCGCAACAGAAGCAAACAGATCAGGAGAGGCCCAAAGGGACGTGACTTCAAAGGGAAAACTTCAAACGTCATGGGTGGAAAATGGGGGGGGGGGGGGGGGGGGGGTGTAAAGGGGGATTGTGTCACACACCAAAGAGAATAGTGCCACACTGACGCCAAGGGCCCCAGGACTACGCAGCTCGCAAAGACCTAGAGGGGGGCTCCAAAAGGAACGAAACCAAACTCGAAGGCGAGAAAAAAAAGAATCCCGGATTCCTATCGTCAACCTCCAGTCCAACCGCGCGATATACTGCACGGAAAATCCGCCCACGAAAAACCTTCTCAGCAAGGAGGAATTGTTTTGAACGACCAGAAAATCTCCGCAAGCAGAAAATCGTTAGAACGTATCAAGGGGGGGGGGAAAGGAGGGCCCAAAGGAAACAGGGGACTGGACGGATGTTTGAAAAAGGAAGAAGTCTAAGAACTGTAGAATATGGGCTATAGGGGGTGCCGGGGAAAAAAACATAGAAACCCTCCTAAGAATACGATCTTGGGTCTCAGGGGGGCCGGAGAGAGAAAAAAATACGGGGGGTCAGGTCGTTCAAACTGGAAAAAAGGGAAGTCAACAACAACTCAAGTCAAACTCTGGCTGTAAGTGGGGTATTAAGAGAAGGAAGACGTACACCGGCAAAGGAGTTCCAATTTAAGAACGATCTGGGAGGCTAACATGGCAAAGGAATCTGCAATGCTCTTAAAAAAAGTCCAAACCGGCCCAGGCGGTTCCGATGTGCTTCCACTCAGCCTTTTATCAAAATTCATGCAGTAAAAATCGCTTCAAGAAAGAGCAGCGGGGACAAGGCGGGGGAACAGATCAACTGGGGTCGCAAGGTAATCGGGGGGCCAAAAATCATGACTAGCCGCCATCAGGGTCTTGGGGGCCGGTCAATCTAGAAAGGAAATGCGGTCAAGGTTAGGGGACATCCGTGCTTACATCGCGCAATGAGGGTCCATATCGTTGGGCTTTTTGGGGTTGCTGGCGGTATGCTGGGGAGTCGGAACCGAATTTGCCTTCTGTTCAAGGATCGAGGAAGGGAGTGAGACCGCGCGGGGTCCGCATGGGGCCGTATTCGGGAGATGGGGGGGCCGGTTCTAGGGCGGTTACGGGAAGGGGTCTTAAACAATGATTTCTAGGGGGGATCAAAGGGGGCACGTGCATCTGGGGGAAGTGCTCGCATTCAGGAATATCGTTCTTTCTAGCGACCAAGAGAAAAATAAGCGGGGCTTCAGGGGGGATCCTGCCCGTCGAAAGGTCCACAGAAAGGGCAGGTGGTGTACTTTCGGGGGCGAACCGTGGTAGAGGTCTGAATTCTAGGAGGCAGTGAAAAAGGGAAGGCACTTGGACATCGGGAAAAAAGCCGACCATAAGGAGGCCCCAAAATAAAAGGCTTGTTTATCTATCAAATTGGGAAAGAGGGTGGAAAATGTTCAGCTTCAAGGGAGGGACCTACCTCTAGGAGGGCTGGAGCCATTTTTTTCAAACAACTGAGGGGGTAAAGAGTGAATCATGGATTATGTGCCACTTGGGCAAAAAGGACAAACAAAAAGGGGATCGAAGAGTCGAGGGAGTATCAGGACTGCTGCCAATGAAGTCCTGAGGAAAGCTGGTCAATGTACAAAGAAACCGGTTTAATCCAAACGCAAAGGGGTTACTATCTCCAGTAAAAGGAGAACAGGGAGCAGACTTGGAGGAACCTGGGGATCCCTCGAAAGGAAGGACGCTACGCTTGGCCAAATATCGATCAGAAAAAAGAAGTACCTGGAAACTTTAAGACGGGTTCCATTTTGATGAGACTGAAAAATCTGCTGACAAGACGGGTCAAATCACGCCTGACTCGCAAAGAAAAATGTAAAAGTCAGGGAAATAAGCACTGAAGACATCGTCGGGCATAAAATGGGTCCTGGTTCCACGGCGGCGGGGGGGCGCGGTCCTTTTCGAAAAGAAAGGCTTCAGGCAGCTACACTGGATTTCAAAGGGGATAAAGGGAGCTTGCGCCATTGAAAAGAGGGGCTGCTGGCGAGCGACACCATCGTCGCCGCAGTAGAAAGGCAAATTTTGGTATGTGAACAAGCCTACCCCTCCAGTCGCAAAAGTCCTAAGTGGGAGGGAGGGTAAAAAGGGGAGGCAAATGCCCTGCTGGAACAACCTTTAGGTGGTCGGAAAAAGAAGTACGGCGAGAGATAGCGGCACGATAGCAAAAGTCACCAAATACGGGAAGCTTTGCAAAAGGATCACCTTCGTTTTACCATTGAGAAGAGTCGTCACGAAGTGGTCACTTTCCCTCGGGCAATAGAAAAGTATCCTCTCAGGAGGGGGGGGACGATCGGCTCTCAGGGGTATCTGAAAAAAAGAAGGCTAGGGGAAAATAATATATTCCCACTCTTGGGCGAGAAAAGGGTGCACACTTGAGGATATTCCAGGTCAGAGCGGTAACTATTTACAAATTCGGGGCAACGCCGACTCAGGAAGGAAATTTTCAGAGGGGGGATTGGGAAATCTCCTTGAGA
>Ga0179593_1669687_pt1 | contig 13038 bp, 14 predicted proteins | sample CZODoug2_1_08_16_FD_185931 | JGI IMG/M metagenome (GOLD analysis project Ga0179593, IMG submission 185931) | Vadose zone soil fungal communities from Angelo Coast Range Reserve, California, USA - CZODoug2_1_08_16fungal (PacBio error correction) | ecosystem: Environmental > Terrestrial > Soil >...
TGTGAGGGAGAGTCTGAAAAAAAGTTCGCACGTACTTCAGAGAAAAAGCGGATCTCTGGGGAGGGGGGAGGAGAGACAGGCTGGGGTTCGGGCTCAGCAGAGGGCCCGGAAAAGTTGACCAGAGGGAAAAAAAGGGGTTGGTGTTTAGGGAGCGAGACTGCACTTCTTCTAAGGGCTCTCCGGAAAAAAAAAAATCCGGGGAAGGATGATCGGGGAACGAAGTTCTGAGAGTTCGGGGAAGGTGGAACAGGAAAGGTACGGACAGGGGCAGGCGACGCAAGCCCAGAATGGCCTCGGCTCAAAGGCCGGTGTCGCGCTCCTAAAAATTGATAAAAGTAAGGAGGGTCAAAACATCCTACTTCCTCCGGAAATCACATCTTTGGGGGGAGAAAAAGTATTTTCGAAATGAGGAATAAAAAGGAGGAAAAAATTGCCGTGCATAAAGAAAGTTTCAGAAAGCCATTCCCCGTCTCGAGTGGACTCTAGATTTGGAGAATGAAAAAAGAAAAAAGAAATTTTCGTAGGGAAGGAGGGAGTTTCACGCGATCCGAGGGAGGGCTAGTTCGATGGCACTCTAGATACCGGTCTGGGGAAGGAAACGGCTTCAAGGAAAGGAGAGGACAGAGACTAAAAAAGGACCGCAAGGGGGGAACTCTTAAAGAAAAAAGAAGGTTCCTTCTTCATTCGAGAAAAAAAACCACAAAAAAAAAAAACCAAAACAACACAGGGGGGGAACCCCCAAAAAGAGAACCCCAGAAAAAAAAAAAAGGAGACAACCACCAAACAAAAAAAACAGGAGGACCGTCCTCCTCTACGCTGGAGGGGAAACTCCCATCTCTCTGAAAAAGGAACACTTCTTCCCCGAGAGAAAAAGGGCACAAAGGAGAGCGTGGAAAAAACTCAGAAAAGCTCTTTCCTTTTCGAGGAAGAGGTCACGTCCTTGCTTTGCGGAAAGAAAAAAAGTCTCCTCTGAAGGAAAATGGAGGGAGCGACCAGTGAAAGTCGGAGAAGTACAAGGAGTTAATATACATATCACCGAAGGAAAGAACTCTCTCCTTTACAAAGAAAAAAGGGACGTATATAACACATGGAACCAGGGGCGGCTCCGTCGGCCGGATAAAAGAAAATGGGTTTTTTTCCCAAAAGAATCCTCAGAAGGAAAACCTTACTCGAGCGAAGGAAGGTGCTTGTTCGAGGAGAACAGGGCAACCGTGAGAAAAAAAATCGGTAGTTTACTTTCCAGGAAGTGCCCGGCGGCGATAGGGAAGAAAAAAGCCGATACTTTGGGCTAGGAGGGGGGGTAGGGAAAAAGTCCCCGAGGAACTCGACATTCTGGGAAAAAAAACTGCCTCCGCTCAGAGAAATCTCCTGCCGAAAAAGCCTCGATGTCGCAGTCTCGGAGAAGACCTGGGGGAACGATGCCCGGGAAAAGGGGGGGAGCGATGAAAAGAGATGTACAGATTCCTCCATCTTATAGGGGGAAGGAACCGCTTAACCTCATATGCCGGGGGGAAAGGAAAGAGGAATCGTCCGTCAGTCCGGTCTGAGAGAGGGAGGGGTGGGGAGCTAGGTCGCCCAGTCACCAGGAAGGGGTTCGAGATCATAGGGGAAGGAAAAAGCCTTCGAGCCTGCTCTGTACTTGAACAGAAAGGCTCGTGGTTGGAGCGTTCCGCTGAAAAAAAACCCGGAGCCATGTCTGAAAGATGAGGGAAGTGATCTTGAGGAGGGAGAGGGGTGGAAGTGGTTGAGGGAAGGTTGAACTTTCTTCCTGGGAAAAAAGCGTTCGCTGGATGAGAAGAGGGAAGACGTCCGCCGCGTTGGGAAAGAAAAGGAGAGGAGGGAAAATAACGAGCGTTTCGGAACGATCCAGGGGTGGGCGCCAAGACTCAACCGGTCTGTTCTGATTGGAGAAGAGGGCTTTTTGGTGGAAGAAGGGGGCGTCTGCGAAAGGGAGTGGGAAATAGGAGAGGTCGGCGTCTGCCAGTGGGGGAGGAAAGGAGTGGACGCTGAAAAGGAGATCCTGAATACCCTTGGAAAAGGCATCATGAACTCTGGATGTCTAAGGGAATGCCATTCCGGCAGAAAGCGAGGGGCGGCATGTACGTCTGACAGTAAGAGAGGGGTGGGGGGGGCGCTTCGGAGGAAACTTGTATACCAAGAAAGAAGCGTACTCTTCCGTACCTTGAGAAAGAGGGACATGATTAACATCCCAGCGGAGAGAATAATAGGGCGTATGGTGTCCACCGGCCAGAGGAATCACCGTAAGAGCTTAACCGGAAAAAAAAAAAGCACTCTTTTAAGGCTCCATCTTCTCCCAAAAAAGAAAAAGGAGAGATTCGCCTTCAACGAGCAGCCGTGGGAGAAAGGGAAAGAAACTTCTATCCGAAAAAGAGAAGGGGAGGAACGGGGAAATTATCTCTCAGAGTGGGCTGTTAGCAAAAGGAGATCCCCAAAGAAGAGAGCCTCCATTTCCGAAGAGGAGGGAAAAAAGTCTACAAGTCACTCGAAAGAGAGGATACTTGTCCAGAAGGTAAAAAAAATGCTCGTCAGGCCAGGAAGGAAGGAACACTGCGCAAAAAAGAAGTTCCTTCTGAAAAAGACGTTCGTCTTCAGGGAAAAAAAAACACTCGCCCAGTAGGGGAATGAAAACGCCGAACCTAGTCCTACGAAATTCATGGCCGACGCCAAGTACTAAGACAACCCCACAAGGAGAACAGAAGGCCACTCAAAACTCTCATAATAACAAAAAATCGGTTGCAAGGAAAGGCCTCAGGACAGCGCGTTCGCAAAAAAAAAGAAAACGCGGCGCGCGGGGGGAAAAGGGAGGGTGAAGACGTCATCCAGCGAAAAAGGGGAGAAAAGCCGGCATCAACAGGGAAAAGGGCGGACGCAACCATAAGAAAAAAAGAATCCACGATCACTTGCACTGGGAAAAAAAAAAAAGGCTCCCTGCAACATGCTGAAGGGGAGAAGAAAGGAAGAAAAGAGGAAGGCCCGCCACCAGAGAGAGGGAAAACGTTCAAGGACTTAAGAGAGGCGTCGCCACTCGACTCTTACAGGGGAAAAAGGCTTATCCTTAATGGGGAGAAAAAAAAGCCCCACCAGAGGGGGAGGAAAGAACCGGACTGGGATCGACTTCATTAAGAGGGGGAAAGTCAGTACACGTTCCCTATGAGGTGTGCCGTCACACCAAAAAAAAAAAGGATTAGACTCTTCAAGGGGGAAAAAGAAGGGATACAAAACGTGCTCCAGCAAAGAAGGAGAACGGATCGAGAAAGAAAGAAGCGACATCGAGATTTAGGGCGAGGCATTTGACTAGACCAAAAAACGGGAAAACGAGAGGAAGGGAAGAAGCAGAAGAAACAATCTCGTTCTTGCTTCTCTGGAAGAGAAAGAACTGGAATTCATGACCGGAAAAAAGGGGTGCCTGTGGAGAACGGAAAAGGGGCCTGGTCCGAACAGCCATGCCTGCGAGGCTGAGAACGTTGGTGAGAGAAAAGTGCGGATGGGAAGCTTTTTTCACCACAAAAAGTAAAGCTTGCATAAGGGGACCTAAAAGGCCCATGCAGTCCTTTTTCTGAAGAAAGAGGTAGTGTACACGGGCGCGAAAAAAAAAAAAGAGCGCGCCGCGGTGGGAGAGGAGAAAAAACAAGGACCTTGATCCCTACGCGAAAGAGGGAACGACCATCAAAGGGAAAGTCCTCGGAAAACGCCCATAAAGAAAAATTATTCAGATAAAACCGAAGAGAGATGCGAGTCGTGGACGGCGCTCTCCATGTGTAAAAAAGGTCATCACTTCGGGGAGCCGGAAAGGAAGGTCACTACTTGGAGTTAAGATAAGGGGGGGTTCGAGGCTGGCCTAACCCTGGGGGGAGAGGACGTTCCTCCGCCGTCCCCTCGTAAAAGAACGTTCCGCTTTCAAAACGGAAGGGCAGGGCTTGCGCGGCAGGCCCTCCATGGAGATGCCGGGGAAATCGTTCGCAGAAGGAAGACCGGTCCTCAAAAAAGGGCTATTCCAGCGAAAAAGCGAGCTATCAGCGACTCCAGCTGGCGGAGAAAACGAAGACAGGACGCTAGAGAGAAGGGAAGGTTCTCCCAATCTCGGGAAAAAGGCCCTGGAGGTCTTCGCCCTTCAAAAAATTTTATTCGTCAAGAGTCGAGGGAGAAAAAGACGGTAGCACAAAAAAGGGAGTCTTCTACTCTTCCCGGAAAGGGTGCTCCTAATGAAAAGAGGGAAGGTCACACTTATCGCCGAGCGACCGGAGTTCTCCTAGAAATTATTCGCCGGAAAGTGAGAGCTAAATCATTCCTGTGTACAAAAGGCCCAGTCCTACAGAAGAAAACCTATCATCACCGAGAAGAAAAGGTTGCTAATGCTATCAGATGCAGCAAAGTGAAGGAGGAAAAAACGATGCCGACAACTAAAAAAGGGCCTGGCTCTTTTCAACCAAAGACGAAGGCGGCCATCTCAGCATCCAAAAGACGAGCGCCCAGATCCACAGCCTGGAGATAGAAGAGGGAAAGGGAAGGCGAAGAAATCACTCGAAACGAGAGCAAATGAGACTCTCACAAAAAGGAGGAGGAAACTATATAGATCCTTTGGGAATCGCCTTCTTCGTTTGAAAAAGGAAGAACAGCGCGTTTGGTTCGGATCGCGGGGGGAGAGAGGGCGGAGGTTGTTTTCGGGCGGCGGCGAGGGAAACGGAGGAAGTGAAAAGAGGAAGACTGGTGTCGTTTGTTTCTGTGCATCCGTGGAGAAGGGGAAGGATGCTTGCAGAGGAGATAGGAAAAAGGACGGTGGGGGTCCTCTGTGATGAAAGGGGGGCGAGGTATTATCCGGAACCTTGCCGCCATTTTTAACATGCAGAGGACTACCGGAAGGAGAAGGACCTGACTGTCGCAGGATAACGGGGGGGTCGCCGATCGCGTGGCCCCGGCGGTGAGAGAAGGACAGGTCTCCGCCAACCGACGTTGAATAAAAGCACGCGGTGTGGAAAAGGGGTGCTGAATGAGACTCGGAAAGAAAAGCCGTCTAGACAAGAAGGGCACGACTTCACAGGAGGAGAATCACATGGGGAAGAGGGGGGAGATGACTCTATCTCTCTTGTGCAAAAAAGACGAGTCCGTTTTCGCTGAAAAAAAGGGTACCTGTCGTGTAACCGAGGGGGGAACACGAACGAGGCCAGGCCATAGAAGAGGAAAAGAGCAAATCACCGAAAACCGCTGACCTGCCTTTTCCTGAAAGCGATGTCTCCATGCGGGAAAAAGGAAAACGGAACTCCCAGCTCAGCTGAGAAGGCAAAAAAAAGAGAAAAGTGACAAACAGCGGCCACAGGAGATCGAACCTCTCATCGCGTGACCGGTAGAGCCTACGGAATCACGGCCTGGGGGAGGGGGGAGGCGCGGGTCGGAGAAGAAAGGCCAGCTCTTGAGTCTCGAAAAAGCCAGTGCCGGTCTGGGAAGCACCCGGCGAGCGAGCGGAAAGCACTACGACCGTTTACCAAAAAGGACACAAGTCAACACCAAAGAAAAAACCCATGACCCTGCCGTTCGCTAAGAAGGACGCCCTTGTGGGGGAAGAAAAGCGCCCAAAAAGAGGCAACGGGCATCGAAAAAAACGGGCTCGACGGGGGGCTTTCGATAAAAAAGAGGGCAACGGGGATAAAAGGCACAACAGACGGTAGGTGAGAAAAGGGTCAAAGGATCCAGTGAAAAAAGGGCGAGATCCATCTCCTCCAGAAAAAGAAACGGTTTTCTGTGACTGAAAAAAGACCGCGGAGGAGGGGGCGAGCACATGACGCGGAAGAAGACGGCCACCTCTCTATTCCTCTAGGGAAAAAAGGTCGCAGTCTCGCACAGGAGAGGGAATTTGGCCGGCACGGCTCTCATAAGACAAAGGGACAATATTCCTCAGCGGAGAGGTGACGGAAAATCGTGTCCACACGAGGAAAAAAAAAGGCGTGTCTCGACCTGTCCCTAGAAAAGAAAGTCTCCGATCGTTTCGGGGGGGGGGGAGACCGCCCCCTGCCGGGAAGAGGGAGCAGGAAGTGAACTGTCATCGTCGAGCTGGCCGAAGCAGAGCAGGGAATGACAATACTTTGTCAAAAAAACGCTCTTCTTTTGTAGCGGGGGGAAAAGAGGCGACGTCCAGCCTGTGGCCGGAGAAAAAAAAGTGCACTGATCGTGTGGGGAAGGGGGGAGGGGGGGAGGGGGGGACTGAAGATGTGATGTCCAGGAAGTTTGGAACTGTAACTTAAGCTGATCCCCGTCGTTCTCAGGAGAAGCACGCGCCCGCTTGGGCCATCTTGACGTCCCAGAAGAAAAGGATCACCGGCGTGGCGGACACCGAATAAAGGAGGGGGGAGGGATATTGGTCTCGTGGGGGGTAGGAGAGAGGGTAAGAGGGGAGGAGGGAGGCGTGTTCCGGTCGTCTTCGCCAGTTGCAGAAAAGAAAACCTGCGTCATGCTCTAGTCCATGAAAAGAAGAAAAAGATGGGAAAAGTCTTCAAGCGGAACTTCGGGGGGGGGACCTGAGGAATGGGAAAGCCGGACTGACAGCTCAGTTTTTTCCGGAAAGAAGAATGTTGGCGCCGGCGGAGGAAAAAAACCCAGTGCCGCCGACGCGGAAGAAAGGGAGAGGATTGGGGAGTTCCCAAGGAATGAACAGCCCGCTGAGAGATCATGGAAAAACGAATTTTCAAAGAGGAGGAATACGCCTTGAAGGAGAGAAATGCCTCGTTTAAGCGCATCTCTCTCAACAACAAAAAAAAGAAAAAGGCAACGACACCGTGGCTGGGAGAAGAGAAACTCCTTCACGGGCGAGCCACCACCTGCCGGGGAACAACATGAAGACAGGAATGAATGCGAAAAGGGGTCTGTAATCATGTTAACTCCCCACATCGAAGAAAAAAAGCTTCGCGGCCCTGGGTGGAGCGAGAAAAAAAGAACGCCGTCCGCCAAATAGACTACGGGGGCATAAGTAGGAACCACTGCGCGTTCGGCAGGAAGGGGAAAGACCAACCAGAAAGATCAGAGGAAAAGGCAGGAAGACGTTCATCTCTCCGAAGGGCGATCCTGAATCGGTCTACCGGAGGGCGCCGACATCTAAGAAAGGAAGAGAAGGCAGTACGTCCTACGAAAAAGAGAGGGGAATCAAAAAAGACCTTCCGTACCCGAAAAAACCTACCCCGACCGGGAAGAAAAAAACTGTACTGGCCGAAAAAGGAAAAGAAGGAGGAATTCAATCTGTGCCAACTCGGCGACGCGGAAGAAGACCGGAAAGGTGACCTCATAAGAGAAAAGGGATTCATCTTCAGCCTCCATTGAGAGGAAAAAAAAAACACCATCCTTTCAGTCCAAAAAAAAAGAGAAAAAGGGAAATGCACTTCACGCGAGCCAGCGGGAACCCAGGGCACGGAACAGGCTGGAACGTTCCGCCGAGAGAGGCGCGCGTGGCGCTAACCACGAGGAGGGGAAGTTCACGTTTACTGACAAAAAAGTGACGCTACTTTCCACTTCTTATCAGAGAGGGAAAAAAAAATCTCTCCCCAAAAGAAGAGCGGGGAAGAGAAGGCGGATCAGACTGCTTCCTGACGCGAGGGAAGGAGCTCCCAACCCCCGCACTGAGGTTCCTCCTTTGGAAAAAAGGAAAATTCACAACTCTCCGCTGAGGAATATTTCCAGGGGGGGGAGCATGAGCTCGGAGTCCACAAAGGAAAACCAAGAACCATCATGAAAAAGGGAAGAGACATGCTCCCTCTCTGCTGCGAGAAAGGGGAACATTATGCTGGAGGCAAGGGGGGATAGGAAAACCGGACGCGGACCGAGTACGTCACGACACCGGGAAAAACTCGCCCTAAGCTGCTGGAGGGGGGGAGGATTTCCTCTCCTCCAGAGTCACCTACCTCTGGGAAAAGGGGAAAAAATTTGCCTGTATCGAAAAAGAATGAAGATCTAGAAAAGTTTGGCCGCGTGCAAATGCTTATTCAAAGAACCCACCCAGTGCGTAAAAGAAACCTCAAAAAGAAAAGGGGAAGTCATGTGGGTACAAGAGACGGGGGCATGGGGGAAATGTCCGTTGGAAACGGGGAGCGAAGTTGAGGAAAACCGAGCAGCTCGCGTTGTCTCTGTCCTCGTCAAAAATGGAGCCCTAGGCGATTCCTCTGCGAGAAAAAAAAAAATGTCCTTCCGCGGTAAGACGACAGAACAGACAAAGTATTAAGTGAGGGACCTCTCACGAAAAAAGGGGCCGGCGCCATTCTGGTGAAGGGGGGGGAACAGAGGGGGGATAACGGAGTTGGAAATCAGCTAGCTTCTTTAAGGGGAAAGGATCAGCCCGCTTGGGCGCCATAGAATCCGCCGGCCACGTCGTGCGGCAAAGAGAAAAAAAAAAAAAAAAGGGACCTTTGAGAGACCTCCTCAAGAGCTCGCTGGCCTCTGCGAAGAGGGAGGATTCACGGTAAAAGCCCGGAATCAATCTCTGTCTCGTGCCCAGGATCTCGAACGCCAGCAAGACGATAACGAAAGCTTCCTCAAAAGCTCGGAGTCCCCTTGGAAGGCAGAAGACTGAGGAACTTCTTTATAAGAAAGAAAAGTCCGAGGGATGAGAAAAAAGCCGTTGCGACAAAAGAAACACATATTCAACCCTCGTTCGCTTCTAACCTCCTTCCGCGAAGGAAGGGAACTCCTTACTTGATATCACCGCCAGGGGAAAAAAGAAGACCCAGCGGGGGGAGAAAGAAATCGGTAGGGGGTAGAACCTGCCTTCCATTACAAGAAAAAAGAAAAAGTTCCACCTTTCTTCAGAGAGAGCTAACCCCTGATCATAAAGAGGACCAACACGTGATAGGTTTCGAGAAAAGGAAAGAGGAAAAGCAGTTCCGCGGGAAAGACCACTATTCCGACCCACCAGGAGGATCTTGTTCACAAAGAAAAAGAGGAAAGAGCAGCATCCCTACAAAACACACAGGGCAGACCGCCCATATCCACCAGAGAGACGAAACCGCGCTTTGGCCGGGAGGACTTTGAACGAAAGAAAAAGAAGAGCCCTCTAACTCTATCCAAAAAAAAAAAAGGGGAAAGGAAAAGAAAAAGAGATCCTGGAGAAAGAAACTCTTACCTTTCACGGAAGGAGAGTGAGGGAGAATCAGGGATCTGTGCGCTCGCAGGCTGGGCAGGACTGAGTCTATGAAAGCCGTTACCAGCTTCCTTAACGGAGGGAAGGGTCGCTCTTTTCACTGCTGGAAGAGACCTTCTCCACCTAAGAAGTGGGGGGGGCACGGTGATGAGCGTGGTTCGACAGGCTGGAGAATTGCAGTCCTCCAGGGGGGAAAGAGGGAGCTATTTACGAAAAAGAAATCCCTTACTGGCTCAGGGGAAAAGCCTTTGTTCTCGATGCCGGCCAAGGGGGGGATAAGAAGTACCAGGGCGACTCACCATCCGAACGGAAGAAGGGAGAGCAGCCTCACGAGGGGGAGAACGGATTTGCTATTCTACTCGAAACCCCTTGCCGTCGAAAGGGGGGGCTACTACATCCAGGCCAGAAAAAAACAGGACGCGAAGGGGGGAGAATGAAAGAGGGAGAGGCAGCGTGCAGGACCCCGGACATGCTTGGCTTTCGCTCTCGAAGAAACCTTTCACTCTCCTAAGAAAAGGGGGAAATTGAAAGGGGAAGAAGGGGAAACGCTTCCAGGCAGGCAGAGTACCATAAAGCCCGTCCTGAAAAGCTGACCTTCTTGGGGAAAAAGAATGGCCTCTCCGATTTGAAGGGGAAGAGAAAGGATCCCGAGGAGGGAGGAAGAAATAGGACCAGCTCTTGTAAGGGAAAAAGAAAGAGTATAATACAGGGAAAGTAAAGAAATAAGGAGAAAATCTTCACCCCATTGCGGAGGCCAACGCGCGCAGAAGGGTCCCGTTATCTTCTCACTTATAAAAGGAAAGAGCGTCTCTTTCTTACTAAGAAAACTTCTGTATGGAAAGAAAAGAAGATCGCCGTCGGTCTCCGGGCCGGAAGGGTTATAAGATCCCCGCTGCGCTCAAAAAAGACCCTCTCTCAACGTTTAAGAAGGCAACCAGCGGAGATCAGACCATAAAGACGGGGGCTGATCCAAAGGCCGAAAAGGGGGACGCACTTTTTTTTTCCCACAAAAGAAACTGTGTCAGCTGCCCACCTTTATCGGAAAAAATGAGGGACGATTACCATGAAAATGCAAAGTAAAAAAAAAGGAAAAAAAGAAAAAAAAAAAAAAGAAAAAAAAAGGAAAAAGAAAAAAAAAAAACACAGAGTAATGTTATTCCCTTACTCCAGTGGGGAAGAAAGAAGCCAGAGGTGTTCGAGCGGTGTCGGTACTTCAAAAAAAGGGAGGTCGATCACATTCTCAAGCAGCCTGCAGGAAGAGAGGAGAGCAGAGGCACGAAGCCGAGTCGAAGGGAGACGCGAATTCAGATGGAGGCTCTTATTGGCCCTTTGAAAGGAGCCCCTGGACACTTCCTCAAGGGGGAAGTCACACCATGGGCACGCTGGAGGAAAAAAAAGAAGAGGGCCGTGGTCGCGACCTGACGAGAGAATGTGGTGGGGGGGGGTTTGGGGGGGGGGGGGGGGACCTCTAGCATTCCGTGCTTCTCCGATCGGGGGGGGGAAAGTCTCCCGCTCTCCCAGGCCGATCAAAAAAAAAAAAGGGGGAAAATGTCACCCGCGTACCGAGCTGGCGAAACAAGAGCTGAAGGAAAAGTGCTTGGGAAAAAAAGTCGGGTGTATCGTTCCTCTGCTTGCCCGAAGGAAAAAGAAAGGAGACAAGGTCTTACCGCTGGCTAAGAGGTTCTTCTGTTGACTGAAGGAAGGAGTCCTACCGTGTTGAACGGAGGGGAAGAAAAGGGGAAAAAGTGAATCGCTGGAAAAAAGGAAAACAGTCAGGGCTTCGCTGCTCGAGGAAAGCTCTCGTCTTTGAATGAAAAAGAAAGAGAAAAGGGCTTCCACCGAGCTAAGGAGGGGGAGAGTGGGGGAATAGGGGGGACGCTGGGTCGGAGAGGGCGGGTAGTTTCAGAGAAGGGGCCTTGTATCTTTCTTAGAGGATTGTGCTAGGTCGCCTGCTGCAAAAAAAAAAAAAAGAAAGGAAAAAGAGAGGAGGAAGGCTCTACCGCAGGGTGCCGGGGAAGAAAGGAGGAAACAGGCAGTGGCCGTCCCAGAAAAAGGGACCATATTATATTTTTGTAAAAAGGGGAGACCTCCTCCCACCCGGGCCAAAAAAAAAGACGGCTAGCCATGCGAGGGTGGATTCTAAAAACACACACTCGTCGCAAAGAAAGGAAAACAGAGGAAGGGTGGTGGCAACTGCAGCGTGGAGGAAGAGAAGAGAGCTTAACGCTTCTCCCAGAAGGAAGGCTCTCTCTCTCAACAAAACAAGAAAGACAACTTCAACGAGCAGCCGTGGGAGGTGAGAAAAAGAAAAAAAGCAGGAACAGGGCGATCGACCACGCTGACAAGGGGAAAACATGAAAAGGTGAAAAATGAGAAGAGCTCTTGTGCGGGGAGGAGATCCCCCCATCTACTGGGAAAAAAGGGAGGCGGCCCTGGTTTGGCGGAGTAGAAAAGAAGGGGGGAAGGAAGTCTGGCACAGAGAAGAAGAGAAGAAAAGGAAGGCAACCAAACGGGAACAGGCCGGCCGGCACCAAGGCGAAAAACAGAAGTTTCCTGTCTGAATCCGGGCAGAGAAAAAAAACTTCAGGATCTAAAGGACCGAGGAAACCATCGGCCCCAGTTGGCCGCAACTGAAGAAGAAAAACTCCAGAAATCCCCACCGAAGGAGAAAAAAAAAAACGCGACTCCGACCAAAAAAAACCTACCAAGGGACAACGAAAATCAAAAAAGGAACCTTATCAAAAACCGCACACTCCTTTTATCGCTCGAAAAAAAAAGAGAAATCTGTTCCACGAGGGAGAAAGGGGACAGCCCTGACTTTGACGATAGTAATAAGAAAAGAAAGAGGGGAGAAAAGCGGGACATCAGCAGGGAAAACAGGTCTAATCAACCATCCTTCAGGAAAAAAAAAAAAGATAACGTGCACTTTCACGGCTCCGCAAAAAACAGAAGACCCTTCACGTCTTGAACGGGAGGAAAGAGGGCAAGAAGCGGACGCTCCAAACCAAGAAGAGGGAAAAAAGGAAATGGGAAACGTCCCTCTCCTAGAGGAACATCTAACGCTGACATTTAAGAGCCTTAATTGGAGGAGGAGAAAAAAGGAAACACCAACGAACCGACGGAGCAGGAAAAGGAATGATCGTAAGTAGGCAGAGGGGGTCTCTACCACGCAGGGAGGGAAATTTCTTTTCTTCACACCTAAAAAGAGGGAATTTTCGAAGTGAGCGAAAAACCGGGCATAAGATCACCAAGAAGGGCCTGTCTCTATACTCTACCAGTCGTGTCCTAGGCGGCATCTAGAGGGAAGGGATACTACCATCAATGAAGAAGGGACGGATACGTCCACCGACCCCAGCAGCAGCCAAAACAGTCTTGGGGGGGGGAAGGGAATCTCCCTCCTTGTAAAGGGAGTACACCTACCCTCTTGGGAGTTTTCCAGGGAAAGAGATCACCGAAACCACCCATTCCTGCAGAGGAGAGGACCAGTGGAATGCCATTTCGGTCTTTTCCGAAACCACCCGTGAGAACCCATCTGGAAGAAGAAACCAAAGAGCCGGGGAAAGGCTGTCATGGAAAAAATCCGCCTGGGGAATGTCGTGGGAGAAAAAAAAAGATCGGACGAAGGATGAGGAGGAAAGGAGGGGGGGGTCCTTACTCTTCACAACAGAAAGAGAAAAGGGAGGACCTCGCAGGACCCTCCCGTCAATTCCGTCGTAGTCCGAAAAAAACCCAACAAGGAAGGGAAGAACGGGAGGCCGATAAAGAACCGGGAAAGGGAGAAAGTGCTTTTGATATCCATGGGGTGCAAGGGTGTCACTGAGGAGCAATGGCCTGGGAAGGGAAAAGCGAGCTGTTCCTTTCCGAGGGAGGTCTATGTCGGAAGGGGAAGAATGGGCCGCCAG